>Ga0179593_1392628_pt1 | contig 10792 bp, 12 predicted proteins | sample CZODoug2_1_08_16_FD_185931 | JGI IMG/M metagenome (GOLD analysis project Ga0179593, IMG submission 185931) | Vadose zone soil fungal communities from Angelo Coast Range Reserve, California, USA - CZODoug2_1_08_16fungal (PacBio error correction) | ecosystem: Environmental > Terrestrial > Soil >... | reverse complement strand
AAAACATCATTCTCTTCCATAGACCGGATCTCCCATCTACAAATTAGGGTAGTGAAGGAAGTCCCCTTTAAGTTGACTTCGGGCAGCGAAGAACTATTTACCTCCTCCTCCTTAGTAGTTACGTAAATTTTATAGCAAGAGATATATATGAGAATCCAAGTTTGGTGGTCGTGGAGGACAACCCCAGCAGGCCGCGGTTTGCCATACTTTCAAATGGCTCCCTTTCCCGCACGTTGCCCGAGCAACCTCATAACTGTCCCTCACATTCCCTCTGTGACAGGGACTGGCCGTGAGCTTTGGCCGGTACTTTATCTCCATCTGAAAGCCTCTTTCCCCCCCGGCTGCCCGGTTAGATTCTTTCTCTCTAGCCCCCCGGCCCTTTTTCCCCTGAAAAATGTCCGATGCCTTGCCGTTTCAATTTTCGACCCCCCCAAAGATTCCCTTATGCAAAATGGACGCACCCCTGTGCCTTCGTTGGCCCCCCATGTTCCTTTGCCTTAGAGAGAGACTCCTCCCCTTATTGCCTTCTTTTCGGGTTTGGGCCTTATGTTTCAGCTCTTTTCCTGACCAGGATTTGCATTTTCCCGCCACGGAAAATATCCGGTGAGGGCGCGCTAGGCTACCGTCATTCCGGTTCCTTCTCCTTCTATCTTTCCTCCCCGCGAGCGCTCGTCGTGTGGAGCCGAAATGGTGGCAATCACGCTCACTTGGTGAGTCCCAGCCCGATAGTTTTCACCGCCTTTGCTAAGGAATGGGGCGGGGTTTTCGGCCGATCAGCTTTGCCTTCCTCCCCTTTCTTTGTGTCTTCCCTTTTCGGAACGGATCGGGCGCCCAATCTTCCTAATACCGCCCCGTGGTTCTGCCTGCACGGCCGCTTATGGCATGGTATGTCATGTCATCCTCCAAAGTCTACTTAGACCGGTCTTTTCCATTTCCCCCCCCTGCGTCGTTCGTCGCTCTCGCTCCATCTCTAAAAAGAACTCCCCCCCCCATTTCCCCTTCATATCGCGTTTCCAAGGGTCATCACAAAGACCCAGTCAACCGAGCGCAAGCCTGCCCATCCAGACCCCCGCATCGTCCAGACGTTAAGGGTTTTTAACGTTCTACATATGCGTCAAATTTCCCATGTCCCTGTTTCTTCCCTGGCTCGTTAGAGGCTGTTTACCCCCTTTTTTCTCGTGGAGCCTCTTCCCTCGTCTCGTCTCGGCTTGATAATAATGATCCTTTCTGAATCCCTTTCCCTTTCGTCATTTTATCGGACCCTTGAGGCGTAAAGCTGGGGCCGCCGGCAGATCCCTCTCGTGGTGTTCGCCTTGTGTTTTTTTCCTACCTCCCATGCTGTTCATATTTTAACAGATATTTTTCGCTTATTCCCTTTTGCCTTTTTCCTTGAGCGAGGAATAAGTTGCTCGTTTTCGGTGTTGTGCCGGCCACTCTAAGACCCTAGCCCTCTCCTTTCCTGTTTTCTCTTTCCCACCTTTTGCCCACGGATATATAATCTTTTCCTACCTAGTTGTGTTTGGGTTCTTGAGCCCCCCTGTTGAAAGTTGAATCCCTTCCCGTCCTGCCTGCTTCGTTGTAGGTAGTGAAGAGTCTCAAGTTTTAGACAAGTCCCCTCTACGCTGACGCCTTACTCCCATTTGAAATCCAAATCACACATCGTACGGAATTTCCCCTCTCTTACAGCCTTGTGAGGATCGTCACCCCTTTTACAGAACCCCAAGATCTTTCCTTATCAGTGAAGCTTTCCCAACCTAGTCCTGAATTCCATCTCAAGGAGGAAATACACGCAAAGATTTAGTGCCCTAATTATGATCCCCATTACTAGAACATAAGATCGGCTCTACGCATTCATGACAATCTCCCTCAGCCTTCTCGCAGGGTGGGGTACGCATTGGAAACCCTTTCCCCACTGTTTTAATCTTTCGCCTGATCAAACCGGCTCTCTTCCCTCGCTTTCTTATGAAGTCCAGTTGAATGGTTCTTGTTTTTCTTGAAGCGCAGCTTCCGCTTTATCATTTTTGATCTTTGAGCGGGATTCGACGAGACGAATCAAGCGCAGTGGGTTTTCCCCTGCGAAGACGCCACCTTCATCATCCGTCCTCATGACCAGATCCTCCGGCCATTAAGCGGCGTGCCTAAACTCTTCCTTTTTGCTGAGAAGCGTTTGTGCTCGAGGCAGTTGAAAGGAATACCCCTCCACCCCCTCCGGATCGGACTTCATTACAGCCGATGCCGGGGTGCCATTTGTCGCCCCCCTAAGTAATTCTCCTTTCCATCCAGGGCGGTGAATGACACTCTCTGGAACTCGCTCCACAGTCTCTTAGCTGCATTTGTCCCAAATTAGGAGAAACTCCGACCCTTTCGCCCCTGTAGGCTTAAGGCCAATACACCCCTTTCTCTTCCAGTGGACCGACATGACCCAGTTCTCTGCCATTTCCCCCTCCGTTTAAGGGAACACAACGCCGCTAGTCCTTGTAAATTTTTTTCTTTCCCGTTACCTCCATAAGGCCCCCCCCCCACAAGTCCCCCTGACACCTTTTCACCTTTTACCAGTTGACTCCCGTCAGTCCACCGGACTTGTTGCTATTTCTTGTGAAGGTCACCCTTCCCGTTGCCCAGATGCCGGGGAGGCCCTTCATCCTCGGTGTGCCCTTCCTTAAAGCAAACGTGCCAATATAAAACTGGTTCACTGGTCTTATCGACTTGTTCGTGAGAGCGCTCTTCCTTTCAGTTGGATTTGATTTTTTCGGTCTAGTTTGAATTTCCCGTGTTCCGGCCGAACGGGCCGTCTCGTTTTTTCTTAGGTGATTAGTCGGTAGTCTGCTCTGTTCATTCGGTCATTTTAGGAGCATTCGTTCCCTTTTTCTTGGGTGCCCCCGCAGCCCCTGGTTTTTTACTGGCACACCCACTGACTTTTCCACTTCCTCTTTCCCTCCCGTTCCCCCCACTTTTTCGGGCACGTACTTGAGCTTCCAAAGCCCGTCCACAGTGCTCGATACTTTTTGCCACTTACCCAATACGTTCCTCCGGAACACGCCACTTTGGTTTTTCTATTGTTACGGACTTGTGACGCTTCTTTAAGTCTGGGGTTTTCCTTCTTTTAATATATACTTTGTTTTTTTTTTGATTCTCTCCCAAGTCAACCGGCCTTCTGCCTCCGTCCTTCCAACCCACCCCTTTTCCCGTGCCTGTCTCACTTCTGGTCAATGGGCAGCCTTCTTTCCCGACCCCCTTGGACGCCCCCCCCCCCACTCTTCGCCCCGTCGTTTTCTTTTGTCCGAAAATTGTTTATGTGCCCGCTCCCTTTTTCTCGTGCGAAGTTCATTTGGGCGTCAACCCCTGCAGTCAGCTTTGCCAATATCCTCACACTTCCGCTGCACCCGCCTGAAGGCATGCCATCTTTTCAGTTCATCACGTACCGAATTCTACACCATTATTCGTCCCTCAGTTTCCTATCGGCCCCCCTCGTTCTCGCGTTTTTTCAAACGATTTAAGATTTACCAACGGTCGACTTTTCGTGTCCCGACTCCTGATCGTTCCTCCTCAAGGTTTTCAACCCTGTGGAATGCTGCCCCGTTTCAAGCTTCCCACCCGTCTCTTTTTCCCCCTTCAGGCAAAATTCTGCATCCCCAACCCCCCCAAGGAATCCCCGTTGGCCCAACCTCATTTCCTTCTTTGACGTTCTCCTTTTTCGGATTTGCATCCCCTTTTTCCTGCAGGATTTCTGCTGGGTTTTGATGACCTATTTCTGCCGTTTCTCTGGATGTTCAGCTTCCCCCTATAGTCCTTTTGTCCATGAAGCGCTCCCCCCTGTTTTCTTCTGTTTGTTTCCCTCCATTTTCCTGGCGAATTGTTGTCTTATCTCCCTCTTCGAAGCGACCTCCTTTACCTTTTTTACCGACCTCCAATGTTTTCCCTAGCATCATCCTTTTTTTTTGATCCGCTATTTTCCTCTCGGTTTCCCCGAACGGTGTTGACCAGGGAGGGCGGGTTTGTCCTGTGGTGACATCACTTTTATAATCGTGGTCCTGTCGGGCATGAGGACTTGTTTCTTTTTAAGGAATTTTTTCAAAAACCGCTTAGCCTCTCCCAGGAAGTACGCGCCCTCATGTTTCTTTTGGTTTGGATATGTCCTGTAATATACACAGTTTTTTTACTTTCCTTCTGGCACTCTTTTCACACCTTCCTCCTTTTCCTACTAGCCTTTCTGCGCAAACCTCCCTTCAAAATCTTTCCAGCGACTTCCCCCCCCTTAGCGAGAATACAAGTTTTTCCCAAATTTTTTAGAGCAAGCAGCACCCTATGGGGGCACGTTTCGGCTCACGTTTAGACATCTCTCCTGTTTGTTCAATTTCCAATGATTCGTGCTTCCTCTTTTTTTTCTATATATTTTTACCGGGGGAGAGGCGCCTCTCTTTTCTTTTTTTGTCTACTTCTTTCTTCAACATGAGCCCTCTCTCTTGTTCTTTTATGTTAACTTGGCCGTGATGGTCATCTCCCCTTTTTTAAATCTTCTTCCCGGCAGATCCTTGTGTATTTTCCCTTCCCCCCCCTAGACAATCCTTTTCTCCCTGGTCAACTATCCGTCGGCTCTTCATTTTGCTCTTGACCCACCGGGTATCAGCGTTGCCCCCCTTTGGATGTTTTTTTTCCCGTGCGGAAGGCATCCTCCATTTCCAGACCTTGATCGGCCACGTTTTTAGTCTTCCTAAAACCGTCTCTCTTTTATTTTAAAAGTACTTTTGGTGTTGAAGCTTGGCAAGTTTTTACGATCAGCTGGGGCTCTCTCGAAGCAATCCTCTTGTAAACTCCCATCCACCTTCCGCTGATGCCCCTTTCTCTCACCTTTTGAAATCCAATCCCTCGATTTATCCGTGACCATCATCCTAACCAAGCATGTGCTGTGTTGACGGCCCCTCCCCTCCGATGGGGGAAGTCTTCTTCGGCACCAGTACTTCTCTCCTGTCATCCCGACCCCCCCCCCAAGGAGCAATAACCTCACCTATTATCTTTCAGTCTGATCCCACCTCCTCCAACAGTCTTATCTTTCGCTCATGACGTTACTATCCTTCCCCCGTTGATGCCAGCCACTGACTGCATTTGGCGTTAAAGGAACATTTTCAGCTTTTTTTAGCAACAAACGAGATATTCCCCTGATTTTTTCGGCGGATTTTTCTCCTCTCTTTTGGAATGGGCTTGTTTTCTCGGTCTCGCCTCGGCGAGGGGGGCCTGTAATTTTCTTCAGTTTTTTCGCGGTTGAGCAGAGAGCTCCGAACCCTCCCCGCTGTGCTGTTCCTACTGACCCCCTTCAAACATCTGATACTTTTATTTAAATCGACCCTTCCCCAAAGCTCGGCCGCCTCCCCCCAATCCATTCCTCGTCCTCTTCTCACTTATTTCCTCCTCTCCTTGCTGCAGCCCCGCATGCCACTTGTTGGATACCCTAATCTTGCCGGGGTTCCCAACCCCTCCCCTTCATTCATCCGAACCCTGCTCTACACTCTGGAACTCGGCTTTCAAACGCAATCTGATGCGCTGCTTCCCCCCAAAATCATGCGTCCCCCCCCCCCTTGCAAGCTCTCTCTTTTTTTTTTTTTTTTTTTTTTTTTTTTTTTTTTTTTGTGAGTGGCCGACTATTACCCACACTGCAGGACATGATCAAACCCACGAGACCCCCCCCTTCGTACTCCCTTAAGTGTTACCAACCGATATTGTGTTTTCTCCCATCTGTGCTCTCTTCAGTCGGCTAAGGACTTCCCCCCGCACCCTCAACGGCAATGAAAACGTTTAACTAAGTTCCCTACCCCCCCAAGAGGTAATCTCCTGTCCTCGACCTGCTTCCAATTCCTGTGTGTGCTTCCCTTTAATCTTCCCTGGCAGTAAGAGCTGTTCCAATATTCCGTTTTACATGTTTTCAACGGGACTTTTCTAGAGCTGAGAGGTTGTTTTCCACTCCGCCCTTTTTTCCGTGGTAAGATTGAGCTGCCCATAAGTACCCCCCCCTTGACCTAACGTCATCCTAGTTGCACGGATGTATTTGGCCGTTTTGTCGTCGCTTTATTTAAGGCTTTTCTGCACTCTGTATGAGAGGGCCCAATCCCTTAGGTGGTTCCCCCCCCACCCATGATAGTCCCCCCCCATTATGCAGACTCTCCACCCTTTGGTCGGACCCTCTCCGGATATCCCGCGAACTGATTCTCGGCGTCCCCCCCCCCCGAAGTTATCGGCACTCCAAGGGGTCGATTTTCTTCTTTTCCTTGTGAGAATAGCTCCTTTTTATATATCTCGTCCCTCCTCTTTTTTTTTTTTTTATAACCAGTGTTCTTCCTTGTTTTTTCGCGCCCCTCCCCCCATTCTGGTCTTGTCGCCCCTTCTGAAAATGGTCTCCGTCGCCTCCCTTGGTGACGAGGTTATTTCAGCTCAGTTCGTCGTTTCCTCAAACAGGTTTTTTTCCCGCGCATTAGGTACTTTTCTGTGTTGAGGACCCCCCGTCCCTTTGTAGGCCAAATCATCGTCCCTTCCCCCCCCCTATTTTCATGCAAGCATTGCGAATCTTCCTCGCCTGACCCCGGACCCAGAAACTTGAATGACCCCCCATTGTTTTCCCATTGTGTCTGTCCTTCGCTCGTTCCCCGGTATGAGGTACACCAGAGCTAACTTCCCTTTCAACTGTGCCCCCTTTCGATCGTCCTCCCTATCCCTCCTATCCCCTTGTACACTTGTTACGATTCTTTGAACAGTTCGACCGTTGCCCACTCGGAAAGTTATGAAGACAACGCCCCTCCCCCCACCCGGCCTTTTGTTTCCCCCCTTTTCGGTCCTTCGCTTTTTTTCTCCGCCCCGGTCTAGTTGTCTCGACCCTTAGTTTTAACTTTTTTATTCTTATTTCGATGTTTTTCCCCTCGTGTTCCCTGTTTTTTTCCCATTCCAGCCCTTACGCCTTCACACCAGGATTCCTTACATCGAGCGTATTTGTTGTTTTGCACTTCTTACCAGGTCCTTTAGCTTGCGTCATTTTTCCTTTCTCGTAGAGAGCCTCTTCCTCAGCCCGACCCTTGTGTCACCGCGCCAATATACCTTCTCCTTTTAAATATCCGTCCCCCCCCTTTTTTCCTCAGTTTTTTCACATTTTTAGTTCCCAAGGACAGGAGGGGGTTTCGGGGACTCGACGAGAGATTCCTTCTCGACTAGGTAATCTGATTTTTTTCCACTGACTCCAGCTACGGCGACACTCACCTTTTGACATCTCCAGGAATCCCTTTTTTTGGTCGCGGCACCTCTCCTGTTTCACTTTCGTATATGTACGTATATAAACGGCATCTATTTTTGAGGGTTTCCTCCACTGCCGTTTCTCTCTTCTTCTATCGCGTCCTTCACAATAACTCCCCCCCCCCCCCCCCTTTACGGCCGCGCCTAGGAGGATTAACCCCACCTCCCCAATTAACCTTCGCGCAACTCCTCCCCACCCCTTTCACTTTTTTCTCCAGGTTTTTCCCCCTTAAATCTTTGCCTTTTCCTGGTTCTTCGCCAATGTGAGGCTCCCTTCCCCTATAGTTTTTCTTTTGATGTTTACCAGTTAAGCTTCGCCTAATAGCGTGTTTCATTGCCCAGGCAGGATCAGGGGCGGTTATGGATAATTCTTTAAGGAATTCCGAACCTTTTGTGTTACGAAGGTACCCGCTCCGACACTGTCGGTTTATTTTCCCATCCCTTCAACATTCATTGTTCGGCTTCGGTAAAAACCGTCTTTTTTCTTTGATTTTTCATTTTTAGATTTTTTCCAGGTAAGAGTAGCGTCTTTTGAGGTTCAATATAATTTGCCCTCTTCAGGGCAGAGGTCTCCAAATTGTCACCCAGGACCTTCCTTTTTCAATCAGGTGTTGTGTTTATGTCTATGATAACTGCGGAAATTTAGCGTCAAGATGCGCGAGCAGGCTCATGACTGTTTTTTTTTTCAGCACGTCCCAGCACCGGCACGCTTCTTCCCTTCCTCGCACCTTGACCCCCCCCCCCCACCCCTCCTCCTTCGCTTTTGACTGAAGCCTAACAGAAGTTTCGGATCGGCACCTCCTTTTAACCACTCTTCTTAGACGCTTCCCCCCCCCCGGGGCCTGGCTTTCCTCGCATATCACGGGCGATAAAAGACCCCTATTATATGATTTTTCTTCTGGATCAATGCCGAGACCCCCTCCTCGAGGACCCTCATTTTACTTTGAAAGATCCTCTACGATGAGATCTTCGGGCTTGGATGAATTCCCCCACCTTCACGTCCTGATTTCCTCACTTGAGAACCCGCTATTTCCCCATTGTTGGCGCGGATTTGTTCGCGCGGGTTGATGATTTTGATTGTGGTGCGTTGCGCATTCGCGTCCGAGTGGATTTCCTTTTTGTGCGGCTTCCCCCTTCTAGCGCACGAAAGCTCCTTTTTCTGGGCTCTTTATCCACCCCCAATATTAGCTTGATCTTACACCTACCAGCCATTCCCCTCTTCCCCCCGAGACCACCTTTTTTCCTCTGAGTCTTTTTTTATTTTTGATTGCGCCCCCTACCGTTTTCGGTTCCCTTTGCCCCTGGCCCCTTCCGATAATACTTTCAGTGCTATCGGAAGGACTCGTTTTGACGACCCCGTCCTTTTCCCTTTGCAGCCCCCATTTCCTGTGACCTCTGACCCTATTCCCCCTTTCAAACGCTATTGGCGATGATTTCCAAAATTCTTCTCCACATTAGATTCTCTCTCCCATCGTCCCTCTATCCACCTCCCCGCATCTGCTCTTGACCAACAACAACATCTCCACTTTATTCGTTCCCCTGACCAATCCCCCGATCCCCTTCTTCACTTTTTTGTGTTGATCAGCGTGGCCCCAGTCCCCAAACCAGCTTTACCTCACCGTGGCCATTTCCAGAATCTGTTACGATCCACCTTTTCGACGTACTAGAAGGAGAGGAAATGCGCTTCCAACTTTCCCTGTTCGTGGCGGCCTCCTTTCCTCCTTTTCAGCCTGTGAGCAATAGGCAGTCTCCCCCCTCCGCCATGCTCCCTTTCCCCCTACCTTCACCCGCTTTCACCCCCACCTCCTCTCTCCTATCCACCCTTTCCCTGGGGAAGCGTGAACAGGTTTTTTCTTTTTCTTTTTTTTTCATCGTACACATTTTCAACGGCCCTCTTGCTCTCTTTTTCAAGACTACTTCGTGTTACGGGGAAAAGTGTGGCCTCGTGATCTTTTTCAATGTTTCGGACCGGAGTCACCTTTCCGGCCTTAAGTGCAGATTATGTTGAGGAAGTAGTTTTTGTGGTGCTTGTCATCGGAAGTTCTGAGCGAAAGTGGATTACGAGTTTGCCCGCTGCTGTCCCCCTTTTGGTTTAAGAACCAATGTCCCCCTTTTCGCTCTCTTGCGTTTCCCACCCCACCAATTCGGCCAAGTTAGACTTTTTTTTGACTTTTAGTTAAGCTTCCAAAGTCGGCGCTTCCACACTTTCCAACCCATTGACCCTTCACCGATGGTGTTCGATTTGGGTCCTACCGGCGAGATTTACCCATGCCTTGGTTTTTCTCCTATCTCCTCCTCCTCCGTTTTTTTTCTTTTTGTCTCTGTCGATCAAGCCCCTACCATTTTTTTTCCGTTTGTGGGTCCACAATCGAACCCATTCTGGCTTTTTCCGTGACTCACTTGGGTCCTCCCCCCTCTCCAAGTACCTTGCACGCGTGACTATTTCTTCTATTTGTCCCTAACACCGGTTTTCAAACGAAAGAGATTTGCGCAGTAGTTGTGTTTTGCGGGTTCCCAACGCCGCCCATGCGGGCCGCACATCTCCCCTAGTCCCCTCCCCATTAGCGGCCCCACTTCTGCACTCGCAAGTAGAAGAGGCACAGCACAGCCCCCTCACATTCGTGAAGACCGGTGACGGCCGTGCTCGGGTTTCGTTGACCCCGGCTTGGTTACCAAAGTTCATCCAATCACTTTCCCCCCTTGCCGTCCCGTCCTCGTTTTTCTTTCTCCCCCTTCTCCCCGGCTAATTCACAGAATTTGAAAACAGGGCCCCTATGTTAGGTTTCAACCATGTTTCCTCTTCCTGGAATCGTCCCGAAGCCCCAGATGGATGCCCCCCGCAGTTTTTCAACCACCCGGTTCCCCCCTTTTTTTCAGATTACATTGCCCTTTCTACTTTTCCCTCTCCGATAGAGATGTCTACCTTTTTTAATCGTTTATTCCCCGTGCTTTTTGTTTGTGCCCCAATTTTCCGCTTATTTTTCGACCGCTTTCAAAGTCAAAATTCGGCTTTGGTCCTGACCGAGATCTTGTTTTGTGTGCTAAGTCATGTTCCCCTTTCCTGCGACGTGCGGCATCACTTAACCTAGCAGGTTTCGTTGATGGGAGAAATTTTTTTTTCAATCAGATCTCATCTTTTTTCCGGTTGAAGTCCCTACTCTTTTAAGGGTTTCAACTCCCATGGTGCTTAGGCAATGAAGGTCGTGTTTCGGGAAGGATCTTGCTTTCTCCTAATCGTTCCCCTTTGGGCATGCTGCCTTGACTTTTCCCTGTCTTTGGTTCCTAAAAGCTTAGCTGCAAGGAAGATTTCGCTGCCCGTTAGGTTTTTTCGGCTAATGTTCTGTCCTTCTCCCCCCAGCGATGTTACGTTCTTTTCGACCACCCGGCGTTTTGTTATTCTTCCGCTTTTAATTCCGGCCTCAACCACTCTTTCTCTGCTTTTTTCTACACCAGCCACCGCGCGCTATCTCCACATTCTTGGCTGATCTTTCCTGTTCTGTCATGCACCCGGACCGCGTCT
>Ga0179593_1382445_pt1 | contig 10792 bp, 16 predicted proteins | sample CZODoug2_1_08_16_FD_185931 | JGI IMG/M metagenome (GOLD analysis project Ga0179593, IMG submission 185931) | Vadose zone soil fungal communities from Angelo Coast Range Reserve, California, USA - CZODoug2_1_08_16fungal (PacBio error correction) | ecosystem: Environmental > Terrestrial > Soil >... | reverse complement strand
CTCTATCGAGGCCCGCTTTTTAAAGCAGCCGCGTGACCTCTCAGAAGGGATACCGAGTGATCCGAGGACCCCAATTCCTCACTGCAGGAGGCGGATCTCCCCCTTCTTCTACCCTTTTTGGCGGTAGAAGGTTGGCCTGCATTTACCCCCGTTCCCTTCGCGTCTGCCATCTCCGGTTCACGCACCTACTTAGCATGATTGGCGTCACCCTGACTGGGGTAGGAGTACAATTCCCCCTCCTCTTTCCCCCCAGGCAGGCGCGAGGTTTTGCGATCAAGGGAAATTACGGTAAGTGATGCGCCGGTTTCTATTTTCTGTTCACGAACCCCCCCCTTTTTGCGACCCCCCCCCTTTCCAGCTCTAGCCGATCCTTTTTCCCTCCCCCTTCAGCGAGCTTACTCACTAGCTGAACATCCCGCTACCCCAGAGAGTCCCTCCTGTAGGCCTCGCGTGCCAGGTTTCCTTACTTAATGTGTCTTCGCAGACTTTGCGCTACTTTCCCCCCGAAAGGTCTCTTCTTTCCCTTGTCTTGCTGCCACCAATTCCCCCTTGATACACGACTCCCCGGTCATGCAACCCCCCCCCTCTTCCTCTCCCCTCCCGCCGTTTCCTCTCCCCTTCGAAGTTTTTTTAAGGAGAGTGTCGTGACGTTCGTCTTCTTTTTTCTGTCCTCCCCTTAAATTTTCTGCCTCGTGACTGTGTGGGTTTTTTCTTCTTGCCGGCACCTAGTCTGTACCTCACAACCGTCTCACGTCCCCCTTCTTGTCCTTGGAAGGACTCTTTGGTCAGGCCGATCCCTCTGCCGAACTTTTTTTGGTTTGAGTGTCTGCTCGAAATCTTTTCTTTATGCCTTTTCAAAACTCCCACCCCCAAGCATCATCACGATCTTCTCCTTCCTGAACCCCGGGCAAAACACTCTGGAGTTAGCCTTGAGGGTCTCTGCGGCGGGTCCCGCGGGTGGGATCCGATTCTTTTTTTCTTCGGGCTCCCCCTTGAGAAAGAGATTCCAGACTTCCTTGTTATCTGGGTTCAGATAGCAGAGTCAGATATCTCTCCCTATATTCGCCCGCAACTTTCAGGAGTCGGTGGATTCAGCGAGAGGTTTGGGGGTAAGTATCCTCTGACTTACCTCTCTAAAAGCGAGATGTAAGCTGCTCGCTCCTGTTTTTACCCGAAGCAAATCTCGTCCCCTTTTTCCATTATTTGCCCATCGCCCTTGTCGAATTGTTTCTGAGCCTGGGGTCCTCACTGTTGACAGTTCCTTTTTCCTCTTTTTCCCCTCGTTAGTTGGGACTTTCCCTCGTTAGTGCCCCTCGGACCTCTCTTGATTCCAATAGGTCACAGCCTTCTTGTCTGCTACCTGCTTGTCAGCGAAAGAGACTGGCCCCCCCCCCCTGCCCCCCCTCCCAGGTGGAGAAACTACGTCTACCGAGTACCCCCCCTTTTCCCCCTTTTTTGAAAACAATCCCTCTTCCTCATCTCATTCGGACCTTTCAAATTGTGCTCCTCTGTTTCTCCCTCCTCTCTCTTGCGTGGATATTGGAGGGAGGTCTCCTTTTACGTGTTTTTATGCCCATTAACTGTAAGGTAGTGCACCACTTTTTTTTTTCTGTTTCCCTTCTAGAGTTTATGTTTCTGGCCCCAATCCCAAGCGTCCGGCGATACACTTGCGAACCACCATCGATTTCCCCCCTGGGGCAGTTCGCTCGTCCGTCGGCCCGAAGACTTAATCCAAGGGGCTTGGCCCAATTTAAAGTTGCTTTTTCTTTTGTCGCTGGCAAAGACATACCCCTCTCCAGAAAGTTCCGAGTTTCGCAAAGAGACCCCGAAGGATGGGGGGGTTGATGTGATCACTTTCCTGAGGTCTCCACCCCCTGGGGCCCCTCCTTCCCTCCAACCCTACCCACCATCGCATCGCCCCAGGATGCTTTGCCGGTATTGTTTACTTCGCCATTCAAAGCACCGCCGCGTCGTCCTGTTTTCTCCGCACAAGATTTTCTAAGGCCGGGCTGCATTCGATTGGAGGTCCTTTTTTTTTTTTCTCTCCTTCTAGGAGAAGGAGTTTTTCTGTTTCCGTCGTAATCCGGCGACCCTCCCGGCTGCTGATCTCTTTTTCCTTCTTCATAAGTTGTGAGCTGCTCCCTCGCAGTACTTTTACAGTTAGGGCCCCCCTTCCCCTTCCCCCCCAAAAGCCTTCTGCCCCCCTCTCCCTCTGACTCGAAATATCAACTGTCTTCCTGATCGCAGAATGCCTGCTCTCTTTGTCCATTGAGGCATTAGCCAGCGACCGAGGAGGTCGGCCTTTTTGATTTTGTCTTTTTGCAGAAAGTGTTTTCCGAAGGAATCCTTGAAGCCCTTGTTAGATTTTGGTTTTATTACGATGTTCCCCGTATCCCCTTCCTACTGTGACTTCTACCCTTTTCTTAACGATTGTATGTCTTTTTCACAAGCTTGAAATTTCTTCTTTTTTTATTTCTGCCTGAGAATATCCCTGCCTGTCACCTTCCACTAATTCTTTACCCTTTTTAGGGGCATCATTGAGAGCATCTTTGCACCCTTAGGGCTTACAGTAGCCCTACGTCCCCTCATTCCTTTTCTCGAAAGTTTATGTTATGAGGTCTGTGATTCGGACCTTTGCCGCTTTTTTCCAAAGCCGTCTGCCGGGATTCGCAACCTCAACGAACCGCGGAGTGGTGCTACCCTTATTCGTTGCTTAGACTTGATCCCTCCCCCCCATCGCACTCTCTTCTTAGTAGTTCCTCTCTCCCCCCCTCTTCAATTTTGCCATTCATACTTCATTTTCCCTTAAGGAGACATAAAGCTTTCCAATTTCAATTTCGTTGCCTTTCGATTTCAGTTTTTTCCCTCCCCTTTCCTTGTTTGAGGAACCTGTCCTTTCTCTTCACCCGCGAAGTAGACTTGATACGCTACGCAATGATAGCTCGATGCCGAACCTTTGTTAGGAGGATTTTTCACATCGATCCCTGATTCATCTTCCTCGCCGGGTAATTTTTTTCCTCCTCTTAGACCGTTCTCCCCTCCTGAGTGAAGAAAGTCGATAGGGCGCCAGAAAAAGAACTGGCCCCCGCCTTCTTAGGGTCTTTTTTAGCCTCAGCTCAATCGACTCGTCTGAGATTGTCGATGATTTTTACGCCTGGTCGGAGTTGCAGAATATCTCCCCGATTTTCTTTTACCTCCCTCTCAGTTTTCTCCGAGTCTTTTTCATGTCTTTTTAAGACATTAGCTCCCTCTTACTCTGCGATTTTCTTACCTCTTTTTTCTTTCCCGCGATTTGAGCTTTCACCAGAATCGTGCCACCCCTTGCTTCAAGCTTCCACTCTTTTAGTCGTTTTTTCCGTCTTTCTTATGCTTTTTTCTCTCCTGTTGTTGGTCCTTTGAAACACCTTTTGCATAAAACAGCGATTATGAGCATCCACCCTTTGCGTCGATATTTTTCCTCCTCCCTCCAATCTTCCATTCCCCCCTTCCGTGTTTCGATTGTTTATGTGTGGGACCTTTTTTTTTAGAGCCTGGCTCCAAAATTCAAGACGGAGTCACCCCTATTCTGGAATTCCCCCAGAGTCCTGACGACCCTCCCCTCCAGGATCTCTTTTTTAAACGATTCTTTTTCTTTGCTCTTGAGTTTTGGCTATAGGAAGGATTTTAGTCTTGGTGGGAGTGAGACAGGATTTGTCCTGAGTGTTGGCATTTTCCTTTTAATTTTTCCAGACAGGTAGTCCCTGTACGGGCGCAGATTGACTTCCTATACACATTATTGACTTTATTCACACTGCGCGAGGCCTTCGGTCGCGTCACCTGCTGGTGGCCTCCTTTCATCGCGGAGACGATTGCGCGAGAACTTCCAGGTCTGGAGAGAGACTTTTTTCCTCCCCTCCCCACAGCTTGGGTTCGTTCCGGCGCAGGTGCCCATCTGTGAATGATAACCGTCGCCTATTCCTTGCGCGCTCACCCCCCTTTTTGAGCGGAGTTCCCCCTTTTTCCTATCCCCCTCTGTTCCTTCCCCCCAGTACCCTCGGCGATTTTAGTCTTTCCTTGGATCTGGTCAGCAGGAGGTCAGGCCCGTTTCTTTTCCCCTTTGTGTCGACAGATTCCTCTCCCCCTTTTTTCGCCCTGGCAGGGTTGGTACATTCAGCTCCCTTTCTCCATGCTTCGATACCTTCCTCTTCTTCTTTCACGCCAGGCGTGCTTGGAACGCGCCCGCTTTCTCCTTCTCCTCCGTTTTTTTTTCGGCCCGAGTAATCCCATTTTTCCGCTTCTTTAGGCCTCCTTTTCCCTGATGGATCAGTTAGCTCCTTCCCCCTCTCACTGGTTTTCCGGCGGATAGAAATCGTTTTCCCAAGGCACAAGCCGGTCGAACATTTTCTCGGCGGACTCCCTTGTTTTTTACAAGTTCACGTCCCATCAGTCGATGATCTTTCTAGGTGGAGTTCCACCGTCGGTTTCGAGTAAAAGCTACGACCCCCAGGAGGCTCGGCGGATTTTGATTTTCCTCCCAGGAATTTTAGACGGCCTGCGCCTTAATCTCCCTCCTTTGCACCTCCTGAAGATAACCACCCCCTTTTTTGGAGTAGCAAATTTACCCCCCTCCGTATACTCGGTATATCTCCAGCTTTCTTCCCGCTTACGAACCCCCTGTAAGGATCGTTGGGTGGAGCTCCCTCCGCTCTCGTCCCCAGTTTCGACATCTCTTTAATGGATATCAGTCAATCCCGCCGCGCCCTTTTTTCCAGTTCTCTCCTCCCCTCGGCTGCTCCGTTTCTGCCCCCCATTCGACCCTCCATTCCTTCCCTCCTCGGGGCTTCGAAAAACAACCTCCTTCAATGACGCTCTCTTTTTTTTTTCCCATACCGAAACTCGTTCCTCCCCTTTTCCCCTTTTGATAGGGCGACCGTTAGTATTTTGATTGGGTGTCGGGCCTTTTCCCTTTACTTTTTGTTTTTGCCACTTTTTGTTGGCGCAACTGTCCCTGTGCCACAATCCTCACCCCCTAACCATCTCACTACTGGTTGTTCCTTGAAGGATGAAATTTTAGTTCCTTTTACGATATCTTCCCTTCCCTTTCGGGGTGTTTGTTCTTTTCTGTGTCATAAAACATTCTACTTGCCCGGTGGTTCAAAAATGACACGCAAACTTCGGCCCCCTGAATTCCTCCGGGCACAGCGATTCTTTTTTTTTCACTGCTTTTGGGGATCTGACTTCTTTCCTTGGGGTAGATTCCGATTCTTTGAGTCGCCCCCCCCGTGAGAAAGTTAGAGGAATCCGCGATAAAGGCCCTTCTTTTTTAAGATAGCTGAGTACCTTTTCTTGCCTTCAAGTTCGGATTCGCACTCAAACTCTCTGATTTCCCGGGCTCTCAGCGCGAGAGTCTCTACTTGGCTCCCCCGAAAATCTATACCTTCTCTTGGCGCGGCTCGCCGCCCTCCTCCGCAATAATCCTTATTTGTCCAGCCCCGGATCCCATGCCTAGACTTTCTTGCTTCTCCCTTTTTCAACTTGTCGCCTCGGTAGGAGGTTCGACCCGGATCTTGATGCGTGGGATAATGTAGCGTCTCGTGTGCATACTCGAACACGTTAGTCGAGAGCACTAGTTTCCGGCGAGTCTTCCTCCCTCCTTCTCTAGTGTACACCTCTTCCCTCTCTGGCCCCCCCCGGCGAAATTTGCTAAACAGACTATTTACTTTTCCCCCCATAAACATTTCCCCCCCCCCTGTCCCCCTTTCTTATGGATCAGTTTTTTTCATTACGGAAATGGCCAACCTTTTATGATTTAGGAAGAGAATAGCTAGTTGCGCTTCTTTTGAGTTCTTTCCCTAAAGTTTTCCTCCCTAAGACCCCCCCGAATTCAGGTCTTTTCGTTTCCCTCATTCTTCTGAGCTGTGGTCGGGCAAATCTTCACCTCGCTTTCAGGCGATCCCAACCCTGCATACTTCTTTTCCCTCATAAACCGCATGTTCGTTTCCCCCTTCTATACGAGCCCACGAAGTCCTCATTTCTCCCTTTGCTGCCTACACGTTTTTAACAGTTTTGACGGTTCGTATGGTTTCGTTTCAAGACCTTCCTCGATAATTTCCCTTTTCGTTCTGCCTCCTCTGAAACAGAATGCCGTAGGATTCGTTTTTTGTGAGCTAAGGTAACTCATTCCTTTCTCCTGTTCCCTCTGTCAAGCCAACCACATTCCAGCCCACTTCTTTTTGCCGTTTGCTTGCTCAACTTTTTTCTTTCCCTCATCATTCCCCAGATTTATCGTCCTCTCCTTTGCTCAAGAATGAGGACGAGCAGATTCGTCCCGATCTCTTTGCTTTTGGATATTTTCCCGAGATCGCCGTCCGTTGACGGTCAAGGATCCCGGCGTTACCTTCCTCGGCGGCGAGGACTCTTTCCAAGTGTTGTTGCTTATCTTTTTCTATCCTCAGCAAGCCGCTCCTGTTGTTTCATTCGTCGCCTTGACCCAACCCTCCTTAGATTTGCTGGTTTTTATCAGAGTCCCTAAACGTCCGCTGCCCTTTCTCGTTAAGACTGCTTTTTTCTTTCCTTCTTTCTTTTAGACTTGTAATCGCTCTTCCTTCGTCTCATTGGATGCTCCCTTTAACGTTTCGACCGGCCTCCCTTTTCCCCACTTTTTCCGTGGAGATTTTTTCCTTTCCCCCCCAGAGGTCCCCCCCCGTTGATAACTGCCTTGATTTCACCAGTAAGTCTGGCAGTCTTTCAGATTTCTCAGTTTTTTTCCATCTGAATTTTTTTTCCCCTGGAATTCGTTCTCTTGGATGTTGCCGCCCTCGCCCCCACCCATGCCTTCGGCCATCTCTACCCCTGTGTATGCAGCACCTTTGATTTTTTCATTTCTTGGTCCTTCCTTTCCTATCGTTTTGATTAGCCACGACCCGTTTTTTGGATTTGTGATTACTTTCTTGTCATGTGCCCGACAGCCGCTCGCCATTTGGTTCCCCCTCACAGATGGCCTTTTTTTTCCTAACCCATTCCGCGATTTGGCGATAACAAAATTCTCTCCTCTCCATACCGTCACGCAGAGCTATTTTTCCCATTCCCGCCCCTTTTTCCGAATTCTTCCTTATACCTCTATACTTCACGATTTCCCATTTTTTCCCTTGGTAAATTGTTGCAATTAGAAGAGTCGTTTTCGCACGTTTAGGCCTTTTTTTTTTGCCCCCTTTTTCCTTTTTTCTTGTGATCCTTCTAAGGTATTCCTTCTCCGCTGACACCCTATCTTATTGTCCGACGAGGGAACAACAAGAAGGTGTCGGCGCGGTCACATGGCTCTCCATCCACCCCCGATAGGGCTCCACTAACCCTTTTCCCGAACGAGGGCGACCGGGCCCAAAATTGAGAGGCCTATCATCGAGCAGTCCCCCCGTTTCCGCCCACAGTATTATTCTTTGTTAGTGACTTATCCTGAGACTCCCGCTCTCTCCGAGTTTGTCGATGATCGCTTTAGCAGGATACTCTAGTTAACCCGCGACGCTCTTTCCTCCTTTCCCTGCGAATTATCCTTTCTTTGACGGTCATCCAGGATCCTTCCCCTTAGTGTTTGCGATTTCTTTCTCTTTAAGCTCCTGCGATCAGACTTTGAACGCCCCCCCTGTCCCCCAGTCCCCAAATCATTGTCTTTTTCCCCTTCTGTTTTCAAAGGATTACAAGTCCTGCTGTGCTCGAGTTATGCTATGTTGCTGGTCCTTTGCCCTTAATAAACTTCCTCTATTATGCGCCGCCACCCCCCCCCCACCATTAAGATATTCGTCTCCTGCCCCTCCCCCCCCGACCACCCCCTTTGTTTTTTTTTTTTTTTCCTACTTCCAATGAACTCTCCCGTTGGTCAGTGGGGTGCGGTTACATCTATGGGCGCCTTTATGCTGGATGTTGACCCCTATAGAAAGACTTCCTTTTTCCTTGAGTACGAAACTGTCGACCTTCCCCTTCCATTCTCGTTTTTAACCGAGTTCTTTAGTTTTCAACGGCGGAGAGCTGCTTCTTTCAAGTTATTGTCTTTGCCTTTTTTATAGGGCCAGCAGTGATGGTTTCTCTTGTTGCCGCCACTCTCCGCGAGTGATCCTAAGAGTTTCTTGGCTTTTTGACCCTTGGGGAGCGGCTCCGATGACCCGCCGATACCCTTTGAAGAATTCAAACAAGTTGTCTCTGATCTTTTTACTCCGCGGGTAGTTTCAGCTTCCCTTCTCGCGGCGAAGCATTACGTCCTACCCCCTCTTACTGCTAGGCGCCGCTTTACTTTTCGACTCCACAGGATTTGGCGGGGACGGAGCGTTCCCACGAGTCGAGGAGCCATTATTTCCTTCCCTCCGAACAGTTCTGCTCCCTCCAATCAGCGCCTCTCCTTGTTTCGTCTTCCCTTTCCGCATACACCGGTTCCCTTTCAATGACAGCTAATCTAGGCCTCTCTTTTCTTTTCTGTTTTTTTTATTGTTGAAGCGAATTTTTCCTCTTCCGGCCTGTTCCTAAAGAACCAGTTTTCATTTTTGCCTGCCTTTTGAGCAGTCCGCCCCAGAAGGCCATGCAGCCGGTGGTAATTTTACTCTTGGGATTTTCTCTGAATGTGAGACATTTTTGTCTACGATTTCTCTTTTCCTTTCCGTTCCTCTCTTTTTCTCTCCTTTATTTTCCTAATAATCCTTTGTTTTTTGATCTCGTTTCCTCAGGAACTCGTCAAAGCCGCCGGTTACTCCCCCCTCTACGCCGGAAGGCTCGACTGATGGATTCCCGACGCTCTGTCGGACCCGGCCGTTCTTCCCTCGGATAGACACGGATACAAGGAAACCTTCCTCCCCCTTCGTCTTCCGTCACCTTCCTATTCTGACCCATCGCCTTCGACAGCGGACTTCCAGATGAGTTCTGTTTTTTGTTTTGGATATGTGCGATGAACTACGGTTAGCGGGACCCATCGGTTTCCCTTCAGAGGTTTTTTCTCTTTCCTTTCCCCTCACAGTTCTCCGGGATTAAGGAGTCCGCGCCTCTTTTTCCCTCCCTCCCTGACTTACCTTTGACCCCGTGTGGATGCGCAACCTTAAGCTTCCACGATCCGTCACGGTTCCTTTTTCCGATTTTGCGCACGCCTTCCCAATGTTCGCTCCCTCCTCCAAGGTCCCTCAGCGCCCCGGGTTTCATGCTTAATTAAGGTGTATGCGATCAATTGCGCCCTGTTTCATCAGCCCTGTCTGAGCGCGTTCTTTCCTTATCCCCTAGAAATAATCCCTTCCCTTTCCTTAAAACAGTCCTCGGCCCAAACCTCCTTCCCTCCCAGTCCTTCGCCGCCGTTTCAAATCCTCGGTTAGCAGCTCTCATGTCAGGGAGTTGGTCGACGTTTTGTCGTTTTTCGGGTGAGTACCTTTCCTTCCTTTCCCTGTTTTTTTTTTCAGGCTCTTCTCCCTCTTCACTCACCCTTTCCCCTGACCCCCACGGGCGATGGCCTTGTCCTGAATGTCAATTGGAGGGCCTCTGATCGGAAATTGTGGGGTGGTGGGCGTTTTCGTATATCTCCCCGTTCTTTTGTTTCACCCTAAGCAACCTAAGTCCCGACTCCCCTCTGGCCTAGCTTACGGGAATCATTTACTATAGGCGTTCCATCTTGTGGGGTGCGCTGAGTTCATTGTTTTGTTCTTTTGAGTTTCCGGTCGCACTCTTCTCCCTTTCTCCTGTACATAGAAAGAGATAACCTTAGTCATTTCCTTCTATCTCGTCTTTTACGATAATGGCGAGCGTTCTTTCCATCCCCATCGTGTCGTTGCGTGATTTTTTTGCATATCATCCGCGACTTTCGTCCTCCTGAAAATTTCCCCCCCCTCTTTGCGCTCTCTCTCATGCATGCACCCTACACTAATCTACCTGTGTCTCGCCCATGTTTTCTCGAACTTTTCTTCCTTTGCCGCAGGTTGCCTGTACTTCAGGCGTCTGAACGGATATTCATGACGGAGGTGGATATTCTTCTTCCGAAACACGGTCTATGGAGTTTCCTCCCTCATTAGCTGCTCCTGCGACCTCTCTTTTGAAGTTCGCGTGACCGGCTTTCCTGGACCAACAATGGAGTAAAACCCCCTCTCCTACCAAAGTTATTTCCCTTTCTTCCGTCATTAACAATTTGACACAATTCGTCCTTCTTATTTCTTCTTTATATGGTCTAATAGTTTTGGAAACCCTTCCCATTTCTCTTTCTTCTTTTTGATTCTTACGCGTGTTTCTCTTGTTGCGGGGCCTCTAACGTTCTCGTCCAACTCCTGACGGTAGGTGCACCCCTTCCTTTTTCACAGCCTTCGGCTAGGCTTGAACCCCTACCCTCCCTATGCCTCCCATCGCCCAGCAACAGGTCCTTTCTTCACTCCTGATGTCTTCCCCGGCCTACGAGCCGCACTGTGAATCGTTAGGTTCTTCTACCAAGTTGTAAGTCTGGGACGGGGGGCATGGTTGAGATTCGCTTGCCATACTTCAACCCTCCCCAGAAATTTCTCGTTTTTTTCTCCTCCTATGACACCTACTGACGAGTTATTCTTCACCAGATTTCCCTCCGGTGATCTCTCCCGACACACCAGCGTCCCGGCGACCATGATGCGGGCCGCGTTACTTTCCAAAGTTATGAGCCATCCATTTCGCCGACCAGCTTGTTCATGAAGCCCACTCCCCCCCCTCAGGACGCGACGCTCTCCGTCTTACGTATCCTTTGCGCGTTTTGCTATTCGATTCTCGAGCTCGCGGCCTGTGTTTTCGGTCACTTCTCTAAAGTATAACCTTCTCGTTTCTTGCGTCGGAT
>Ga0179593_1703720_pt1 | contig 10793 bp, 11 predicted proteins | sample CZODoug2_1_08_16_FD_185931 | JGI IMG/M metagenome (GOLD analysis project Ga0179593, IMG submission 185931) | Vadose zone soil fungal communities from Angelo Coast Range Reserve, California, USA - CZODoug2_1_08_16fungal (PacBio error correction) | ecosystem: Environmental > Terrestrial > Soil >... | reverse complement strand
CCACCTAATTCAATGTCCCTTATTTGTTGCCTGCAATAATGACGTAATTAATTCCCCCCCCCCCACAATTAAATCCCCCCCGTTAAACATCAGAAGCCAAACGTAAAGCCTTTTTCCAAACGAAGAACATCGAAGACCGGCCCTTCCCCCCCCCTTTTCCAGCATGACCAGCTCCTTAGCAGAACAGTTCCACATTTTTCAGTCTTGACTTAGAATTTCTTATTAAAAAGATCCTTATTTTTTTCTTTCCCCCCTGCGATTAGTTCCCTTCATCGCCACCTCCAATAAGAGAACGAGAATACTTATTATTTAGAGTACATTATATCCGTTTCTCCAACCAGAAGATCCTCTAGCACCTTTAAATTTCTCATTTAGAAAATTATAGGATAATCTATTACGGACTTAACCCGCCTCCCCCCTGGGATCCCAACTAGTTATCATTCCTGGGGAGATGAGCTCGGAACCACTTCTGATTACGTTGTTCCCCTCATGGAAAGAACTCAGCTCTAGGTCAGGCAGAAACAGAGGAGTCCCCCAAAAAGCCCCCCAGAATCCCTACAAGGATTCCTACCTATGACGAAATACACCACCTGACCAATCCCAACCCCTCCCTCAAAAGATAAAAGCACTCCTAACAGTGGCCCGAAAGCTATACAGGGGGCTAAGCACCACCATCCCCTACGAGCACCGCTCTCCACACACCGAGGAGGCCATCCATGCCTCCCTCCAACAAATGCACCTATGACCGCTAATCTGATCCCCCGGGCATCTGGTTCCACTTCCCTGACCCTCACCTCCCCTTCACCCCACGAGCCCATGTCTGGCCCCCACCCTCGCATCACACCCCCGATTTAGGTGACCTGCTACATCCCATCCTCATCCCTCCCTTCACCCCTTCCCCACCTTCCACTACGAGGACCCCGCCCCCATTCTCCCTTTACCCTCTCGCCCGCCTTCCTTCCTTTATCCGCTTTATGAAGTTTACATCTATCTCAGCTCCACCTACCTCACGCTCTCCCTGTCATTCCTCACCACTCCGCACAACCTCCCCTCTTATCCAGCTCAGCTCGTCAGCCCGGGAGTGAATGGTCATCCTTTCTCAGGCCGCGCTTTCATGATGTCCGCTACTTCTTGAACTCGCTCTCTCCGCCCCTCCCAGGCTCCGCGACGAACACCCTCCAACCGAAAACCCCGACAACCTCCGTCCCCCCGTCTCGTCCTGTTTTCCCCTATGCCACCCCTACTTACGTACTCGCCCCTCCGCCTACCCTCCTATCTACCCCTTCTTTGGCCATAGCTTCCTCTGACGAACCGGGATCGGCCTCTCATCAAATTCTCCCATTGACAATCGCCCAACCAGCTCCAAGTGCCTCTTGAGCAAGGGAACCAAGGCGCCTTTGACCAACCCCCAGTCTTGAAGCCCATGTACTCTCAGTAAAGGCATAAGTTGACCAAATCCAAGCGGAGGCCCCCCCCAGCCTTTCTTCCGCGCCATCAGCAATCCAAGAGAAACATTCTTAAGAATAGTTTAGGCGAACTATAATCCTTGTCCGCCTAAACAGAGAGAAAACTACTCTGTCCCTCGACCACAAATAGGTCCCCAGAAGCTGGGCTTATCCCTGACGCCGACTCAACAAGACCACAGGGGTCTTGGTAAGGCCAAGAACAGTATGCGAACTCACTTGCCTCAGAACCAAGAAAGTACGAAAACTTCTCAATAATTCGTATGGCCTTCCCCCCACTAATTTATAATCAGATTTATAGTCTCCGCGAAAGTTCATCCACATCGACTTAATTCAATAGATATTTTTCCCCCTTTTCACGAACACTTTTACCCTTTTTTTCTTCAACCTTTTTTTTCCCCAGGACATACAGAAATACCTCTTAATTAATCGTGGAAAATTCTCCCGAGGGAGAATGACCACTTCCCTTCCACGGAGAGGGCCCCTCCTTCCGGTGTGCCTTAGCTTTCGAGAAAGCTCACCAGAGGGGATCGACCCAACTCACCGCGCTTGACCCGACCCGGGTTTTGCATCGCAGGTAAGGAACACGTTTTTCCGGGAACTTGAACACACGAGGGAGAGGGGGGGCAGGATTTCTGGTGGAAGTGGAGCGACCTCGGGACGCCCCGCCAAAAGTATTAAGTCAAAAGAAGTGATGTCTTTTGCAGGCGACAGCAGGGTCCAACGGGATCAGGAGCCCGTCGGCTCCCTCTACTACGACGGCTTGGGACGGGGGCGCGTCGCCCCCCCTTAGGAGATCGTCTTCCTCTCTCCCAATCCGATTATGCTCTTAGATCTCCTCTGAACCACCAGACCATCCCACATTTAAAACCGGGAGGACGGACCACGCTCTAGGTTAACCCCCACCCCCTAATACTAACCCTCAGACCCCGGCATTCTCATAGGAAAACCCATGACATCATCCCCTCCAAGACGGAAGGACAATCCGAGGTTGGTCAATAATTCCCCCCCTAGAATTCCGGGAAGGTACCTTTCCCAAAACCGTTTCGGAGGTTTTTCCCAGATTCTCGCCCCCACTAACAATCCGTTTACTAAACTGGGGGTTGCCGGGTAAGAAAACATTGAATGAGGTCTGAACCAATCCGAACCGTAAACGTAAGAATCATTCCAACAGAAGGAAGGAAAGATTTTGTGTTAGGGTCAGGGGATCTCCCCGTGTTTTTTTCAATTATACCCCCCCCAATTGGAGACCGCGCGTCCCCCGGCGCCCTGGGGAGTTAGAGGACTTCTTAACCCTTTGAGGGGTCTTCTTATCCCCCCCCCTTTTCAATGTTAACTCTAGACCCCTCCACCCCCCCCCCCCCCAGCCCCAAATCAATTAGTCGATTTTTTTTCTTATTTTTGAAATTTGTCAACGAGGGAAACTTCCTACCCGAATGGTTTTTTGTTCCTACCGAAGACTCAAACGATAATTCCTTTCAAACAACTTGTGTCTTCTCAGGAACCTTTTTTTTCCCACAATCCTAGCCTTCATGTCCCCATCTAGACAAATCCTTTTTTTTCTCAAAAGGCTCTATGACTTCGGAAAGCCTACCCCTCCCTCCCTTTAGCCCGAGATTAAATTTAAGAAACCCCCTCTGATCCCTAGTGTGGGAGAAGGTTTAAGTCCCCCTTCACTCATAAAGACCTATAAACCAAAATTAACAAATTGATATCGCTCTGGTCAGTCCGTCATTCCGTTTTTTTTGTTCTCTCGAGATCCGTGGGAGGAGGGGGGGGGTCCCCTTGTTTGGGGTTAATGATGGCGAAATGCCAGAGCTAACACGAAGGTTAGACGAGGAAGCTTTCCCCCTGCTTCTTAAGTTGCGTGTAGGTTTTGGTTGGCGGAAGGCCCCATTTATTCTCAACTCTTTTTTGCCACTTGAGGCGGGCAGAGGGGCCCCATTTTTACTTCACGGAAAAGCGGAGAGTCGTTTTTCCGCGACCACCCCCGGAGTACATTCATCACTTGCTTTCAAGGTTCGTAGCGGGACATGTTCTTTAGGCTTGCGAATAAGAGTTACGAATTGTCAAACCCAGTTCTCAAATCTCTCTAAGCTTGAGGCAGTCCGGTCCTCTTTTCCCCAGTGACCCTGTTTTTTTTAAATGACCCTTTTCAGTCCCTCCGTGATTTCCAAACTTTCTCCAATTTCCTTTGTGTTTTCGCAAATTTTTTATTTTACAATCTTTTTAATCAATGGAACGGATTCCTATTCTTTTCTCTTTTCCCTATTACAAAGGTTGCATTCACCCACTTCCACTGAGGAGACCTTTCTATTCATTCTTTGCCTTTTCATAATTTTCTCTATTATTTTTCTTTTCCGAAAGAACCTTATTCATTATTTTCCTGAACAAGTTCCCCTTTTCGGGCTCCCCTCCCTTGCAATTTTAATAATTAACTCCACAAACAACGATAAAACAAATCGAAAAAGAAAGCGCCCTAATTCACCAATAGTTGGAGAAAAGTCCAAGTCTTTGCACCTTTTTCCCCCCCTTCAACTAAGAAATGCACTTTTACAACATACTTTTTGCGTAATGAAGTGTCTAATGTTAATTCTTTCTTTTTTATCAAGTTTTGTTGGCTGCAAAGATTAGCGTTCAGTATTTACTTCCTAAGCCCTCCCTCATCACAGCAATTTCTGATGTCCCCCCCTGCCCTCTCCCTAGAATTTTATATTGTTTTATACTGATTCTTTTCTTCTTGTAAGAGGGAAAGTTTTCTTTCTTCCCTTCGGCATCATGATCTCCGCCTGAAGTAGCTTTGCTTAACCTATTAATAATCTAATTACGATTCCTTTTCTTATGCCCTTAACCCTTTCAACTTTTTTCTTCTGGGTTATCTGTTTGTGACTAATTCCCATCTTTTATTCTCTTCTATTCAGATATTCTCCTTTTCTGACCAGTTCTTTCAGTTAAAAATTGACGTGCGTGTTACATCTCCAATTCTGTCTTTAAAGGAATGCCAGAGCCTCTCGCCCGTCGATTTAAGTTTTATTCTTTTTTAAAAAAGAAAAGTTTTTCGAGTCCCCCCCTCCCGATCCTAATCCAGCACTCACTTCTTTTTTCATTCGCTAATTTAATCACTTTGAGCCTGTCCTTCCCTATTTAATTAAAGGTCGACGATGAGATTTTTCTTTAATTTCTAATTCCTGGCGGGTACCCCTGCTTCGCCCCCCTTATTACCTTATACCATTTCCCTTCCACCCAATTTTGTTACAGGCCTTCCAATTTTTTAATATCTTTTATTCGTTATAATATTATTAAATTAATTATTGTGCTCAAGATTATTATAATTAACTCTTTTGAAAGTTTCTTTTAAATTCGTTTATGCTTATACTCTCCCTAAACTCTTATCTTAATAATTAAGGCTAATTCCGTTAGATTCTTTTCTTTATCCTGTTTTACTTTAGCCTGTTGTGTCAGTCTTTAACGCTTCTTCGAATGACGCTTTGACAAATCTTTTCCTTTTTAAAGAAGTTCGTCTGTCTTTCTTTTCCTTGTTCCCTTTTTCCTTTGTTTGAACCTTCAGTGGTAAGGGCTTCAGACCCCCCCATAAGGGACAGTTATATGCTTAACGTCCATTCTTCCGATTTTTCCTCTCACGTTGTGTTTGCTCTATAACTGTTTTACTTCCTCCGAATTCCCCCTGACTTCTCGGATCCGCAATGCAAAAATGAAGTCCTGACTTTTCAAAACAAACTTTCCCCCCCCACTGCAAATTGACTTATGACCACTTATTTGGCAAAAACCCCCCCCCAGCACGATTCCACCTGCCCTAGATAATTCCTGAAAGCTTTCCCAACAAGATGACACCAAGTCAATTAGCAGCACCTGTTTCCCTTCTCTAATCTTTTCTCTTTAATTCTGAAAAGCACATCTTGTATTTAAAAAGTTCAGTAGAATCCCTACTTTTACAGAGACCAATCCCTAACACTTTGCGGCTACAATCTTCTTCCCCCCTAAGCATTCCTTTTTTTCAAGATATTCAATTTCATTTAACAACTAAATATGATTTTCCTGTAACTTTAAGAAATTGATTTGTTAGGAATGATTCTAGTGCGCATCCTTGGAAGTCCTCCTCCCAACTCAATGAAGATTTAAGAAAATGCTTTCCAATGTGCACTCTAGTTCGCTTAACTTGTTGCTAAATCCTCTTCAAGGAGGTTTTGTAGTTACCCTTTTCATCCCTGACTTTGCTGGTTGCTTAGGACTTTATTCTTTTGTTTAGCGAAATAAGACGTTTCTTTTACCGAAACCCGTGAACTTCGTTCGGGATGCTAGTATCTTTGGACAAGCGACTTTCGCACCTTTGGTCTCGAGAATACCGAGCTCTCTTTTTTTTCTGAAGTCCTTTTTTCAAAATACCCCTTTCAAACTGTCCTTTAAAAATAAAAGATCTTCATTACCTCTGAGAGACTCCCTTAAAATCCATTTATTCCTAAGCCGACCCCCACCATTCCCTCAATTTAATTTCTAAATTAGGATTGTCCTTGTCCTTAATTATAACATGAGCCAATTAGATCAAGCCTAAGGTAACTTCCTTTCAATTATATATTATTTCTAGAACTTAATCGCAAAAAAACCCCGTTACCCTTATTGTCCCCAGAATTTCCTCCTTCCCCCCCTTAGTTCTTTTACTGAATCAAATTCTAGGTTCTCAAACAGCATTTCACTGTAGCTTGTACTGAAAATTGCTGTGATTGAATCGCCTTTTCCAAATGCTTTTTGCATCAAATAAAACTTTTCCTTCTACCAGTTTCTTTCCCTTCCCTAACACTTAGATTTCCAGCACCTTACTTGTTTGCTTTTTGTTAATGAGAAGACGTATTTATCTCCCTACCTTCCCTTATTACTAAAATACTTGGTTTTCCCTTTTTTCCTTTGCTTTCTTGGTTGTTTTTTTTATCTAATTTCATGCTGACTCGCCACACGTATTAACTGTCCCTCCCCAAGTACCAACATAATTCGTTATCAAATAACCCCAGGTTAATTTACCCCCAAACTTTTATGAACATGCTCAAGACTGATAGCAATTATTGCGAACTTCTCCCCCTTTTGGAATGCCTTTGTACTTCGGTCAAAGAAGAAGCACAAATTCCTCCCGAAGGGACTTTGGCAAGGGATAGGTTTTTTTCATAGAACACCCAAATTAATGAGAAGCAGGTGAGAACGTCTTTTTGAACCCCCCCCCCCCCCCCCCCCCCTCAGGCGCTTCACCCGTGATACTGTCCAACCATAATCTTCCCAAAGATTTCCTAATATTTTCGCGAGATGGGCCCCCAGTAAAAATTAGGTACCCTAGTGCCGTTACCCTTCACTATATAATAGGAACGCTTTTCCCTTTTCCCTACCCACTTTTATGCGGTAGGACTTTTTTTATTTTAACCAGATCGCCTTCCCATTACTCTCCAAATTCTTATCCCCCCCGGTGTAGAGAGCAAAATTTCTAATTGTGACAGACCAGGCAAACCCCTATTAGTCAGGCGCGCAAGGGATTACGCGTAGAAACAATTCTCATTGTCAAGTTTTTGGATAAGTGAAGTTTCTTCTAACGTACCCTCTCACTGGGACTCAAACCAGAAGTCAACCCTTTCTCTCTTAGGGGCCTTCCCCCGTGGTGGTTTTTTTAGAATTCTCAGTTAGTATTGTTTAATTGTAGGATGGTTCCTTTTTTCTTAACTTTCAAATTCCCACCTGAAAGTCGAGATCGTCTCCCTTTTCCCCCGCCTGCGTTGCTTTACTTTTAGCGCTGTTGCTTTTCTTATTCTTCTTTCCCCCCAATGCTTTTGATCCTTCTTCAACTTTTCCTTTCTTCCGATTTCCCTGAGCTCGGAACTGAATTTCTTGTTTTTACCCTCACCACCTTCCGTTTTAAAGGACAGCCCACCCCTTGCCCCTGAGTAGTGCATTATACGTTTAATCTGAGAGTCATCTTGCCCCCCCGGGGTCCCGCACTCAGTGGGACCCCAGAGAGAAAATCTTCCTCCGTTTCCGCTTTTGAAGACCTTTCCCTTTTTGTTCATCATGATTTCCTCCTTTTGTCCACCCCACCCTTCCTCAGTTCCTGAAAACTCGCAAATTTGGTCCGTTACATTTTGAAGGGGCAAACCGACATCTACTCCACCCTTTTCGAGAAATTTTTGGGTAGGGGTATTTTCTTGGCTTGGGCCCCGACAAATGTTCATTCACCCGTGATAACCCTTTGTATTACTGGCAGTGGCATTTTTCTGGGAATTGACTCATTTCCTTTCAACAGCCGCGGTTTCGGTCTTTTCCTCTTCCTTTTTGGTCCATTTCATTTTTGGCATCTTCTTGGCCCATAAGAAAAGCAAAAACAACCCTATAACAAAACGCCCCACTCAAATACCGCGTGCCCTTGTCCCCCAATTACCCTAAGGGTATTCGATTCCCTTACAAATTCCCTATTCACAATTAAAAAACCCTATCAATTGCTTCCTCCTTTCATTGTCCTTCTCAATGATCGGGGACGTTCAAAGTCTTCTTAAAGCGTTATGTTTTCCCCCCCCTAGAATCGACATCGCCCCAAGCACTCTTCCCATTGCATTCTAGAAGGGTTGAAGTCTCACATAGTGGTATTTTCCCTCCTTCAGCCCTCTTTTTTTCTTCTTTCTTTCTTTTGAAATAGCCCCCTCCCCTTTTTTCGCTCAAGGGGCCATCCCTTAGTATCCCTGAATTCTTTTTTTACTCGGAACCCCCAATTTTTACTTTGTCTGTTTTTGCCTCATAATTTGCGCTTGGTGTAAAATTCTTGATTTTTCCTTCGTAACTCAAAGGCTGTCTTTAATTTTTTCTTTTCCTCTTCATTATATTCTATATTTTAATGACTCCGTTTCTTTCCTTTTTCCTTTGACCTTTGTGAGTAAAGAGGGTTATTTTTCGGCCCACAGAATGCCCCCAGTTTTACTAGCACTCTTCGTATCCCAGTTTGGAGAAAGGCTTCTTCTGCTTCCCAACTCCCTTAAACGCCATTGTCCCCTAGCACTCATTGCATGATCAGTCGCCACTCCCCCCATGAGACTTCTTATCCCTTTAAATTAGAACCTGCCGATTGTTTCATTCTTCCTACTTGGCGGTTGGGAATCCCCGGGCCCCAACTGGATTACGCGAATCAGATCACCCCTCCCCTCCCCCTGCCACTCTGAAATGTCAGTCCAAGTCCTTCTTGATCGACTATCTTTCATATTATAATATTTCTCCCATCTTCTTTTGATATTCTTTCCCCTTTTTTCACTGTGGAGAAGTGGACCTTTTATCCTCAATTTTAATAGCGCGGTGACCTCACAACAGAGTCGTTATGCTATACCGGGTACGAGTCTCTACTTCTTTGACCAACTGTTTCTATTTATCTTTGTTATTACTCAAGCTTTTCGAATGCTTTCTAAATTTCTTCTGTCTGTGGGAATAGGTCTTTTTGATTTTTCGATTTCTTTCATGTTTTTCCCCTTTCCTTTTCGCTACTGAAAGGAACCTCACATGGAATTATGCCTTCCTCCCCCCCCCTTGAAGCTTTTCCTTTTCTCCCCCTCCTCAGTTTGTTTTTCTCTTCTGAATTCCTCCTATCTTAAGCTACTTCAAATGTTTACCCTATTGGTTCTGATCCATTATCCGAAGTTACTTACAGCCCACCACACCATTTCCAAAGGAACCCCAACCTCCACCCCTTCATGAGTCAACCCTGAACCCCCCAGCCTCCCAGCCACTTTGACCCTCTAAGCATTCGCTCAATTTTCCAGCAGAAGTTGACTGCCCCCCCCATCCCACTGCAGTCCCAGCGTTGGCACTTTGACTTTTAGCAGAATCTGATTAGAAAGCTTCCAAGCCCTCTTTTGACTCACAGGGCTTCCTTCCTTTCCCACCCTGAACTCTTCCTTAAAAATTTTTCAACAATGAACCGTTAACTTATATAACCCCTAGCCGATAGAAGAAGAAAATTTATCCCCCTTTTTCCTTCCCATACAATTAGGAGGTCTCAATATATTCCTGGCTTTCCCCAATTTGAACCTGGGAGTTTGCTTAGTTTAGGTCATTTCTTCTTAATCCATTTTCTGAGCCTTAAAAGCCACCTTTAATCTGTCCTCAATTTGCAGAAAATGTTCCTCCTATTTCTACTTTAGTTCTTGACGATGCTCAAAGAATTTTAGCGAGGATTCCCTGCTTTTTTTTTCTTTTTGCTTCTTATTCATTTTTCTTTTTTCTTCCCTCATTCGCGAAGCCTTTCCCTTCAAACCTTGGCCCCCCTTCGGGTGTTTCGTTTATCTAGTAACGAGAGTCCCCAGGCTTTTTTGAATCCGACTCTGAGGAGTCCCTCCCGAGGGCATTTCAAAGATATCCCCCACTTTAGTACAACACCAGGAGCTGAAGGGCGGCCTTAAACTTCGCTTCGACCCTACCCTCCATTTTCTGCAGTCGGACAGACCCCCCTTTCAATACCTTAAGCCTGCGAACTAGGCCTTGCCGCCACCCTGAAGTTTGAAGAATTCCCTTTATTCTTAGATTTCCTGCCCTTGTACCAAATTCCCCCCCTTATTTTCCCTGAGAGATCTTATTCGCCGACTCGCCCAACAAAAAAGTTGTTACAAAGGTAGAGTCATCTCAATAGATAAAATAAGCACCTTCTTACTTTACTTAAAAATTCGAGTGCGCATTTCAGAATGGAAAGTAGCATACCCATTATTGTGGGCTTTAAGTTTTTTCCTGCGGTTTTTTTACAAATGCACGCTTCTCCCCTCAACTTTGACTCCACAATCATGACGCCCCCCTTAAACAACTCTGCCGCACATTTTGGTTTTTTTTGTATTAGTCTTTTTTCGACTCCTTAAAAATCCTTACTTCTCCACTTCCGGTGTCCATTCGCTTCTTTCGTAGTTTGGATAGTGTTGCTTTCTCTTATCATTTCATGACGCGAGAACATCACTACATTTCCCCTAGCTCACCGAACATTTCTCTTTTAGACCACCCCAACCTAACTTTTCCTCCCCAAATCCCTCATGACCTTAGCACTGATTCACCCTTTTTCGGTGGTTTTTTCCTGCCTTGGTAATCGTGGGTCCCTCCAAATTCCCGACAAAATCTAGTTCCTTCTTATGTGCTTGCAGGATTACAATAGCCCCCCCTTCCCTTCCAATCATTGCGACATGGTGTACCATCGGATTTCACACCCCAATTTCCTTCCTCCCCCCAACCCTTACATGTTACCTAAGAACAGACTCTCCACAGACCCACCGGATCTTTATCCGTTCCCTCTGCATACCCGCGTTCATCATCCACAGT
>Ga0179593_1677130_pt1 | contig 10793 bp, 15 predicted proteins | sample CZODoug2_1_08_16_FD_185931 | JGI IMG/M metagenome (GOLD analysis project Ga0179593, IMG submission 185931) | Vadose zone soil fungal communities from Angelo Coast Range Reserve, California, USA - CZODoug2_1_08_16fungal (PacBio error correction) | ecosystem: Environmental > Terrestrial > Soil >... | reverse complement strand
CTCCCGATTGCCTTCTCTTTTTTTCCCCCCGCTCTTTAACTCGTCTTATGGGTCTGGGTTGAATGGTGGCCAGCCGCAAAACTCAAAAGATCTTCGAGCGCATGCCTCCTTTTCCCCTCCCTTTCTTTTGAAATCACGATACGTTCAGACACACTTCTTTCTACCGTCCCCCCTCCCCCCCCCAAGTGCATTTGCTTTTCGAATAGTCGATCGCGTTGAGGGAATGGATTCGATGGCCGCGTTCCGGAGAGCTTTTTTCCCCCCCCCTTTCCTCTTTCGAAAGCTCATTTCTGCGCTACAGGGAATACCCTTTTCCGCTCTTTCATTTCTCCCCTCCAAAACTCTTTTTCTCTCGGCTTTTGCTTTTCGCACTTAGATAAGTATCCCGCACGTATCCCAGTCTTTTTCTCCTCCCCCCCGCCCTTCTGGTCGACGTGCATCCAATTGATAATAGTGTGTCGCTTTTCACCCTTTCTCAATGTTATCTTATCGTTGGTGACGATGGTGGTACTCTGGAGCGCATTTCCCTTTTTCTTTCCTTTTCTCTCTTTGATCGGACGCATAGAAATTCTTCTCCTTCCCTTTCTCCTTTCCTGTTCTGCCCCCCCCCCTCCCGGCTTCTTCCGAACAAGTCAGAGCAGAAGGGGTCAATCCCCTTTCCCCCTCTTCTTCCCTGTCTCTGGTGATCTGACGCAATAGCCTACTCGCCCTTTTTTGAGCCGGTTTTCGGTCACGCGGAGAGACAGAACACCGAGAAGACAAGCAAAACTTTTTTTTCCCCTTTTCTTCTCTTTTTCTTTCTCTGTCCCAGGAATGACACCTCCCCTCTCTCTTCTTCCCGAAACCCCCCCAATTTTTCCCCCCCCTGTCCCGCCTTCCAAAAAAAAGTATATCGAGCCAATCTTGTCCTTCTTTTTTTCTTTAACCACCAAAGAAAAAAATCCCCCTTCCCTCCCTCCCCCCTTTTTGAAAGCTACCCTTCTCTTCCCTTTCACAAAACTGGGTCCAGTCACCAGTCGACAATTCCTCCCTTTTCCCTCCCCCGGAATGGCAAGAAAGAACGGGTTTGCTTCAATGTCGTCTTTTTTTCTTTCCCTGAGCACCCTTTTCTTCGGTAAGGTCGCACAATCTCGTTTTCCCTTTTTTTTTCTTTCCCCCCCCCCTCTGCCAGACGAGTAGTAATCGGCCTTCACCGCGTGATCTCCCCTTCCTTCCTTTCTTCACGGCGCTTTCCCCGAACGGCTGTAGGTTTAGACCTGGGACCCTTCTTTTTTTTTTCTTTCCTGAAGTTGTTGAGATCCAATACCCTCGATGTCCGGCCCACCCCCTTCCCCCCTTTGACCCTTCTCTCTCCTTCTGCCCATCCGGGTTAATGGTCCGAGAGGGGCTTTCCTTTTTCTTTTTTCCCCTCGGGGAAGGTGGATGAAGCTCTCCTTTTCCCCACTTTTTTACGGGAGTTTTTTTTCCTCCACCCGCTCCGGTGCGAAATTTACCATCTTCCCACCCCGCCTATTTGGCGGCGTATGAAAGTGCGCAGCGAAAGTCCTCCTCTCCCCCTTTTCTTTCCTCGCATTCGATTTCCCATTTCAAGGAGTACTTGTGCGCGGAGGGCTGACAACGTTCACGACGACGCCAGTCCCCTTTTTTTTTCCCTTCCGAGTATGATTTCGGAGATATGTGGCAACATCAGATCGCTTCGACGTCTCTTTTTTTCCCCGAAGATATCTCCTTTTGTTGTTGAGGGACTTTTCTTTTCTCTCCTTCTGCAACGCCTTCTCGAAGCGGATCTGATGTTTCCCCCAGATTTTCCCTACGCGTCCCTGAACCACCACGCCCTGGAAAGACAAGAAGCAACGTTCCTGGCGTCGTTTTTTTTTTCGTACTCCTGCCCCGCCTCCCCCCCCCTTTCTTTGAAAGTGTCCTCGTACCACCTTGTCGCTGATCTGTCGCTGCGCACGTGCAGACGCCCGCCAAATAGGGTTTTTCTTTTTTTCCTTTCTTTCTTTTTCCCCCTACCGGAAGCGTTTGTGGACAATAGTAGATTTCCCCCTTCCCTTCCCTCCCCTTTTCTTTCTTTATTCCCCCTTCCCGGCTGAGATGGACGTTTTTTTTTTTTTCCCCTTCCCGGATGGAACGCCGAATTAGTGCGGCTGGGTCGCTCCGTCCCTTTTTTTGTGGGCTGTTCTTTCTTCAACAGATTCACTGAGGATGCCACCACATCCCCCCCTTTCTTTTTTCCTCCTCGTTCGGGGCAAGCGCCGCGCGGTCGGAGTCCTTTTCTTTTCAGGACACGTAGCTTTTGTTTCTTCCCGTTACGACCGGGCGGGCCGTTGGGGGCACTGCCCCATCTTCCCCTTCTTTTTTTTTTTTTCCCCCCCCCTAGTAGTCGAGTAGAAAGCCACCTTTGTTCTTTTTCCCCCGACCCCATCCTTTGCCATGCCGGTTGCATATTTAAGAGGGTGTTTCCTTTTTTTTTTTTTTTTTCTGTAACGGATCTAAAATAACCCATTTGCGGGTATTTTTCTCCCTTTTTTCCTTTTTCGTCCTTCCTATCGATTTCACCTCGCGGGTCTGGCCAAGATGTTTTCCTCTTCTTGACGTGTTGTTATTTGGGTGTTGTCTTCCGGGCCTGAATCTATCTTTTTTTTTTTCTTCCCAGTCTTCAATCTCAGGGCCTGGGCCAATTCTGAGCCTGGTTTTTTTTCCTTTCTCAAAGCGAAAAACTGAAACTTCGCTTGTCTCCGCCCTTCTTCTGCCTTCTCTGCTACCTCCGTCAATATGATTTGGATGATTGTTAGAACTGCAGCTACTTTTTTTCCTTTTTTTCGCGGGAGCCGTGGGGGTAGGGTTGGTTTGTTTTTCTACCATTTTTTCCTCTTATGTATCAAGATAGGCGACAGGGTCGAACTTTCTCCCCTTTTCCTTCCCTCTTTCGTACCACATCGTACCACGATAATCTCCCCTTCTTCCCTTTTCCCGCGCCATTTTCCGACCAGAAAGTGCGTTTAGGAGTAAAGGTCGGAGGTAGCCTACGGCACCAATCTTTTCCCTTTTTTTCAGTTTCCTTCTCTCATTTTCGAAATCCTTAACCCGCGGTTTTCTTGAATACATTCGGGTCCTTTTTCTTCCCTAAAGAGTAATGAGAGTTAGGCCCTCGCCCGCTTTCTCCTCTCCCCCCCTCTATCCGGGTTGCCTCGATCTACATATCGAAATCGATCGGGAAAGATTCGCGAAGCGGGGCCTTTCCTATTTTTGGATATGCGGTTTTATGTTTTTTTCTTTCCCCGTCTGTGATTTCGCCGCCGGAGAGAAAACCTTCTTGTTCTTTTCTCCCTTTTTTCTTTTTCTTCGGGATTTGCTTTTTTTTTGCTTTTGGGCCACAGTCAAGAACGACACAGTTGACTTTTTTTTTCTTCTCTTTTTTGGGAACGGTTCTCGGTGGCCTCTAAGGCAGGCATCGTTCTCTTCCTTTCTTTTCCCCTCCCTCTTCTCACGATGCTGCAGCCCAAAGCTCTCTTTCCAAAATCGAACCGTATTGACACTGGCAACCACCTTTTTTTCCCCCCTCCCTTTCGCGCATGGAACTCAGCCACCGACATAAGATACGAGTTCTCTCTGGCCTTTTCCCCTCTCCCTCAATCACTTCTTTCTACCGCCAACGCATAGAAAAAATCAATGTAACAGTGCACATTTCTCCTTTTTCCCTCTCCTCTCTCTCGGTTGCGGGAAGGAAGATGATCTGTTCCGCGTTCCTGATCTCTTTTTTTTCCCCTCCCCCCCTCTTCTTCGAAATCTTTTAGTCAGCCTCCCCCAGTTCGAGAGTAAGTGAGATATTCCCCTCCCTTTTCTTCTTTTTCCCATATCAGAGGAGTGGAGTTAGAACTTCCTCTCCTTCCTCCTTCCCCTTTTCCGTAGGCTTACGCCCTCACTTTCTGGTCGCAGTGGACTCAATTGATAATCTTTTTTTTTCCCCCCCCTCAATTGTTATAGTATAGTGGTGACTCTTTTGTTGTTCTTCTCATGTCCGCCTTCGACTTCGACCGTCGCCGAGTATTGAGTCGGACGCTCCTCTCCCCCTTTTCGCAATGTTCGGCCAAACAGAAACCCCCCTCCTTCTCCTCCGGACTTCTCCGGCACAGGTAAATAAAGGTATTCTGCATGCTACCCCTTCCAGAATTATCAAGCTTTCATCTGCGGCAAATCGAATACTGCGTCTCCTTTTTCTTCTTCGAAAGAGTAGTGACATTTTCTCTCTTCCCGAGACCCCTCAAGCAAAACAGGAGAAGAATATGGGCCCAGGCCTTCTTCCCCTTCCTTTTCCCCCCAAAGACAGATAGAGTCCTTCCCCTTCCTCCCCTCCCCCACAAACACTCCTCACAACAGTCTTATTCCAGAGAAAAAGCTTGGCAGGACCTCTCCCTCCCCCCACCAAAGAAAAAAATAAGGTGAACAGACGCCCTGGCTCAATCTCCCCCCTTTTCCTCCCGTACCCTTACTTTCCTTCAACCCGTCGCCAAGGAAGAAGAGGAACACCCTTCCTCTTGCAACCGGCATGGCAAGCACTACCCCTTTTTTTTTTCTCAGTGCCTTTAGCCAAACAAGGAGCACCAAATTTTCTTCTCTTCTTCCTCGTGCTCGACGATGTGCAGTGCCACACAACGCTTGCACTTTTTTTCTTTTTGATCTCTGCCTGCTACGTTCCCATGACTACGGACCGCGCGGCGCTTTCCCGAACGGCTGTCGTTTTTTTTCTTTCTTGGGGTGGGCATCCTCAGTGACTTTTTTCCCCTTTGCACGTTCTCCCCCTTGACAACCGATTCGGCTGCAAATCCGGGTTTCCCTGTCCTCTTTTTTTCTCCTCCTCTTTTCCGGTGATGACGCGATGGTGTTGAAAATTTTTCACGGGACGTGGCCAAGTGATGTTGATCTAATATGAGTCCCGCCCCCTTTTCCTTCCTTTTCCCATTCGTGCTCACAAGATCAAACGCAATTGGCGGCGTTGCCACCGCGACCCTCTTAAGCCCCCTTTCCTTTTCCGATCGCCTTCGATTGGAGCACTTTCACCTCGACGTTTTGTTATTTTCTTTTTCTCCTTCTTGTTTCACCAAGTTCAAGAACGACGCCCCTTCCTTTCTTTGTCAACGACCGTTCTTTGCACCATGCATCCGCTTCGAAGCGTTCAGGACGATCGGCGGCCGCCTCTCTTTTTTTTTTTTTTGAGCGAGAACGGGGTAGATATTCTTTCGCCGATCGTGCACGCCCTTCCTCCGTTTTTTCCTCATTCCTCCCCCCACCTTTTTACACGGACCCTGAGAAAGAAGCACTTCTGGCGTCGGTTCTTGCCTTTTTCCCCCTCCACGAATCACAAAAGGTCGAGGTGAAAGTGCTCCCCTTCTCCTTTTCCCCTCCTTTCCCTCTTTCCTTCGATGTGCTCGCTCTTTTTTTTGCTTGGAGGAGAACGAGGTGGAGATGGTATAAATTTTTTCTTTTCTTTCCCCCCTCATTGAACAGAACGTTCTAAGACGGTTTTTTTCCCCCTCCTTCTCTTCCACGGCCCCCGTCTGCTCGGGACCATGAACCCGGATGGCCGCCGAATCGGTTTTTTTTCCCTTTCTCCCCCCTCGAGGTGGCCCCTCTCAAAAATCAAATGAGGATTGCCTTTTTCCTTCTTCCCCCTAACAGCCGTTAGGGGGAAGCCGCCCTTCCCCCCCCTTTTTGACCGGCTTCCCCTAATCAGGCGGAGCTCACGCGGGTGAAGGCGATTACGACCGGTGTTTTTTTTTCCCTCGTCGGCACGAGTGGACACCCGAGATTTTCCCTCCCCTTTTTTTTTTCTAAGGAACCCTGCCTTCCCCGATCCAATCAGCATTGAAAAGGCAAAAACCGTTCTTAATCCCCCCTCTTCAGAGGGGGGCAGACACTTCCTTACCTGACCTCAATTAATCTGGTGCCTTCATTCTATCTCACAACACCATTGACGGATTGAGGATGTAGCTTTCGCCTTTGTTTTTTCATTTTCTCTCCTCCGATTCAAATAGAGGTTCAACGGCTCCAGCAGTGTTTTTTTCTTTTTTGCATCCCGTTTTTTTTCGTCTTCATGGGCCTGAATCTAGCGGGCTTTGTCATTCCCTTTTCTTTTCCCTTCCCTCTTGGGCAGAGTCCTGCGCAATGGTTTGGCTGTCTACGTCCTGTTTTTGCTCGTCCATCCCCACTGGTGCACCACGTAGTGGCTCCGCACTTATTTTTTCCTAAAATGCAGTATGACGAAATTGCGTCCTTTCCCCCCTAATCTACACCCAACTCCCCCCCTTCTCACTCCCGCGTGAAGATGAACCATGATACGGCTCTCCTTTTTTTTTTCCCTCCTTTTTCACTATTGGTTTCAGGTTTGCAGAACATGTCGAACGACATTCTCTTCTCCCCTTTGAGCGTCTGATCAAGAATCGGACGACCAGAGGGTCGAAGTCGCCCCTCTCTTTTTCTTTTACCTTCGTCACAACGATAATATAACATTTTTTTGCCCCAAACTCTTTTTGCTTTTCCACGAATGAGCCCCATTGGATTATACCTCCGCAACGTGCGTGTTAGGATGACACGGTCGGCAATGGCCTGATTTCTTCACAAAACACAACAGCACCTGATACAGTGCGGGCAGCCTTTTGTCCCTTTTGATCTTTCTCTCCCACCGACCACTCCGCTGCGCCTGAAAATACTGAACCGCGGTTTTCTTTTCCCCCTTCCTCCTTTTAGTATGGAGCGAAGAAATGAGATTCGCCCTCTCCTCTTTCTCTTTAGCTACCCCCCCCCCCTCTATCCGGGAAAGAGGAATCGAGATTCCATTCCCTCCTTCTCCTTCCCCCTATTTTCGCGAAGCGGGGCTAACTAGTGCACACTTTCCCTTTTTTTTTCCCGGTAGAATCCCTCCCTTTTTTCCCTCTTTTTTTTTTCGTGATTTGCGCCGCCGGAGAGAAAGGTGGAGAGTCGAGCTCTCACTTTTTTTTTTTTCTGAAATTTTGTTCCACCAGGTCAAGCCAAGGACCAGTCGGGACGGGGGGTTTCCTTCCTCTTTTTTTTCCAGAGCGCTTGTTGGAAGTCGAGGTGTCTTACTTCCCTCCTTTTTTTTTCCCCTCCGTTCCTGCCGTCGCGGCCCCCCGAGACGGTCCCCACAAAAGCGCTCTTTCCACAACGCCCTTTCCCCTTTTTTCTTTTTTCTTGCCGTGTGGCAGCACGCCAAAATCAAAACCGCTTTCTTTTCTCTTTTTCTCCCCCCCACGCGCCTCTCATTTTTCTATCCCTTCGGCGAAATAACGATACGTTCCCCCCTTCTCCCCCCCCCCTCCGAACGTGCACTAGGAGCCCAAGAGTTGTCGAATATTTCTATCCTCTAGAATTGTCCCTCCCTCCCTTCGAGCTTTTGCAATGCGAAATTTAAGTCGCTTCTCTTTTTTTTCTCCCCCGATAACCAGTTCGAGATTACGTGAGCTCCCCTCCCCCCCATAACCCTTTTCCTCTCCGCGAGTGGGTTTCGCCACTTCGATACTTTTTTCTCTTTTCCGTAGGCGACGAAGACGGTAGCCGGACCCCTTTTTTTTCCGTGACTCACTTGCCCCTCTTTGGCAAAATCAAGGTTAGATGATCGTTGTTTTTTTTTTTTCTTTTCGAGGGACATGCCCCGGATACTTTATTCTCCTTTCGTCCCCCCTTTTTTCCTGATTTCCCTGATGATAAGGCCACTGATTACCTTTTCTTTTTCTTTCCCCCCCTCCAACCAACGCCACCCCCAAGGCTCCGGCGACACCCCCTTCCTCCCGGTCCCTTCTTCCTTTCCTCACAAGAACAAGAATGATGACTTTCTTTTTTTTCCCGGCAGCTATGGTAGAGCCCCGATCCGGTGATCCCTTTTTTCTTTTTTTTTTGGCCTCTAGAGAGCCAGACCCTTTTCCCCCCCTTTCCCCCCCTTCGCAGAATCGGAACAGGCTGAGACTTTTTCCTTTTTCCAAGCCTCTCTATTCCTCCCAAGGAAGACGAAAGCCCCCCCCCCCCGCTTCAGGGAAAACGGACGACTGCAACACCACAGTTTTCCCTCTCCCCCAGGACCCTCCTGCGCTTGCAGAACCCACCCCCCCCCCCCCCTCCTTCCCCCTCGTCAAATGGGAAGCACAATACCCTCCCCCCCTTTTGATTTTCCCCTTTAAAAAACTGTCTCCCCCGTAAGAAGAGGAAACCCCTCCCCCGGATGGCAAGCAAGAACGGTTTTTTTCCCCTTCTTCTTTCTTTTTCTTCTACCACCTTTTCTTCTCCTCGACTGAGGTAAGGTGCAAAATCTCGTTGTCTCTTTTTTTTCCCTTGCAACACAAAAGCGGACAGCCCGGTCTTCCTCCTCCTGTTTTCACCAGTGTACTTCAAGACTGTCGCCATGACTCCCTTTCTTTTCCCCTTCTTTCGGTTACGACCTGCGAACTTGTCCCCTTTTTCTTTGGAATCTCAGTCTCCCATACCTCGATGGTCCCTTTTTTCTTCTCCCGCCAGCCCAACCGATTCGGCGTGCCCTCCTTTTCTTCCGAGCCACTTCCCGGGACATCGAAGCCGGTTCCTTTCTTTTTTCTTTTTTCAAAACACGGGGGCTGATCCCACTTTCTGCTCTACTATGGTAAAGCCAAACGTCTTTTCCTTCCCTCTTTTGCTACTCCAGCTCAACCCGACTATTTGGCGGCTTTTTTCCCCTTTTTTTTCCTCCCGCAATCGTCCCGTCTTTCTCCCTTTCCCCTCGACCGTTTTGTGATTCGTGGAACGGAGTACCCTCTTCTTTTTTTCCCCCAAGTTCACGAACGGACGCAGGAAAGGGTTCTTTCTCAGTTTCCCTTTTCCCTCTCTCCCTTTCTACGAGTATGATTTCCTTTTCTCTTTTTCCTCCAGGAGTTTCAGCCGATCGGCGGAAAAGAAATATACCCCTCTTTTTTCTTTCTTCCTCTCTAATGGGTAGATTTATTTCCGCGATCTTTTTCCCGCCCTTTCTCCTTTTTTTTCCCCCCCAGATCTTGCCCTCTTCCCTCCAACGCTCGTTGAAGCGGAAACGGAACTGAGAAATCCCCTCCTTTTTCCTTGCAAAGTGGTGCAGCAATACGGCTCCCTCCTTCCCCGCATCACACCCACTTCCCCTCTCCTGCGATCTTGGAACCAGGGTCGCGCAAACCTTTTTTTTTTCTTTCCTCTTCCCCTTCGGGTTGATATGGAGGAGCACGATGTGGAGATGCACTTTTCTCTCCCTTCTCCTTTTTCTGTTCTCCCCCCTTTCCCTTGCCACACAAGTTCGCAGACACCGGTTTTTCTTTCTCGTAATACAACGTCCCCGGTTCTCTTTCCCTTCTTTCGCCCCCATTCACCCAGGATGGCAAGCGATCGGTTTTTTTTTTTTCTCCTTTTGCCGGTGGGCAGCCCTCCCCCGCTTCCGCAACAATTCTTTCTCCACCCAAGCCAAATCCCCTGCGGTTTTTTTTTCCTGTAAACCTCCTTCTCCTTCGGTCCGGAAACGGAGTCATGGGATTCTCCCCCCCTTTTCTTCCCCCGGCGCGATAGAGGGTGAAGCCTCTTCCTCCTTTTTTTTTTTTGGCAATCAGATTCCCCCCCCTCTCCTTTTCCTTTTTTCTTCCTCAAGTTGGTTGCTCAGTGTTTGAGCTCATTCCCTCTCAACTCCTTTTTTCCCCCGTTCCTTTTTTTTTCAATATTTAAGAGGGTGTGTTCCTCCTTTTTTTCCCCCCCCCTTTTTTTAAATGTAGGATCTAAAATAACCATTGCGGGTATTGTCTTTTTTTTTTTACCGTTTTTTCTTTCCCCTCGCGGTTTCCTCGGCAAAGATTGGGCTCCGCCCTTCCTCCTTTTTTTTTTTTTTTTATTTTGGGTTTCGTCTCCGAGGAATGAATATAGGGTGCTTTGCCTTTTTCTTTTTTCCTTCCTTCCCAGGCTCCCTATTCTTCTCCTTGTTTTTGCTTGTCTTCGCGGTGTTCTGGCTCTCCTTTCCCACGCGTGCTCAGCCGGCTTCTCCCCCCCCGCTCTTTCGCTCACCAGAAAGCAGTAGTCATGCTGGCTTCTTTTTTCCTTTTCTTTTTTCTTACCTGAGGAGCTGGAATGTGTTAGCCGGACTCTTTTTTTGTCTCTTCCCCTTCTCGCAACTTTATCAGTGGACTTATCATCCTTGCTCTTTCTCTCCCTTCCGACGGGTCGAAGTCGATAAAAAGTATCCTCTTCCTTTCCTTCGCACGTGCCCTGAAATTCTTGTGCCAAATCTTTTTTCCTTTTCCTCTTTTCGAGTAGTCACGGCGAACCAGAACGTGCGTTTCGTCTCTTTTCTTCTCCTACGGCAGTGAAGTAATTTAGAAGTGGCTCAACGCCCCCCCTCCTTTTTGACCATTTTTTTTTTCTTTGATCCGTCGGGGATTTCCCCCCCCCCCTTTCTTCTCGCAGAAATGAGCTTTACGCACCCTCCCCGCCTCTTTCTAAGCGTCTCAACTCGGGACCGCGGAATCGGATTCCATTCCGTCACCCTCTCTTTTTTTCCTCCTTTTTCAAAAAAAAAATAGTGCAAGGTTACATTTCTTTTATCTTCCTTTGTTTCTCCCTCCTTGGTGTCTGAACGTATCGGATTTCGCAGCGGAGAGACCCTGCTGAGCGTCTCTTCCTTTTTCTCCGGAGGTTTCTTTTCTTTTCTGCTGGCACAAGTCAAGCCCAGACCAGTCGGACGGTTGGGTTTTCTTTCCTTTTTTTTCCCTCCTTTTTTCCTCTAAGGAGGCATCGTG
>Ga0179593_1571482_pt1 | contig 10793 bp, 8 predicted proteins | sample CZODoug2_1_08_16_FD_185931 | JGI IMG/M metagenome (GOLD analysis project Ga0179593, IMG submission 185931) | Vadose zone soil fungal communities from Angelo Coast Range Reserve, California, USA - CZODoug2_1_08_16fungal (PacBio error correction) | ecosystem: Environmental > Terrestrial > Soil >... | reverse complement strand
TCCCTGAGAACCGGGCCTTATCTCGTGTTATTGAGCATTATAGTCCGGCTTTCCGGACTTCTGATAAGCCGCCAGAAACGAGTTTTTTTTTGTCCCACTGATCTTCGCACAATCCTTTAAACCTGCGGCCTCCTTGAGGATTTTTGGATTGAGGAAATACCCCGTCCAGCTTTTTCAAGTCCCTGACCGGAAAGTAAAATTCGCAGGCTTGTTTCCCGACCCGTTGTCTCCTCAGCGCTCCCTGCCCTTTCTCGTTTCCCCCTGACCTCCCGCCCTCTAGGGGGAAGCCCATCCTTTGCCCGATTTTTTCATCGCACAGCTTCTTGCCTTCGCCTAGGCCAGGTCATCTGTCCCCTACTCCTAGTATCGATACAGCTACTCGGACAAGGGCCCCTGAGTATTAAGGACTTACGGCCTCCGCATCTCCGTCCGATGACCTCCCGTCATGTGGTTAACTCCCCATGATGGTCTGCTGGATGTCCCCCCCAAGAATTTCACATCCCCGCTCTCTGCCCCCCCCGACTGCCTGCTTAACAACATTTTTTTAGCCAGGACCGCGTTGAACGTGGGGAAGCCCGAGGGGTCCACTTCAAGTCTCTTTTTTGCGCGAAGCAGTCTTCTTTTGTCCGACCCCCCCCCCAATTGTTTCGGTGCCCTTAAGTGCATAATGACGGAAGGGGAGCAGTTTTTACTGCCACTAAACTAAACTTTTTCGGAGCTGCATTCGGACCCCCCGAGTTAAGCGTGTAGTGTCCCCCCCCCTTGTCGAGAACTCCTGATAGAAACTCCAGGTTTTTTCTCTCGAGAAATCGTCCTTCTCTTGGACGTCTGTGGCTCTTTTCTGGCCCTGCTAGCTCTTACATCGAATCCCCTTTTTGCGCGGTCGGCGCACGTCACTTCCCTCCGAAGTCTTCAGAACTCCCTGCATCTTCGCGTGGCTAGGAAGTGCTTCTCGGAAGAATGTTTTCGGATGATCTCCTTTGTTCCCTGAAGCCCAGGTACAGTCCCTCCCTTTCGGATTTGAGACCCCCTATTCAACCCCCTTCAAAAACCCGTCGACGAATCAGGCTTTCATTCGGTGGCTCTTCCTTCCTTTTAAATTCTGCGTGGCTTTTGCTTAGCCGCGACATGCAGCCCTCCAGGAACACTTCCCCCCCCCCCCCCCCGGGCCTCCTACCAGGATCGCGCGACCGGACCTTTTTATAGTACGGAGCAGGTCCGTGATTGGCCGTCAAAGCGGACCCTTTTTACTCAGTTCAGGACGCTCCCCGAACGACCTCACAGAAAGGGCCAAACACGTCCGTCCCTCTCCCCTCCCGACCTCCCGATCTCGTATCTGACTTTGGTCTGTTTTCGCCCCGTTCGTCTATTTGAGACCCCTTTTGGCCGGTTTGGACCTCCGCCCCCAGGACTCCTTGGTTTCGACGCGGGTTCTACGCCTGTGCTGCGTTTTCGCGGGCCCTATCTCGCAGCTTTTCTGCTGAGATGTTAAGGGGCCTAGAGGGGGGCTTTTTTTAGAGACTCGCTAATAGCAGTACGGGGTCCTCCTCTACGGACATTCCGGGTGAAGCATGTTTTTTTTTTTCTGTCTAGCTGTGCTGCCGTCTTTTACAAAGTTCCGTTCGCTTCACATTTTTCCTTCAGGTGCGCGCCCACAGGAATGCGCCTCTCAATCTCCAGCTTCCCACTCGCCCTGACTTTTTTTCGACCGAGTACTCTGGGTGTTTACCATCCCCATTACAGGAACCCAACCGCAGCCGGCCCTTCCCGCTTCCCTCCTCCCCCCCTTTGCGGCATCGGTCCGCCTTTCGGCAAACCGAATAGCCGCGACCTCCCCCATGGCCTTCGGGCCCTTCCCTTTTCCAGCTAGATAAGGTCGGCCCCTTCACCTGACAGTCGCAAAAACCCCGACCGACAAGGCTTCCCTCCAGCTGGTCTCTTCCATTCCGATCCCTCCCCCCCTGTGACAACTGGCCCCGGACCAAGAAGCACGACTTTCTTTTCGCGCCTCCAACAGCCGCTTCTCCTAGATTAACGGTAACCCCTAAGAAAAATTTTTCTCGCGACCGCGACCGGCCCCAGATAATCCCAGGCAGGTCAAAAAGGGAGGCCCAGAGTCCCTGGAGCATCCAGAGAGAGGGTCCGAAGAAGTTTGTTTTGCGAGAGATCGCCCTCTCCGGGGAGGCGCTTTTTTTTCGTAACTGGTTGCATCTGGTCCTGGGTCTTCGGACTGGACATTGCTCCCGAGGCCATTGTGTTATTCTACGGTTGAAGTTCTGGCTCATCATGCGTCCCTCTGTTTGAGCGCTTGCCCTGTTAGTTCCGTATGGGCCCCTGTCCGCGGGACCGTGATTATGATGGCTCTTAGAGGGCGGTCGGAATGTTCTTTTTTAGAGTTCCGAGGGCCCGGTCGAACGGAGGTGCAACCCACACCGTGACTGGACCTTAGGTGGACCTGAAAAGCTCTTGGATGTAGAGGCCGCGAGGTTGAACCCCTGAGGAACCAGGTGCACTTCCCCCTTAAGCTTACTTTATGTACGCGTGGGGAGGCTCAGGATTCCCCAGGCAGCACCCTTCGTAAGATACCCGCGACAGTCCCCCGAGATGCCTAGCGTGGAATTTAGTTAGCATGGGAGGCCTGAGGGTCGCGGAAGTTTTTACGTTTTTCTTGAAGGGAAGGTGAGGGGGACGGCAGCTGTCAGTGGTGGGGAGCACCGCAGCTGAAGGGAAGGGGAACCGAGAAAGGCTGTGACCTGGCTTCATAAGATATGGTCTACAATTGAGGCAACCGGACCCGTTCCAATTCTCCAACGTATGGGGACGCGCGCGGGAACGCGCTTTAGACCAGTTTTTTCTTAGGTCTCCTTTATCGCTATTCTCTCCGAGATAGAAGATCTCGCGCTCTTAGAAACGAATCTCCCCCAGGAAAGCCGAAAAGAATGGTGGCCTTTCATGCAGGAGTGGCCGCGATGAGGAAATGTCCCCAGCCTGAGACCGGCTTTCACTTTAGCTAAGAGGACGGTAGGAAAGGGGGCAATCTCTCTCCGAAAGGTCCCCGAGGGCGGGAGGACGCTTCCCCACAACAGCGATAGCGACCGTGAGTGGAACGAAGGACTTGGAGGGCCGCCCCCAGAAAGACCTAAAGAGAAGAGCACGAGACCAGATTATAACGTCTCGAGCTTCGAGGGGGAGTTGGGAAGGCCCAGCTCCTTGATTCGTGCGGGGGATCTGATCCTGGAGGAGGGTTCGGCTCAAAGGTAGTGAGATTGAGGATTTTACATCGGACCCCCGTATGATACTTTTACGGTATCAGGTTCAGGTTTCTTTTGAGTTCCTAGCCCTCTCAGCGAGTTTTGTTCCGGTAGTGGCTGAGCCCGTAAGAGGATTCCCTCACAAAACTCCTCGTTAACCCCCCAGAAGAGCCAAAGCAACCCTGCTGACTGGAGTATGAGTCTGGGGGACCGGCGAGGGTATTTGTTGAAGCTACTGAATGCGTGTCTGCTCGGACCGCTTTTCAGACGCTCAAAAGTGTGGCAGAGAAGAGCCCCTGCAGTCCCCTGATACCCCACCCTTCGGTCCCATCGACGGCCCTCCTGCGGGAGTTCCGCACAGCGCAGTTCAGTCGACGAGGAGATTTTATAGCAGTTAAAGAAGACCAAGAGAGAGAGACCTCCCCGGTTCCCCTCCCATCTGGTACCCGGCACGAGTTGAGGCAGAGTCCGCGGGAACCTTCTCGACAGGCCCCCCCCCCCTAGAGGGTCCTTAGGCCAGTATCTGATCTTTCTTCGAGGGAGTGTCTCACGAAGGTTTGAAAAAGTCTCTCTGTATAAAATTTACCGGGTGGAGAGGTGGCCTCAGCACGCGTCTGAGCTTTTTCTCTCTTGCATTTCCCTCCCCCCTTCACGCCTCCAAACGGTGGCCGGCCGGGCGGCTTCCTCACAGAGCGCAGCTAGGGGTAGTGTCCATCTTAGATCAGGAGCCCCCCACTTCCATTTAGTTAATCCGGTAAGTTCTCGATGATTATCCCGTAGAGAATTTCAGAAGACCCCCTTGGCTTTAACGCAATAGAGGGAGAGGTTTCCCCCCCCTATATGATAGGACCTTTTGATCTTCTTCATTGGCAGTGAACACTAAAAACGCTTTTTTAAAAAGAGCCTTAGCAGGGATTCTTTACGGCGCGCCGAGAAACTCTTAGGCAGCTCGAGGGATTCGGACAAGGGTCTTTTTTCCCAAACCGAGATCACGGTCTTCATGTAGACACCCGATGTTCTGGTTTCGTCCGAAACGAGGCAGAATTAGCGACTTTTCTCACTTAGATGTGCCTGGAATGCAGGGGGCCCCCCCCCCAAATGTCGGCTTCCCGGACGAGCAGCCGAGGAAGGAAGAGAACCAGAAGTCGCTTTTCCGGGCAGGGCCCTCCGTGTGGGTGGGGCGAGAGCTGTCCAGAGACGTCGCCACCCTCAGTTCGGGTTTTGGATTGCGCTCCGGACTATGGTTCTGATCAGAAGGCGAACTGGTTTTGGTGATACATCACTAGGCAGGGAAAGCCGTCAAGACTTGATGAAGATTGATTCCCCCCCCCGTCCTTGCTGCCCAGTGCCTTTCCATTCTCCGGTGGAACGACGTGTCCGCTTTTCCTGCCCGCTCCTGGCCCCAGACAGCTCGGCTTTTACGCCGCATTGGCCGAGTCTTTCCTCATTAACTGTGAGGCACTTGAATAGCGTGCGGGTAACCATCGAAATTCTTGATTTTCCGCTAAGTCCAAGGTCAAGTCTAGTAAGGATGCTACTTAAACTTCTTTCTTCCAAGTAGAGTCCTCTCTCTTTTGGTTGTTGTTCCTCGAAGTCATGCCGTCTTTAGGCCACCTATTCCTCTATGTACCCGACGCTCCAATTGGACAACTAAATAGTTCAGGGATGAGGACGAGGTCCTTTCACATAGCTTACTTCTCGAATCCTCCCCGAGGTGATGACCGGACGACTCCTTTAGTGCCCAAAGTCGCGAAGTGGGGGAATAATGTCCCCCTAAGGGGGAACTTTTTGAAGACCCCAGAGCCCCCGCTAAGATGAGGGAAGCCTGGATTTTCTTTTTTCGTCGATCCTTTTCAGAAAGCCCTAACGCCCCCTTTGATTTTTCGCCCGGCCTTTTAGATTTCGTGATGTGCGCTTTTCTTTATGGCCCTTCTCCGTATTCCGGCTGGTCGGCGCCCCTCCCGAGAACGACCCCGCAAGTAGATGAGTTGTCCCGGCCCCTCTTTCTATTTGGACCCGTGATATCTTCGAACCCTTGGTAGGCGGCTTGCGAGCTTTTTACCTCGGTTTGGATAAAGACACCCTTGCGAGATGCCCCCGTCTAAGACCCCTCGCCTCTTCAAACCACCAAACAACCAGCCCACGAAGTCAGGCAGGAGGAGGTTTTTGAGAGTCTTCTGGCAATTCTAGTTTTCTGCGCAAGGAAGCCGAAGACCCTAACACCACAAAGGAGCGCTTCTTAAAAAACGGCGACGATTTTTTTCTCCGCCAACCCCACGTCCAAGGAGAATTGACCCCCTGGCTGCAAGATCCCGCACTTGCAGTTTTTCGAGCCGCAGCACCTACTTTGAAGTAAAAGGACTCCTATTTTTTCTTTCCCCCTGCGCCTTTGCCTCCGTAAGACTTCTTTTCGCAGAAGCACTAACTCTGAGCATTAAGGAGAGTCTCGGCGGCCTCCTTCCTCGGTGGTCGGGAGCAGATAACGTTGGGGCGCCCTCAGTTCCCTGAGAGACAGACTCGGGTTTGTCAAAGAAGCACCAGGACCGCCAGTGTTCTTCAGACAGGTTATAGGCTGAGGACCTCTCGACCGTAGCTTCTGTTGTTTTCTTTACGTGGAGATCGTCCCAGGAAGTACTTAATCTGTCTTCTGCTCACAGCTCCCAAGTGCCGCTCTCAGTCTCCTTATAAGTTTCCTGCGAATCCCAAAAGAACGTTCTTCCCCCCGTTACCCTCCTTCCTGCGTCCAAAGGAAATCCAATCCCCATCCCATCCTCCTAAGCTAATAACGGGATTTGATAGGAAGAGATAGTTTCTAGGGAGAGGTTTTTTGTTTTCCGTGTTTTTATCTTACGACGACTTTTCTTCCCCGCAACCCTGCCAGCGTCCCGACCTAAAGAGGAAATGATAGACCCTAAGTGCTCATTGAGTGCCCCGCTAGCCCTACCTCACCGGCCCAGGTAGCCTTCGCAGACGTACCCGCGTCCAAAAGAGCCCACGCGAGAACCTCCCAGGCTAGTTTTCCCCGAGTCTCCCAGCAGCCCCTTTCCCCACGGCTCCCCTGGAAAAACGGCCCAGTACCATGCCCCCATTCCCTTTCCCTCCGCTTATACCCTAAGCTTGCATGATCCGGACGATGCACACCCCCAACCTAGACCCACGCTGGCAGTTTCCCTCCTAGACCAAGGCCCCCAGATAAAACAGGAAACCTCCCCATTCCCCTCAACTCCTTCTATCAAAATGTCCCCTTTACGAATCTCTATGATCTCTGTGTTGATTCTGATGGGTGAGCCGTCGATTGGGGACCCGCAAGGAGGTCTGGGGTGGGCCTGATAGCGATTAGAGGAGGAAAGCTTTTATGCGATTTGCACTTTTTTTTTTGTCTTATGGATCCAGCTTCGTAGTGTCCTACTCTTAGGGCGTTCTTTATTGGCCGTTGTAATGGCGCCCCCTTTCCTTCTGCATCATTTTTCTCTCCAGTTCTTGTAGAGATTGGGAGTGGTCCTTGCACGGATGAATCCCTTAACGTCACTTTAATGAAATTTTCCGGTGACCCTAAGGACAGAGAGGGGTTTCCTTCGACCCTGATTTCTGACGGACGTCCCTTGCCTCGCTTGTAAGCGTGCCGCCACACCGGGTGCCTTTTCGGCCCTCTTGCTGTTTACCTTCCGCGTACGCGACCTTTCCGAACGCAAGGATTCGCGTCGTTTGCTCCAGTTTCTTTTGGATTTTCGTCCACGGTTTGTGTTGCGCGCGCTCCTTTCAATGTGCGCTCCCCCCCGGTCTTGGAATTTTTCCGGAAAATTATCTTATGAAAATGGATGTTTCCCCCTTCCCAGTGTGCTCCACAAGCTCCACTTGCCCGCGCCGAGGACCCCCCTCACCGCTACCTTAAACCAATCCCTATTCCAGCCCAGAAGGACGATTAAGGAGAGGCCGAGACTTTTCCCCCCCCAAGTTTCACTGTCCACCCCGGCGCGCGAGAATGGTTGAAGAAGTTTACGGACTTTGGACGCCCCAATCTCTGCCTTTTTTCTTTCAAGTGAGATGGCTTAAGGGTGGATTTGGATTAAGGGCGGGGCCCTGAAGGTTGAATTCGGTTCAAAGTTAGATGGATGGGGGGAAAAGATTTGACCTGTAAAGGACTCATTCCTCAGGTTCGCCTTTTTGATCCATGTTTTTCCAGTTTTTTAATATGGCGTCTTTTTTTTTTTTTTTGAATGTAAGCTGAGAGAAGCCCAAAAATCGGGTTTCCTCCCCCCTGAAATCGAACTCTTCTATTGTTTGCATGAGGATGGTGTTAGAGGATAGGTTTTTGCCAGCTCCCTCCGGTACCGGAGTTCCGACGATTCGGCCCTCTCCCTTTTTCGCAACCCTGTTTTTCCTCCTCCTTCCATCCCCTTCCGTCTGAGAAGATCGCGCGCCGGTATCCATTTTCCCCTGACGTCCCCTTTCAGCTTCAACTATCTTTTTTTGAGGCGTTAGGTCCGCGAGCAGATTTCTCCAGCCGCATCTTCTTCGTCCTCAATTCCGATCCGCTTACGGAGCGTCCCCCCGGAGGAGTTTTCGGTTTTTTCAAACTTCCCCCCCCCGAAGTTTTTCCCCTTCCCCCTCAGCGTTAGAGGTTTTCTTGCGGGTAGGCACGCTGCTCAAACTTCGGCAGGACTTCAAATTTCGCCCCCTACACAGGGGGAGGACATCCCTAGACACCCCCCCTCCCCCGATCAGAGTGAGACTTAAAGGAAAACCCCCTTAAGCCAATGCAGCGGATTTAAGAGAGCAGAGGAGGAGGCGGTTGTTTGAGTTGTTCGACCTCGGACCCTGTCCTTTATTTCCCACAGGAAAGGTGCATCTAATCGAGGGTACCTGCGATATCCTTTTCCGGGCCTATTTCCTGGGCAGCAGCTGAGTGGGCGAGGTTTCCTCGATGCTGGTTAGGTTACTTTTTCCAGTAGTTGCGATTCACGAAGGATCGGCCACTTCCTTCTCTTCCCCACCCCGAGTCCTTTTTTTTATTTGTTTTGCTAGAAATACCCGGGGCAGGAGCGCCGAGTGCCGGCAGACTTTTCACGGTCCTTTCTTGGCTTGTGGGGTATGTCCCCTTTTCAAGCTTATCCTTTCGTTGACGCGTCTCTCTGAGTTCCTCTTCTAAGGTTCAACCCCCCTCCGTGTCTGCCGCTGATACTTTCCCCCCCCTATTTGTACCGCCTCCGATACCGTTTCGCATGAATTCCCTCCTTCGCGGACATCTTCTTTTCCTCCTAGTTGTTTGCCTCCGTCGCCCGCTCTCGGTTCTCGGCTTCCTGATAGGCGCCGTCTCTTTCCTTGATCTTTGCAGAGTTCGACACCCGGACTTGGAGCCCTCGTAGTTTCTAGCAGTTTTTGGCCCAGCTCTGCAAATACCCGCCCTTTTTACCCAAAAGTGGCAGCCGGTTCCATCAGTTTCAAGCACTTTTTCTTAACCTCGAGATACTTCCCCGTTTGTCTCGCCAGAATTTCCCCCCATTCCCAAGAGAGTCGATTGGATCCTTTTCCCCTCCTGCCGGGCCCCCTCACTAGGCCCTTCTAAGATTCCCATTGCTGTGTGGTTTCCCCCTCCACCCTCTCTTTTCCGGCAGACTAGTGCCAAGTCCGGATCTTGCAGGGCCGAGTATCTCCTCTGGACCTCTTTACCTCACCTCCGTTAATCCTCCTAGGTTCTGGAAGAGCGGATTCCACCCCCCGCCGATCTTCTCCTCGTACCGGGAACTTATAGACTTTTACCTATTTCCATGGCAGAGGGTTTTCCTTGATCTGCAGCCCGTCTAGCCGTGATCTCTTCTCGAGCTCTACCACCTTTTTTTCGGTGACTCATTTACGAATTTTTTTTAGAATTTTTACGACTAAATCCCCTCAAGTCAATCGTTGGAACTTCGGATCCGCTTAGAGTGGAGGGTTAAGTCGTTTATCCCTTGAACTCCGACCCCTGTTTTTTGACTTTCTTTTTCAGCCTGTAAGCTCAGCTTCTTGAGCTCGTAGTTAGGGATAAGGATCATTCCTATCCCTCTCCCTTCAGTGCGGCGCCTTTTTTCTCGAAGGTCGTCTAGACTTGAGATCGACCGTTCTGGTTCTTCTCAAGTCCCCCGTGAGATCGTTACTCCCCATCCCTCTTTTCTTCCTTTCTCTTTGATTTGACTTCAAGAATCTCCCTTCCCCCCCCCTCTAAACTCCTCTGAGAGCGTCTATTGTCCCCCAACACGAGCCTTTTCACCACCCAGCCTCCAACTACCTCATCCTGCTTCTTAGGGTTCGCTTCCGGGAAAGGTGAAACCCGATTGTGATCGCTCTTTTTACTGCCTCTCACGACCTTTTTCCAAACACCGCCTTCTCTGGAACGTCAGTAGCCTCGCGGAACCCAGTGACAGGAGAAAAGCTTTTCCTCTTTTTCGAACTCTAACCCCATCTCGAAGGTCTGGCAAAGACCCCGCCCCGTCCGCACCCCCCGCAAAGTAATGTCCCTCCCCCCAACGCCCCGTCGCCTATCCATGTACCCGCTGCTGTGAGTCTGTTCGACTGCCCCGTAACTTCTTCGAAGTTTTTCTGCTATGTGTTTTCCCGACCCTTACCCCCCCTTTGTGGACCACCTGGTTAGTCTTGCTTCTCCCGGCTTTTTCTCATCTCTTAGTCCTTTCTTACGGTCCTTCTGGATTGTTTGTCGGTTCCCCGAGAATTCCTATTCGGCAACTCCTAACGGCGGTTGCCGCCTTAATCGCAGTTTTAACCCAGTTCGAGGAGCTTTTTTTTCCTGATATTCCAGTTTCAAGTTTTAATGCTAGCGCACCCTTTTCCAGGCTTCTGCCAGTCTCAAGTTCTCTCCCCTGTAGTCTCCGGCGGGAGCGGGTCTTTTACGCGACGGTGTGGGGAAACTCCCCCTTTTCCGCCACAAAAGCTGCCCCATAGAATTTCCCTCCACCTTTCCTCGCCTCCCTCCTGTGAAAATCTTCCTTGTTTTTCGCGGGCCCCTATTGCCTTCGGCCCACCAGGTCAGTTCTCGACAGTTCTTCCCCACTGGGTTCACCTCGGCCACTCTCCGCTTTTACTTTATCTCCGGCCAAGCAGCTCTCATCCTTACAACACCATGGCCCCTGGAACCTCCCCTCCCAGAAGAAGTCAAAGAGAGCCCTTTCCGGAAGGAACCTTAACCCAGATTTCTCACACGCATGGTTGCGAAGGCCTAGTAACCCCTGAAAAAAAGGATGCTTACCCCCTGAGAAAAAAGCTTTTCGGGTCTCTTCGAATAATCTTTTTTCGAGATGATGAGCCTGATTTTCGCAGTTATAGGAAGGTTGTGTCCCTGTCCGGGTGAATATGGGTGGACGGCGCCCCTTTTTTCGATTTTTAGTTGCCTTTTTCTTTCTCTGTTTACGTTCTGATCTTTCGTGCGTTTCTTCCCGCAAGATTTTCTTTCTTGGCCAGGTGTACTGTGCATGAGTGGAATAGGCAATCTTTCACTACTCTTTTCCCTCCCTCATGTGTTTTTCCCTCAGTTTCCTTGTTAATGCTTAT
>Ga0179593_1499370_pt1 | contig 10793 bp, 13 predicted proteins | sample CZODoug2_1_08_16_FD_185931 | JGI IMG/M metagenome (GOLD analysis project Ga0179593, IMG submission 185931) | Vadose zone soil fungal communities from Angelo Coast Range Reserve, California, USA - CZODoug2_1_08_16fungal (PacBio error correction) | ecosystem: Environmental > Terrestrial > Soil >... | reverse complement strand
ACTCCTTTGATGACTTGACATTTTGCAATCTATCGGAAATCCTTTCCTCTGAGCTCTCGCCTCTGAGATCTCTTGTCGTCTCAGTCAACCTGGCTGCCCCCCTCTCCCCCAAAGTTCTGCCCTTTTTCCCTTACCACGCCCCCCTTCCTGTTTACTAGTCCCCTTTGCGGGCGTCGCGTCCTCTTTGAACCTCCTTCTTGTAAAACTTTTTCATTGTCCCAGCGTGTGTTTCTCTTCCCCTTCTCTTTTTTTCTTTTCCCTTATTCCTTTCAGAGGCCCGTTCCCTCTTTCCCTGCGTCTGAAAGCCCAAGAAGTCCCTCAACTCTTTTTCCGTCTAGATACCATTAATGGAGGTCGAGCTTACCCCCCTGCACAAGAATTATTGTAACTCTCTTTCCCTATCCCCCACTTCTTCTCACCCAATGATTTTGGTTTTTTTACCTTTTCACCATTAGCTTCCTCTTTTCGTGTCCGGCAGGTCCCTTTTTTTGCGTGCCCGTTAAATGTAATTCAATTCCCAACCCTTGGGTTAAATCGACGATCTATGTTTTTAATCTGTCCCTTTCCTGGGACTTCCCTTTTCCCTCCAAATCTCCCCTTTGCGGCTACGTTGCTCGGTTTGTCGCTGCTTCTCTTATTCGATGTTTCCTCTTCCCCTGGTACACCACCATTGACTCTGTTGCGAAATTTCTGTCAGCGAGGCTGTTCGTCGCTTTTCTCAACAAAGAGTTTGTGGTTTTTTTTCTTCCCTCTCTCCCTCCCCTGCACTGCTTGCATTTTTGTTGTCTTTGACCGCCTCCTCCCCTATTTCTTTTCCTCCTTTTTTACAGGTAGCGGACGTTGATCTTTTGACGTGCCCTTCTGACTCTTTCCAATCCCTGAATGGCCGGAATTACAGGAAGCCAAATTGCTCCCACGCTTTATTCATCTTCTTGAGTCGCCGGATTTTACCATATGGCCTTCCTCTTCTTGTTCCGGCGATTCAACCTCCCTTCTTTCAGGAAGGCGCCCAGATTATGGTCTCCACTTTGCGTCTCACCCCCCACTTTCCTAAGTTCTTCCTTTCTCTCCTTCATAAAAAAACCCGCCCCTACGCAACGGTAACCTTTCCTATCCTCTCGGTCTCCTCCCCACCTTTTCGCGTGTTTGAGCCGAAAAGATTTCTATTTTTTTCACAGCCTGTTTCCCGTTTCTCTCTTCCCTGTTTTTCTCCGCTCGCAGTCACCAATACCGCTTCTTGGTTCCCTGGTCGAGTACCTTTTCCTCTCTCTGCGTTCCCCGTAACTCTTTTTCCGTGAACGGCTGGATTTGATTTTGGGGACAACATGTAACATTTAGCCAAATGCTTGTTCCCTTTTCCCCACCAGTTTCAGTTCTTTATAACCATTTTTTCACCTTCAAAGGCACCCTCTTCCCCCCCCCCCCCCCATTCTTTTCACCTCCCCTTCAAGTAGATTTCACCAGGCGTGATATGTATTCCTTCCCTTTGTCAAGTCAGCACTCCTTCAGTTCCCCTTTTTCCTTTTCTACGCCCATGACACTCCGCTTGTAGATGTTTTCCTTCCCCCAAAACTCCCCGTGTATGTCGCGTTCCGTCCGTGCAGTCCTCCCCTTTAAAGACCCCCCATTATCTCTCGCCCCCTTCGTAACATCCTAAAGCCGATCCCTATAGAGGCGCGCCCCCTTCGATAACTCTTCCCCTTTCTGCCCCACAGCCTTAAATCCCCAGACGTCAACCCTGATCCTTCCCTGACGTGTTTGTCTGAATTTCAGCATACCCTTTCAACTTCCTCCCACCCCCGGCCCGTCCCGTAGACCTACTCTCCTTTGCCAACAAGGTCCCCCTGCCCTCCCGATTCCTCGACCTGACCCCTCTCCCGACTTTTGGACGCGACGTGCAGCCCCCACTAACACGTGGTACATTACGGATAGCGTTGCCCAGCCCCCCGAATTTTTCGAATCATTGGTGGTCACAATGACCTCTTCAATTACTCTCCCTCCCCCTTTTTTCTTACGAAGAGGGACCAATTTTTTCCCCGTCAAACGATCCCTTTGTCCCTCCTCCTTTTCATTAGATGGGACACCTCGTCCCCCTTCCCCATGTCGTCCTATTACGCCTATTCCGACTCCGCCTCCAGGCAGTGACTCGATGGGGCCCCCCTCTAGTGAAACTGCCAACCCTACCCCCCTTTTCTGGTGCGATTGGTAGCTCGCGGAGAATTGAATTCCTTTTCGTCCCTGCCGTTTTCCTCCCGAACGTGCTGTACCCTTTCCCCCAGACAAGTCAGCTCTTTCCTACCGATCTTTTCCAACACCTTCGTTTGATTTAAGGTTTTTCCCACGCGACCCCCCCCCCTCTTTCAGAGGGTTTCGCACTCATAAAATGGTAGGACCTTCCACATATTCCAACGTTATTGCTTTCACTGGCGCGATTCCCTCTTCCCACCCTTTCGTTTACTTGGAGCCCGCTTCCGCTTTCTCCCTCTGTCCCTTCACCCTATTTCACCCCTAACGTCGTGCTCAGCATGCCCCATCATCCCAATTATGTTCAAGATTTCTCTCTTCCTTCCGATGTTTTTTTTTTCTTCGAGATTGGCATTTTGATTGAATTACGTCTTTTTTCCTTCCCCCCCTTTTTCTTTTCTGCACCCCTTTCCTTCCCGCGTCACTTATTTGTCCCCCCCATTTTTTTAAGTCACCGCCCTTTGTTTCGCCTCTCTAGCTATAATCCAGACTTCTAAATTTAATCCGGTTCCTCCCTTCTAGTCCCTTCCCCCGATTCCCTTTTTCTTCGTGTCAATACCCATTTTCCCTTCGAGTCCCCTTTTTGCGAAGTTAATTTGGGTGCCGAGGGTTCTTATCTTTGAACCTTTTTTTTTGTTCAGTTTGCTCCTTTTCCCTCAACGATCAGCGATCCTGGAATTTCACTTTCTTCTGGAACCCATCTCCAAAGACCAGTGTTTTTTTAGGGTTTTTTCCCTTTCCTATCTAGTTTACCCATCTCTCATTTGCTGCTTCGGAGTTCGTTTCTTCGATCCATTCTTCCTTTTAAGGTTTCGCCTTTACAAGTTATTTGTAAATCTTACACTACTTACTTCCCTTCTTAGTCAACTTTCTGATCGGAACTTTTTTCAATTTGCACGCATTGAGTTCTTAATACCCCCCTCCTGCACGTTCCCCCCATGTTCGGGTTTTACCCTCAGATGGGTCTCTCGACCTTTTTAGTGTATGTTCCCTATCCCTTTCCCTCATGTGACCACGATGTGCGTTGGGCTGAAAAGTTCCTCAGTTTGAAGAACCTTTTTAGCCATTTTCTCTCTATTGCAGGGGAGATACATTACTTTTTCACTCTATATTTTCGGCGTCCTTTTTCGGTCCTGGTTTGTTTTTAAGTAGGCCTAGTCCAAGCCACCTCAGTTCTCTATGGTTTTTCTGATCTCGATGACATTTCCTTTGGTTTTTCTCCCCGTCGTAACTCTTTCAGGGCCCGGAGACTCCCTCTTTTCTTGCTCTATCTTATCTTGCTTTCACTCCTTGAGGGCTTTCTCCCCCTTTGGTTTCTTTTTCACGGTCTTCGACCGGCGCATTAAACTTCTTTAGTTGCCTTCCCCATCCACCCCCTCTTTTCTCTTTGTTTATGAGGTTATTGACCAAATGGGTGGTTTTGTCTTTCTTCCTTTACACCCACTGCTCGTCTCACCCCGTTCGCGACTTCTTTTTTTGAGACTCATGCTGCCGTCCTTTTCATAATGGTGGCTCGGCCGCCTCCCTGTGGGGACGCTTCCCCCAAAAGATGTGCTCAAGTGCACCCTCCATGTTGTCCACAAATCCCTTCCCATGCCCCTTCCTCGGACATGACCTTTTTACACTCGCTCGATTACCAATTCGACAAAGCACGATTTCCCAAGGCGGTCATTATTGTAGTTTGCCGTTCTTTCGCTCTTTGCCAACTTGACTTCCTTCGGCTAAAAAACCGCGACATTTTTTGCTACACCAAATCGAACTTTGTGGGAACGCGTTCCAGTCTATTTGAACACTTAGTTTTCTTGTATGTTTCTTCTTTCCTTCTCCCTAACACATGTTCTCACCCCTCGCCTCCTATGGTGAGACCTTCCTGTCATACGGTTCCGTCCGTCGCCCCCCCCAGATCGACATCGGCCCCACCCCCTTTTTTTCTCCGCAGTGCTAGATTCCAGCAACTTTCCTTCCTTTCTCGTTTTTGTCTTTGCTTTCACATTCTTTGTCAGTCTTCCTGTTCCCCAATAATCGTATTCTCCTGGCTTCCCTCCTGCTTCCTGGCGGGCAAAAAATTTTTCCCTCCTCCCATCTCGTTGCTGCCGCTCAGAAGGCCGCCCCTTTCCCAAGGTCCTGATTCCTCAAAGCGGAAGATCTCATAACTGCCCCACCCCTTCTTTTCTTTGAATGCCCCCCTCAGCTCCCTCCTCCTTCCGCAATTTCAACGAGCAATTTGTTCCTCTTTCCCAAAAATCGCTGACGATTTACCTTCGCGACTTTTCCCTCGACCTTTGAGTAGCGACTGTAGCGTCTATGGTCCTTCGCCGCAGGTTAAAACCGATGCTTTCTTTAGTCGAATTTGAACCCCCCTTTTTTTTTTTTTTCTTAAATTTTCCCCTTGTCGTCAAAGTGCTTTTCCCCTTACCGCCTCAAAGATTTTTCCTTTCCCCCCCCCAAACCGTTGACAACCCAGATTTTGTTCAGCATTTTGGAGCTCCGTAGAATTTCTTTTCAGGGTTTTAAATGCTCTACTCCTTTTCCTTTTCTCAGGACGCCCCTCTTTGCCTCGTCTTTGCGGCTTTCTTCTTTTACGCACACCCCCTATCCCAGGTTTGCCCCCCCTATTAATTTCTAATCCCCACAACGTAGCGACGGTTTGCCGTCCCCGCCGTGGGAAATGAAAAATTGATTTTCCCCCTGAATAATGATTTCTACAGCTCTCCGAAAGTGAGTCTGGTCGGTGCCCGCCACCTTTTGCTGCGTGGTCCGATTGAACCCTACCCTCATTTTGTCCTTTTGCTTTGTTTGAAAGAAGTGGGTTGTTCCTTTCTCCTATTATAGAATCTCTCTTTTCTTTTCTTCTCGCTTCTCCTTCTGGTACGCTTGCGATCATCACTTCTCGTATCTTTTTCCTCACCTAGGTTGTTTTTTCTCTGAGATACGCTTTTTCCCCGTATGATCGCAGACCCCCCCTGTCGGACCACTTCTTTGAGAGGAGAGGAAACAATTCTCTCGGGCCTCGTATCCTTCCAACGGCTTGCACCCCCCCCCGGCCAACACCGGAACCTTCTTGTTATGGTTCCGCGTACCCACGCCGTGCCCCAGTGCGGGCAATCCCTTCTCTGGATTCTTCTCTGTCGACCTTGAGTAAGGTCTTACCCAATCCACTTTTTGTTGGTGATGGTCATTACCCTTCGCCAGTTTGTTTATTCCTTTCCTTCCCCATTTCTCGTACACTGTTTTTCCTCTTTTGTTCTTTCTCAATGCTTTCATTCCCCTTCACCCGCAGCCGCCCATGAGTGGCGTCGGAGAATTACCCCTTGAGGTCGATCTTCACCCCCTTCCCCCCTCATTCGCACGCTGATTCCCTTCCCCCCCTTCTCTCCCCCCCTTGAAACAATTTTTTTACAAGGTTGTTTTCAATTAGCTGTTTTTCTCTTGCGTTTTAGCCGCAAATTTTTTCCCTGACACTTTTGCCCTTGTCCTTCCCCTTCCACCGGTTTTTCTCTATGGGTCCGAATTCTGAAATTTTAACGATGGCTTTCTTCCTCAAAGAAGACGCTCTCAGCCTTTTGCTTTCGACTCTCAACATTTATTAAGGCGCAGACATCGTCTTTGCGAGTTTGTTTTGCGGTCCCTTCCCCAATTTTTCTTTGCTTCCAATTTCTTTATTGCTTGGTCGCACTTCTCCCCCCTAGTTTGTGTTGCGTTTTAGGGCAAAGCTCCGTTCTTTAATTTTTTTTTTTTTTTCCTGCCAATCTGTTCCTGCCGGACCTCTTTCTCCCCCTCCCCCCGCATTGCAGGCCACCGTTTAGTCCCTTCAAATTTTTGGACCTTGTTTCGGTCTTCCCTTGAGATCGCCTGATTTTCTTTTTTTCCTCCCTTACCTTTGCCAAATCAGGACTTATCTCCTGAGCATTCCCGGAGACCCTTCTCTCCAGAGCTCCCTTGCTTTACCTCTTAGCGGTCCGTTAGGTCCCCCCAATTGGGTGCCCGAGGTCTTTATCTTTTGGTTTCTCGGCGATTCACCACAGTACTGCTTCATGAGGAGCCGCTTCTGATCCCACGTTCTTTGCGATCCAGTCGCCTCCCCGTCTTAGTCCAAAAACCTCCCTCCGCGAAAGTTCCCCTCTCAGTGTCTCCTCGCGGTCCAATTTCCTCTGGTTTTTGGAAAAGATTCTTGGCCCTTTCATTTTTTTTAAAATTTCGTTCTTCGTTCTTTCCCCCCCCCTCTTTCACGTTCTGCGCTCGCTCTCTCCCAATACCTATCCGGCCTTTTCCCTCTTTGGAGATCTGATCTCTCTCGGTTAACCGGAAATCCGTTTCGCACCCTTCTGCTTTTCTTTTGGGTCCCTTGTATGTTGGCTGGCTCCACGCGGGTTTTTACGTCGTCACAGGGACTTTCCCCCTTCCGGCCCAAATCCGTTCACCTGCCCAATCCTCCAATCTCACACTTCCCCCCAGTCGATCCCAGGTGTGATATGCCTGAGGTCCTTTTCAGGTTCACCAATCCCTCCCAGTGCACCCATTGGTCATCATCGCATTTCCCCCACCCCCTTCTTCGGTTTCTTTTTTTCCTCTCTGACAGTCCCCCAACAACCAATCCCAAGTTAATGCGGGCGCGGCGACAGCCTCCCTGCCACAATCCCAAACTTTGCCCTCTTTTGCTTGTTGACCATCTTTCGCCCCCCCCTTCTATAGGCGCGCCGCCCGTCTAAGCGTCGACTATAGTCCGAACCTACTTTGAATGTAAATAGCCCTATCGCCCACAATTATTTCTATCTGAGTGTCCCGAAAGAAATTCTGCCCCATTTGGCGCCACACCTGTCCTCCCCTACCGCCCCCATATTCTGACTTGCCCCCCCCCCACACACCCACCCACCCCCAAAAAACCAACCAACAAAACACAACAAATACCGTTTCCCATCGACCTCCCCATAGCCCGCCGACAACCTCTGCGCGAATCCCGGCCTCGACTTTCTTCCCCTTAAAACATTTTTCTGGTACACCCCCATGCCGTTTAGCCTGCCCACACGTAACCCGTTTCTCCTTCCCCGCGATGTTTCCTCCTCCAACCACCCATGCGCCTCGCACGCTTCAACATCCCGTCAACGATTTTCTTCTGCCTTTTTCATTTGTACGATGGGACCCCTCCGTTTTCATAACCTTTCCTCTCCATATTTCCTCCCGATACTTTCTTTACGACGCCCTCCTAATCCGTCAGTGGCTTTTGTACACCTGAGACGCACCTGACCAAAACCGACCCTTCACTTTTTTCTGAGTGAGATGGCCGGAGCCCCGTCTCTTGCCTCCTGACCCTGAATCGTTGTCGCTCCCTTGCTGATCTGCCAAACATTTTCCCCGCGATCCTTCCTTCGTTCCCACCAATGACTTTCTGTCTGCGGCGAGCCGGTCTTGTCCAAGCCGAACAAAGCTTTTAGCGGTCGACTCCTTACCTTGTCCTCCCCGGAGGAAGTTTATATGCACGCTTTTTCCTTTTCTCCTCTTCGCTTCTCACACTTTCTTTTGAATTACCATTGGGCCGCCCGATTCTCCCCTCGTCTGTGCACTCTTGTTCGTCACATGATTACCCAAAATACCAGTCCGTTTCTCAGACTGTCAATCCCCGTCCGTTTTTTCACCTTATATCTCTCTTTTCTTTTTTTGTTTCTCTCAGAAGGTTTTTGCGACTGTTTTCCCCCCATGTAGTGGAGCACGACCGTATTCTCGGTGATTTCGCCGTCCATGTTCGTCCAGCGGCAGGTCAGGGATTTACTCTGTACTTCCCAAACTCCCCCATTTTGAGGGACCGCTCGCGCCACTTTCATCCCCCTCGCAATACTCGTTTTTTTCTTGTTTTGACCGTTATTCGTTCAGTAACCCTCTTGGCGTCAGGTTCCTTTATAGACCCTCTGCGACGTTCATTGGGTTTGTTCCCTTCTTGAGGATCGCGAACTTTTCTGGTTTTCATCTTCTTCATCCCTTCCTCTAAAAGATTCGGATCATGGAATTCTGCGCTGCCCCTGACACAAGAAAATTTTTAGGTTTTCGTCAGTTTTCCTTCTTCTTTTCTCTTCTTCCCAATACTGAGACATGGCTCTTCCCCCGCTTCTTTCTCGCCGATTCCATAGGCGGAAGGACCCCCGGCAGGTTTCCCCGAACCTTTTCATTCCCTGAAACGGGTGTACCCCCATACTTACCTCACCCTGAAAGGCTTCGCCCGTGACTTTTTGCACAGGTCCATTGTTCAACGCCTGTCGGCCTCCCATCTCCGATTTAATGGCAGTATGTAGTGTTGTTAAAACCTCTGTATGCCTCCTTTATTCCCGGTTTTTTCTTTCTGGGACGCTATACCGATTACTTGAAAAACTGATTAGGCTATGAAAGTTTCGACCCGTCTCCGTAAGTCTTGTCTTTTCTCTTTCTCGATAGGGGAGGGGCTCTTTCTCACATTTTGTTTCCGATAGTGCGGCTTTTATGGTAGGTCACACTTGTTGCCTCTTTTCCCCGTTATGTGGATTAGTACCAGAAAGCCTCCTGCCTTGTTTCTGCTACTCTAGATTTACTTTGATGTTAGTTTAGTACTAAGTCTACATCTTTATCTTTCTTCTAGCACAGGGATCCTTAATGTACTGCGGCTTTTCACCTTTTGTATTTGTGAATTTTTAGAGGCTTTCCCCGCATTTACAATTTGAATGTTGAATTAGAAAAACCACCCTCCCAGAGTACTTTATTTTCTTTCATCTGAAATGTTTTCTGCTTTCCCTGCCGTTTACACCTTGCCACTTCGCCTCCCCTTCATTTGTCGCACTTGATGTAGTTTGTAACCAACTTTGGTCATTGCTGCGCTCCTTTTTTTCTTGAACGTCTAGACTGGCGACCTTTGTGTTCCTCATTACAAACCCATCCTTTGATCCAAGTCACAAATTCCATTTGTCCCCCCCCAACTCCACACTTCCCCTTCCTCGGCAATGTATTTGCTTTCCACATAGACTTCCACATTAATCTGACCCCCCCGCTTTTCCCCAATCCTTGACATAGTTACTTTCCCCGTCTAGCGCTCGCGGCCTTTTTGATCTGAACGGAACGTTCCCCCCCACATCTTTTCCTCTTTTCTTCTCACAAACGCTCCTTTTTACGAGAGGATCCGTAATTTGCACTTCTTCTTCTTTTTTTTTTTTTCGTTTCCGATTTCTTCCCCCCCAGAAACTTTCCTTGTCTCGCATCTTTTTTCTCCATCAATCTGGTGCGCCTCTTGTTCTGCCCTACTGGGCTTTATCAAATCGCGTTCCACCCATATGAATAGGCAATACCCGGCCTCCCTCCTTCCTCTCCTAGTTCCCTCCCCTAGGTTTAGATTTTTGGCTTGCTTTTCTTTACTGATCTCTTTCCCTGACCTCTCCTGTATTGACGTAGTTAAGGAAACATCCTGAAGACCCTTGGAAAGGACCCTCAAGGCCGTAACCTGTCTTTTTTCCAAAATTTCTCTCCTCCCTCCCTTTGCCTTCGGCGGTCAGCTTCCTCCCCTTCTGAAGGAAGTCAGAGCAAGATCTTGGCCTCTCTTTTCATAAAAAACGCACACCCGTTTATCACTGCTCTCCCCCGCCGTCTTCCCGTTTACACTTCAGCACAAATGAGCAATTTTGTTTCTTCAGACAGAAACAAATCTCTATTTCCGCTTCCTTAGGCCCACCTCGATTTAGACCCCCCTCTCCCCGTTTTTAGTCACTGACTTCCTTTTGCTGGCCGACCGCAGTCTTTACCTTACGATTACGTCCATCTCTCTCTCCTTGGACCACCCTTTTTTTTTGAATGAATGGACCCAAGTGTCGTACAGTGTTCTGGCCGTACTGACGTCTGAACCAGTTTAAAAACAGCCTTTTTTCCTTTTTGATCCAAGACTTCTTCAACTTCTTCACCTTCTATTTTCTAAGTGCCTTTGTGCAGGTGTCACGCTGACCCCTCCCTTCAGTCCCACGCTTTGGCTCTTTTTTCCTTGATTTTTCTGGCCCGCCCCCAGAATAACCCTCTCACCTTTTTTTGCCCTTACTTTCCTTAACCCGAAACAAACGGTTTTTCCTTCCTCTCCCCTCCTCCGTTTGTCCCTGAAAAATGGATTTTACTGATTCTCTACCCCTCGACGTTCCGCAGCACGAGGCGTGTCCGCCCTGTTTTTGTAACCGTCAACAATAACAGACTTGTTCTCTTGTTTGCTTTTTCCCTCCGTCGGGTTCCTGCCTCTAAGGTCCTGAGGAGGATCTCGTTCTTCATCATATGAGATCCGCCCGTGTCGATCGATTGTCTTTTCCCCTTCGCCCCCTTCTACTCCCCCCCCTCATCGGCTAGAGATACGACTCTTGATTTAATCCTCCTGACATCGATCGGAAACCTCCTTCCCCCTCTCCTTGATCCACGAGTATTCTTCCTCTGAGCCTTCGTCCAGTCAACCGGCTTGCACCAAGCCGCTAAAACCTTTTTCCTCGTACCACAGCCTCCCAAATTTCCTTTCACTCCTTCTTTTTGGTCTGATGTAGAGGATGAGTAACCCCCCCTTTTTC
>Ga0179593_1447085_pt1 | contig 10793 bp, 18 predicted proteins | sample CZODoug2_1_08_16_FD_185931 | JGI IMG/M metagenome (GOLD analysis project Ga0179593, IMG submission 185931) | Vadose zone soil fungal communities from Angelo Coast Range Reserve, California, USA - CZODoug2_1_08_16fungal (PacBio error correction) | ecosystem: Environmental > Terrestrial > Soil >... | reverse complement strand
TCTTTAGGACTGACTACGCTTCATGACCTGACGCGCGAAGAACCCCCGTCCTCCTACCAAACCTCTCTTCCCGTGACCACCAACTCCCCCTAGCCTGTTCCTCACTCCGCCCCCCCACCTGTTGAGTCTTGCAGCTATTCGGTCCACTCAATCAAGCTTTAGTACTTTAGTTCGTCGGCACTTACCCCCCCGGTCCATTTTTTTCAGCCATTACCCCCCCTGTTCGCCTACTGTATTTTAGACGGATGGCCGCTCCCCCCCTTTCGACCCTATTGGACTAAATCCCTCATTGTGGAGCTTTTAAGCTCTTACTTGAGGGGGGCCCTCTTTTTCCATAGAACAGTCAGTGCCTAGCTTCCATGTCTGTCCCTACTAATGTCAATCCAATTTTCGGGGAAGACTTCCTGGCTTTGTGTTCCCTTTCTTTAGGGCTGAGCCAACTGTTTTTTTCCCCTCCCCTTGACGCTCTGTAGTATCAGACCTTTTGACGACTCTTCCCCCAGTATCCGTTAGTCGCTTTCTACTCCCCCCCAACACCTCACTTGGGGAGTCTCATAGGGCCACCATTTGGATACTGCCGTGAAGATTGTCTCCCCGATTTTTTTCTCCTCCTCTCGACACAGTATTCGGTCCCTGGGTCCTTCGATGACCGATGTAATCATTGATGAGACAATGGACTTTGTCATCTACTCTCCACCGAGTCGGCGTCTACCCGGCTCATTTTCATTCCATGGGTAATCCTGATTAATTTTTCGATAAAAGCTATACTCTCCCCCCGGTCCATGGAGCACAAGGAGTCGCCGTCCTTTCAACCTTTGAGGTCTTTGGAGTGACTATTCTAACGCCGTGCCACGCGCCTCCTACCGTGATTTTGTTTGCGCCTCTCTATTTTTTAAAGTCCTAGGGTATCAGCTGCTATACATTAAAAGGCTGCCCCCCAACAGAGACTTCCTCCCCAGCTAACCGCATTTCTGTTTCACCGCTTCACCTGTACTCCCCAGCGCCGCCGACGACACATCATTCCAGAAACTGGCTGACCCCTCCTAGTTTTACTTTCGCCGTTTCCCACTTCAGCCCTTAGAGATCGAGTTCTTATGTGTGGCAGAGGGTCTGATTTGTTTCCAGGAGAGTGCAATCAGGGATTCGTAGAACAGGTTTTCAGCTCCATAATATCGCACAGCGGTCTAATTCTACACTTCAGTCAGGACCACGCCCTCCACTGAGCCGATCTCTCCCAGCCTACGTGTAGCCTTTTCCCCGAACCCCTTGATGTGAGTCCTATCCCCGTCTAGAGCGGTCGCCCATGAGCGGTCCTTTTCATCAGTTTTTTTCCCCCCATTGTCGAATGGTCATCTCCTTTATCACGACTATCAGAAATTAGAGCCGGCATCCTTTACTTCTGCCCTACCCTACCTTAAGTCGGCCTTATTGGAACATCCCGATCAGTTCTCCCCTGGCCCTTCCTTTCTCAGGCCATCCTTCCCCAGGTCTGCTCTCTGCGATGGCTGAACGAGATCATCGTCCACGTTAGCCCTGGCTTTCCCCCCGACCCAGCGGCCGACTCCCCCTGTGGAGGAACCAAACAGTTGATCACGCGCCTGGTCGAGGTTTTAGGACCCGTCGTCCCGCGTTTCTTTTCCCCCCCTTCCTCTTTCCGAGATCGTAACGCAAGGCGCCCGCGCCCTACGATGCTTTTCCTTGAATGTCTTTTTCACAATTTTCCCTACTCTCCCGTATGATGGCCGGCTTCCTAGGCTTTCAGGCCCGTCGATAGGCACAAAGCACCTGACGAGCTTTCTTTCGCCTCCTTTACAAATTTAGCCACGCGCGGAGTTCATCGCGCGGACACCTGCCGAGGTTTGTCCTTAATAGCTCACTGATCCGCCCCCTTTCCCTCCCCTTCCAAAACACCTACCAGGTGGCCACCCGGCTGTGGCAGCCCCTGTGACAAGTAATCTGAGTTGCCCAAATCCTTTCCTCCTCTCCGTTTTTTGTGTTTCGTTTTGAGGGTGCAAGTACCCCCCCCTGTCCCCCCCGTTTGCTCAGCAGTCACATGGCGTGTTGGTCACCCCTTGTAGTGTTTTTCGACGATTCGTTTCACGTCTTTTGTAGCTCAATTGTACAGAACAATCGGGAATTTCCCGAGAACTCCAGCCTATTTACTCCGCCTCGTTGGGACCTTCAGCAGGTGTCTCCCCAGCAACCAGAAACAGTAGTTTCTCTTTGACTAGGGGTCCCGCAGTCGTATGCCAGCTGATGCAGCTTCTTATTTCCTACCCCTGATTGAAGCCCTTCATGCCCTCCAGATGGCAAGACATTGCTGATATCGTGACCCTTCCGAGCGTACATGCAAGAGGGAGGTTTTTTCCATCTTCCCCCTTACAGGGTCTCTCACTGTCTTTGTTTATCAGCCTCTAGCGGCGAGGACTCTGGATGGGCCACTTCCAGGATGCGCCCGGCTATGTATCTTCGTGTACCCATTTCGGGGTCCTGAAGAATTCCTCGCCAGTCAGTTGGCGCCTTTGAGATTTTTTCTTCTAGAATGTTCCATTCCTCGGCGTGATTCTCCGTTGTTGCCGGTTGATGCTTCGTGTGATTCCTTTCGACTATTCTTTATCCCTTTTGATTCTTTTCCCTTTTCCTGAGTTCGACCCAAATGACTCACCACTCTGCCCCATGTTTCGCGACGAAGAGTATTCCTTCCGATCTTTTTTTCTTCCAAGAACTCATTTCTGTTTCTCCCTTCTCACCTTTTGATTATTTCTGCATATACTCTTATCCTGAGGGATGGTCCCCCGAAAGAATCTTTACTTTGTTAACCTTTTCTTTATTTGAGAGTCTTAAGGCGTTACTGCTACTTTAATTGGAGCCATCAATCAGACATGAGTCAACCTTCTTTTCTACAGGTCTTCGCTCGCGACGCTTACTTTTTCTGAAGTTAGCTTTTCGCAGTGTCTCACCGAACAGGTTCCGACCGGGGTACCTATTTCTGGGTTATTCGCGCCGCTTTTTTGAACACGGACTGATGGTTACTCACTGACAGAGAACGGTATTGGTCCTCCGGGATTTGTTGAGACCGTTCCGGGAGGTCGTTATAGGGGGCCCTTCCACCTCGTGCTTCCATAGCCGCTCATTTTTTCAACCCCCTTCACGGATTTAGCGCTTTTGATAAACATTTTAGGTCTAGCAGTTTAGGGCACGCCGATTAGACGCTTCCCCTATTATGAGGCCTAGTACCCCTCCTTGTGCTCATGCCCGAGGGGCGGGTTGAGACGGGGGTTACTTCAACACTTTGGGGGTAACTGAACATGAAATGCGTGGACTTGGTATTTTTTCCTTTCTTATCACGAACCCCTTGGTGCCTTTCAAAGAAGCCCCTTGGAATCTTGCTTCGACTCCCCTTGTCTCCGTTGGTCTGCTCTTGAACTTATCAGATTCCCACTGACACCACGGCTCAGTATGCGAACTGAATGCGTCACGGTCTGCTCTACAAGTTTGTGCCTACCTTTCGACCCCCCCTTTCTTTAGTGTTTTGGGTGGCGCGCAAGGCTAAGGCCTTCTTTCCCTCCCACCCCGTCGTCTTTTAAACCGCTTCAAGGTTCCTTTCCCCTTTTTGTCATTTTTTCCATATCCCCTCCCTGAATTCCGCGACAGTCACCTCCTCCCCCCGAACAATTCTTGTCCCCGCTTATCCGTATGATCCTTTTTTTTTGATGTTGGTAATCCTTTGATCTTCCGGCCCACTTCGCCCTTTCCCCCACTGAAGCAGTAGAGCTTTTCTCACGATCACCTTCTTAATTTTTACCGGTCCTGTGTTTTCCTGCATAAACGTTATATTATTCGCCCAGTCTTGCTACCAGTTGGGAGTTATACTCCTTGCTTTTTCTTTCACAGCTTTTACGTTTTTCAGCCTATTCCCCCATAATTCTCGGGCAAGAATCCCGACCTGAGTTGGCCCGAGAGAGGATACCCCCTGGCAGCGCGTTTTCTTTCTTGTCCTTCTTTCTTTTGTTAGTTGGTGTCCGCTTCTTTTTAGAACGTTCCGTGTGATGTAGACTCGCTTGCCCCCTTGCCAGCTTATGTCTACTTGTCCCTGAATATCCCCAAGTGTTCCTTGGTAGTGGTTTTTTGAGGGGACACGTCTTTCCGCGATTTTCCGTAGTAAGATACTCAACGTTTCATCAGTCGTGGTTCGCAAACCAAGAAAGAGATCTATGGTCTCTCCCCTGATCATCCCCCCCGTATGAGCAGAGCTTAATCGCGGGAGAAACCGGGCTCGAGGCACAGGCTCTAATCTGAGATTTTCTGTCCTCCCCTTTTCCTTTCGTCCATGTAAGTGTCTTCTTCGAGCAGAGTCGCGTAATACCCCCCAACCTCTCCGAAAATTTCTTTGGAAATGAATTTTCGTTGTCGCACCCCCAGACCTGACGGTAACTGACGGCGCACTCTGTAGAAGTGTTTTCCGCCCTTCTCTTTGCCTTCCATAGGATTGAATTTTCGAGTACCCCTTCTTGCCACTGCACCGTTCCCTCTTTCAGGAGCTGCGCTACAAATTAGGAACTTTCGGAAACTGTTTGCCACAGGAACCCCTTGAAAGCAGAGAGATTTACTTTGTGGCTGCCAAATTTCTGGCACTTTCTGATCTGCCAAGATTCCGGCCCATTACCTTTTTTTTTGAGGTCCGGTCTTTTATGATGAAGAGCTTATTCTTCAGATATTATTTCCGAAAACCTTCATTCAGTTTTCCCAGTTGGTCTTAACAGAGTTCCTTTCGGGAGTTAGGTTCTCTTCGATGCCTTTCTGATGAGCAGGGCTTTTGCCATATTTCGAATTATGAGCCCCCCTAGGGCCCCTTCTTCGATTTTCAGGCGTTTCCCGTTTCGCTCAGAATTCTCTTACTGGATATTACTTTGCCTTCGATCTTTTTAACTTTTATTAACTTCCAAGTTTGTTTTTGAGTTGAATACCACCATCCAACCTCGCTCTCCATAGATGTCCTGATACTGCTGATATCCCCTGTTCGTCTTTCCCATTCATCCATTTTGCACCTCCTTTATTGAATGACGGGAATTTTCCTCCATCTTTTTCACAGTTCTCTCCCAAAGTCCAGCCCAGGTTTTAGTCGCCGTGACGCCGACACTCTTTCTTTTCACAGGCGCTTGTTTAGCTACATTGTTGTTCTTAGAACGAGGGAAATCCACGTTCTCACCCTTCGACCTTTTCTAGACCTCATTTACTTTCCTTCCTCTTTGCCGATAAATCATGCCCATTATGAATGGGGAAAACAAATTTTGACCTCCTCGCCTTTTCATTCATTCCCAACGTTACAAAGTTCCTACTGTTGACGATCTGATCCTCCGGTGAGTGTGGCTGCTATCCCATAGAAGGCAGCTTGTCGTTACACTCTGCCTTTGGGGCCGGTATAATTGTCATTTTTCCCCTTCCTTAGACTGTTTGATCTTTGTTGGATTCCCTCGCTGCCTCCCCCTCTCCCTTCAAGTCGCCCCTTACGTTGTCTGCTATCTCTTGCGCGCGTGTCTCCGCTGTTGGGCCTCTTTCTTCGATCTCTCCGGTACCTTTGCCGACTTCCCTTAACGTCACCAAACAGCGTGCTATTTTTTGTGACCCCCCCCCCCCCCCCACCCCCACCCCCACCTATGAGCACCTTTTACCACACCTATCTTACTGGAACACCCCTCGGATATATTCCCAATACCCACCCCTCGCCTCCCTTTGTCTCGATTCTGCTTTTTTTTTTTTTTCTTTTTTTTTTACCAGTATATTCCCGCGTTTCCCGTTGGTGCGTACTCCCCTATCTAACAGCACAACGGTCCTTTGCTACCCCTCTTGGCGGACACACATCCCTCCTACGGCCCCCTCCGCCCCACCCTTTTGTTCTAGTCCGCTATATGGGCACACAATCAGGCGTCCGACTGCTTTTCATGTTTTATTCCCCTGCAAGGAATTTCTTTACTGCCTCATTTATTTTAAACTTTTGGGATCTTTTATGGCGATTTGACGACGTATACGTTTCTGAGATACCGGTCTACTATTTTAACCTCCCGTCATGTGAGTCTTCTTCTTTACCGCTCTACTGTCTTTCGGTCTGGCTCTTGCCTTACCCACTTCCGTGTTTCCCATAAATTGTTCCCCCTAAGTCTGCTAAGTCTAACCTGGTACAAACATTCCCTTTTCGCCTCTCTGCTTTTTTTAGGCACTAGCCTCACTGGGTCTAGCCACAGTTTGAGGTCCCCTGAACTGTATTCGAATCTCTCTTCTCCCATCCTCTCCCCGGAGATTTTGCTCTCACTCACAACACAACTACACCCTCTTTTAGGGCTCCGTTAGTTGAATCTGGCGGCTCTTACTCTTTCGAATTATCATCCACTCACTGCTGCATACATTTTTATTAAAGATCAGAACAGCTATCCCACCCTCCTCCCTGCCTTCCCGCCGCCGTCCGCCCATCTATTCCCCACATCTAGCCCCCTTCTCTCCCTCCCTCTATCATCCCTCCCCACCATATTCTTAGCCCAACCCTCGCCCCCCTCCATCCCCCGGCCCTCCCCCCCCACCTCCCCAAACACCCCCCCTCGTACTCTCCTCTCCACCCTTCTCCTCTCTTTACACACCCCCGGTCGCTTTTTGCCCATCCCAATACCTGCCACCCTTCTTTCTCCCCCCTCCCCCCCTACCCATCGCCCCTTCTCCCTCCTCCCTCACCCCTCGTACCTCCCTCCCACCACCCCTCCCCCCCCACCCCCTTCTCTCAGCCTCCCTCCCTCTTCCCTTTCCTCTCTCTCCGCCTCTTCATATTCATAACCTTTCACCCCTCTCCCCCCCCTTCGTCCTCGCCCCCCCCCACTATTATACCGCCCCCCCCGCTCCCTGTCCTCTGTCCCTTCCCCCCCCCCCGGCTACTCCCCCTCCCTACTGCCTTATTTCGCACCAACCATTCACTGCATCCTCTCACTTAAACTGCCGCCCCTCCCACCGCCCCCCCCCCCCCCACCAACCTCCCCCCCCAGCATCACTACCTTTGCTTTCCCGCCTCCCCTCCTGCTTCACATCTCCCCCCCTCCCTTCACCCCCCCTCCCACTCACTCCACCGCATACCCCCCCCACCCAAGCCTCTCCCAATCAGTCTGCATACTCCCCTCTTGCTTCTGTTATCTTCCCCCTCCTCGGCCCGCCATCCTCTCACTTTCCACCCTCTCCTTTCCCTCCCCCCCCCCTCTACCTACTCACTTTCCCCAACCCCCCCTCACCTCTCCTTATTTCACAAACTCCCTCCCTCACTCCCCTCCCCCTATCCCTCTCATTCCTCAACCTGCCTTCTTGCACACCACACAGACTTCTTCCTATCACCCCAGCTCCCTGACCACACTAATGCTCGCCCACCACTACCCTCTCTCCTTTTGTCATCGCACTTCACCCCCCCCCGCCTCCAACCCCCTCTCTCCCTACTACCCCCCCATCCCTCTCCCAACTCCCCCCCCCTTCCTCGCCCACCGCGTCGCTCCTCCGTTAATTCAACCCCACCCCTACCCCTTCCTCCGTCTATTGTTCCCTTCTCACCATCCGGCCCACCTCCCAATCCGTCCCTCCTTCCATCGCATCATTCCCCATCTATCTCTTCATTCCCACTCCTACCTCTCTCTTTCAATACCTCACTCCCCACTCTCCCTTTCTCCGTCCCCTTTTGTCCCACCCCCGGTTCTACACTAAACTCCTCCGCCTCCTCCTTCTCTCCCTCTCTACCCTCGCCCCTCCTCTTGCCCCTCCCTCTGCTACTCCCCCCATCCGCACTCCCCTTCTAAAGTCACCCACCCTTCTCCACCTACCCCACTCCTTCGTACGTTCCCCTTTCCCCTCTGTCCTCGTCCATCCAATTCCCCCATCCATCTCTCTAACTTTACTATACCATCCTGAACCATCGTCTCCCCAAACCCCCCCCCTTCCTTTCTATCCCCTCCCAACCCTTCTTCTCCCGCCGCACACACCTTTCTCACACCTTTCCCCCACTTTTTTCTACCTCCCCGCACTGGCCCTTCTTCCCAGAAACCCACCTCCCCTCTCCCTCCCCCCTCCGCCACATCGTTTCCTCTTTTTATCTTCCTTCTTCCTCCCGACCCATCCCCATTTCAAGCCACTAACTTCCCCCGACCATCACCCTCCTACTTATCGTCTCCTTCCCAATCGCCCCCGCCGCCCCCCACGCCTCTACCCTTTGCCCCCCCTTCCCTTTCCTCATCTTCCCTCTCTTTTGCCTTCTTCCCATTCCCCAGCATCCCCTCTTCGTCTCCATCCTCCTCCCTCTCCCTTACTCCATCCCTACCCCCTCAATCCCCCCTCCGCCTCCCCCCTTCTATCCAACACCCTCCACCCACCCCGCCTTGCGCCCTGCCCCCCTCCGCCCCCTACATCTCGTTCCCCGTCTTCCCTTCTTTACTCTGTGCCTTCCTCCCCCATCCCCCCCCCCCACTCTTAACGCTTACCTCGTCCCCGGACTCCCCACCTCTTCTTCCCAATGCCTATCAACCCTCTCACACCCCCCCCCTCCATATCTCCTCCGTCCTCCCCGTGTATATCTACCGTCCCCTTTCCTCTTCCCCCCACCTCTCATCCCCCTCCCCCTTCTCCCCCTGCTACCCCACTCGCCCCCACTCCACCTTCCCTTTACCCCCCCCCCCTACACCCTCCCACTCACTCTTCACACCTTATCTTCCTCCCGCTCTCTCTCTCATCCCCCCACCTTCCTCCTAATCCATCCCCTCACCTACCTCTCTTTCCACTCCCCACCCCCCCTCTTCGTTCTCTCTCACCTCCCTTTCCATCCCCCACCCCGTCCCCATCTCCTCCCATCCCCCCCTTCCCCCACCTTTCCCAAGCTCCCCTCCTCTCCCCCCCCCTCATCATTACCCCTCTTCTCCTCTCGATGCCCTCTTTCAGCCCCTTCTAGTCCCCCATCTTACGTTTTCCCCCCCTTCCTACAACCCATCCCCCCACTCGCCATTTCTCCTACCTTTTACTCCAATATCTCCACCCTTCTCCCCCACTGCTTACCCTTCCCCCCTCCCTTGCCTTCTTACTACTCCCTCCACCTTCCCCACAACGATCCCCCCCCCCCCACCCCCCCCCTTCCTCCTCTTCTTACCTCTCCCATCCTACCCGCCCCTTGCCGTCAGAATCCCTCTTCCTCCCCCTTTCTCCTTACACCCTTTCCACTTTTTTCATTTCCGACGACGAACGCCTTTGGCTCCCCCGTTAATAATGTACTTCATTTTTCCCCATCCCTGAATTTTCCTCTCCACCGTTATCCCGCCTAGGCATGTAGCACACCTTCTGCCTTTGCTTCCCTTCGCCTTTTTTTTCGTCTGCCTTCTTCGGGTCCTCTTTGCGCAAAGAATGTTCCCACGCTCGAAAGTGCCCTTTTGGTCTGTTTCCGGCTTCTTGGGAAAAGTTCGGGTCTCATCCAGAGTCCCCCCCGTAAAGTTGAACACAGGCTCTCCAAACAAGCGCGCGACTCCCGCAGCCGCATCTTACGGAATCTTTCCCTTCCATCGTCTCCCACAAGAGTCCCTACCTGAACAACCAAATGACCGGTCTTTTCTCCTCGTGCTGCACAATTCCGGTGTCGCCTTCACGACCGTTTTGACCCGAACTTCCCGAACTAGTTCCGCTTTTGCATTTCCTTGTTTTGTCCTTAGGTTGATTCGCGGATAGGCGCCCCTTCCGTTTTTGTATGCCCCTTAAGGCCTTTGCCAATCCTCGATCGTCCCCTAGGTCCCCCTGTCTTCCGTTTTCCCCCAGGAGAATCTACCCTTCATCTTTTTCCACGATTTTCGTCTTTGACCTGACCCCCACCGTTGATGTTCCAGCGCCCCGTGTTTTACGCTTTTGTTTGACCTTTCCGATCTTTACTTTTTTTTTTGACTCATTTTTTTTTACAACCCCCACTCCATTGAACATGGTCATCTCCTAACTCTCCCCCCCCTTGAAATCTTTCCCTCCCTTATCCAAATTGCATCACGCCTCCTTATTTTACTTCCCCACTTCTCAGCTATGGACCGGAGACGCTATTTCCGGCTCCACTCCTTGTGCTAGGCCCTTTGGTAGCACGCCTGACGCTCTTCGTCGGGCGGGTTAGATCACGTCAAGTCAGCCTCCTTAAAGTTCCCCGACCCTCCCTTCCCGTTTTTTGACTCCCCAATCTTTGCTGAACACCCCATTGTTCTTTTTTTCCACTTGTCTTGAATTTGCCACCCCACTCTTAGGTTCATCTTCCCTCCTTTCCTCCCTTTCCAGCCAAGTGGCCGTCCTTTTTCCCCCCCTTGCTGCCTCGATTCAGCGTTTCCAGGTAAGAAAGTCGATCCCGCGGCCCCTTGCCTGCTTCCTCCCGGCCCCGTAAGTGCTCAATAAACGCCTGTCGGGTTGTCCAGAAACCTTATTATCCCCCCCCCCGCGGTCTTCGTTAATATCGTCTTTAACAGAAAGTGAGGGGGGTACTAAGATACCCCCAATTGCCAGCCCCCTTTTTGACCCCCCTACCCGTTTGTACCCCCCACCCGACTTTCTCTTCTGTTCCTCACTCAGGATTAAAAGGGAGACTGTGATTTTACGTGCCAAACAATTTGCCTCTCTTTTCATCCCGTTGTTGTTGTAGTCTCTTGATTTTTTTTCTTCCCCGTTCTTTCTCTTGAGTTCTTCCACCCCGCCCCCGGCTGTTTTTTTCCCTGGCTTCGTTCCTCTAAGGATGACCTGGGTCTTTGCTAGGTTCCCCTCGGTCAGTT
>Ga0179593_1443404_pt1 | contig 10793 bp, 13 predicted proteins | sample CZODoug2_1_08_16_FD_185931 | JGI IMG/M metagenome (GOLD analysis project Ga0179593, IMG submission 185931) | Vadose zone soil fungal communities from Angelo Coast Range Reserve, California, USA - CZODoug2_1_08_16fungal (PacBio error correction) | ecosystem: Environmental > Terrestrial > Soil >... | reverse complement strand
CCACCACTTCTGTGACTATCCCAGTTGAATACACGTCCCCCCCCACTCTCTTTTCTTTCCCCCCTCCCCAAGGGTCCCCCGGCCTGGACCAAAAGTTTAACCGTCTCACCAAAAGTTCGTCTTCATTTTCCTCCTTTCCTCTTTCCTGTTTAAATACCCCCGCCATCTCCCGGTACTATGACCCCATCCACTTAACATTGGCTTTTTCGCTTTCCCTCTCTCTCCTGGGTCCACCATTTATTAAAGTGCGTTCACTCCAATGTCTCTTTTTCCCTCTTTCCTCATTCCAAGACACCTGCCGGCCCCGCCCATTTTGCCTTCTGGCGGGAATTTTACCCGGAGTTCCCTGAGCATACTTTGGTCCTTCTTTGCCCGATCCTAACTGAGTGGCCCCCCTTGAATTCCTAGTAAAGAGCTTTCCCCTTTGCCCTTTAGAGGTCCTTCTTCTTGCTTGGGACCCTTTCCGGCTTTTTTTCTTGTTTCTTGATAAACCCCTCTACCCAAAGCCGACACTTAGTTTGACCGCATTGACCACCTGGTCTCACCTTCTTTTTTTTTTTTTTTTCAGATAGTTACCACCCCCACTCCCCCTTTCTGCTACACCCGCGTTCCCCAGTGTCGCCAACATAATTTGGGTTTGTTTTTTTGTTAGGCTGTTTGTCTCTTTCTTTTGATTCCAGATGATCGGTGAAAATGTCGGGTTCTCCCAGTTGCGATTTTTGGGAGCGTTTTCTTTTCCTTCCACCACCTGCCATCGAGCGTCCCCTTTAGTTCCTGGGATTCCCCCTCCTAAAAGTAGTAAGTTCTCCCACTTTTGTGTGATCACGCCCTACTGTCTCCCCCCCCCCCCCACAACCACGTTTTCCTCCAAGGTCGCCCCAGGTCTCTCCGCCTCAGTTTTTGATAAGGTTGTTTTTCTTGTCCTTTTCTACGCTCAGCGCCTTTTTTCTCTCCTTTTGCCTTCCTGTTGCAAGTTAAGACAGCAAAACAGGATGGGTCCATCAGTCCCATCCCTGCCAACCGGCCCCCTTGCTAACCAGCTTCGTCCTCTGCGGGTGAAAGTACCAGGGAATCCATCAGCTCAAGAGTTCGTAGATATTTTTACCGGATTTGTTGTGAGTTTATTCTCGTCTTTCGTGTCTCCCCCGGTCCCGTCTTATCGCCTGGAATAGCAGCGTTCCCCCCTGGGTTACAGAATATGGAGTTTGTGATGGGTTACCCCGTTTTTTCAGGGTCCGTTCGACCCCTTGCTTTTCGCGTTCTTATTCGCCGGTTGTATAATCTAAGGCCTGGTTAAGATCTTCTAATCCCAACAGTGTTTTTTTTGGCAATCTGTGTTTGTTCTTTTCTCCTTACTTAGGAGGTCCCCTTTCAAGTTACCGAGACTTTTGTGCCCGTTTAGTCCCCCTTTCCCCGATGTTGGTTTGATCTCCTTCAGATGAAGTTGGCACGTTTGTAGTTATTTTCCCTTATTGAGAAACTTTTTCTCCCCGCTTTCCCCTTACTGCTGGTTGTTCCTCATTGGGGGCGAACCTGAGATCCTTAGTTGGTCGCGGGAGGAAGGATTCGCCGTGTTTTTTTTTTTTATCCCCGGTGTCGGTGTCTTCTTGTTTGGGATCCTTTTTTTATGTTGCCCCCAAAGGTGGCAAGCTTGTTCCCCCCGGTCGTGTGTGGAGCCAAGTTTAGGAATGGTAACAGGTTGAATTTTTTTTAGGCCTTGGACCATTTTTTCCTACTTACCCCCCCCTTTCTTTCCCCCCCTCACCCCTCAGTGTCTTTGGGAAAAACCCGGATGATGCGACCCCTGGTTCCTGTTTGTTGCCGGTGATCCGTGTACTTCGGTTCTTTTTTTTTGCCGTACCCTCCTTTGTTCACCCTTTTCTCAGATTCTCTCCCCGTGACTTGGTTTTAGGTCGATTGTTCCTTTCCGTGTGAGGTGACCGTTTCGGTTCGATTGGGTGTTACGACCTCGTCAGTGGGCCCGGTCCGTTCTCCTGGGTCCCCTTCCGTCTGGTGGGCTTCCCTATGAGAAGGTTTACGCCAAACCCCTTCCCCGGTTGAAAAAAAACTTTACTTTCGTTTGGTCAGCCTGTCTTAAGAAGTCCCTTGCTTTTGTAGCTTCTGGGTCTTTTCCTTCTTCCTGGTTTTTACGGTATTCCCCCTGGACCTGAGATATCGACCGGTGAAGAGACCAATTCTGTTTGGTTTCGAACTTCCATTTTTTCCTCCGGAAATTCCCCCACTCTTCCTCCTTTCTATCTGCGGATCTCGGTCATTACCTGACGTACCACACGAAGTTTGGGTTGTCCACGGTCAGAGGTCTTGTAGTCTCTCGTCCTTCTTTGCTTTTTTTTGAAGGTCCCAGAGTTTCGCGGAGTTTGATTTCCCTGGGTCCCTCTCTATGATTGGCAGGACCTTTTTCCGTTCTTAGTTCTTTAGGACAAGCAGGCTGGGCCATGTAACAGTGCAGCGATGGGTGTTTACGTTCGTCTTTTTCTTGGACTTTCATGTTCTCCTCTGGACCCTTTCGTACTTTGCCCTGGGTCTTTCATGGTGTCTCTTCACAGATCTCCCCCTAAAGCCCAGCTTTGGGCAAATCCCCTCTTTTCTTCCCCTTTTTTCTTGGTCTCATCTTGGTTAGGGTTGGGATTCGGATAGGAAAGCTGGTCCCCCCCTCTCCTACCGCTCGGGTTTTTTGTTCTCTTGAGGTTCTTTTTCTTCCTGCCCACTCTGGGCCCCCCCCCTCCGCTGGTTTCCTGGGAAAAATTATCCGGGTGCGCACGGTGGGCCTGACGTTGGTGTTTTTTTTTGGATATTCAACTATTTTCCTCCCCACGATTTTTCCCCGTTCTTCCCCCCTCCCAGGTGAACTGGTAGGATCCCCCACTCCGTTTGAAGAGGCTTCCCCCACTAGCTTTTTTTTCCCCCCTAGGGGAACCTTCCCGCCATTCTCCCCTTGCCGGCATCCACCTTCCCCGGTTTCGGGTTTAGGAGTGTTGTTCGGCCGAAGTTCATTCCTTCATTTTAAGGATGAGTTCTTTCCGTCCCTCCATTTTCTTTTTCTCGTCCCTTTCCTTTCCAAACACTCCGACTGGCTCCCCAAGAACTGACGGAGCGGTTTGAACGGCCACCCAAGATTTTCCCCCTCCAACACATGACAAATCCGCGCCTCTCCCTTTTATCCTTTGGGATCCTGTCCGTCTTATCCTCTTCCTTGCGATTGTAATAACGCGTCCGAAGTGAGAGGTCCCTGGACGCGGCCCCTTCTTCATATTACTTCGTTTGATAACTCCCCTTTTATTTCCCCCTCTTTTTGTTTTGAGAGTGAATTTTCTTCGTGCCTTCTTTTTCCTCTCTGTGGACCCCCTTTTTTCTCCGTCTCAAGTCTTTCCTTGCAGTCGTTTTACTTTAGCAGGTCACTTTTCCTCCTCTAGTCCGGACCAAATGTCGGAGTCGGTACGGTTTATTGAGTTGACCAGTTGTTGGTATTCAGCTAACCTTCCTTGCTGTAGGAAAGGAGGAGGTTCCCTTGCTTCCTCTCCCTTTTGTCAAAACCCTCGGGCGTCCCTGGCCGTCCTTTCCAGGCATCGCCCTTTTCTTTACGAAATAGCTTTTTTTCCCGTTTCCAATTTTTTTTCCCCTGTTTTTTTCCGTCCTGTTTTTTCTGATTTCCTGAGTCATTAGGGAGTTATCGCTGTTCTCTTTCTCTTTTCTCCTAGTTCTCTTCCTTTTTTTTTTTTTTTTTACACCCTTGCTGTTCCTCCTCCTTCCTTTTTCTCCCAGAATTCGGTTTGCAAGTCATACAACCTTTTTGATCCAGGCCACCGTGCGCACTGATTCTCCCTTTTTCAAGTCCAACAGCTGTCTGGTCCCCTTCTTTTTGCCGGGTGCCCATTCTTCTAACTCCCTCTCCCCCCCCCCCCAAACGGGGCTCTCTGGAGGACCCTGAGAAGTGTTCCGTGAGCCTCGACAACAATCGAGCCCCCCCCCCACCAATTGACCCGGGTTCTCCTATCTTTTCCCGGTTTTTCCTTTTCTGTTATTAGACGGGAGGTTTAACTTCCTTTTTAAAAAAGGCCTAGTACAATCCGAGTTCTTTCGTCCCCTTTTCCCACCCTGTCTCAAGAGCTGAGTCCCCACTACCCCTCCTCTATTTTTTTTTTCTGGCTGTCCCCTGCCTTGCTTTGTTTGCACCGACTGAACCAATTTTTCCCTCAGATCCTGAGTTTCGTCACACCTACCCCTTCCGAGTCTTTACCAATGATAGAACTCATTCTCCGTACATCCTTCTCCCCTTTTTTCCCCGATCTAGGCGGTCTTCATGTGATTTCTCCCAGGTCCGTTTTGAGCCCAGAATTTATAAGAGACGAGGTTTTTTTTTGTGAGTCAGGCGGTTTTGCTCCCCATTCCCTCTGTCTCCTTGGTTGGACTTCATTCCCCACGTTTCCCTCTCTTTTCTCCCTTTTGCCCCTTTACGTTTTAAGAAAGTCGTCAACCCTCCCCTGTTGAAGTAAATTTCCCCCAGCGACTGCTCTCAAGTCCCTTTTCATTAAACTGTCTTCTGCGTTTGAAGATGTGACCTTTCCCTTCCCCCCCCTCCTTTGGCCTTCCCTTCGGACTTACTTTGTCCACGTCTCAGAGGAACAACTGTCCTTTTTTCCTTATTACACTTTTTGTAACTTTTTTGACCGTGCATCCCGGCCCTAGCCCCCCCCACCCTTTTTTTTACTGACGCCCTTTGCTGGCTCTCAGTATTCGTCCCAGTTTTCCCCCCCCCCCCTTCCTCTGCACCCCAGTCCCTGTGCCCCCACTGTCCCTTTCCACCGTTCGGTGGCTCTTTCCTGAATGGTGTTTGGTCCCGGATTAACGTTGTCGTCGATTCTGTCCTTGACACGGGCACCTCTTCGTATTAACCCCCCCCCCCCATTTTTCCCTTTGACTGTCTTTTCCTTACCGGAAACTGTTAACTTTTCTTCCTTTTTTTTGACAGATGATATCCTACCTTTCAAAGATCAGTCAACCCCAAAACCTTACTCCTTCCTTAGTACCCCCCCTGCCCTCCACACTTCCTGTGAAGTCTGTCGGTTCAACCCCGGCTTAAAAACACCCCCGATCGATTGATCCCCAGGGCTAGTGTAAGAAGACAATCCCGTTGTAGTCCCACGTCCCCTCGTATCAACAAAGATTGACCTTTTATCCTTCCAGGTCATTTTTTGACCTTGCTCTACGCCGAACCCCTTCCCGACTTTGTCGTAAGGTATGCCTTCAAGAACCCCTCTTTCCGTCTTTTTGTCTGGATTGGCCCTATGTCCGGACCCATGTGAAGGATATGAGAACACCCGGCGCCTCCTCTAAAGGGCCTTTCGTTTTCCAGAAGAAATTGAAGTTTACCGCTTCTCCCCTCCCCCCCTTTCTATTCCTGTGACCCTCGAGTCTTAGTTATTAGATTATACCCTTAGCTAGATGAATACCCCCCCCCTTTTCCCCAAGAAGAGTCATATACTACTCTTACAACTGTTCTTGATTGGCTTAATGGGTATACGTCAACCGTGAACACAGCTGCTGAATCTGTCAAGAAGTGATGATTGGGACCGGATCTTTAAGGATGGTGTACCCATTTCGTGTTATTTTGGAGTGGTAAGGAGGAACTTTCAGCCCCACCCCCCCCCACCCCCCCCCCCCCCCCCCCCCCCCCCCCCCCTCCCTTTGCTTTGGAAGACGTCATGATTTTCGGACGCCCCCGCCACTGTCCCCACCCCCTTCCCTCCCGAGGCTGTTATAATTGTTTCTCCCTTTTCTCCTTTGTCGTCTTTTTAGATTTTTGCTCCAGGCGGCGCACCAAACTTTGCTTTTGACGATCGTTTCTCATGTCTTTTCTCACGTTGTGCCAAGAGGACGTACCATGTTCTTTCTTAGAGACACGACCCTCCACACCCCTCCCCCCTTTTTTCAACAACAACGTACCCCGCCCTTGTGACTTATCTTTTTTCACCTCAACCGCCGTCCCTCCAGACGTCCAATTCTGGCGGTACGCTGACGAGGTGAGGTTCCTCTCTTCAACCCCTCTTCAGGTCCCCTTTGGTTCCTTCCCCGTGTTCGCATTTTTTCTTTTTTCGTGGTAGCGTTTAGCCCCCCCGACCCCCGCCAGCTTTTTAGGCCACAATCCGTGCCCGCCGCACGTCCCAGCTGGCATGGTCTGCTGTTGGAAGATTCTTCGCCCCATTCCTGCGATCGGGCACCGGTTCTAAGAACCTCGAGCTAACCCTGGGCCCCCCCTTCCCGTTTTGGAACTTAAAACTTCCCCCCCCTTGAGTGGATTGACGTCTTCCTCTTAGTCTGAAAGTCGCCTAGGGCCAGGGGGACGTCTGATGAAGAGGCCATGGTCCAAGTCTGTCGTCGGGAGAGTAGCCCGCCCCCACTTTTCTTTATCACTTTTCTTGCCCTGTTTCGGGTCTTCCGTTTTCTGTCCAGTTGACCCTTCTGCTGGCCGTTTCCAGAAGCTGGTGAGGACCCACTTTTCAATTTTGGTGCCCTGATGGGAAGTGCTGGTTTGGTGGTGTTTGGGTGGGGTGGCGTCGGGTAACGCGCTGGATCCCGGGTACGTGGTACGCGGGGGTTGTGGGCGTGGGGGGAGGGGATAGTGGGTGCAGTTGGTATGTGTCATGGGGTCCGCGGTGGGGGGATGGGGGTCCCGTGCTGGCGTGGTTGGGGGGGGGGGGGTGGGCAGGGGGGGGGGGGCTGCGGGGCCCGGCGGGTTCGCAGCGGGGGGCTGGGGGCCGGGGGCAGGGGCGGCGGGGGCGGGTGGTGGTGGGGGGGGGGCGGTGGGAGGGGGGGTGTGCGGCGCTGTGGCCGCCGTGTGGGGGAGGTGAGGGGTTGCTATGGGGGCGTCCGGGTGGGGAGTGGGCATGGGGGGGCCGGGGGGGAGGGGGTGGGGGCCGGCGGCGCGGGGGGTGGGGCTGGCCGCTCGCCCCCTTTTTGCGAAGTGCTGCGGCCATGTTTAGAGGAGAGGTGGTGGGCGGCGGGGGGGAGGATCGGGCGTAACCAACAAACCTCACCAATACAACTAAACCAAAAAACAAAAAACCCCTCAAAACGCTACACACACTCCCATCATCACTAAACCCTACTACTCAATTTCTCTCATTCAACTAAAAATAAAGACAAAATCAAAGCTAATTAAACACACCCTAAACATCAACCCCTCCAAACCACACAAAAACCCAAAAAACACTATCAAACACCCAACAAACTACAAACTCCACCCACTCCAAAAAACAAAATACACACTACACAAACAATAAAGACAACATAAATATCAAACACACAACCCACCAAAATAAAAAACCACATAAAACAACCAACACCAAAAACAAATCCCAACAACAAACACAACACAAACACCAAAACCCCCCAAAAAAACATCAACAAAAAAAACAAACCCACAAACAAATACACAACCAAAAAAACATTTCCTTACTCTCGTTCCCGTAGTTGTGCCCTTTTCAGTAACCATTTAAGTTTACATCTCCCTCTCCCCACTCAGTTGTTTGGTGCGAGTTTTTCACACATTCTGTGCCTTCGCAGGGGCTAAAGATAGTTTGCTTTTCCCTCCCAGGTCCCCCCTCTGGTGCCCCCAAAGTTTTACCCCTTTTCCTAAACACCCCCTCGGTCCCCCCGCGGTAATAATCATCTTTATTCCACATTAAACCCGGGCGTGTTCCTCCGCCCACGTGCCTAATTTCGACCACTACTAAAACCCATTTTTGCGTTTTTCGCTTCAGCCTGCGTTTTGAGGTAAAATGGATATTCCCTTTTTCTCCTTAAATAGTATGAGCTCCCTTTCCTCCCAAGTCACGACGCAAGAACAATTTTCCTTTTATTTCATGCTTTTTAACAGGAGTAGGTTTTCTGCGTTGATAGAGGTTCCCCCGTCTTTTTTTGCAGGATTTCAGACCAGCAATACTACTAGTTCCACGTTTGAACGTAGTCTTGTCTTTCCCCCTCTTTTTCGTCGTTTCTACCGAATTTGGGTCTTTCTCACCACCTCTTCCAACTGACACACCCCAACCCACAACTTAAGCATTGGACCGGTACTTCCGGTCTGGTAAGACTCTCCCAATCCTGTTTTTTCTTTCCCCGTAAAGAGCATTTTGACGCTAATTTTGGCTCCTCTTAGTCTGATTAGTTGAGGAAAGGATTTGACCGGTCAAATTTGTATTTTTTTTTAAGTTAATGGTTTTTCCTTAGTGGATGGGAATTCTCCCCTCACCATCCATGTCCGGAATCTTTCCTCCCCCGTCCCCGAGAGTTCGTAACCGCGAAACAATTCAAAGTTAGCTTAGTTTTTGCAACACTTTTTGAGCCTCCTCGCGCCACTCCCACCTTTCTTCACGGCTCCACCGTTTTTTTTCTTGGCCCTGGAAATTGCCCTCCCCCGCGATTTCCAGGTTTGTGTTTCGTCTTTTTTTTCCGGAAAGAGACTCTGCTGAACGGCCTTCTTTCCCCCGGCCTCCCAAGCACTATTTTTTTGTCCGTCCCACTTCCGGCCCCCCCCCTGGTTAAAGGTACCCTTTTTTAGAAGGGATTGCGTTGGAAGTAATACAGGGCAGCCTTTTCCGCTCAAGGCAGTTCTTTTTTAGATATCCTTCCCTGCTTTTCTTGTCGGTTTCCGCTTCGCCGCTTTTGCTCTCTTTTCCCCTCCTACTAGCGGTTTTCATTTTCTTTTGAGGGTTTTCTTCCCAGAGCACCAAAGAGGTTTCGGTTCTGGCGCACCGTTTTTTTTGAAGCCGGGAAATCGCCCCGGTGGTCAACCCCTAAGATCGTCCCCTCCATGTTCAATTCCCTCAACCCCCGACGTGGTCCATCGGTGTTGTTCTGTGTGTTTTCCGACAGTCCGCGCCCCCGTCGTTGTTCCTGTTTTTCCTGGATATTAAAGTTTGGTTAGTAAGAGAAGTTCCCATTGGGCCGTTTCCATCTACCAGGGTGCTTGTTTTCGAGATTTTTGAATCTTCGGATTTTTCGTTCGCCACGAGATGCAAGGTTGGGTCGACGCTTTCTGGTTTTGTTCCATCCCCCTTTTTGTGCCTATAAGGAGTTTCACCCGGCAGCAGGATAGCACGGTTTTGTTGTGTTTTCCCCCTTTTATCTTTGCTTATGGATTTTCTGGGTTTATCTGCAATTTTCCCGGTGAAAACGTTTTTCTTTCATTTTTTTCACAGTCTTGGCTTTACAGTGGAGCAGGTTCCCCTTGTCAGAGTGTTTCCACACGTTTTTTCCCTTTTGTGTCGCCTTGCTCTGATTGGCCAAACCCTGCTGTCTTTCGCAGGCCCAGGCTTTTCGCCGTACTTGTCTTGTATGGTGTTTTTAAGTGAGGGGTATTTCACTTTTAGAAGATTTTGAGCCTTTTTTGTTCGTGGTACGATGGCGACTCTTCCTTTTTCGTGACCCCCCCGGAAGCATACTTCATTGACTGTGGAACGTTCCCTCGACGAAGTGGTCGTCGAACCGGGTACAGCTTCGGTTTTGCCGGACACCGATTGTCTCCGTCAACGGACCCTTACATTTCCTGGGGAAACTTTGTCCGGTGTTTTTTTCGTCGGGACTAGTTTAGTTAAGCAGTCTTCTGTTGATTTGAGGGGTTCTTCCTGGTTAGTTGCCGGTCTGTTCCTCTTCTCGACTTTTCAAGGCGAGTTTTCATTTATCCTCCTTTCCTGTTTGAGGAGCGTACCTCCCTGTCTATACGTACCCCTGCGTTTAAGTCGGCTCTTGCGGTGTTATCTTTTTCCGTTCTTTTAAAAGTGTCCAATCCGCAAAGGCTCGATTGGTGACATGTTCCGTTTATTCGTATGTGAGAGTTTTTGGCAGTCCCTTTCCTATCCGGCGTGGCAGTGTATTGTACGGAGCTTCCCTTTCTTTGGCCGACCCCCGTCCGTTAGGCCTGTTCCGGAAAGAAGAGTTTAGCATGCAGGCCCCTGCGGAGTTGAAGTTGGTTTACCTGGCATGATCCGTTTTTTGATTTCCCATTTTCGCGTTTTTAAACTCGCTGTTTACCTTGGAGATTTTGCGCTTACCCTCCTTCCTCCCCGGACCGAGCCGGTCACCCCTCTCCTATTCCCCTTTTTTCTGGGTCCGCTTGTTGGATTCTTTTTTTCGCTAGGAAAGCTTTATTTATAATACACGTTGCTACGTTTGGTGAGCTGTGAGTACGGGTTCCCCGACTGTTGTCAAACCTGCAACCCTTTTCATTTTTGTGTGAACGGGCTTGGCTTGGGACAGGGCTACTCGTTTGCCGGTTGACACTTTGGATTCGTGTTTTTTGGAGTGGCCCGATTTGCGATAGTTCGAAAAGAGGTTTTCTGCAACTGAAAGCGTTGTCAGAGTTCCTCCCCCTCCGCGACCTAGGCCGAACTCGATCACCCTCCGAGGAACCCCTGTACCTTCTCACCTGCCTATGTCCATCATACAGTTCTGGGTTTTTTAGGGACTAATTTTTCGTGCCCATCCCCCCGGAGGCTGATGACCTCTGCGGCGGTCGGTTTTCCGCTTTTCCGTTTCGGGCGGGTGCCACCCCTGTTCGAATGGCTTTTTTGCTTTCTGGGAATTTGCATGAAGACACCGGGCGTTTTCTCTCGCAACATTACCGACCCGGGCGGCCCGTTCAGGGTGTCTCCTTATGTCTCTTCCCCCTTTAGATGCCCGGCGAGGCAGTAAAGAAACGCTGCCCCCGTTTCTCTTTTTTTTTTTAAGCCAGCCGTTGTCAACAAACCCGTTACTGTAATTTTTTTCCCGCAGGA
>Ga0179593_1390405_pt1 | contig 10793 bp, 18 predicted proteins | sample CZODoug2_1_08_16_FD_185931 | JGI IMG/M metagenome (GOLD analysis project Ga0179593, IMG submission 185931) | Vadose zone soil fungal communities from Angelo Coast Range Reserve, California, USA - CZODoug2_1_08_16fungal (PacBio error correction) | ecosystem: Environmental > Terrestrial > Soil >... | reverse complement strand
CCCTTTTGTTTCGCCTTGATCTGTTTTTCCCCCCCCCGGTTGCCTCCCTTCCCTGCTTTTTTCCGGCTGGACCCCCGAGTTTTTGGAGCCTTCGCGCCTTTTTTCCTTTGTTAAGGGACCTCTGAACATCCACCCACATCCATGTTTTTTTTTTTCTTTTCTGTGCTGCACCCGGTGGCTTTCACACTTTTAACCAGGTCGGCCTTTTCCTTTTTCCCCCTCTTTCTGCGACCGGCAATTTTACCCACTTGACTGGTGTCTTTCCCTGACTCCCCCTTTTTTTTTGATCCATCCCTCGATGTCCTTTGCCCCTTGTCCCCGTCCCTTTTTTTTTTTCTTGGTCCCCCTTTTATTTGGAGTGGAACGATTTTGGCAGGGCAGCCCCAAGGGGGTAGCCAGGTCTCAATTCTTTCATCAGTATTCTCACCCCCCCCTTTTTCCCCTCCCACTTCTCCCTTTTCCCTGCGTTTTTTGTACCCAATGTTCTTTTTTCCAGGACGCCATTTTGTTTTTTTTTTTTTTGTTTTTTCGGGGTGGTTGTTGAGGGGTTTCCTGGCGTTTTTCGCCTCGCCCCTCTTCCGGTGCAATGGTCCCCAGCCGTTGGTTCCATGTGAGTATTTCCTAATCCGGGCTTCTCTATTCTGCTTGCGTGTTGCTCTCGCTTCTACAGTTTTACGCGAAGTCTTTTTGTCCGAAAATTAGATGCTTGTGACACCCCCTACCTTTTTTTGGCGGCGAACGTTTTTTTTTTTGTTCCCCGGCTTCTTTTTCGGGTAGTCCCCCGACTACGTTCTTTGAAACCATTTTTAGTTCACCTTCTCTTTGCTCGTTCTTTTTCGTTTTACCCCAGTTCCTCTCCGTCATTCAGAGATTTCCCGGCTGGTGTTGTTCTCTGTTTTGTTTTTCTTGTTCGCAATGGACTTTTTTTCTTCCCTCTTAGCCTTTCCCTCTTCTTTTCTGCCTACTCCCTTTTTTTTGGCCAAATCGGGCCATTTCACCCCCCCCTGAAATTTCTTTTCTTCCACTTTTGTTTGCCCACCGCCCAACCCCCTTTTTACCCCCCTTTTCTCTTTTCCTACCTTTGTGCTTTTCCTTCTCCATCCATCACAGCTTTTGGACTTCCCTGCCTCTAGTCAATTTTGTTTGCGCTTCCCCGCTAGGCGGTGTTTGCCACTTTTTTACTTTTTTTTCCCGCACCGGGACTTTCTGGTCATATTCCAAATAATTTTCCCCTTTTAATTTCTCCGGGTATTTTGTTTTTTCTACTCGGACTGTGCGTTGCCCACAGGGGAGTTTTCTTTTCAACCCCTTTAGTCCCCCCACTCTCACACAATCCCCCCACCGTCCCCTGTTTCTTTTCTTTTCCCTTTCTCTCGTGTGTTGTTTCGTCTACGCGCTTTGTTTCCCCCCACTCCCTTCCCACTCCTGCATCAGTTGGGCCGTTTTTTTCTACCTGTTCTGTATTCCCCCGCAACTTGTCATGCAGTTTGTGTCACCCCATGCTTCCGCTTCTGTTATTCCCTCCAACTACCCCCTGCTACTGGACTTTAGGGTTCTGCTTATCGTTTTTTTTTCCGGCCCTTCTTTTACTTTTCGCTGTTTGGGTTCCTAAATGTCCTCCCTTCCCACCGTCGCCACGCCTTTTGCCGGCGGAGTATTCCAGTCCTTGCGTTATATTTCTTTTGTTTGCTTTTTTGCTCCTTCCATCATTTTTCTGATTTTCTAATTCCTTCTGTTTTCTACTCCGTTTGTTTTTGTAGCGATCTTTTAGATCAGCCTGTCCTTTCCCCCCCCCCCCCCTGACCAAACGCACCCCCCCCCCCAGAATCTTTTTTTTCCTGTCCCCTCCCCCAATTCCGGAAGGAGGTGGTCCCGGCCTGTTTTTCCGACTTGGTTTTCTGTTGGCTGATTCTTGTAACTTCATGGCCTTTAAGACAGCGCCCCCTTTTCCCCCTCATGGCCTATCGCCCCCCGTCTTGTTTTTTCGCGGACCCATTTTTTCTTTCCCCCAACGGCCCATTAGTCTGTGATTCCCCATACCACTTCGCGCCTCTCCACTGTGCCTCACTGCTCCCGTTTTTTGCCTACTACTGCGGCAGAATTATAACCTCTGGCAGGATTGGACTTTCTGTCGGCCCATTCGTACCCCGAAAACTACCCCCTTTTCGCTACCGTGTCACCCTTCACACAGTTGTGCCGTTGTTTTTCTTGTAAGGATGTTTGGCGGTCTCCAAATTTTTACCCGCCCCCCCTGTTGCCCCTCCTCTCTTTTTCTAAAGGCATTCCTGTGGAACCCCTACCGTTGTGGGAAAATATAGCCTGTCCAATCGGCTGGTACCAGTGAATTGTCCCCTTAAGCGGCGTCTAATGAGCTTTCTGGAGCAGGCCCTTTCTTATGTGTCTTTGCAACTATTTCGTCCCCCCCCCCCCCCGTCTTCCCATTCGAGGCAGGGGGCACTTTTTTGTTTTTTTTGAACTAAAAAACTCTTTTTCGGAGAATTCCCTTGTTTTTTTGGCCTGTTTGCCGATCGGTGTCTTGTTTTTTCCTCCTATTTTCAAAATGGCTATTTGGTACCCCCGGCTCCCCGCGCCGTAATAAGCCCTGGTTTTTCTCAACCCCCCCCAGGCGCGTGGGTCCCCGTCTTTACTTGAGTTTATGGGTTTTTTCCCCCCTTTTCGTTGCTCCCCGTTAGTAGTTCCTTTTGGTTCCTTAGATCTGTTCCCGCCGAAGGGCTTACCCCCCCCGAGTCGCGTGGATTGGTTTTAGGCCATTCGTCTTTTCGGGCATCTGTTCAGTCTTTTCCGCGGCTTTGGATTATTCATGTAAAGAGATTGTTGAGAGGCTGGCTATATTTAAGTTTCATCCTTTCTGCCCCCCCCCGCATTTTTTTTTTTTTTTTTTTTTTCCCCATTAAATTTTTCCCCTGCTGTTCTGGCGCCAACTCCAGCCCACCCAATCCCCCGAAACAAACCTTTCTTTTGTTTTTTTCCCTCCACACACTTGGTTTACTTTGCGACCCTTCGGGGTAATTGTTTTACCAACGGGGGTTTCGCATTTGATTTTCATTCGGGGCGGTGTTTTTTTTCTGCCTTCCCCTCCGTCCCTACCCCTAATGTTTGCCCTTTCCCCGTTGAGATTACACCTGTGCAGGAGAGGTGTGCAGCGTGGATCTGGTGCCCCTATAGGGGAACCTTCAAGGTATAAGCCCCCCTATTCAGTTGTTGAAACTTTGTCCCCTTTTTAGTTTTTCTAAATTCTTTTTTGTTGGTTTTAGCGCCAGTGTTCCCACTTTGTGCGACTAGGGGCTCCACCCCTTCCAGATTCCTTCTCTTCATTCCAAATCGCCACCGGTGGCCCTCCGACTTGCTACCACTTTTTTTTTGTCAAGCGAACAAGTCCGTGATTTCCAAACGTTGACCTTTTACAAGGGGGATTTTTTTTGCTTTCCCCGGCCGATCACTTTTATTTGGACCCACACCAGCTTACGGTTGATTTTTCTCGCTTGGTAGAACCGCGAGTTTTTTTAAATTTTTTTTTTCTTCTTTTTGAATTGGGTTGTGAGATGGCGATAACCCGCTTCCCTTGTTTCAATCTTTACTCCACACGGCAATCTGGTTTCCTTTTTTTTCCAGTGATTTCCGTTTGATGGGCCCTTGTTCGCCTTTATCCTGTTTTCAACTTTGGTACTAAATTGCTAGTTTTTTCCTGCAGCTGTCTCCTCGGGTTTTTTTTTTGGGACCTTTGGGTGCACTTTCCCGATGACTACCCCCTTCTTTTTTTACGACAATGGTTTACCCCCTGTTGCTGGGCGGTTCCCCTCTTTGGGCGTACCGGTAATTTTTCCCCCCTCCCTATGGTTTTCACCTGATTCCTTTTGATCGTGTGGCCATCTCGTGTCCCTGCACATGGTTCTTTTTGGACCCCTTCCTGGCCATTGAGGTTCATTCATGCCGGAGTCGTTTGACTGGTTTTCAGCCACAGCCTCGGCGAGGGACCAGTTTGACCCCCCACCCTTGCCCTCCCATTCTACGGTTGGTTGGTTCATGTTGTCTTTTGGCCACCTTAACTTTAGGGTTTTTTTCTTTTTTTGTTCTTTTGGTTGATGGTTTTGTTCTTCTATTTTACTTGTGCCATGTGGAACTCTTTTTGTTTATGTGAGTTTTCCTTTCCTCTTTCTGGTTCTCTATTGCTTCTTATCTGCGGGACGAAGATTGTAAGTGCGAAGTCTCAATAAGATGCTGCGACCCCCCCCCAGCCCAGGCAGCGACCGGGGCTGTCCTCCTTCTTGGCTTTTTCCTTTTTTTACGGCTTGCCCATCTCATACTTGGGCTTGCGTGAGGAGTGTCCCCCCCCCCAATCTCTCACTTGCACACGGTTCTTTTTTTTTTTCTCCAGGGGAGGGTGCCCGTTTCTCCTTTTGTCCTCTCTTTTCAATCAGGCTCCCGCCTCCTGTATGGCAAATCGTTCCATTATTCTCTCCACTGTTTTTTCCGCCCCCCTCCCCCACAAAAGTTGCCGCTTCTTCCTTGTCCCAATTCAAGGTTGACGCTTCTTTGCCCGCCTCCCTTCCCCGCCGGTTGCCGATCATTATCGCATGAGCATTTCATTTCCTTTTTCCACCAACTTCTTCCCGCTTCCTTTTCACCTGCTTTCAAAATAATTTCCCTCTATTTCGCCTGGTTTTTTGTCTTAGTAGATGTTATTGCGGCCCCAGGGGGCTAGTTTTATACTGTATCGGCCAAAAATCCTCCTTCGCAAACCTTTCCCCCCCCTTGTTCCACTGTTAGCGCCGTTCCTGTTTTTCCCGTTTACCCCTCGTTTTGGCCGAACTCTTTTTCCCCCCCCCCTTTTTCTGAATTAGTTGGATTCGGTGTCGGCCGTAACCTGTTCGTATTCCCGTTCAAATCGGAGATTTTCCGGCCAAAACAGTTTCCTTTTGCTCATTTATTCAGGAACTTTTCCCCCATACCTTTTTCTATATGGTCGCTTATTCTTAATCTCCCCTTTTTCGTTTTCTTTAAGGTCCCATTCCTCCTTCCCTTTTTTCCTTCCCCTACACTATTCCTTCCGCTTACAGTTTCTTTTTTTTTCCTTATGTTGGATGCGGGTTGTTTCCTTTTAAACCTTTCATGCTTGCTCTCCTCTTTTTTCCTTCTCTTTTCCTAATACCTCTGGTGTTTCTCTCATCTTTCTTCTCCCCCTCCTCTTGGAAACTGATCACCCGCATCCCCCCCCTGAATTCATCACGACTGTTTGACAGGCGGGCGGGCTTTTGTCCAGTTTGACGTTTTTCTGTTAATGGCCCGGTGGCCCCCTCCCCCCCCCGCGGGGCCAGGGTCCCTGCTCTGTATCCCTTCAGCTTAACCATATGGAACCCGTCCGTCTTCTTTTTTTGATGTGGGTGCTACTGAGTTCTCAGCTCCCATTTTTTTCACGTCTCCTTTTGGTTCCCCTCCACAGTTTCCTTTGATATCCCCCCCCCCAGTCTTCCCTGTCTTGGCCTTCTCCAGTGCTCTTTCAGTCGGACCAATCACGGCGCTAACAGGTTGGAAACCAACAAAGTTGTTCAAATTTTGCGTTCTTGCCTTTTGGCGCTTTATTTTTTTCAACTGACCCGTGCCCCCTTTTCCTTGCCTCCCCCCTTCTTTTCTAAGCAAACGTCTCCCCTTTTAACCCCGGTGAAAATTATTTGATACAGGGATTTCGTGTCAGGAAACTTTCCTTTGTGCACCGTGTCCTTTGACCGATCAAAGCGACTGCAGTCCCCTTTCCGTTGATTGGGCTTGCCAATATCTGACCCACATATCAGTGCCGCCGGCATTTTTGGCTTTCCCCCCCCCTTCATGCTTTCGGTCCAGCAACTGGTTCTTGCCGTTTTTGATTTTTTTTTTCGCTTGCACGGTGCCCCCCCTTTGTCCCTTGCCTGATATAAAGTCCGGCTGAACAACCACAGGCCGGGGCCTTTTTTTTTCGACGTTCGAGGGGCCTTTGGTCGTACTCTCCGTTTGTCTCCCCCCTTTTCTTCTATTTTTTCCCAGTGACCTTTTTTCTTTTTTTTTTTTTGCCTGAACGGACCAACCGGCCTGTCTAGCTTTGGTATGGGGGTCGTTTCCCCTCACCCTCCTTTTGTGTTGGTCCAATCTTTCCCTTTCGTTTTCCCTTCCCTTCGTTAAGCTTTTAAAATTGGATATTAGCTGAGAGGCCGCTTTACGACTCTCTTTTTTTGACCAACCTTCCCATTTTCACCGGAGAGTGGGGCTTGATCTTTCCCCCACTTTCACCCAACCCCCTCCCACCCAACTGCTCCTGTGCAACCCTTTCAGGTGCGTTCTCTAAACTTAGGATTTGCACTGGGTTTGTAACCTTTTTAATTCGTTGTTTTTCTGGGCTGCCTGCCCCTCGTGTGTACCTATCCCTCACGACAGCCGGAGCGAGCTTTGCGGTCCCCTGAGGAGCCCGTTTTTTTCTGATTTTTTTTAACGTCTGTTCCGTTTCCTTTATTGGGTCACCTTTTCCCCTTTCCCCCCCCGTGTTTTATCGGTGCCAGCGGGCCTTTTTTTTCCAATGGGGTGCGGTTTTCCCCCTTCAGGGCTCCACCATACATGATTTTTTCAGGTTTCATCAAATTTTTTTTTTTTCCCCTTGTGCGCTTTCTCAGGGCCAGCAACGTTTGCCGTCTTCTTTTTTAACACCGTTCCTTTCTACACGGCCCCATGCTTCTCCCTCAAACGAACTGTTAAGTGTGTCGTATCCGAGCTGTCCACCCCGACGTGACGTTGCAGCTCTTTTTTTTTAATTTCGCTTTTCTCCTCCTCCGTTGGTTTCTCTGTTATTTTTTTTTCCCCCATTTTTTTTGGACATCTCTGATTCACCCACTGTAAAGATGTTGACGTGATCGTTTTTTTTTCCCTTGCTCGGCTTTATCCTTGTTTACCGTTTGGTAATTCTTTTCGGTGCTTTCTTAGGCGTGTGTGTAGCCTCTCGCCGGTTGCGCTTGGCCCCCCCCTTTTGCGGACCACATCATGATGGGTGAGCCTTGGATTTCCCTGCAGGTTTACCCCTTTACACCGTTTTGTTGGAGATTGATATGGTCTTTCCCTCACGGAAATTTCACGACCGCTTTTGCTATTCCAAGTCACGGCCCCGATAGGTTTTTTTTCATCTAGGTCGTCTCTTCACATTTTTTTTGCCCGGCTGTGCACAATTCTTTTGGGGTTGGTGGCGTGGTCTCGTGCCCCAACGAGGCTTGGGCAGTTTTTTTTGGCCAGCCCAATTTTTCGCTGCCCATTGAATCTTCTTCCCCCACAACTTCCCCAATTCAAGTTTGCCCCGAGGCTATTTTTTAACCGGACCCTAGCCTTTTTTTTTTTTTTGCGTGGTGTTGGACTGGTGGTCGCGTGTTTCCGCTTTTCCGGTTGCCTTTTTTTGACTGCGTTTTGTTTTTGCTTGTTTTTTCCTTACTATCCGGGCTCTTCTCTCATTTGGCGGCTTCTCCCGACTGCTTTTATTTTTTTTTAACTTTTCCCGTGTTTGACGATGTTTCCGCAATTTGTTCGCCCCATCCAGCTCCTCACAGTTTTGTGCGTTTTTTTTTTGTTCTTGCGGTAGTAGCTGGCACCCCAGTATCCAACTTTTTTCTGCGCTTTTGGTGGTTGAGTCAGTCCTCCGTCGCCTTTTCCCCCCATTATTTGGGGTGTTCTTTTTTCTTGCTCTTGGTCAAGTGGAGCGGGCAGTTTCTCCTTTTTCCTGTTTTTTCCCAGACAGCTCCCGCCAACAATTTCCCCTCTACAATTTGTGAGGTTTTTTGATACTTTTTTCCCCTGCCCACCCCGCCCACAATTTTTGATGATTTTTATGTGGCCCACTGTTGATTTTCTTCTTTTCCCAGCCCTCATCAAGCCGTTTTTTGCTCCCTTTGTTGGGGGGTGGTTCTGCGTATGCCTTCGGTTCGTCCCCTGCTATTTTTTTTTTTAACTTCCTTTTTTCCCGACCTTTGTTCCAATCTTTCTTTTTCCACAAGAATTCTTTGTCGCAGGTAAGGGGCTTTGAACGTTTTCGTCCTTTGCCTTTTTTTAAACTCCGTCCAAAATCCTCCCCCCTTTCCCCCCCCTGGCCTGTGATTCTTTTCTTCTTCGTTGATGGTTTTTAGATAAGCTCTGCTCCCTCCTTTCCCTTTCCTTCCCTCGTTTGGGGAGGCTTCCTTTTCGTCTTCCCTTTTTAATCGTCTTGAGACACGTGGGCTGTAAAGTGTCTTTTTCTAGTATCGTGATCCAAACCTCCTTCCTTTTTGCTTTTCTTATCTGGTCGCTTTTTTTTTTTCATCCCTTTTTTGGTCCCCCCCCCTGGTTTCACCGGAGCTGTTGGGCCTCCCTGATCCTTCGTCTTCACCTGTCGAACCAACTCCGCCTCGCCCTCTTTCTTTTTTTTTCTTTTCTCTTCTGGTTGGGGGATGTTGCGGGTTGATAATTTTTTTCCCCTTTCTTTCTCCCCTCCACCTCTCTTTTCCTCCGGTTGTTTTGAGCCTCTCTTTGAGATAGTGACATTCCCTCCCAGGAATAAAACGTCACTGATGTCCTTTTTTTTTTTTTCTGGGCGGGTGGGTGATTGTTCTTTCCTCTTTTCATGTTTGTCTGGCCACCTCCAGGCGGACTTTTCCGACATGCCCGAGTTTTGAAGCTTCCCTTTCCCCTCCTGCCCCTTGACCCAGTATTTTTGTGACTCCTTACTTCAGTTTTTTTTTTTAGGGCCAACTTGTTTCCCCCTTCCCCTTTCCCTTTCCCGGTTTCTTTTTTTTTACCGGTTTACTTCTGGTCCCCCCTCCTTCTTTGAGGATGGTCCTTTTTTTTTTTCCCGCGCTTCGCGAAAAACCCCCTTCCATGTTTTTCCCCCCTGGACCCCAGGCCCGCTTGCGATTGGATTTTTTTTCTTTTTTTTTTTTTTTTGCCTCATTTTTTCAAGGACCAGTTCCACCTGTTCCCTCCTTCCTCTTTTCAAGCCTTTGAACAAACCCTTAAATTATTTGTTTTTTTGGGACCCTTTCCTTGCTTTTACACGGCTTTCCCAGCCCTTCTTCTCCTCGAAGTTTGGTATGCTTTGGGTCCGGCCCCGGTTTTTCTGATTTGGATTTGTCCCCTTCGCACGCACAAAATTTTTTGAAAAAGAGGACCTCGCATGTGTTCTTTTTGCACATCAAACCCGTTTCGCTTTATGAGAATAAAGGGCTCTTTGCATTTATTTTGTCTTCTGTGCCTCTCTTTTATCCTGATACCCCGTCTGCCATTTCTTGCTTTTTTTTTCCCTTCCAGTTAGACCCCCCCCCTTTCTGGGCAAGTTTGATTTTGATGATTGTTCTTTTTTGGTTGAACAACTCCGCGCAGGCCCTTTGTTGTTGTCCCTTTTTTCTCCAGGTCGTATGTGTTCTTCCGGCCAAGGAGTCCCCGCGTGTTTCTTGATGGATGGTGTTTCTAACTCATCTTGGGGCCAGCTTGATTCCCTTCTTCTGCGGCGAAATAACGCCTTTTTCCGGGAGCTAGATTAGGCTGACCGGATCTGTTAACCTTTCAGCCCCCCCAGGACCACGCTTTCCATCAACGGATTTTTCTTTTTAGCCTACACACCTACCCCCCCTCCCCAACCACTCACAAAACACTGTTCTATGTCCTTTTGAACACTCAATTTGGTCTTTGCGCGCGCTTTGTGACAAATTGGCTTTTGGGGGGTTTCAGAATTCTTCTTAATTCGTCTGGTTTTGCGTTTGTGCTTTCTCCCCCCGTCGGAATCATTGGGCCAGCCGTTTCCTTGATCACGGGTGAAGGAGAGTCATGAGATGGTTCCTCCCCCAGTCTTCTGTTTCTTTGTATAGCAAGTCGCTTTTTTCCTTGCAGTTCGCGGTTCCCCCCTTTTGCCCCAGGCTTTTCACGGGTTAAACTTAGGCGCCGTCAGGGCTCCCCATCCTCTTTTTTTTCATGCAGGGTGTGTCCACCTTCCCTCCACCGGCTCCTCTTTTCCCCTTCCAGAGTTTTGCGACCCAAGCCTTCTTTTTTCTTTTTTCCCCCCCCGCTTCTGATGGCTTAAGGAGCAAAGTTCCGCAGCTCCCTCAGTGCTTACGGGTGGGGTCTTTTCCGTCGATTCGCATTTGTTTGCGTCGCAAAGACAGGCGTTTTTTTTCACTCTTCTTTCTCTTTTCCTCATAATCCCTTTTTTTTTTTTTTTGGAGAGTTTTTTTTGAGCCACCTCATCGTTCGTTGGCAATAATATACGCCTAAAACCGGACCTGCTGGTTTCTTGATCTTATTGCGTTGCCTTTTTCTTTTCTAATGGTTCATTTTGTGTTCTCACCAGGCTTTTTTTTTGCCAGCGTTTTTCTCACCCCCCCTCCTCCCCGTCGGTGGCTTGACCTTTTTCTGACGCTTCCCTTCCCCCTTTGATTTGTGGTGTTTGTCTCCTGACGGCGACCTTTACCGGCGCTTTCGCTGTGTTCCATCCTTTTTTTCTGCGGCCCTTTTCCAATTTCCACCCCCTTTCCCCGCCTTTTCCGTATACCTGCCCGTCCCGTCCTTTGTCGCCCTCATCGTGTTTTTTGGTCTTTTTTTTTATTCCAACTTTGGTTTTATCGCCCTTTCTGGCCATGAGGGTTCTTACTTTCTTCTGTTGGTCATGTCCGGCCCAGCCTCCCCCTCTCCTTATAGCTTCCTCAACCCTTGTTTGAACCCACTCTAAGTTCGCTTTCCCTGGCTGTCCCCCCCTGGTTTTTTTTACCACGGTTGGCCTTTTTTCGCCCATTGGTTTTTTT
>Ga0179593_1277928_pt1 | contig 10793 bp, 12 predicted proteins | sample CZODoug2_1_08_16_FD_185931 | JGI IMG/M metagenome (GOLD analysis project Ga0179593, IMG submission 185931) | Vadose zone soil fungal communities from Angelo Coast Range Reserve, California, USA - CZODoug2_1_08_16fungal (PacBio error correction) | ecosystem: Environmental > Terrestrial > Soil >... | reverse complement strand
TGTTGTGTCATGCGAGCAGCTTGATCCCAAATTCCCCTTTATCCGGCCAAGATACTTTGACTCCCAATTTTGGCCGACTAAAGCCGCTCCTTTTTTTTTTTTTCCGACTAGTGCAATGACCTTTAGAATGCAGTCGCGACTCACTGTAGACCACGTCCACCGTCTTTGTTCCGGCCTCTTCATATCCCCCTTCGACTTTTCCCCCCGTCCTTCTAGTTTTCGGTTCTTTCCAAACCTTTTCAGGACAATGGCCAGAGCTCCTCCTTTCTCCGTTGTTGTGTTTTCTCTAGATTATCTCTTCGGCCTTCTTTGGCCTTTCCCTCTTTCTGCTGAGATCCCCTAAAGCGTGGCTATTTGAGGACGTTTTTCTCCCCCCTTCCTCCTGCGACCAGATCCTGAAGTCGGACATCTGCCCGTGCCTCTGGATGTGCTTGGACTAGAGAATTTCGGTCTTTTTTTGCCCCCTTTCTTTTAGCGTGTTTTGTCTTCTGGTTATCTTTCCTTTTTTCCTTCCTCTATGTCCCCTTCTGCTATCGCCCTGGCAATTTTTTTCTTTCTCCAGCACGAGTTTAAGATAGACCAGTACACCTGCGTTTCTTCCTCTCCCCCGCGTCTTTCCATTTTCACCCTTCTTTTTCTTCCAAGCTTTGTTCCCCTTAAGCACAAGGAACATCCTGCTGGACTTACTTTTCCCGTAGCGTCCGGCTCGTTGCTTCCCTGCTTAGCTATTCTGCCTTTTTTTCCACAAGCATGATCCCCCTCTTTCTCGATTCTCTTTTCTTCTCCCTTCGGTTTTTTGCCCGGACAAAGTCTCTGGTCGACACCAGATTTGAGAGATTTAGTCAAATGAGTCCAGCTATGAACCCCAAACCCCAAATGAATCCTTTTCTCCTGATTACACATCCTGTAGAATAGAAGATTTTTCTTTTGTCCTTTCCCTTTCTCTAGTATTTGATACCGGGCTTAGAAGTTCCTAAGTTCTTTATCGCTGGGAATGCATGTATTTGGACGTCTTTAGTCTGACTCCGATCCGAGTTCTGACTCCTTTTGGATTCTTTTCTCCCTCCGGCATTTTGGGTCTGTTTTCACCTTTTCTGTCTTTTCCACGGCGGCGATTTCGTTTTTTTAATCAGTACGACCCACATTCCTCTTTTTGACCTTTTAAGGTTATATAAATGGAAACTTTTCCCCCCCCTTTTTTGTTCAACCTTTTCTCCGAATTTGCCGTCCGTTAGGTTCTCCCCTCTTCTCTTTCTGTACCTGCCTTAGATTCCCTTTCCACTGAGGATGGCCCCGCTTGACTTTTTCTCTACCTGAACCTACCATCGATCAACGACCTTGCCTGTCTCTATTTTTCCCCTTCGCAACCCCCTCTCCCTCCCAACCCTTTTTTTGTCCTCCGAAATTGTTCCGGACTATCACTTTTTTCCGAGCTGCTGCAGCTTTTTGGATTTTTTGAGTTGTCGACTCGAGCAATTTTTTCTAACCAGTCTCTCTTTTCCTCGGCCCTGCGTCGGTGGTTTGTTACTTCGCTTATGATAGGGCTGGTTGAAGTTTTTTCAAGCGGTGAGGTGTCGATCATTAGGATTTCTTGTCCACTGAAAGTCTTTCCCTCACTCCGTCCCACCCTCTACCCCGGACTTGCAATCTTTTTCTCCCTTTCTTTCTAGTAGGCCCCTTCTCCGACCTCTTTTTTTTTTTTTTTTTGACGCGAACTACGGACGCAGCCCGTTCAGCAATAACTATTTCTCCTGCGCGACTTGGTCGCCGGCGTAACGAAGCATGTTGCTGAGCTCGATTTTTCAAAGCACAACTTTTTCAAGTTATCTTCCTTCCCAGCTCAATCAGAATCCCCCTCTCACCACTTCAGCTTATGCCTTTCAACCTTTTTCGTCGTTCTTTTCTTTGCTCGGTTGGGCCCCCCGTTTCCCATCCGCAGTCCCCCGTCTCACATGACCCCAGCAGTTCCCTCAACATCCCCTTGTCGTAACCCTTTCAAGTAACCAACGGCTTACTTTAACATTGACAACCCCGATGCTTCCCCCCAACTTCCGGACCAGCATCAGAAACGTCCCTTATCCTCTCTCCTATCTTCAAAGTATTCCTTTTACTTAACCTGCCTGAGGTGCTTTATTCTTTTCCACTCTTTTTTAGGCTGGTCCCCCAATCGCTCCTATCCACTTCTCTGGGGCATAGTCTCCATTTTTTTCCCTTCTCTCCTTCTGACTTAGGGATGGTATGATTTTTTTTTAGGGCTATGGTGCGCGTGCGTCCTTTTCTTTTCGTTTAGAAATGTCAGGTGAACGATCCTACACAATCTTTCTCCACATTTCTTGGGTTTTCACACATCGGGCCTCGCCTGGCCCTTTTCTTCATCTCTTCTCCTTATCTCCTTCCGCAGACTCTTCCTCAATGGCGCCTTGCCCCTTTTTGCGTTGTGAGCCGCTCGCGACCCCCCCTTCCCTGACGCGGGGGGTCATTCTTGTTGAGATTCTGCGATTGCCACTCCGCTTTTTTTTGACATCTCTCTCATCTTTTCCTCGGTCTTCCCCTCTTGCCCACCCCCCAGGGTTCCTGGTCGAACCCCCATCCGCGGACTTCGGCCGTATAAAACCCAGTCTTCTCTTCTTTTCCTCCTTCTCAGTTTTTGTTTTCTCTCGTCCACTTTTTTCCTTCTTGTCTCCTCTTCTCTTTTTTTTTTTTTCAGATCCTTGACCACACTTCCTGGGTCGAGAGCCCAGACTCGCGATGTCGCACCCGTGCGTTGCCTCCCTTTTCTATTTCCAGTATCTCGTCCTCTTCTCCCTTTAGTAATCGTCCGAGACCGGTCCCCCCCACCTCCTTTCGTAGAAGTTTAAACTGCGTCATTTCCCTTGCATTGACTTGCTATTCCCCCGATCCTCAATCGCGTAGAGCCATCTGCTTCGTTCTTTTTCCCCCCCCCTATTTGAGAATTTTCGCTGCGTGCCCCCCCTTTGTTCAAGCATAAGTTCGCGCAGGACTTCGGAACCTCTATTGGCCCACTCCTCATTCCAGCTCCTTCCGCATCTTTTTCTTCCTAAACTTGAAATTCCTTCTTCCTTAGTTCACTTTATACCTTTTCTCTCTTGTTTTCATTCCACTTTTTCCGGAACGACCTTCCGCGGCAAGTTTAGTAAGATAGTATTCCCTTTTTGCCGATTTTAGTTGCTTCTTCTCTTCTTGTTTTTTTTCGTCGTAGTTTTTTTAGCTGCTGTTTGGTTGGTTGGTGTCAGATATCCTTTGGTTTCTTAGAAAGTGAGCGTACAATGTGTACGGTTGATATGAAATGCGGTTAGCTTTTCTCCTTACCTTTGAGCTTTTCCCACAGGATCTAGTCCGCTGCCATTACTGTACTTTTCCCCTCGCTCCCTAGTGTAGCGGGACTTTTTCCGTTCGCTTCTATCTCTCGGATAACTTTCCCTCAATTTCTTTTTCTCTCTGTGACAAATGATTTTGCGTAAGTTTCAGCTGTCGCACGTCTCTCAATTCTTGTTTGTGATTCTGGCCTTTAACTCCTCAATCGCACTTCCGCACAATCCTGTTCCCGCTCCGGACCTCTTCCCCTCTCATTGCTTTCCCCCCTCTCGGTGTTTAGATTTATTTCCCCTGTCATGCTCGTTTTAGCCTGCATTTCCGTTGACAAGGCAATTTGTTGCCCCCCCTGCTTCTGAAACCCTCCCCTTTGGGCCGTCCTCCTCCACACGACCCGCGATTTTCACCCTGATGCACCACCTCGGATCGCCTCAGTCTGACTGCATCTGTTACCAAACCCCCCCGCCCCTTTTTCCCCTTATTCTTATCCCCGTTCGCTTTCGAGCCCCCCTGATTTTAATGCCGACCCCTATCCCTTTCCTTACAGATCTGTCGAGGTCCTCTCGTGTTGAGCCTTTTCATCTTTCCGATACTTTCCTTCCTTTGGCCGACCACAATAAAACCTTTTTGGCTTACGTTTTTCTGCTCAGTGTTCCCCCATGAGCGCGATAATTCCCCCTTTCGTTTCTGTGCTCCTCTTTGTTGTGGAAGCTCATTCGCGTTCACCCCCTTTTCCGGTTCGCTTTCAATGAATGAGTTCTCCCGGCGGTAACTTTTTTTGCCCGGAGTTTCTGAGCATTATCTGCCTGTAGTTTTCCTCCTCACCACTGACCGCCGTTGCGTCCTTGTACAAACCTTTAACGTATTTTTTGTTAAAAGGCTTTTTTTTTCCACGTTCTTTCCATTTTTCCTTGACCCCGCGGTTCTTATTTTGCGGATTAGTCATTTAAAGCGCTTCGTAACATCTTGGATTCAGCCCGCTTTTCCCCCCGGGCCAACTAAAACCTATCGTCCCTGCTTCATCCCCTCCCTCTATGATGTTTCGAGCCGTCCTAAACGTTTTCATAAACGGCCATAATATTTTCCCATTAGAATCCCGCTATTCTTCCATACCGCCTTCTCGCGAATTTTTGACCTTTTCTGGTTCCTGTTTTTCCGGCCCCGGCGCCAAATCCTTGCTTCTTCCCGGTTTTTTTTCCCCTAGTTTCATGTTTTTTTTTTTGTAATCTACAGTTTCTCCATTAGAAACTCTCAAAAATTTCACCCTCCTTCTCCCATGAGTTTTGGCCTTCCGTTGCCCTCTCCCCTCCCTCGCCTCCAAAGTTCCTCCGATCGAGATTGTGTCTTCTCTTGTTTCTTCCCTTTTCCCAACTTCACTTTGCCCTTCTGCGTAGAACTACCCACAAGGTTGAACCAGTCGAAAAACGTCCAGCCTAGCGTTTTTTCTTCCTCTCTTTTCCAGCGTTTCTCTCCCGCCTTTCCCACACGGAGTTTCAACTGCTTCCAACGGTTCCTCCCTGAAAATGGGTCCTTTCGTCTAATCTTTGACGCTTTCCCCGCCCACCTTCCCCTTCGATTTTTTCTGTCTTTTCCTTCTCTGGACCGAGCCCCATAGGCTGCAAAATTTTTTCCTACGGCCTCTTTGTTCCCTTCTCATTCAATGGGGCTCACACTTCGCACATTCTCTTTTAGCCATTCGTACTTTCCAGCTGCAAATCACTTCCCCCTAGAATCCCTTTCCTTCTGCACAAGTACTTCATCCTCCTCCGTTTCCCTTCCTCGTCAGATGTGTTCAAACCCCTCTATCCCTCTTTTTTTATGGAGCTTACCCAAGTCGCCCACACATCCTGGCCCCAGTCGATCCTTCTTGCTTTTCCTCCTCCCCCTTTGGTGTTTCTCTTTTATCTCTGGGCATGTGCTTTGGTGAAGCGTTTGATTCGCCCTAAAGCGATGGGATAGTTGAAGGCCGTGTTGGTCACCCACTCGCGGTTCTGTTGCTCACAGATCGTTCCTTCTTGGCTAATTTGAAGTCAATGGCTCCGTTCCCCGTGTCAGTCCGCTTCGATTTCCTTCCTCGATTTCTGGGCGTTTTTCCACTTTGATGATGTGCGCCGCCGTTATTTTTCTGGCCTTCCCTGTGCCTTTGATCGGCTATCTGTATCTTTTCCCCCCCCTCATTGTCCCTTTTTGTATTTTCCCCAGCATTTTTTTAAATTTAAATAACATGCGTTTCTTCTTTTCTCCTCCTTTTCTCAGGCCTTTCCCCATTTTTGTTCAATTCTCTTTTCGAACGCTTTATGAACCTTCTTTCCGCCCCCCCCGCGAACCTTCAGGCGGGTACATTTTTCGGTATCGAGTCGTGTCTTAAACAGCCCCCTTACCTTCCTTCTTTATTCGGGTTGCCCCGCCATGCGACCTCTCGATACGTCTTCTTTTTTCTATTCTCCTTGTCCCCTTCCTCTCTACTTTTCACCCTTCTATGTCACGAACACGGTTATCTGCGGTTTTTTTCTAGTTCCCAGATTTATCGAAATGCTCCCTTCGATGTTCACAAACACTGCACTTGACGACTCCCCATCCTGGCCGCCAGAAGGATTGGCGGCCGGTTTCCCCTCCCCCCCACACCTGAGCACAGCTCTTTTTTTCGAAAGGCGGTCGCGCGTAAATCTCCTAGGATGGCCTCTCCGTTTGTTTTGTTTCAGCAGATTCGTCTTGCGTTTTCGTTTCTTTCCCGTTGCCCAATGTACTTTTCTTTCTCTTGGCGCTCTCCTCTTTTGTCGTTAGTTGATTTTTTTTTCTTGTATTTTTCCGGTTGGCCCCGCCCGCCTTTGCGCGTCCTTCTGTTAATCTCTTTTTCATACTTTGCAATCAACCGCTTTTCTCAATCCCCCCTTCCTACAATGAAAACTTTGTTCACGGTTTTTGTTCGTTCCGCCGAATTGCGGGTCAGGTTTAGTTACGACAGGATTGCTCCCTTCTCCACCTTTCTGTTTCCCCATTTCGTTCCCCTCTTCTTGGACTCACAGCGAACGATGTCCTCCTCATTTTTGCCGTACACCCTCTTTCTCATCCACTCGGATTCCTGGTTAAACTGCGCATCTTACCAGGTTATTATGTTGTCGCCTCGAATGCCGGATAACCAACTGCGCTACCCCCGAGCGACTCTCCTCTCTTGACTTTTTTCCTTGCGATCTTCCTCTCAAATATTCCGGTTTTTTTTTGACTCCCTCCCTTTTATATCATCGGAGCGTGGTGTTTTCGTTTCTCGATCGTTTCTTTTTTGTCGCTGTTGTCGCCCTCTTCTTTTACGCCAAACTTGAGGTTTTAGATAAGTGTCTTACTTTTCCTTTATTCACTAGCAGGTCCTTCCGTCTGCCTTTCACCCCTCCTTTGTACTCCCTAGGGCCTGCCGCCGCGGTGTTTCTCCTCTTCTCCATTTTCCGTTTTCCTTTCTTCCTTTTCCCAGGTGCTAACTGTAGTTCGGACGTAGTTGCCGTCATCTCTCCACGATTCTTCCCTGTTCCTGGTACGCTTTGGTCAAAGATTGCCTCGAGCTCTCTTCACCTCCACTCCCTGACAGTTTCTCGAGTCCTCCTGAAAGCCGAAACTTCTCCAAACCCTTCCCCCGCCCCCACGCAATTGGTCCACGCTGCTTTTTTCCCGGTTGACTCAGTTTTGTGCGTTGGCGTCTACGAGTCACAACTTTTCCCAAATTCCCGCCATTTCGCCTCTGACGACACCTGGTCTTTTCCCTTCCTCCACCCTGGATTCTTTCTTCCCCCTCCCACCACCCACCCCCCCTTTCTACAAACTTGTTCTCCCAAAGGAATCCCAGCCGTCACCAGCCCCGCGCAAACAGTTCCTTCTACTACTTATCCCCTTTTATTTTTATTTCGCTTTTCCTCTTCACGTTTCATTTTTTAAGTCGCCCATTATTTACACTTTCAGATCTTCCTTCCGCGCTACGGCATGACGTGTTTCCTCGTGCGGCGTTGCCACCTTCCTGTCTTTTTTCCTGGTTCTTTTGATCACCTTGGGGACGCATCTCCCTTCTCCCCTTTTTTACACCAACCGCCTCTCCTCTCTCTGATGCTACGTCCTCTCCTCCTCATCTTTTTTTCCCCCACTCCCTTTTCCTCCGCTCTTGTCTCTTTCCTTGTGACACACCTCTCAGGCCTTTCGACTTTCGAGGTGCCCCGTCAGGGCGGTTCTCTTGCCGGCGCCATTCCTAACGAGACTTCATCCTCCCCTGGCTCCGGTTGTCTTTCAGGATTCTTTTAACCCTCTTGTCCACTCACCCCTCATGCGACGTGCTCTCACCGTCCGAGCATAGCTTGCCGACCATCATCCCATTGTGCCCTCCTTCTTCCCTCAGCCATGGTCCCAACCAGATCCCGTGTTTTTGGGCTTCAACACCCACACGCACACCCTATTTCTACAGACCATTCCTGTCCGAATCACTTTCCCCGAATTGGTCCACGCTTCTTTACGCATTGACGATGTTGTTTTTATAATTTTGTCATCCCCCTTACCTCTCTTTTTCCGTGTCATCTACGTCTGCCCGGGGTTTTGTTGATCCTGTTGCGACCCCTGCTTTTCTCGCCCTTGTTGTGACCCACCGTGTCTCTCGTTTTTCCTCTTTTGTTTCCTCCTCGTCTTCTGCCCCCCCTAAGAATCCCATGTATTCCGTTTCTCCCGCGGGCCTTATTTAATCCCCGGGTCCTGACGTATACGGGGTGGTCGTGGACTAGTAATTTGCCTCCTTTCCGTTTGATCGCCTTCCTGGTGCCTACTCCCTGGCCTTGTGTCACGGTCATAGTCCGAATGTCCTCATGTGCTTTTCCCTCTGTTCCTGGTCCGTTTCCTTGGGGCTTCTTTCCGCCCTTGGACCTCACTCTCTCAGCATATATGTTTCTATCCCCCCTGAACTTTTGCGATGTGTACACCCCCTCCTTTTGGGGTTCATCCCTAGTTCGTCCCTATTGTGCCGTGGCCTCACCCTCTGTTTCCTCCTCCGGAGTGCGACGAGAAGATTGGTCCGGCTCGTCCTCTCCACCCATTTCCAATTCGGTCCGCCAGCATCTCCCCCCCTACGTGCGCTAGTGCTCCTCTCCGTGCGCGATACTGATTCCTCTGTTATCTTTCCCCCTGGTGAAGCTACAATGGGATCCACTCACCCCTCTTTTGGGTTTCATCCTTCTCGCGTAGCCGTTGGCCTTTCATTAACGACCTGCCGCCCCTCCAAGTTGAGGGATTTCTTCGCTGTGTGAGCGATCACTGTTGTGCCCCTTTTGCTGGGTGACTTTTTTTTTGTCCCATATAGATTATTTCCGTTCTCTGCGCCCTCTGCTGTCCTTAATATAACCTCCTCACCTTCTCCCTCTCTTGTCTTCTTACATTGTGCGATTGTCCTCCCTTTTCTGCTGACAGAACTGTGGTGGTAGAGTGTCTGGTTTCGGGATTGTGAGCGAATCTCTTCGTTAGTTAGACCTAGATAGGTTTCGCGTTGTTATTTGCTGATTTTTTACAGCTTTCTTCTTCTTGGCTCCTCACTCCCCCTGCGCCTCACTGACTTGTTTTTCCCCCTTTTGAATGCATCTTCCGCGGCGTTGACTGACCTGGCCGTTGCTTCGTTATATTCTATCTTGCCCTAAGTTTCTCTTACCCAATAGTTTGCGGATTTGTGCTTTATTGCGATAACTGTAGCTCAAACCGCCCCTCCCTACGACAGCACTAGTTTCCCTGCCTCCATTCTGTGTGTGCTTGTAGCTCCTCCGTATCCTTTTTTTCCCGATGTCGAGATGAAGGTATGCTTGTGCGCATGCTCACATTTCCCCTGGTTCGTCTGAGTTCTGCGACACCGGCCGCTTTACTCTTCGTCCAGTCCCCAATTGACCTACTCTGTTCCTGTTGTTCTTTAGAGTGTTTCTCGTCAACTAGTGCCGACTCGACCCCTGCTTTTGCTTCGCCCTAGCGGCGTGCCTAGCGTAGGCCCTTCTTTTTCATGCCAGTGCTCCTTCGTTAGTGACTGCCCCATTCAAGCTTTCCTCTGAGACTCTCCTGAAAAAACGACTTGGCGGCGCCGATTTCTGCGACAGAGGAACCCCCAATCCGCGATAGGTGCCCTTCCTCGAGTTACAAAACCACCGAAGCGTCCTCTTATCACTTCGGCCCTTTCTCCCATTCTTTTCTGTAAGGTTATACCTTCGTTAAGTTCTTGCGACCCGTTGGTTTTCTGCTGCGAAGGTGCCCGGCCACAAGTCCCAGTTTGCTTCGACCCTACTAAAATTTGTTTTTGCAATTTTTCACAATTTTTTTCTTGATATCAAAGTGTTGATGATGCGACCCGATGGGTGCAGTTCAGATGAGTGTCCTTTCGTCGGGTACAGTCGTTTTTGGAACTCCAGCTGAGTTTTGACCTTAAGCGGCACTTTTGATTGATGCTTCTCTATGTCTGTAGTTTTACCCCTTTGATAGGTTTCCACAACTTTTGGACCATTTTTTTTCTTGATTGAAAAGGCTCCTTCCACTTTTTGACTTGCTCCCCGAGGTGGTTGCGTTCGTCGGAACGCTTCTTTTTTTCCCCTTTTCATTTCCCGTTTTTCCCCCCTCCCTGAACCCACCCGTGACCCCCCGAGCTTCGACTCCTTCACTAAGACGGCTCGATTCCCTTTTTTCAAAATTTAGACAACGACCTGCCAGTAATCTCGTCTCTTGACCTTTCGGCCTCAGTTGTTCACGCTTCAAGCAGTCTGTCTTTCTACATGGCGTGTATTTTCCCTTTCCAACTGTCTGATTCGTCCAGTGTACTTGCTCCTTTTTTTTTTTTTGGTTGTCCCTCTCTTTCTTTCCCTTTCGTCCTAGCGGCCTTAGCACCTCGAAATCGGAAACCGCATGAGAAAGAGGATTTGTTCTGCTGTGTCCCCTTTTTTCCCGACCTAACCCGGAGACATAATCACTCCGCCCTCTCCGCGGATGTTCTCATGCTTGTTCCCCGCCGACCTCGTCTAAGGTGATGTCGATAGAAAGCCGGGACCGACGGAAACGTCCCAGCCCGGGCTTTCGCGTTTTCTCTTCACGTTATTTTCCATGCTTCGAAGATTTTTTCAAAAATTGATGTTTAAAGCTGCTAACAGAGCCTTGTTTTCCTGGCTTTTTCGTTACTCCGTTTCTTTTCTCAATTCACACACATAGGGAGAGTTGTTCTGCATCCCCTAAGACCGAGCCATTTTTTTTGGCCCCCAAGTGATTCAAGACAATCCCGGCGCCCGCTAGCCCCTGGCGCCGACGCGAAATTCTCTTGCAATGCCGCGCTGCACCCTCTCAAAGACCTTGCCAGAATGCCCTTTCTTATTTCCACTTGCGTCCGCATGCTATCTTTCTTCAGCGTCATAACAGCGCCTGTGAAAAACTCCTTTAGCATATCTTTCCCCACTCCTTCCGCCACACCAGGCCCCTAG
>Ga0179593_1536651_pt1 | contig 10794 bp, 7 predicted proteins | sample CZODoug2_1_08_16_FD_185931 | JGI IMG/M metagenome (GOLD analysis project Ga0179593, IMG submission 185931) | Vadose zone soil fungal communities from Angelo Coast Range Reserve, California, USA - CZODoug2_1_08_16fungal (PacBio error correction) | ecosystem: Environmental > Terrestrial > Soil >... | reverse complement strand
TTCTCTTCTTTCAAGCGCTAGTTGGTCAGTCGTTCATAAGTCCCCGTCATCTTCCCCACTTCTTCGATTTTCCTCTAGCTTCTCCTGCCCTTTTCCCCGCGCGTGTTTAAGTAAATGTCGAACCCCCGTACGACCGCGCTTCACAAAACGCGGCCGCCTGCGATGACCCGCTTCCCTTCCCTCTGACACTTTTTGCCTGATGCAGCTCTTCCGGGTCTGAACAGTTTTTTTCCCAATATACGAATTTTCCGTTGTCTCGGAAAAGGATAGGTATCGACATGAGGTTGGCATTACCGTTTACTAATACTGCTTCCCCCCCCTTTTTTTTAACCTTCAATTCTTCAATCCTGTTTCCTTTTTCCTCCGAGCAGCCGGGCATCGAAGCAGCCCGAAACATCGGGCTTCTTTCCGGCGTCGATGACGCGCTCCGGCCCAGTAGCTAACTCTCCCTCCCACCTTCTCCTCCTCCCGCCTTCATCCGCGCTCGAAACCTTCACTTTTTGAGTAGACGTCCGGATTTTCTCATCGTTTCGACCACCTGACCGTTTAACAGGAATGCGTTCCCCTTCCGTTCTATCGACCTTTCTGACTTTTAGTGGCTCCGCAAAAGTGGTGAGTTACGAGTAGGCAAATGATTCCCAAGTTCTTATTTCCTCTTCCCAGCACGTATTCGTCTCCGGCCAGCTCCGAGGTACCTCCAAACTCAGTTCAAGAGAACCTTATTGCCAGGATCTTTGCGCCTCTTTACTAAACCCGAGTCCACGCACTTTGCCTCAGCATGACGTCTAATTCAAGTCCAGAAGCCCTCGACGGATTTCGGTACCGTGATCGACCGTTTGTTGAAATCCCCTTCATTTCTTATTTTTCCTTGGAGCTTCAGTTGACGTTTTTTCTGTTTTCCCCTTTCCCGTCATGGGCAGGGGCCTTGACGGATGACTTTAGGTCCTCTCTTTATAAGCAGCCTGCTGACTCTCTTCGAATCCCCTTTCACTGTCCTTCCTGAATCCGTCTTTCATACTCCCCTTTTTGTTACGCGTATCCCCCCTCTCTTTTCCGAGCGTTTTTTCATAACCCGAAGCGTGCTGAGCGCACCCCGAAGAGACCCTTTTTAAGCGAGCCTGTTTTTAGTCTTCTTTGCTATTTCACGCCTTTTTTCCAGATACTGACACGCTTCAGACCGATTTTCCACTGGCTCTTTAACCGTCTGTCTTTTTCTAACGTCCATGAATTGCCGGCTTCTAGTTCCTGCCCCGGACGGAGAGTGCCTCGATTCTTTTTTCTTCGTAGCGTGAAGAGGCTTTGCTGTGCCGTTTTCCTCGTAAGGCTCCTTTATATCCTTTTTTCCCCTCTTTTCCCGCCCCGATACTTTAGATGTCGGCTTCCCCACGAGGAGCAGGTTGCTCGAAACTTTCATGATCCCTAATAGAATGGCCCCGTAGACGTGGCCCGCCCTTCTAGGTATGCTTCTTCGTTCTCTTTCGTTATCGCAGCTAGCCTTTTGTTGAAGCCCTTTTCCTCACGCTGGGCCAAATTGCTATGACGAGCAGTTACAGGTCAACCCACGAGACTTTTCCGTGAAAGGGAGTAGCCATCTTCTTTTGGCAGCCGGTGGGTTGTCTCTTTCCTTTCCAGTTTTTTGGTTCCTCCCCCTTTTTCGCTAAAACTTTGGTTGTGATTCGTCCACTTCTCGCCTGGTTTCCGTGAGTCTCCATCGCTTTGCGAACCTTCGACTTCATCAGTCCTTCGTGGGTCGCGGCGCCGTAGATTACTCCATTTTTTGGCTTCAGGGCGTCTCTTCCTTTTTGTGAGAGAGAACCCTCCCTCTTCATACAAACCCCCCTTCGTGAATCTCCGGAGCTTACTCGCCCGACCCGCAGTACGTGGATTTACGTGCGAACCATCGTCGCACGATGGATCTCCGTAACACAGACTTTGAATGGGACGATCATCCCACACTCTTCCTCATCTTCTATCTCTCCCCCCCCACGTTTTTGCGCGCTTAATCTGGCTGCCCTCGCCTTGAAGAGGCTACGGCAGCGGAAGCCGGGTGGGGACGTTGTCACCGCGGAGAACTGCAGCTTGTGGCCACTTTAGGATTTCAACACTCGATTTTTCCCTTCTCCCCTCACGCCTGCGAATTATTCCTTTGGGGATGTCAACGTCCTAGGTTGCGCCCGCCCGGAGTGAACTGTGTGGCGAGCGTTACCTGCTCACGGGCGATCGCTCTGGCCAGTATCGGGCGTTCCAAGTCCCTCCTTTTCAGAGCCTGACCTGGCCCCTTCTCGCCAGCCAGGATCGCTCTCATCACCCTTCGCGTCAAATCTTCCGTACTGCATGGCTCATATCGAATTTAGGCGCGATCATTTTCCTGGGAAGTGGGCCCTCGGCGTGATTTTGTCAGGGCCAGTCTTCGGGTTTTCTCTTCTTTCCGGGCCTGCTCTTTTTCATTCTTTTCCTCTTTTTTTGCGCTGCCTGCAAGCTCTCTCCGGCTCGCGTTAACTGTATAGGCGGCAGGCGACTAATTTTGATGCTGGTTATGAACCATCGTCTGGGGATACGCGTACGCTCTTGTCTGACTCTTCTCGTCAAGAGCCATTTCCTGCTCTTCCCGCGGCATTCTGTGCGAGTTGAGGCCTGCGAATCTTTCCTCTCCCACTGCACCCCCGGCTGCTCGTTATGGAAAACCCTTCCCCGGAAACTGAAGATTCCATTGCCGCAAGACAGCGCTTCCGATTCCTCGCCGGGTCGATCAATCTCCCCCCACTCCTGCTCTTTTCTGGGGTGTCCTTCCTCTTCGCCCTTCGGCCTTTTCGGTTTTTATACCCTCTGGTTTCTCTTCACGGCGGAGGAGACCTCCGACAGGAGCTCATGCCCTTAAAGGTTCGCTTGAACGGATTGAGCAGCGTACATCTGGTCGGAGAAGCCTTGGAATTTCCCCCCCCCCTAATCTTTGAATAATATGTTCCAACGTCCTTTTCTGCAAACGAAGTACGATAGCTTCAGCCCGCATCCTAGAGAGTATGCCGTCTATCTGCAGCGGGGTCTTGTCGTTCTTTTTTTCGACCCCGCTTCAGCTCTCCTCGATCTAATCCCCTTTCGCGTTGTATCGTGGCTGAGGAGTGAGTCGGTGCTTTGAGCTAGATGTGTGGTAGTGAGCGCCACTTTTTTCCTGTGCGCTTTCGTTAAATAGCCCTTTTCTGATTCCTCGAGCCCGGCTGCTGAGTTCTCCTGGAAACTGCTGGAACTGGAAGTTTCCAGCAAGCGTCTTCACGCGCATGTTGAATTCTATCGGTAGTCCACCGTCGCTTTCTACTTGACCCTTCTTCTCCTTTTCATACGCCTCCACCAGTTTTTTCGTCGCTTATGCAACATTGAGACCGGAGCTTCCCGGCAGTTGAATCGGTTTCTGTACAGGCATCGTCCATCTCATGGACGGACGGTTGTCTTCCCAGCGCGTCGTCTGTGGTTCCCTCTCTGTTGTTGAGCGCGGGGCTGCGGCCTTTTGGTCCTTACACATGAAATCTCAAAATCATTCTATTATTTCGAAAGATAATCGTTGACTACTGACACTCCTTCTTCCTCAGATCTCTTTCTTGTTCTTTCCCCTCATCGCCCTAGTGTAAGCTTTGCAGCTATTTCGAAATAATGAGTGTCGAGTTAAGGTTTGCGTTCGCTCTTTCACCAGCTTCTCTTCACACAAGAGCGTGAAGTTCCATCCCCCCCGTCTCCAGACCCTTAATCACGATTTTTCCCCTATGCGCTTATTGCCGACCTCTTTTTGCCCGCGAACTCTTTTCACTGCCGCTCTGGCCGGCCGAAACAGTTGGGAGGAGTAGGGTGAGAATCCGGGATCCGTTGTCGCCAAAGTAGACGGCTTTTGTTTCGGAGTCCCCCTCCCAAGTGCTGGAAATTCATTTTCCCCTCCGGTTTTTCCAGGCCACGCAGCCGAAGGGATCGCCGCGGCCACCGAAAAGCGGGAGTAAGCGTAGATGACGCGACAGGCCCGGCCGTGCCGTTTATCCAAGCCCCTAGCCCCCTACTACCCCTCTTCCTTTTTCCGAGACCAAACTGGACTTTTTTGGTAGATATTTCCTTTGCTCATCTTTTTAGTGCCCGCACGGATCCGTGACACTTGCGCCCACCCTTCTGCTTTCTTATCGGAATACTCTTCACTTCTCTGGACTGAAGATATCGATTACTTTTCTCCATCACATCGTTTGCTCGAGTTTTCCCTTCTTATTTACGATTCAGCTTATTAGTCCAGCTTTTTGATCCAAACGTTCAAAGAGGAAAATTTCATGCCAGGATCTCCTGGTCGTTCGATAATAAACCAGGGCTAAGTTCCTCATTTTCCTTTATTCATCATTTCCACTTTTTTTTATCCTGAATTGGGTTCGGTCGGTTTTCGACCGGCGTGTGTGAAATCGGGACGCGCTTGTGGACCCCCCTCGAATGGAGCGTCAGTTGACGTTTACTGTTGTCATAATACCTAGCCGAGGGAGGGTTCGTTCCGGATCGCAGGTCCTCCTCAGACTTTCTTCGATTTTTTTTTTCGGAAACTGAGATCGCCGGTGCGTTTTCCCGACCCGGCCCCCCCTCGATTAAGCTTAGGATAATGGCTCCGTGGTAAACCACACGCGTGATAGCGCATCGACGAGACCGTTAGTTTACGCGATTTACTCGCGATTCGGATGGCGGTCAACTTCCCCCCTTATGCCCGTCTCAATCCCAGCCTAGTCATCACGGCTGTTTCTGGCCCGGACCGTTCTCAATACGACGCGGGACCATTTCCAAGTTGATCGCGCCGCCCATCCTGATTTTTGCGTATAGATTCTTGCGAGAGGTGTACGAGCATTTCTTTCTTTGTCCCGATGGTAAGCCCCTGCTCCGTAAGTTGTCCTTTTTTAATGGAATACTGGAAAGAGTCCAGATACGCACTAGATATCTTCTCGCTTTCTAAGGTAACTCGTGCTTTTTCATCCCTTTTTTCAACCGTAGTGCAACCTTTCTTTCTCCCTTCTTGTCTGATTTCTATCTGTCATCCAAGCGACCTTGTTTTTAATCCGACGCCCAGCGTGCAAGTATGACGAGCAGGATCCGCCCCCCAGCCCACGAGCTTCGCTGCACGGTCCCCAGTCAAGGGCTTCCTTTTTGGGTGCTTCTTTGGATATTCTCAAACGCGCTTTTCGCCAGTTTTTTTCTTATTTGTCCCAAGTTCGTCAGGGTTGTTTCCTTCACATGCGATTTGAGAAGGATGGTTCCACGTAATGGCGTCGTGGTAGCTACCGAGATTCTCCAAGTATCTGCTTTTTATCTTCTCTTTTTTTGTTGTTTCCTCTCTCTCCCTGAAGCCCACCACCTCAATTGTGGGAATCTACGGCGCTTGAGCGACCACGACGGCCCTTTTTGATGACGTGCGAACCATCATTTCGTCCTCGATGGATCTCCGTAAACCAGACCGGCTGGGGACGATCATCAAGCCACACACTTTCATCAAGATTAGTTGAGTGACCCAACTTCACCCCCTGTGCGCTCCCCCTTTCCAACAATGACGCAGATTGCTCGGCCATCGAAGTTGTGTGCGTGACCTGTGGGTTTTTCAGCTCGTCATAGCCCGCGGCAACGATTGGGTCGGCTTTCAAACAAAGGCGATTGACGCTACGTTTTCCCCTAACTCGTTATAAGGTGTGGCCAAGGTCTCGTTTGAGCCTTCTCGGGATTGCCGTACCAGTGGCGAGCGAGTTACGCCTAACGGGCGAGCCAGCTGCAGTATCGGGCGGCTTCTTTCTCCATAATAGGTTCACTTACCTTTGACCGTGCCCCTTCCCCCGGTTCCTTTTGGCAAGCTGCTCCGTACTTTTAGATCTCTTCTGCGCTCTCCTTTTGATTGAATGGCCCTCGTCTTTATTAGAACGGTCAGTTTCCCGACCTACATGATGGAACGTTTCATAAGGCGGCGTGCAGGTTTAAAAAACCCCCCGTCCCGAGTTCCCTCTCTAGTCCGGCTTTTTTCCCCTTAAACGGTATCGGCGGCCTTCTCATTCCGCTGATGGTTCCCACGATGAAATCGATCTTTTTCGCGTAAGCGACGCCGGGTGAGACGCAAGCGACAGCGACACTTAAGGTCTCTCCTCTCTTTTCTTCATTTTTTATTCTCCTTCGCCCGTCCCCTTCCTGCCTGCGCTGCTCTGTTAGCCCCCCCCCCGAAATCAGTCAACGACGCTTCCATCCCTATTGCCGCAAGACAGCTTAAGATGTCACCCGCAGCTTTCAGCCTTTTCGCAACAACCCCTTTCCCCCGTCTGGGTGACGTTAGATCAACCGTCTTTAGCATCTCGCAGGGCTGCGATGATTAAATATCCCTGGTGAGGACATTCTAGAGGAGGAAAGCCGACTTTAGATCCTGGCCAAAGGTTCCGCTTTCCCGAGTTTCTCTTTTTTCTTTCGTTGACGAATCTTCTTTTGACTCTCCCCTCCCTTCCTATTGCTACTCCTTGTCTCCCACTTTGACGGGCCCAATAAGAAAGTATTAGATTCAGCCGATAATCTTTCGTATGCCATAGACGTAATATGGGTTCCCTGGGCTCCTTTTTTCATGTCGCCCATGCTTATCGCATCATAACACCTGTTGTCTCGCGGTCCGATTGAGGCGTGAGTGTTTTTGAGCTCTTGTTAGGGAGCGTGCGAATTCCTCCTTCCGGTTTTCTCCTTCATACGATTTTCGGGTGGATTTACGTTGAGAGTATCACTTACAAACCCCCCCACCTGTACTTTTTTTTTTTGCTTGGCCCTGGAAGTTTAGCCCTATTTTAACTAGCCTTTTGATCTGTTATCGGTCGCCAAAGGAGCCCCTACTTTGTCCGAGAGGAGCCGGATTCGATATCTTAAGGCCTCCAAATGTTGTCCCGTCCCCCACTTTCCTTGGCCCTCACCGTAGTTCGCAGGCACGGTCATACCTTTCTGGCAACGGTTACACTTGGTGTCACATAGCCATGGCGCTCGTTTGGGCGAAATTCCTACGGGTGTGCTACTCCCGCTCGTTTCTTTTCCCCCTTTTTCGTCGCGAACGTCCCAGTCACTTTTGCCCCTATTATCGAAGATCCTCCTATCCCCCTGACCCCTGGCAGATGAAGAAACTATCTCTTTTAATAATACTAAGTGTTGAGAGAGTCAGCGCCAGGATTTGATTTGTCCCCCCCCTTCTTCTTCATAGGCTTTCTTGTTACTTTCCTTTCTCCCTTTTCCCCCACGCGCGTGAAGTAAAATTTCGAAACCACTCCAGACCGACGCTTTCGACCCACAAAGAGCCCCGGACGATGGGAGTCTTCTTTCTTTCTTTCCTCGTTTTTCACTCCATATGAAGACTGGCAGGAAGAACCAGTTGGAGTTTATTCCATATCGAGAAGTCTCAGTTCTCGGTCACCCCCCCCTTTGTATCTCGAGCCAGACCATAAACATTAGTCCAGATTGGCTGTTACCCCTCCCTTCATTGCCAAGTCCGGTTTAAAGGGCCCTTTAAGCAGCAGGCAGTTAATTTCTCCTAAATGCCCGTACTTCTCTCTTCCCTCCCCTTACTAAGGGACCTGCAGACAGTCGCTCTCAAAAGAACAATCTCAAATCCCTTCGCCTCAGCTCGTCCCCCCCGCGGCAAGGTTTTCCGCTCTTTTCCCTTTTGTCTCTAGTTTTTCTGCCCAGGATAACCGATTCCTTGCGACCCTCGTCAGTCTTAGATACTTCGGATGATCTGGGCTGAATCTTCTCCTGATTTCCTTTGCACGTGTTTTGAGACCGAGTATGCACAAGGTTGAAAGTTCCTTCCTTTTCCCGATTTACCCTCCTTACGATTCGTCTTCCGACAGCGCTGGGACGTGCTCAACACTCCGAGCCCCCTCTTTCCCTTTTATCTGTCCTCTCTGTCCTCCAACGGGCTCCTTTCCCCTCAAGCCGCCATGCTGCTTGAGTCCTTCGGTTCTAATTTTACCCCAGACTTAATACGCCTTCATTTTTCCTTTGACCTTTTTTCCGAAGCGCTTTGTGTTATTGCGGCAATATCGACGTCTTTTCCGGAGGTGTTGTCATAACAGATCTGGCAACCGGAAGAGGGCCAGGGCTCTTTGGATGAGCTTCCCCCTAATGGATGTGTTCCTATTCTTCTGCCTGCCGAACTGTTTCTCGTCGCGGGAGCTTCCCGGCGGCGCTTAGAGATACCTTTCGGCGATCGTGGTACCACGCAGCGTTGTCCATGCCGTCCTATTCCCTTGATCTCTCTCTGCGCCGAGCGATCCGACCGCCGTTTTTCCCGCTCCTTCACGTCCAGTATTTCCCCAACGTGCATCCAGGGGCTGTCTGTACCGGCGTGCGAATAAACGGTGCCTTCCCCATTCACTTCCGCGTGCCCCCCCCCCCCCTAGCTCTGTCCCTCTTTCTCGCCGCGATAGGTTTGCGGAGTGCGTTTTTTTTGCTGCCTATTTTCAGCTTGATCCGCCGTTGTCCAGGCCTGGAATCCTGGCGACGCCCGATACTGCACATCTCCAGTGGATCGCCGTGAGCCAGATCGCCCACTTTTGCCTTTCATCGTCCTTCGTCCAGTTGTTTAGGCATAGTCCTTCCCGCGTGGTGTTTCGCTGTATCGAGACCTCGACCTTGTTGGACGACCAGACGCCAAGCGGGCCACCCTTCTTCTCGCTTCGTCTTCCACTTCTCCCTTTTTTTAGCTCTTCAATTCGATCAGTGTACCTTTTTTTTTTTCCCAGTTGCACGTTTCTAGTGGGTCAAGTGGTTGGTGAGATTTCCTTTTCCCTATCTTGAGGGCCTAAACGTGTGTTTTTCGTCAAGTCGAGCCGGGTCTGTTTACGGACTCGCTGCCCTATGGTTTTGCACTTTCCACGTATGTTTTGTCGCTACAGGCGACCCCTGATTCCTCCAAGTCTCTTGTTTGGCCTTTCGTCGTTATCTCTCTCTTTCCTACTCCTTTTTTGATCTTCCTTTTGCATGACTCCCCCTCTAAATCTCCGGCGCTGTAGCCCACGTGCCCCCCAACTTGGATGAAATTTCACCCTCCTTTCGACATCTATGGATCTTCCGTAAAAAGACCCTTTCTGGGAAAGATCATCAAGCCAATGCGCCCTCAAGTAGTGAGAACCTCACACTATAATCACACTCTGTTTCCACTTGCCCCCTTCTTTCAGTGGGGCTACGCCTCGAGAATTGCTTCCTGGCAGTTTATGCACTGTCGTCATAGCTCTTTTGGCCACAGTTTAGGATTAGTCCCGGCGTTGGATGCGATATTCAAGCACTCCCGCTTCGACCAGACCTCTCAGTTCCTCCCCCCTGACGGCTTTTCATTAACTTGATTGAGGTACCTGCCCGGTCTAGCAAATATAGTTGAAGTATCCGGATATTAAAGTAATGAATCGTCCAACTTTCTTAGCCTGACCGCTGACTCGCCCTTAAGTGCCTTTGCTCGCTCCCTTTCCCCTTCTCTCCAGTCCTTATTCCTCCCCCTTCCGGCGCGATCATCCTTCTTTGTGCGATCGAACCTTTCTGGAAAGAACGAACAGTTTTGTCTGGGGATTAAATGCGGCAGGAGCTGGGCCCCCCTATTCTTTTACCCCGCTCGGCTCTTCCCCCTTCGAGAGTACCCCAAGTCCTCGAATAACGGTCTCTTCGGCTGGCCACAGCTGATTGATTGACCACGATATATCGAGCGGGATACCCCTCCTCCTTTCCTTGATGTGAAGCGCTCTCTCCCACAGCGCCTCTCAAGTTCCGGCATGTAGGAGTCAGAGTCACAAGCGGTCTTTTCTGATTATCGAGGACCATGCGCATCCGTCGAAACTGCCCTCTGCCTTTTTCCCCCCCTTTCCCTCGAGCTCAGCGATGCGCCTACGTTTACGATTTCACCCGGCCTGCCGTTCGGATCAACGGTACCGACCCCCCCAAATCCGCGAGCAGTCTGTAACGTGAATGAGAAAGTTCATTTCATTTTCCTTTTTCTGAGTTCTTCATAGCACATGGGAGAATCCGGCTTTTGAGGAAAGCCGACCTCTTGGCAATGACCTTTTCGCTTGAAAGTTTTTCAGGCAGCGAAGCTTTTCTGGGAGTTCTCGTCTTTTCCGGTGGACCTGTCATACTCACGGAAATTTTGCATACTCCGTTTCTCCCCGATTTGCGGGAGCCAATACGAAGTATAGATCTGTTCAGCAGATCACCCCCTTCTGGATAGACTGGATCCTGTTTATTCCTGGTTCTTCTTCGTGGCGAACCTATCTGCCCGTATCGACGGATCTAACTACCTCGAGTTGTGTCTCGGAGAGAGGAGGTGCGTAGGTGCATTTTCTCGCTTGTTATTTTATCGTTTTCTCTTCCGGGAGCCTTTTGTCCTCAGGAAATCTCTCCTATGTGGGCGTTCTTCGATGACCCTTCTTTCGTTAGCTGAAAACATGATTTTTTTTTAGCCTGGAAGTTTACCAGTCTGTGGAGAACGGCGCCTAAATTCGGCTCCTGGTCACCCAGGTCTTTCCCAGTTAATTTGTCCGCGCCCCCCACGGAGCTCTGGATAAGCCACTGTTCGGCCCGTTCCTTCTGCATCAGGAGACCTCTGACTTCCCGGCCGGTTTCTGGTTTCCCCCCCCCTCATATCACGCCCGGCGCTTGGAGGAAAGAGTTTGGGTACGGGGTCGCCATTTCCCTTAAAGACTTTCTGGGTGAAGCCGAGTCTTGCGAGGGGAGGAAGGAAAAATGTACGAAACTCCTTCCCTTCTAGTAATTTCTCCCCCCCCCCGGTTTTGAGAC
>Ga0179593_1454010_pt1 | contig 10794 bp, 12 predicted proteins | sample CZODoug2_1_08_16_FD_185931 | JGI IMG/M metagenome (GOLD analysis project Ga0179593, IMG submission 185931) | Vadose zone soil fungal communities from Angelo Coast Range Reserve, California, USA - CZODoug2_1_08_16fungal (PacBio error correction) | ecosystem: Environmental > Terrestrial > Soil >... | reverse complement strand
GCCTCCTCCCCTTTTCCCCTCCAGTAGCTTTTTTATCGTCTCTATTCTTATTTTTCTTCACCTCAAGCTTCCTGCCGTCAAACCAACTTAACCCTCCACCGGACTTCTTTCAGTTTCCCCAAGAAAATCTCCTTTTCTTCAGTTCAGTCTAGAAACCTTCTCAGTGGATTCCTTGATCAGATTTTTTTTTGCACCTTTTTTCTCGACAGAGTCCTCCCCCCCTCCCTCTCCTCCCCCCTTCTAGAAGGTTCGTCCTTCTGTGTCCGCGCCCTGGCCTTTTCCCTCTTTTTTTCACGTAATATTTCTTTCTCATTAACCACCCCCTTTCCAGCTTGGAGTCGCCACACCGTACAGTTTCCCCCAAATTCCACTTTCTTTTCCTCTGTTGGCCTTCTGGGTATTATGATCTCTTTTTTTAAAACATTCCCCCCCTTTCCTCCTCCTTCGCTTTCCCCCCCTCCGTTACTCTTTCCCTTCCGATTTTTCGGGCGCTTGCCTGGGAGACTTTCTCTTCCCTCCCATTCCCTCTCCCGTGGTTCTTTACCACCAAGTCCCTTCCTTTTTATTTCGGTTCCTTCATTTTTCGTCCCCCCAACCCTTCTTACCTCTTTTGTTCGAAGGTTCAACCCTGTTTTCTTTCCTTCTTCCAGCTCGTTTCCCCGCTGATCGTTTGTCCTTTTGCCGTCGTTTTCGGGAACGACCTCTTTTTCTTCTTTTACTTTTGAACCCTCAATACCAATGGACCTGCCTTCCAATTTCCCCCCCCCCCCCCCTGGTCGTTGTGAGTCCTTCTTATTCTCCCTAGTCCTTACCCTCTTTTTCGTTCATCCCTCTCTTCTCTTTTTATGAGTCTTAATTGATCTCTCCCAGGTTCCCATTGATGTTGTTTCCACGGACTCCCCTCTCCACCTTCCATATTAGTCCTTCCTTTTCCCTTCGAAACTTTTGATCCCAACCGTCCAGCTTTATCTCCCCGTGGGATTCTTCCCTCTACACTCCTTCCTTTTAGAGAATGTCCGTGCCGATCCTTCTCCCCTATGAGATGTTATCCTTACTTCTCTTTCGAATTCCAGGTCCGCGATGAATTAGAGAAGATCTTTTCACTCCCCATCTTTCATAGCTCCCTTTTTCACCCATCCACGGCGTTCTCCTCCCTTTTACACCTTCCTCTTTTTTCTATTCTCAGATGTTTTTCTTCTTCCGATCTGATTCCCCGTTTTTCCTGGAACTCCCGCCCTCCCTTTCCCCGTTCATTACTTCTCCTCTCCTGCTTTTCATTATTTATCCTTTTACTCCTAACCATTTTTTTGTGAGTACTCGCCTTAGCCGCCTGTCTCGGTTCGTCGAATTATGCCGGTCCATGCTTCTTTCGCCCCCCTCTTCCCCTCCCCTTTCAACAACTCGAGCCTTCTTAATACAAGCAACCCGCTTCTCTCACCTCTGCCGTCCGGCCTCTCCGCCTACTTTTTTTCACAGGAATATTAGTCAATCTTTCTTTCACCCCCCCCCCCCAATTCTCCTCTTTTCCCTTATCTTCCCCAGAGGTTTTCCCGGCCTTTCCTGACTTCTGCGAAAACACTGCTATTTTTGAGGATCAGGCTCTGCCACTCCCTTTCCGACTGACGGGTCATCGTGAGCCCTCCCTCCCCCTCCCCCTGTTCCCTACCCGATAGTAGTTTTCTCACCGTTCTTTCCCTCTCGACATATGCTCTTGATAGTTTTGCGTTCCCTTTTCCCGAGATGACACAAGATCTCTCCTTCCAGGACTCCCTCCCCCTCTGACGTCTTCTTGACTTTACAAGCCCCCACTAGCCTCGCACATGCGTCTATTCTCCTTACTAACACCTCCCTTTGGGACATTAATTTTTCCCCCAGTATATTCTCTTCTTCACCAGAGACTCCCCCTCTACGTTTTTTCCCACTGCTCCTTACTTCCCACCTTCACCTTGCGGTTATGACCCACCCTATAGTTTATTATCTTTCCTTCCGTGACTTTTCTACCTTTTCTTCCACCCCCCCCCTCATTTTCTTTTTCCCTCCAATTCCCTTAGGCGTACGACCACCCCCCCCCTACTTTGGTTCCCCCCAATACCCCCATTACAGTCTTTCCTTTCTTCTCCTTCTGAGTAGTAACCGGCCTTGCGAAAGGCACTTCTCGACGGCATAGACTCTTAGACCTGCTCTCTTTTTCCCATCCCCGGCGTAAAAGTTGGACCCCCCCCCCTGCCCCCTTCTAACACCCATCTTCACTCCCCAGATCGGAACTTTTGGTCTCATCAGTTACGCTTTGTACCTCCCCTCGAACGGTTTTTTTCTCCCCCCCTCCCCCCACCCATCCCTCCGGCCCATCCTGACTCTCTGGTCCATCTGCCCCCCCGTCAACTCGGTCCCCCCCTAGTCACATCCCAGGCCCCTACTGATTGATCTTTCTTTTTTTTTCTTCCCTCTAGCCATCTTACAGCTTTGATTCCCCGTTATCAGTACTGTTTTTCCTGTCTAGCATTTTCGATTTCTGCTTGTTATGTTTACCTTAATCATCCCTTTCTTTTAATTGTTTTCGCCTCTGAGTGCGTTTCCGAATATCCTCAGTTCTACCTCTTAACCCCCTCTCTTGATAAAAAGTGACGTCTTTGACGGACGCTTCGTTTCCATACTTTTTGCCGACCCCCTCCCTACTTCAGGTTTGTCAGTTTTCCTTTAGATCCCCCCTAGTTCGCTTTCCCCCCGTTGACCAAGCTCCCAACAGACCAAGCAAGTTTCCTCTTCCCTCCGGATAACTCCCCCCTCCCCCCAATTCCCTTCCCTTCTTTTACTCTTTCAACGGTTCCCGCATCATTGTCTTACCTATTCCCCCCAACTTTGTGTTGGCCGTTGAAAATTCTTCTCCAGTTTGAAGGTACTCTCCTTGGTGCCTCCGCTTTGGGAGTTCATGCCCTTTGGTCTCTCATCTTTTTTCGTCGTCGTCTCGCTGTAGTTTTTCTTCGCTCTGAATGCCTCCCACCTTCCCTTCTCCATTCTTTTCTTCCCTTTGTCGTTCTTTTACTTACTTTTCTTTTCGTATGACTTTTCCCCCTCTACTTGGAGTCCCCCCCCCTCTGTGGGTTCTTATTTTTCCTCGTATTTAGCTCCCTTTCCGAGTTGTAGCCTGACTTCCCCCTCCTTAGGGGCATATCTCTTTCACTTTCTTTTCCTTCCCCCTTCTGGAACTTGGTTCCCTCTCTCTTTTTCGTTTTTGCTTCGCTCTTTCAAGATCTCCGGCAATTTTGCCTTTTAAAAATTCACTTCTTTGCTTTTTACATTCCTCCTGCTTCCTTGCAGTCTGCTTCCTCCCCCCTTCCTTTTTCCCTTACTCCAGCCTTCCTCTGCCCCTTCCACTACCGTATTGCTCTGCGTTGCCCATTCGCTCTCTTCCACATGAATCTTGCTTTCTCGTTTGACCTCCCTTTCTGCAGCGTACAGCCAGAACTTCTTTTTCTCCCTTTGCCCCTCTCTCCAACTCCTTCACACACCTTACTTTTCTTCTGTCGTCATTTCTGAGCCAGGCTTCCCCGTGCTACATCCCTCGTCCGTCCAGTGTTAAGAGACTAGCTGGTTTTTTCGTCCCCCTTTTCCCAGATACCCTCTATTCCTTTTCTATTCTTTCTGACTCCTCCTTCCTATCTCTCGTAATTCCTGATTTGCGAAGTCGCAGGAGCGGTTCCTTTTTCTGGTTGATTTTTTTTCCCTTTATGCAAGATTTGATTTCTCTCCTTTCCCTTTGTGTCGAAGTTTCCTTCTTACAATTCCATTCATATGTTTTTCTGTTTTGATCTTCTATAAGGGATTTTGCGTCATGTCACTCATTGAGTTTGAGCTCCTTTTTCCCAATTTTCATCTCCCTCCCCCCCCCCTCCCCAAAAGCAGGCCCCCCCCCTCTCCGCTCCTCTACTCTATTCCTCTCCTACTCTAGTCCGTTCTTCACTATACACCTTCTTCAGCTCTTTTTCCGCGAAGAGATCAGCCCCCCCCCCCCGCTCTCCCCACTTTCCTGCCCCCTCTGTTTGCGCACTCTTCCCACTGAAGACATTCCCCCCCCCCTTCGTTGATGCCTGTTCTGCATTTTCCCCCCCCTCCCCTTAGGTTGTAGTTCCCCCCTTTTCTTGTGACAAGCGACCGTCCCTTAAAACGATGCATTTTTCCTTTTTTTTCCCTCGCCATTGCCGCATTTGCGACGACTGGGCGAGTTTTCTTGGGGGGCTTTTCTGCGTTTTTTCGTATTTCCCCCCCAAAACTCCGTTATTTTACTTCCCTCCCTTCCGGCGCTGCCTCCTTCCTCCTCTCCTACCACGAGGGTTCAACTTCCTGATCTATCTTGAAGTTGAGCTCTCAAACGGCCGACCTTCCTCTTTTCCAACTGGTTAACTCATGGATTGCCTTCTTCCCCCCACTCTTCTCCCACTCTCTAGCACCCGTAGCGTTTCCCGTTTCACGACTCTTCCCCTGTTGACTGATCGCGTACCTCCCGCAATAGATTTCCCATAACCAGCTATTCCCTCTCCTTCTTCCATGTCCCGCCCCCCTCTATCGCGCCGCTCAACCCCCTTCTACACTGATGCTGTCCCAAACGAGGATTGCTCCCAATTTTCTGATTCAGTTTTCAATTTTTATATTTGTAACCTTCCCCCCCCCTTTCCTAGATAGGACGCCTTCTCCTACATTATTCGCCCCTCCTTCTCCTTATCTGTTCGGTACTTCCTGCTTGACTGAACTTTCGTGTTGTCTCTCTATGAAAATTTTCACTTTCTCCCAGGTGGCGCGACTGTTCCCCCCACCTCACTCGTTTCGTTTTTTCTTCAATATTCAACGAGGTCCGGCACTTCGTATCCTAATCATCTTTTCTCGGAACTCCGCGGATCTATCCCTCCCTCTCTCGCGTCTTCACCCTTCCCCCCCCATCCTGACCTTGCGTCATTTTCCCCCCTCCGCGAAAGTCTCGCCTGACATTCTACGTGATTTCCCCCTTTTCAACCATTTTCTCCTCCTCCTGAGAAAAAATCGCCTCCCCCTTTTTTCTACCCTTTGCAGGGTTTCCTAGACTTTGAATCCCCGGTTCAAAGCGGCTGCCCCCCGTCCATTAGATTGTTTCTTAAACACCCTTCCCCCCCCTCTTCGTACGACAACGTCGGCCGATCATGTTAGCTTTACGTTCGCCGATGTGGAAGGATGAGGTGTGAGGTTTCTTCTACCCGTTTTTTCCCCTGATAGCCTTCCCGTAGTCCTTCTTCTCCCCTACTCTATGGCCTTCTCTCCCCCTTGTGCCTTGACGGCAGGGTCGACTATCCTAAGCACGTCCCATTTTCCCCTCTGGTTTAGTTTCCCCCCTCACATTCTTTATTGTCTTCTTCATGATTTTTTCTTTTCCCACCCTCTCCAAGCGTTTTGTTGGTCCCCTAAGGGAAAAACCCGGTTCCCAGCCTCCCGTGATTCTTCCTTCTTTTTTTCCCATTTAGTCTTCATTGTTGCCCCCCTTTTTCCTCTTTTGTTCACAGCCTTTCTTTTTTTTCCGGCCTGTCCTCCAACGAATACTCCCCTTCTTCCCATTCCCGTTTTTCCTGTTACATAGATATGCGTAATTCTAATTTCTGCTTTTTCTTTTTAATATCTCTCCTCCTTTGCGGAGTCTCTCCCCTCCCCTTTTTTTCATTGAGCGTGTGCTGGAACTTTTCTTCGCCCCCCTTTTTCCCCCTATGCTCCTCTGTCAATCTAACGTTTTCCACCTACTAGAGGATTGTTACCTGTGGTGATGACTCTTTTACCCCATCCTGATTCCTCCGCCCGGTGGCAGAGACTCTCCTCCCCCTTCTACTTTTTTGTATTGAAGGCTCTTTCTCCTTTGCTCAAAGGACTCGAATTATTCTCTCTAATCTTGTGCCAGTCCATTGTGACTATTAAGGGTGGGAAACATTCAGTGCGGCGCGTCAATTGTACTTGGAAGGATTTCTCTCCCCTCGTTTCTTATTACCTCCCTCTCCCTCTTTTTTGAGGAGGGCATCTCACCTATGTATTCTTTTATAGTTCCCCTTTCCTACCCTGCCCTTCCTAAGTATATATTCCTTTTAATAATAATCGTGTTTTTGTTGACGATTTTACTTCTCTCCTGTTTTTCCTGTGGAATCAGTATGACCTTTTTCCCTGCGTTTTTTCCAGATTCCCTCCCGTACAACCTCGATCTCTCTTGCACCCTAAAGGCCAATCCCGCAGTCTCCTTCCCCTTAAAGTGACGCGCCTCCCCTCCGCTTTTTTACCCCCCCGGCCTTCCTCACATCTGTCGGTCCAACTAAGCGCTCAGTCACTCCAGCCTATTCCCTTTTCTCCCCCCCTTCTCCCCTTCTCCTGCAGAGCAAACCAGCTCATTTTGCTCTGAGCTTCCCCCGGCTCTCATCTTTCGTCCTTTTTCAAGACCTCCCCAAAACCATGGTTTACCCTATCTAGTCGGGTGCCCTCGAGGTACCCGACCGTAGAAGAGTTATCTTTTTCATATGGCGTCCCCCTCCTTTCCAGCCCCCCCTTTCCATTCCCCGCCGCTCCTTCCCTTCCCAGCCGCCAAAATCGGTTCTTTCTTATTCTTATCCAGAAATCGTACATGATATTTCTCTCCTCCTCACCCCCCGCCAATTGTTTGTTTTCCATTTCCTGCGTGCCTCTTTTATTATTTCCGAATCCTTAAACTTCGGTCGTCCCCTCAGTCTACCCCTTACCTTCCGTCTTTTTTTCTTCAATATGCCTTGTGAAACTCAGGTTATGCATCCGAGTTTTAATGATGGCCCCCCGGTTTTTACCTCTTTAACAACCCCCCCCTCTGTGAGAGTTTCCCGAATGTCTTCAGTTCAATCAATCTGGTGCAAACGACAAAGTGACTTACTTTCGTTCGGATTCCTTTCACTTCCGTGCTCCCCCCTGCACCTTCCTCCCGCATCTCCCTTGTCTTCTCTGCGCGTCCTCGATCAAGGCTCCCCGTTGGTAAAAAACTGCCTCATTCCCCTTTCGTCCTCCCTCTCCAGATAGAATTTTTTTTCTCCCCTTCCTACTTTTTTCTCCCTCGCCGTAGTTGGTTATTCCTTTCCAATTACCTCCCGAAGAGCTTCACCAGATTGCACAGTCGTTCACCCTAAGTCAAAGAAATTCGTTAACGTGCCCCCGGCTTTTTTCGCGGATCCCCAGAGTTCCTCTTTCTGAGTGATCTCCTAGCCCTTTTCCCTATCCTTTTCTGACGTTCGTTTTTCTTGTGAACTGAATAATCTGTATTGTAATTTTGTTTTCGTCCGCTGAGCTTGATGTTTCCTCAATTAGTTGGCCAAATCTCTCTAGAACTGAGATTGCCTTCTCTCTCTTACCATTTCACCAAACACTCAGCTTCTTGTTTTCCCCCCTACTCTTCCCCTCACTGATTTTAGTCAAAGTCAATTTTTGACATCGAACCCCCCCGACGCAAATTGGACTGTCCATCCTTCTATTTCCTCCCAATTCTCTCTTGGCACTTTTTCTTCCCTTGAGTATGATAGCTTTTCCCCAACTTTTTTCTTGATTAAACATTCTCCCTTTACAGGAAGCTCGTTATCAGTCCTCCCTCTTTTATCCTTTAATGTTTTTTGTTTTCTCTTTTGGGCGAGTCTCTATCTCTGGTCTTTACATTCTCCCTCCCTGCTAGGGAACTCTCTGTGAGGGGACATTCCTTGTGGGTTTTTTTTTCCCCCTTCTCTTCATTCCCCATTCTGGTCTTTGCATCTCTAATGGATAGATATGGGTCATCCGATTAAGTTTTCACATTTTTCAGGCATGAGTTCCCTTTGTTCACCCCTTCTTTTTCCTTTTTTCATTGACCCCCTCTCCCTCCTCTCAGGAAGGGTTGACCCCTTGTCAACACCCCTTGCTCCATCGTTCCTGAAGCTCAATAAGTTCGTCTAAGGAAGTCTCCCTCTTTTTTCCCTGACGAAGTCCCCTCCGTTCGCCCAGTTGACCCTTTCCCCCTCGAACCTTCTGCTTCTTTCCCCTTTTGTGATTAAACATGTCATCCTTTTTGCGTGCACTTACTGTTTCAGCGCCAGCAGCATTTTTTCCTTCCATTGAGATTCCCTCCCCCCTGTTTCCCCACTTACTTAGTCTTTCGTATTTTTTGGAAAGCCCCCCAGGTTTGGGCGAGTCGTCATTTCCCGTCTTTTCCCCCTTCCACGGACCTTTGAGCTTTTTTTTTTTTTTTTTTCGCTTCTGCTCCTCCATCGATAATCGGGTTTTTTTTGGGGTGTTGGGGGGGGGGCTTTTCTATTCATTTGAGAGACCCCTTCCTCGAAGTCTCTTCTCTTCCTAGTGCGACGTCGGTTTTTTTTTTTTTTTTTTTTAGTTTCCTGTTTATCTTTCTGTGATGACCAGCTATGGGCGCGCCAACGGCTTGGATGTGCAGAGTAGGAATCATACCCTTCTCTTCTCTCTTTGGTCATCTCCCCCCCCCCTTTTTTTTGTTTTTCACATACTCTCTTATTTCCTGACTTCACCCAGCTTTGGTGTGTCCGACATCAACTATGTCCCTGCACATACCAACAATCCCCCGTCCCCACTCCCTCTCTTTCCCCTCTGCGAGCGTAATTTTTCTCGATTTTTTCCCCACCTCCCGCATTATAGAGTTATCGACGCGTTTTACAGTCTACAAAACTCTCTCCCTTACTGCTGACTCCACCTCTGGTATGTCCCTCCCCCCCTTCTTGTTTAAAACTCTCCATTTTCCAAGGTTTTTTCCTTTTTCGTAGCCCCTGGAGTAACGCCTTCTGACTGTCGCGTCCCCACCCTTTCTTGGGACAATCTACTTCTCCACAAACGCTTCCCTTTTCCACCGCGCCTTCCTCCCGAAGCATGAATTGATTGGTTTCCTGGGCCCCGTTTTCCTGTGCTTCTTAGAGCGGACACCCTCCTTTCACTTCCTTCCTATTCATCAAGTGAGCTTTCCCGGTTTCCATGCTCCAGCAATTTGAAGGCCCCCAATGGTCAACCATGCCGAGCGCTTTGGATAGATGCAAAGGTCCCCCCTCCCCTCTTTCCTTTTTGGTGTCCTCCTTTTTTTCCCACTTCTTTGTTCGTGAGGCTCCTTCCTGGATGCAAGTCGTGAACCTTTGTTTTTGGCGCCCGTCATATGACCCGGAATCCACCCCCCTATCGAGGTCTCCCCCCTCTCTTCTTCTCCAAGGCTCTTTTCCCGCGAAGGAGGCAGGCACTTTTCCCCCATCACTCTCTAGTCCTTTCCCCATGATGTCACCTTCCCCCCCAAGGCGCCCCTTCCTTCCCCCCCCGATGATGCGCCCAGCGCGTCTAAGGTCATTCGTTTTCCCCTCTTTCCCCCACAATTTGGTTCCCCTCGCTTGCCGCGGCGCGGACCCGGGGAAGCCCGTTTGCTCTTTTCTTCTTCGAACTTAGGTGCCAGCACTTGGATGTGTGGCTTCCTTTTCCCACCCCTTCCCCCTTTGCCTCACTCTTTTTTTCCGTCTTGGACCCCCTGCCTCGGGCGTTTTGCGGCCATGTTTTCCCCTTTAACTTTTAGCCTTCAATCGCACCCGTTTCTCTCTCTTTTTCATGCGTTCTCTACTGCTTCTCTTTTCCCCTCCCCCGTCAGTTACCACACTCCCCAGAAACAGAAGGACGTCATGTTTTTCAAACCCTCCCCCTGGAGAACCTTTTTCCGCTCTGTATCGAAAAGGTCCTTTTTTTACGTTCGCAAGCTGTTCAAGCTGAGCCTAGCGTCTTTTTTTCCCAAACTCAGATCGAGTTTCCTCCTTGTCTTTCTTATGGTTTCCTCCTCCTTTGAGTATTGTCTCTTGCTGATTTTTTGATCATTTCTTCGAAGGAAAACCCTTCTGGCTCTCTTTTTCCGCAACTTAGGAATGATTTCAAAAATGTTTCGGAGTCTTTCCTCTGGTGACCTCTTGTTGCCGGATTTTTGTTTGATTTGGTGTTCCCCCCGGTGCCTCGACATTTCAGGAAGTCGCTGCATACTCCTTTCTTACGTCCCTATCAGGTCCGGTAGCCGGAAGGTTCTCCTTTATCCACTCCGTAACGTCTTCTTGTGGTCTTTACCCTCCAGTATGCCTTGTGACTCTAAGGCTTTAGGGCAAACCCCCTCTCCCTCGGTTTTACTACCTTTTTTTCCCCCCCTTGTTCAACCTCCTTTCCCTTCTACCAGACGTCCCCCGCGTTTTCATTATTTCAGGATCGATTGTTGAAGAACGTATTTCTTTTCCTTTCCATCCCAGAATCATGGCCAGTTCCTGGAAAACCGTTTCTGGTTTACTTCTATTAGCGCGCATTGCCCTTCTTTTCAATCCTAATAGTGAGTTGTCTGACTGAATCCCTCGCGGTTTCCCCCCGGCCGCCCGGTGATGTTAACCTGATGACGTATAAACTACCCTACTGCGCTGTCGGGCCCACCCCCCCTTTCTCCAAAGTAGTGTGTGCCAACGACGTCGAATACTTTCTGTTTGATTCGTCTTGAGACCCTCCTCCCGATTTGCCTCTAAATTTGTCCAGTTCTCACAACGATAGCGTTTGATTTTTCGCGAGATGAGCTTTGCGTTGCCCTTCATCGAGCTGCCTCTCTTATTTGCAAGCCACTTGGGCCAGCTGCGTTCGTGCCCCAAAGGAGTCCGGCGCCGTACCCCTTTTCGTGTAATCTGTCGTATGACTCTGTTATTCGGCTCCTCGCGTTTTACTGTAGAGGAATAGTCAAACCGAACTTCCCACGTATCCTTCTCTCCCGTAGAATGCTTTCTAAGT
>Ga0179593_1442028_pt1 | contig 10794 bp, 17 predicted proteins | sample CZODoug2_1_08_16_FD_185931 | JGI IMG/M metagenome (GOLD analysis project Ga0179593, IMG submission 185931) | Vadose zone soil fungal communities from Angelo Coast Range Reserve, California, USA - CZODoug2_1_08_16fungal (PacBio error correction) | ecosystem: Environmental > Terrestrial > Soil >... | reverse complement strand
CAAGGTTTTTCATACTTAGTAAAGTGGAACATGTTGGTCGGTACCCCTAAGAATGCCCTTCCTTCCCTTCTGAGCACCGTTTGATAGGATGAGCCCGGAATATACATGCACTCTTCCCCATTTCATCCTTAATTGTTGATTTTCCCTTTGATGATTCTCTTTTTTGGATCCCACGTTTTTGTTCAACTTTTTGATCTTATCCCTTTCTTTCCGGTTTTGAGGCTTGGTCTCTAGTTTCTTTTAAACCTTCCTTTTTCTTCCTTTCCATCGAATGGACTCTGACATCTGACCTTTCTGCTCGGCCTTCCCTCCGTTTCCTCTTTTGACTTAGTTCTTAATAAGATTGGGAGCCTGGGATGAGGTCGATCCCGGTCCGGATCTTCTCCCTCTGTGTCATCCCAATGGTCTGGTTCGATGATTAGGACCGTGCCATTTTCCCAACCAATACTTTTTTCCTCGACTCTTCTTCCCTTTCCTTTGACCGCCGGTAGAACCGCCAAGCCATGCCTGCGCGGGAATTTCCTCTTCCCTTTCGCCATCGAATTGTTTCGACCCTCTCCTGGCTGGAAAGCGTCCGCAGGCGAGATTCAAGGCTCCAGGTTTTCATTTTTCATGCTCCTTGAGTCCTCTTCCCTCTCGTCTTTTTTTGTTTCCCCCTTTTCGGGGTTTTTTGAGAACGTAAGTTTTTGAATCGCCCGCGATATCGCGCAAACACCCCCGAGTTTACCAAAGTTTCCTTTCGTCCATCCCCTTATCTAGAATCAGGTTTTTTCCTTTATCTTTTTTCGGTCTTTTTTTTTCTTTCCTCCCAATTTAAAGGTCCTTTACGAGCGGTCCACGGGAACTGTCGCGTTTGTTACATGTGTCCCTTTTCCCTCGGTGCGTCCTAACTGAATATCTCTTCTTTCCCTGTTTGTTGTGTTTGATCTTTTCTTCACCTAGGGAAAGACATTCGTGACAACACCCTCTCTCCTTTTCCTTTTGTAAAAAGCTCGGTCCCCACGGACCGGGCACAAATTTAACCACATCTTCCCAAAGAAGTCTACGGCCTGTTTTAAAGCCCATACCCCTCTTTTCTCTCAATCCGTCAATTTCCCCTCCGGTAAGCTTGGGGTTGGATAGATACTAGCGGGCCCTCCCCAGTAACCACTCCGAAAAGACCCCTTCATTTCTTCCCCCCCTCCCTGCTCCCTCCCGCTTACGCAAGTCTCAGATCGGCCTTCAGTCAACCGGAAGGATAGCCGTTACACTCTGCCCTTGCGTCTCGACTCCAGAGAATGCTTCCTTTCGCACTCTTTCGCCCACCCACCTCTCTGAAATCCTCGGTTTTTTCTTTTTTTTTTTTTCCGTTTTTTCCATACGGACGGGAACTCATAACGTTCGCTGGTATGTCCTCGTCTTTTTTTTATTGAGGGTCCCGACCGCGCACCCCCCCGTTTCTGCACGCATCTTTCGTTCCCGGGCTCCCGACAGCCCTCTACACCCATCGTAATATCGCCATTCCCTTTTGTCGACTTATTTCAGGTTTGAAGGCGCGCGCATAGTATGGAACACTGACGTCATCCCCTCCCCTTGATGGAAGTTCCTTCCTCATTTCCCTATTTTCTCCTCCCCCCCAGTCCTAAGGTGTGACCCCTAATATCCTTTTCAATCTTGTCAACTTTTTTCACCCCTTAATTTGCGCCATCACTTGTCTCCCCACCGTGAATATCACAAAGTCTGGTCTTTCCCTCCTTCTCTTTTGAGCCTGCGATCACTTTCGCAGCGGCTTCGCTCCACTGCTTTGTTTATTTGCACCATTGGCCCAATTACGAGTACGCCCAAGTGTCTTCCCTCCCCAGTGCTCAACTTTTTTCCCCTTCCCCCAAATAAGTTCGATGCCCATATGATTTTCAGTCAACGAGCTGCCCTTGCACACGCCTCCATGAAGACCTTCGTCGTTGAACAATTCAGACCCCCCTTTCCAAGAATTTTTTTTACTTTTTCTTTTTCCTCGCCTCGTGAGCCTGAAACTAAGACTAGGATTGCACACTTCATCCCTGACCTACTACCCCACCCTTCGGACCTTTTTTGGTCGATGGAGACCCAGTTTTGGGGCACTCTTGTTTTGGTACAGGTATACTTATGCTTTTTTCAGTTCCCAACAAGCCGTCGACGAGGTTAAATTTTTTCCTTGACCACCCGCTGTCTAGTCAGTGTCCTTCTGTGAGCGATCAGTTTTACACCTAATCCTCAGCCCCACCTCGTTCCCCCCCGACGGCACGTAGATTGCAGCTCCAAGTCAGGTTGCAGGGTCCCGCCTGTCACCTTATCATTTTTTTTTTTTGATTTTACTCCTCCCCTGCGCCCCTGATCTCAAATCGACCTTCCCATCCCCCCCCCCCTTCCCTCCTGGTCCAGTTTCTTTTCGCGATCATCGACCGATCTGGTCAAGGAAGTCCACACCTCTTTCTGCGAAGTGTCGCCCCATTGGAAGAAGCTGCTTCACGTAGTTTTTGATTCTTCTCACTCCAACCCCTTTTTGTACAAATCTTCACAATCTTCCTCCTCGCCCCGCCCGGAATATTCTTTTTCCCAGAGGGACAATCCATAACTACCAAAGGTGTAATACGCAAGTTTTACCCCCAAATCGCGTTTTCTCGCCTCAACATTTTTTCTCCCTTCCCCCCCCGGCTCCCTATGATCCCAAGAAATTTTCATCCCCCTGGTATTCATTTTTGGGACTGTATTGCACTTCGGAATTTTTCCTTACAACGTCGTGTAATTTGCCATCGGGAACAGATGAGGACTTTTCTTGCCTTCTTCTTAACTGAGCAGGTTGACGCTGGTCGGCTCTAATGTGACTTTTATTTGTTTTCCATCCCAGCGGCCCCCACTTTTCTCGCCCTTTCTTCTAAACTTTCTCGCCTTGCCGAATTCTCCCAGCTTTGACCATGGTGAAGTCATCTCACTACTCTTGGACCGCAAGTTTCCCTCTTTTATTAGATGAGTTAGTTTCTCTCCAAACTACCATTGTTCTGCCGAATTGTTGAACTTTTTCTTTCTTCTTTTTTTTTTGAACTGTGAAGGTCTCTCCTTTAGCCGTTCCTTTTTCTTCTCTTGAAATTCCCTTTTAACCTCCCCTTGACAAATATCATATGAAGGTTTCTGATCGATGTTCCACGCCGCTCCCTGCTTTTTCCTCCTGTAGTCCCTATTTTAGGGATACGACTAACAGAACAACCCCCGCACCAGATTCTTCATTCTTTTGCGCAAAATAGATTCGTTATCCCGGTTTTTTCTATTCACTAACTCAATCTCCTGCTTTTTTCCGGTGAGAAGAGCTTATTGAAGTACACTATTTTTCTACACCACTCAAAAGAGGACGCACAGACCTTAACTTTACTGCCCTTTTCATTCACCCTTTTTTTTGTTTTTATGATCTTCCCATTCCAAATTGTAGAATTGTTGGAATGGGAGTACTCCCTATCATGCGTCGCCCCCCCCCTACCCCCCTCCCGAGATAGACCCCGATCTTTTTTCTTCTTTGATACTTTCGGTTCTCCCATCGAAAGGACAAACTTGATACAGAGCGCGCGGTAGTCCTTTTGCAAGCCATATTTTAACTAATTGTTCCTTTTTTTATTATATTTCTCTCCTCTTTACCCCGATTTTCCAGTCCTTAAGCAGAGAGGCCTTTCTTTTCCCCTTTCTTGCACCTCATGAACCGGTTACGGAGTTTATATTGTTCCCCCTACTGTCCCCGTGAGAGCACGACTTCGCTTCTGACCCCCTTTTATCTACTTCCCCGTCCTTCACGGAAAAAAACGCAATGCAACAACCCACGAAACTGCCATCGCGCCCTCCACACGCTGGAGCAGCCCCCCCTCCTCTTCTGACCCCTTCCTATGATTACACACGTAGATCGATGGACCTTCACTCTTCGCATGCTTCTGAGGCGGAAAGTCGGAAATTTTTTCCAAGACCCCCCTTGTTCCTTCTTCGGGCCGCTTTTTTTCACTGGCCTCCAACGCCCAACATTGAACATGGAGGATCCCCCTATCGCAACCTTGTCATTTCTCAGAAAATCCGCGCAAGTATGCCCCTTTTCCCCCCAACCCTATCCGTCCGACTTTGAGTCCACCGCCCCCCCCGGATCGAATAAGTCAAAGGAATAGACCTGACGAGACCTGTGATTAATCGGGAGCTAAGGTGGACGGGAACCAGTTTTTTTTCATTGAAGTTGGCGTTGAGCTTGTCCCTGGGTCTTTTATTCCCCTTTTCTTATTGGGAAAGAGGGAAGAATAATCGCGGGGAGCTGTTGGCCTCTTTTTAATTGATCGGTTTGTTGAAAATGGGACTCAATCTCGTCGGACTTCTTTCCTTTACTCGGACACTACAGGCCCTTAGTAACGGATTTTTGCCTGACCAGATTCCGAGTCCTGATGAAGACTTACGGGAGTTTTATGACTTCCTTGTTGGTGTCTTCATCTGAATTCCTTTTCTTTTTTTTCCTGCAAGGTTGAGCAGGTGTATGAAATCATTCGTCAGGTTTCCTTCGTAAACGGCCAGTATGGTTGAGTCACCCTCTTACTTCGGGGGGATTGTGTCGTCTTCCATTCTTCCTTCCTCCTCCCTTCCTGAGAATGATCCTCTCCTCAGGGCAACTTGAAGTATACATCGGGTTGTGACACCTTGGGTGGGTGCGTTTACCCCCCGGCCGTTGACGATTTTTGCCACCGATGAAAGGGTCATTTCTTTTTACCTTTGCCCCCCTCTATTCTCCCTTCCCAAACAAAGATGTCTGCCACTATTCCAAACGGTCCTTCCCTGATGGTGCTTTCTCTTTTCAATTTTGTTTCTCTTTTACTTGCCCAGGCGATCCATTTCTTCTTCCTGCCGACAAGATATTTCCCCCCCCAGTGATTAAGATGGGACTCTTCCTTTTTCAAGAGATCTCAGTGAGGTGTTCATTCTCGCCTTCTTACTGTACACATCCCGATGGAAATCGAATGCTTTGCTGTCCCTTCACCCGTTCTTTTCTTTTTTCTTTCAGGTATTGATTGAGTGTGAAAGCCAAGTCATACTCGTACGGGTTAAATTTAATAGTTTACCCACTTCCTTCCCCCTCTTTTTCCAGTGGAGAAGAATGCACCTCGATAGGCAGCGCACGGATATACATGCCCCCCCCATCGATTTAAATCATTTTCCTCAGGTGCTATCTTTGGGATTCTTCCCTCCCTTTAGTTCTAAATGGTATGGTTGGACCAAGGTGTGGCACGCCGTGCAAGCATGGATATTCTTTTGTAACAAAGGAGGGTTTGATTTCGGGCTCATGATTTTCAATTTTCCTCCACCTCTTGAATGACGATATGAATCGTACTACTCCCACTCTGCTCCCTCCCTGCACTTAAATGAAATAAGGACGACCCTCCTTTCTATCATCTATCCAGGGCTGTTTTTGTCGATCAGGGCCGAAATTCAGGCTAATTCATCCCCTTTTTCCTTTTTTTTTTTAGGACAGCTGCATGGAAAACAAATACCTTCCTGACGCCGAAAAGTTCTCTTTTTTAGGCACGCCAGATGTGAACGCCTCTAACCTCCCAGTCATTCCGGTCCTCCATTTCTCAACTTGGGTTAGCAAAGAACAGGTTGCAGTCTGATTTCTCTTTTTTTCACTGCCCCCGCCGTCCTAGATTTTTTCCCCTTGGCAGGTCATTCGGTTTTTTTAGATCTCTTTGCGGACCTTTAAATAGTGCTCGATTGAGTTGTTTTCCTCCCATTCCCTTTTTTTTCTTCCCCTTCCTACTTTTCCTATCCAAGAGAGTATCAGCCAAACCCAAGCGTAAAGTCCATTTTCATTCACCCGGATGTCTAACTTTTTTCCTGGACAGGCGTTTTTTCCGAGATTTTTAGGGTTCTGTTTTGTCTTCAATCGGTTACTTGGCAGATATTTTCACACGGGCAACGGCCTTCCTGGTTTTTTCTACTGTTGCGTTTACCGAGGTGTCTAACAGCCCAGGAAAGCTTCTCCCCCGTTTTTGTTTTTTTTCTCTACATCCCTCTTTTTTTTTCCCCCTCTTGAACTCACAATAGGACAACCCGCCGGCCGTTTCCTTTTGAAAAAAGAGAAGGCACAAGGAAAGTGGCCATCCCCCCCGAACCCGTGCCCCCCCCACCTCTTATCCCCCCTCCCCAAATGAATGTAAGGAGAACCGATTCTCGGCAATCCAGGTTTTTCCTCCCTTTTCCGTCCGTGGGCGGGGCTAAGCGAAATTTGGTAACTTTAACTTGAATCGCCCTTTTTCCCCCTCTTCCCCAAAAAGAAAGGCTCGCACGATTTCACGCAATTTCTCCCCACAGAGACCTCCCTTTTCAGTACCCCTTTTTCTTCCCCCTTTTTTTATCACGTTGAAATCTCTGAAGGATTTCCGCATTTCATTCAGGCTCGAACCTTAGCTGGGCGACCACCCTTAGAGAACATCCTCTTTTTTTTTATGGTGATGGCTGTTTCTCCTTCGGTCCATCTTTCCTGGGCAGAATCACTTTTCGCTGTCTCCGTTTTTTCCTTGGAAGATTTCCCCCTTGCCTTAACCCCATTTCTTTTTGCCCCATCTTCTGGCCAGCCCTTTTTCCGGGAAAGGTGATCCTCCTCAATGGAGTTTACAACACTAGCCTTTTCTGGCCTTCTTCTTCCTTTTTTATGGACTGCCACGGTCCGCGCCCTCTTATGGCACATTTCAGATTCCGCTCTTCTGCAGATGGAAGGACACCTGGCCGTCCTCAGTTGAAAAACTCGACCTTCCCCGACCACCCACTTCAGTTGTGAAAAGAAGATAAAGCGTATCCGTACGCTGTACCCACTTGTTACCAAAAGAACCTTTCTTAACGCGTCCCCCTTTCTCGGACTATACGAAACAAAAGTTAGGCCTTGATTTGAACTAGGATTGCCTGAGTAGGACACTGGTCCTGCCTCACCCGTAGAAGCGGACCGAGAAAAAAATTTTACGTTCGTTCGGACCACATTTCCCCCGTGAAAGATTATACGAACCTTGTACACATCACTCCACAGCCGAAACAGCACTTCTTCCCCCAGACGCCCCTCCTTTCCCCTCTCCTTCTTACAGTCACCAGAGGAGATGATTGCGAACCTCCTCAAAATTTCGTTCCCGGGTCGTTGCCAAATTCAGCAACTTCTCTCGGAAGCCTTTCTCCTACTTTCTTCTCCCTCCTTGAGCCCCTAGTCCTAGCAGTGAACGGAAAAATAAACAATCACTCACCCTTTCGGACGTTGACCGATTGCCAGACATCGTTTTGGAGGCTGGGAAAACGCGCTGTGTTTTGGCCCAGGTATAAGAAGGAATGGCGTTTCTCCGCTCTTCAACACTTCCTGTTTTTTTCAATTTTTCGTTGCCATAGATGATACGTACTTGTTGAGAGTTCTTTTCGCCCCCAGAACAAGCCTTTTTCCACTTTTTTAACTTTCTGCGCTACCACTATAAGCCCAGTTTCACCGTCGCTTGCTTTCCGGTTTTGCCGGTACCCTCCTAGATCCTGTCTCCTGGACTTTTGGAGACAAAGAGCAAAATTAGACTTGTTTTTCCGACAATCTCTTTGCTTTTCTCTTTAACTGGCAACCCCACCGACAATCTACGACCGCCCCCTGCATTCTTCGCGCTTCCGTACGCTTTTTGGTTCAAGGCAGGCAACATAATACTAAGTCCCTTTGAGTCAATTGGCTCCTTTTCTCCCCCTTTCACTTCGATCGAGTTCGAAATGTTCAAAACCGTACAAATCACTTTCTCCCCTGCTCCTCAGTTCAATCGGAGATTCTTCCTGAGGCCAAGAAGACCAATTTTTTCGTAACCCCTTTTCCTGTTCCCTTGTGTCCCTTCCCCTGGGCGCCCACAAAAGTCCACCCCCCCCTTAGCTCCGAGGATCCCGCCAATCTGTCATGGCGAAGTTCTTGTCCCGTAGTCGCTCCGTTTCCGGAGTGTTTCACTCCACCTTTTCCAATTGAATCTTTCCCCTGAGGTAACTTCTTGAGTTCTTTCTTCTCCTATTAAGTTTTTCCTATGTGCTCTTGGATCCATCATGTTCAATGTGTTCATTTTGCCACTTCCAGTTTTTCAGCCGACGCTTCCTTGGGCTTTCAGACCCCACATTTATTTCTCCCTCACATGAAGAAGATAAAGCCTTTGAGACAATGAGGAATTCCAGTACTAGTTTTCATATCCCGTTGATTTTTACCTCCTTTCTTTTCTGTTTTCTGCCTCACACTAAAGTGGTATGTGTCCTAAATCAGGTTTATTCACATGCTTTTTTCCTTTTTTTCCTTCCCTCTCCCCCCTCAAGTTAGATGTAGTATAGCTGAATGATTTCACAGTCGGGTGCCAACCCCCCCTTCCCTCTTCAGGTGTTGAAGGATTCCCCAGATGTGAAACCGGACTATTCGATTTCCTTTGCTTCTTTCCTTCTTTCTTTTTATACTTTCCCAACCTTATTACTCCTCTCCCCCTGTAGTGAAAATTGATGGCTCAACTTTTATTTGAGAAATTCCTTTCTTACTCACAATATTCTCAAGTCTTCTACGTTTCGAGTCTAATTTTCGCCTTTCTCCATATGAAAGACACAGGCAACAAAGTCTAAACTGACTGAAATTTTTTCTCTACCCCTTTCCTCTTCCTTTGCGTGTTGTTTGAGTCTCTCTCGTAAAATTTTGAGGGGTGGCTGATAGGAGTCCTTTTGTGTTTAGACATTGTTCTATACAACTTCATCTATCTCGAAACCTTCTCCCTTCCCTGTGGTCTTCTCTTGAGTTAGTTTCCATAGAAGGAAAAGTTTAATAGATCTCTATTCGCCCCCTCCACTCTTAACCCCCCCATTGGTTGAGTCGTACCCTCTGTCTTATAGTTTAATCCTTCATTTTCTAGAAAGAGGTCCTTTCTTTGGTCGCCCCCACGGATTGCCAATTGATACGTCCATCCCTTTCTTGGCCTATTTTCATGTGAACCGTTTTTCTCCTATGGTCCGAAAAGCGAAACGTCACGAAAGGAGATACCCACAGTCCTCCCCCATTCCAACCCGAATTGCAACAAAAGCCCAACTGCTTTTTACAGCACCCCCGCCATCCCCAACTCCCATGCTTCCCCCTCTTTTTTTTTCCTTACATAAAATCTGTAGATTAGCTGGACTTACCTATGGTCGCATGCTTCCTGATTGATGACCAAGTCTGTGAAGCGCGACTTTAAGCAACTTCTTTCTCCTTCCGAAGTGGACTTGTCTGACCCACCCCTGACCTGAGGATCAAGCGCAAAGCGTCAAACCGTCTCAGGGATCCTCCCTCTTTGCCAAGATTTGTCGCTCTTGTCACCTCTCTTTCCAAGTAATCCGTGATTCCACTAACTCACTGTCGACCCCTTCCCTCGCCTGCCTTCTTTCTTTTTTTTCCCTTCATGTGATAATCGGGAGAGAAGGTGGAATTGGCGCCCATTTTTCCTGTCCGGTCCCTCTTTCTCTTTCCCCGGGAGAGGTCTTACACCTGTCTGTAGACAAGCCTCTCTCCTTCGGCGCCCCATCTTCCTCCTGTTCCGGTTTGAAATTGGGAACCTCGACTTTTTTACGAGTTATTTCTTCCATTTTAGAAATTAATAGTAGTTCCCTGTTGTCCTATTGACAAGCTAGTCTCTATTCATTTCGCTAACCCTACCCCTCTTTTTTCTCTCTTTCTTTGTGGGGAAAGTGAAAGATGACGAAGGAGCGATCGTTTCCTGTCCCTGTTGCGCATTTGATGTATTTTTCCAATCAAAATTCTTAAGTTTCTCTCTCTTTCGGTCAACCCTTTCTTTTTCTCATCCCTCCTTCCTTTTTTTAGTAGAAACGATAAGTTCCTGCTGCCTTTTTTCTTTTTTTTGAGATATTGACGAATCACCAGGAAACTGGAAGTCCGCCACCTTCTTGTCTCAAAAAACTTTACACCGCGCCCTCCGGACTTTGGTTTAGACTGCCGTTTCTGCCATCTTTGTTCGTGACTGAAAAATTCCTCCCTGATTGCAGGCGCCAAACTGAGTCTCCCAATTTCTCCCCCCCCCCTTTCTCTTCTTCGGAGGTTAGTTCATGTTTCTTTTTCCTTTTCCCTTCTTCTTTCAGGCTCACGATTGACTAGGAAGCCAAGCTATTAATTAAAAAGTGTTCCCCTCTTTTTTTCTAATTTCCCCTCTACCCCCCTCCTCGTGTGCCCTTCCGCTCTTTCCTTCAAATCGTGACAACATCAGACATGATTGAGGAAACCCGCTTTTTCTTTGCCCAATTTGGTTCTTCTCCCCTTCCCACCCTTCGTCCTTTCTTCAACTGGGGCCAATGTTGCAAGATTTTCCCACGTAACACAAGTATTTTCTCGCAATGCTGCGAATGATCTTCTCTACGGCCGGTCCCCGCCCTCCTTCCTCATCTAAATTTGTGGCGATTACGGCTGCTTTTCACCCTGTTTCGTGCGCAAAGTTCTGTTTGACCTTTTTCCCGCTGTCCCTTTGGATATTATGGTTAAAACCGTAGTCGGTGTTGCGGGCGCTTGCGAATATGGTGGAAAAGATGAAGTACTTTACCCGCGCGCTCCATTGACAGTCTTGCCTCCCGCTTTCTCAGGACTTACCTGCCCTCAGGCAGAAAGGCATTTGACGAACCCCTTCCTATTGGGAGTCCGGTAGGGAACCTTTAAGAATTGTACTACTCTATCACCCTCCCTGTTTACGCTGATCCTGACCCGTTCCCTGCCCCAAAAGACCCATCCGCCAGTCGTCCCCGTCAGAACCGCCA
>Ga0179593_1335725_pt1 | contig 10794 bp, 14 predicted proteins | sample CZODoug2_1_08_16_FD_185931 | JGI IMG/M metagenome (GOLD analysis project Ga0179593, IMG submission 185931) | Vadose zone soil fungal communities from Angelo Coast Range Reserve, California, USA - CZODoug2_1_08_16fungal (PacBio error correction) | ecosystem: Environmental > Terrestrial > Soil >... | reverse complement strand
CTGGCCCCTCTTTTTTGTCAAAAGGACCCGTTCTACAGTGAAGAACAATATGATTTATCGTTCTCCCCTGGGCTTTTGTTGAGTTCCCTATCCTCTCTGGGTGTTTGCTTTTTCTTTTTAGTTTAACAGGCAAACCTTTGTTGGGTCTTTCTTTTCGGAAAGTTGATTTTTACGATCTCCTCCTTTTTTATTCTAACCCCCCCGGTGAATATCTGTGCCCACCCCTCTTTTTCTGTTTTGACTCGTAAGGTAGGCGGGACAGTTAAAGGTCGACCTACCCTGAGCCCCTGATTGGATGCTCCGTTCCTTATACCTACGCTCTTTCACCGTCCCAGATGCTGCCCGATCGGATTTTCTGATCCCCTCTTTTTGCCAGCAACCCATTCTCCCTTTCCGAGTCTGTCTTTCCTTCCCCAATACTTTTCTTCCCCCTGCGGCCAACTTTTGCAATGCCTTTTTGAGTCTTTTCCCTTCCTCACACGTGGTCCGGTGCCCCCCCCAATTCCATGTGATTTTTTTTACCAGATTGTTCCTACTCTGGTCGACGAGGGACCGGGGTTGTCATTCGTGGCTTCTTCCCTGCACGACCCAGTTTGGGCACGACCCAGAATCTGTGAGGGGCTTGCTTCCCATCTTTGTGTGTTCCTGTGCAGTCCTTCTAAGTCTTGGCGGTCCCTTCCCTTCCCCCTTCGCCCTTTCTCTTCTTTATCAAGCGGACTGCTGTTTTCGTTTTTTTTGAGTCTCTCTTCCCGAGTTGAGTCAGCATATCTTTTTTTCTTTTCGTCCATGTCTTCTCGTGCCGCCGCCCCATTTTTGTCTCCCCTGTTCCTTGGGAGTTGTCCTTTCCCGGCTTACTCACAGCTGTCGGTTTTTGTTGCAGCCGGCGGAAATGGCCCCGTCGACCTAAATCTGCCCTTTTTAAGTTGTCTTCCGGGGGGACTTCCCTCCCGCTTTTAATGGCAAAGTTTACGGCCCGTCAACCCCGGTTTTCCCTCCAGGGTTCTAGAAATCCGTGCTTTACGGCTCCCCCCCAGTATTTCCTTCTTGTGATGAGGACCCCTTGCCTTTTGCGAGCAGTTATTTTCCTTGGGAACAATCGTCTTGACATTTTTGTTGCCCCCCCCTCCCTTCCAAATTTTACGGTTTTCCTCCCCTTTGCTTTTTTTTATTTTTCAAAAGACCGTGTCTCTTAGGCCCCGCCCTACAGATTGTCTATCAGTTTTTTGCCCTTGGAGGCCTCCTTTCCGATTTCTTTTTTATTCCCCCTTCCTTTTCCCCAATACAATTTCCCTCCTTTGGTTTTGCCTTTTTGTGTGTGAGACATCACAGTTCCCCCCCCACTCCTCTCTTTACCTGTTCTGAGTTTTTCCTCTCATCAGCCCCGCTTCTTTTTCGCCCTGCGAAGCGAGACCCTCTCTGGTTCGGGTTCCCTTACCCAAAGGGAGCTTTGACCAGACTCCCAGTGACTCGGTCTTTTCCCTTAGTTTGCTTAGGATCTCCCGCCCCAACATCTTCCTGTGACCTCTTCCCGTTCTTCCTTGTTTGGTTCTGTGGCTTCCTTTTTCCAAAACCTTTGCTAGGCGCTTTTATCCCCCTCCTGACACCTCCAAATACGCTTCGTTTTTTGGACCGCTCCTAGCGGTTTTTTTCCTTTAAATTGAGGTTCAACCCCCGCCTCCCGTTCACTTACCCAAGATTGTTGCTGCGGATGTCGGTTGTTGCCTTTTTTTCTTCTTCTCTTTTTTTAAACCTCCCCCTTTTGTTTTTGCCCCCCCCCGGTCATTATCCCGGCAGCTTTCCTCAGTTCTTTCAATAGCGCTTTTCCTCGTCCCATTATTATTATCTTGCTGTTTCCCCTCCCACAAAGTCGCACCCCCCCCATCCCTCCCCCCCCCACACCTGTCCCTGAAAATGTGACTGGATCGTCTAGTTACTTTTGGCTCCCGAAGGGTTTTTTTGACCTCCCCCCTGATTTTTTTTCCAGTTCCCCCTTTTTGCAGACTTTTTTTTTTGTTCTTCTTTCAAGGTGCTGTCAAAAAAGCCCACTGTAACTAGTACCCCCCCCCCCTCTTTTCGTGTCGCCTCAACCAGATCGCCTTTTCTCGTTTTTTACTGTGCCTCAACGTTTTCTCTTTCGTCACACCCCCGGGTTAGTTTTCCACGTTGGGGTTTTGTCGGTTGAGGGAACACGTCTGCCGCAGAAAATTAGCTTCCCCCTTATCCCAATTATATCTTCTTTCCCCCTCCCTTCCGTTTTTTATTTGTGGTTTTGTTGTAGACCCTCGATAGCGGTTCATTCTTTTCTGGTGCGGGTTCTCCTTCGTGCGGTTGTTGCGCGTCCCACTCCCCCCCGTCCTCATCACACCCCCCTTTCCCAACAACCTCCCATTGTTCGGTGCGTTTTCCTTTCGTGGCCCACCTCGTCAACCCTGCGGGTGTTCGTTTCGATGGTTTTTTGGCCGAGTTTCCCCTTGGTTCGTTGACGTAGTGACACAGCACACCATCTTTCCTTGCCCCTTTTTTGTGGTTTCCTTTTCTTCAAAATTTTTTTTTTTCATCGATGGTCTTGAAACAGCTAAGCCACCTTTTCCCACCTGAGCAGATACAGGTTTCCTCCCTTCCCGGCCGTGGTGTTTTTTTTTTTTTTGTGTTCATTTTTCGGAAATTGGACCACAACCCTTCTTTCTAGTTGACTTTTGTGCCTGCTGTTTGGTCTTCGACCCCGGTCTATGTCCTGCTAAGTGTGCCGCGTTTTAATACAAGGATGGTTTTCAAACCCCCCGGTCTTTTTCAAAATCCCCCAATTTTACCCTCCCTTTCTGCCTCCAGACTTCCCTTCTGTTCCGAGTCTCCTTTTTTCTCCCATTACTTTTGGACCAAAAGACCCCCCAACAGGCTTTCTTGGCGTTTTCCCCCCCTCAGAGGTGGTCATTCGTCCACCTTTCCCAAGTTCTTTACGAACCATTTGCCCCCCTATGGACCCCCCCGTGGATTCCCCTCTTTTTCCTTTGCTTTCTTTTCAATCCGAAAGGACACTTATCCTGATCGTCTTTTTCACCCCCCGCTGCTCGGTCTCACGAGTTGGAGACGTTCCCCCACCTCGTCTTGTTTCTTACTCTTTCCCCTCTCTTCAACATCTTTCCTCTTTTTTTTTCCCGGATTTGCGTCGCAATGTTTTTTTGCGCGGTTTCGGTACCTTTTTTCCCCTCTTGGGGGCATGTGATCCCCCTTTCCCTCTTCGGGATTGGGATGATACCGGTTTTTTGGGTCCCCCCTCTCTGTCTATCCCCACGCTTTTCTTTCTATTTGACTTGACCCCCAGCGGGATGTTTATGCATTGAAGACGCCGCCGTATTTTACGGCTTGCCCTTCCCCTTTCTTCCCCCTCGTCCTTGCAAATCCCGCGTTTCTCCAGCCTGATCTTCGTAGGGCTCCATTTGTCGAGGCCTTTGCTGCGGTGGTGACGGTGCGCAGGCTTGCCATTTTGTTGTTTCTTTTGCCTTCCCCTTTCTTTTTAGCCTATGTCGTTTTGATTGGGCAATCCTGTCTGCCATGCCTTCCTGACCCCATTTCGTATTTCTTTTCCCCCCCGAAGTACGAACCTTAAATTGTTCTGCGTTCCCATCCAAGTCTCCTCCTTCAAAGCTCCCTGCCGAAAATCTCCCCCCCCGGTTACCCCTTCTTTCAGTTTTCTTGCTATACACAACCGGTAGATGCCAGCGCCTTGAGACAAAATTTCTGCGTCCTTTCCACCCCGATTTTCGGGCCCGGTCTCTTTTTTTTTCTGATTTCCTGTTCGTTCCCCCTCCCTTTTTTTTTTGACCCTCCTCATTCCCCCTTTCGGGTTTTCCGTCCATTTGAGGGTCACAGGTCTCGTCTTTTTTTCAATCATGGGGCACATCCTTAGGTTTGTCTTAGGAAACTGAACTTTGTTTTCCGCGACTTTGTTGCGTGCGTTTTTCCCTCTTCCCCCCCTTCACTGCCCTTTGCCTGGTACCCACGACGGTCTTCGGCGCGCTCTACGATATCATTTCCTCTTTGTTTTTCGTGCGGCTAAGGACACGACGTTTCCTCTCCTATTTTGTTTCTCCCGGTGAGAGTGAGTTCCCTTGGTCCCCGAATCGTTTGGGGGGCTCCTCCCCTCGTTTTTGGTACAACCACTGCCTATTAATCCCTTTTCTCCGTCCATTTTTTTTTTTGTCAAAAAGCGTCCACCCTTTCATTTTCCCAACCGTAAACCCCCTTTGCCCCCCCCGCCTGATGAAGGTTCCAACCTGACTTTTATTGACCCCCCCGCTCGATTTCGTACTATGAAATGGTCCCTTTTGCGAACAAACCCCCCTTTTGTCCTATTCTTTCTTCATTTCGTTTTCCCCCTGTCCGATGGTTTTGCGACCTTTTCTGTCCCGTTTTCCGGGAACAGATGTTTTTTCGCCACACCACAGGACTTTTTTGTTAGGTCGAGCATTTGCTTCCCCAGCAGCTTGATCCCAGACTTGTTTTTGGAGCCCTAGAATATGCTTGTTGTCTTTTTGTTTTTTTCTCTTTTATCGGACCAATCCCCCAGGTTTTGCTTCTTTGCCAGCAATTTTGCGGATAACGGCTTCTAAACTTTCAGTTTTTCCCCCCAACGAGGATTGATGTATTTCTTGCCGCAACCGATCCCCCCCCCCCTTTTTCTGCCCTAGCAAAGGCTCCCTTGCGGTCTTTTCAACGTGTTGTGCCGCGTCCCCCCCCCCGATAGGTACCACGATATTTTCTCTTACCGTTCTCGGCCGACTTCCTTTTTGCCCTCGTTGTGTGGCCCAGTCCCCCCCCTTTTATCCTGGCTGTTTGTCTTCAGATTTCTTTCCTAATTGGCCATTAGCCCTTCGTGCACACCCCTTTCCTGACCTTACACGATTTCCTTTTCCCCCCATCTTTTAAAAGATGGGCTAACTCGGAACTTGCCTCCCCCTTTTTTTTTTGGTGGATCAGACCTGATCGTGTTCCGCCCAGTGTCTTGAAGGTGACTGGAACGTCCACCCCCCCCCTATAAGAGAGCGAGGGATGGGTCCCCAGCCCTCTGTGGTTGCGCTTCCTGAATACCCAGGTTGAGTTGCGTTGCTCATTTTGCCGGACTTTGTATCCTTTTTTCCTCTTCCCCTGACGGATTCCTTGTGTCCGTTTTTTGCGATTTGGGGTAGTCTCCTTTTTTTCGCTTGCGTTTTATCTTTTCCTGTCCTAGTTGGTGGCCCCGCTAAAACCATTACGTTACATTTTTCTTTTTCATCACCCTCCTTTTTTTGGGTTTCGTTGTGGCCATGTGGCCTTCCCCATGATAACCCCCTTTCCTCCCCCTACTCGATAAGGCGTGTAGACCTCGTTACGTGCCTGGATTCTTCCTGGCCCCCCTTCCAATGGCGCAGTAACTTTTTTTTTCCTCCTTGCATTCCCCCCCCCTTTTCCCCCTCCCTTTTCGTCCCCCACCCCTTCGTTCTTGAGCCCCTCTTGTTTTCTTTTTTACGCTGTGTTTGAACCCTCCGTCCCAGGACGAACATTGTTTGTTGTCCCCACCACTCCGTCCCCCCTCCGGCGTTCCGTCTTGTCTTTTGATGAAAGCCGCTTCTTTTCGTTGCCGCACGGACTTCCTTTCCCTTTTCCTTCCCTTCCCCTGGGTTGAGCATCACCTAGCTTTGGTGGCACTTAGTTTTTTTTTCAAAACATGCCCTACCAATGAGTTCGTTGCGAAAACATGACGCACTCCCCGGTCAAACAAAGTTTTTTTCAGATTTTGAGGTTTCTTTTTCGTGGGGTTCGCTTTATATCTTTTGAATGACTTACTTTTTTTCCCTTTCCACAATGAGAACAAGCCAGCCCGAGAAGCGGTGTTTTTTTTTAACACAGATTCCCCCGGGTTTTCCCCCCCCCAGATTTTTCTGCCCTTTCCTCCCGCTTTTTTTGCGATGAGGTTTTTTAGTCATACTAACCCAGCCGCGAATTGGCCCCATCTTCTTTTTTTTTTTTTTTTCCCCCCCTTCCCTTTAAAGATAGGGCCGGTGTGTTTCGAATTAACCTTCCCTCGATGTTTTTTTTTCTCCGGCCTAGTTTCTTTTTGTCCTGTAATGAGGTACACAAAAGTCCGGTTTGCCCCCCCCCACGCATTTTTTTCCACCAGCTTCTTTTTTCTGCTGCCTGATTATGGGTCTTTTTTTTTTTTTCCCCCCAGTAGTTGCCAACCCTGGAATCATCGGGTCTTTTTTTTTGATCATTCGCGGTCCTAGCAGGCTTGTTCTCTGTGGTTTCGACACCCCTTTTCCCATACCCCGGTGTTTTTCCACTTCTCAACTCGAACTCCGTACATTTTCATTGAAGGCCCCACCCGGTGTTCCCTTTTCGAGTTTGGGTGTTCTTGTTTTTCGAATTCGTTTCTCCGAACTTGTTAATCTCTTGTAGATATTTTGTTTTTTGTCCCCCAGGGTCCACGTGTCTTCACACGTCAAGTACTCGTATCGGCAACATGTCGTGTGGGTGTTCCTTTTTTTTTTTTTTGTAGAAAGCAGTTTCGTTCTTCGTTCCAGGGCATTGGATTCTCTCCCCCCATTATGGTTTCCCCTTGGGTTTGCTCGTTTGTTGGAGAGGGCCTTTTTCCCTTTTTTTTTTCACGTTCCTTTCCTCTCCATTTGGACCCCAGACTTTCGCTACTCTCTCTTTTCCTCCTTACTTTTTGTTTTTTTTTGTCGATCTTCTTAGTTTCGAAGTCTCATATGAGAGGGTCTTTTGTGCGTTGAGCACGGTAACACCCCCAACGTTGTCTTGGACCCCCCCCCTTTACTGTTGGGGAAAATTCCGTCGGGCCCCATTTTTTTTTTCCCTTTTTTTTCTTTGGTTCCACTCTCTTTTTTCCCGTCCTTTTTAAGTTTCGTTACTTGGCAGTGACCATCCACACAAAAGACCTTGTGGTTTTTTCCACCAATTCTTGTGGACGGGAAAACCAGGTTCCTCAAAAGGCCACCTTTTACCCATTCCCCTCCGTTCCCCCTGGTCTGTCCCGTTTTTTGTCTTTCTTTTTTTTTTTTGATTGAGAGGTTGCCAGGCTTTGTCTTTGAGGAATTGGCTCTTCGTTTCTTTTCCCAATTTCTCTTCTTCATGCCCTGCTTTCAAGTTCTGTGCCCCCCCGCTGCCTTGTGGCAACCCCACTCCGGATTTTAAACCATAAAAGTCCCCACCCCTCCGTCGCAGCAGACCCTCCTGTTTTTTTTTTGGGGTCGCATTGTGTGAATAAGGTTTGCCCCTTTCCAAACCGCTAGTGAGTTTTTTTTTGCTTTGATGACTTTTCCTTTTGTGAACCCCTAACGCAGACCTCAAATGAAGTCCCTCGCCCCATTTTAGCGATCGTTCCTCTCTCTATGACCAACGCCCCTTCCCTCTCCCGAGTGATTTTTTTTTTGAAATTTCTTTTTCCCTGTTTATTGGTAACACGTCCCGATTTTTTTTTTTCAAACCAGAGATCTCGGTTTTCCCTCCAAAATTCTGCATCTTGGTGGAGTGCCTTTGTTGGGTACCCTTTGACCCTTCGGTCCGTTTTCAAGCTGTGGTTTGACCATCACAGCGTAGGTTCCTCCCCCCGATGTTCCTGGGACTATGGGATAGCGCTTTTTTTGGCGGCCTAGAAGACTCGGCCACGACCTTTGGACCGTACGCCGCCCCTAAATTGTCCCGGCTTGTGGCCACCCAATGTTATGCTTCCGTTGCCCCTCCCAAACCTCGCCGTTTCTCAGGGTTGCCGGTTTTGACCCCAGCGGGACCGAGCTGGGTTTACCCTTCTTTTGCCCTTTTGTTCCTGTCCCCGAAATTTTTTTTTTCATCGCTCGGCTGGTCAGAGTCACAAAGGTTCAGCGATTATGTCCTTCATCTTCCCCCAACCCCTGCAAGGAACACCTCTTAGTGCCGTGCACGTACAGTTTTCTGTTGCTTTTCTGGTCGGCACCCCCCCTTTGCCCGGCCTTTTTATCCCGGATTTTTCAATGCGTCTCTCGAGAAATCCCCCCCCCCCCCCTTTCCTTTGCAACTCATCGTTTGATCGAATCTCATTTGCTTTTGACAAACTTCGCCGCGCCAACCCACTGGTAGCCGTGCGCACCCCCCAAGATGGAGTGTCCAGCTCTATAATTCGTTTCTTTTGCTTCGGCCACCGAACGATCCATTCCTGACTGTCCCGCGGCGCCGTACTTCTGAGATCCCAGGGCATTTTGGTTCCCGCCATCGGGGTTGTTTGGTAGTAGGCTTCCTTTCCCTTTTTAAGAGTCTTGGGATGAGATCCCCGCCTCCTCTCTCTCAATAATCCAGTGTGAATCTTTGTTACCGGTCCAACGCGGCTACATCCACTTCCCCCCTTTTTAGTTGGTGGAGGATGGCTTCTCCCCACCGACCGTTCTTGTCTCGTATTCTCCTTTGTCGGTTCCTTTTTTTGGGCGACTACATCTCATTCGTTGGTTTGGCAAACAAACATTGATTCCTTCTTTCGTGGTTTTTTAACTGTGGTCCCCACTTTTCCCTTTTGCCTTGAGTTCACTCTACTCCCCCCCGCCCCCCTTTTTTCTGTCTACCCGTGCTTCCACCCTGCCCTTTTTCTGCAACAGATGACCCTTTCTCGACATCCGGGTCCGTTTGTCCTACCACTTATCACGCTCTTTTCTCTTTTTTCTCCCTTTTTGTTGGGAGTCTCGGCCCCTTTTTTTTTTTGAACAACCCGTCCCCTGGATGGCAAGTCGCCTTGCACCTGCGTTGTTTTTTTGCTCCCTTTTTTCATTTGCCTTATTGCATAGGCGGGTTGGGTGTGAGTCTTTCGTGCCCCAAGGCAAAGTTTGAACGTTTCTGTTTGTGCCCCTCCCCTTAGTTTTGCGGTGCTATCTCGATAGCATTCCTTTTCCAACGATGGGAGTTTGTGGTCAGCTGGCCTTCCCCACTCCTTTCTAACCCCAGAGAAGACGGTGAGGAGTTGTCGTTTCCAGCCCCGTCGCCCCTCTTAGGACACTTTTCTTTGATAGATACTCTCCCCTTCCTATTTCTGGGGAAGTGGTGTCACCTTTGTACACCCAACTTCTTCCTTCGAGTGTCATCTTGGTCTCGTTTCAAGGCCTGGCTTTTTTTTATGAATCTCTTTCCCCTGGGGGAAAAGTGCCAGAAACCGTATTTGTTTGGCCCCATGCCCTTTTCCCACGCATAGGCGACCTTTCTTAGGAGGACCCTCCCTATTTTAATGAGACTTGGTCATAATGACTTGGAGGCCACAAGACAAAAGATCAGAGATTTGAGGGCTGCCCCCTTTGGTTGTCTGTAAGCTTAACAGTTTGTCGGTTGGCGCCATTGTAATCTCCGATTTGTATTTTTTCAAGACGCTTGGCTCGGTCCTTCGTTTTTTGGCTTTTCTGCGGAGGCTCTTTTCATTGCCTGATTTCTTGTAATGGCCCTGATTATCGCAAATGATGTTTCCTTCCGGTTAACGGTTTGCACACTACGCCCGGTATGTCGGCCTGTTTGTTCAGGCGGAGTGAATTCTCCACACATAATCAAGTGTATGAAGTTGAGCCCCCGCCCCCGACTTGAGCCATGGCCCCCCAAACGTATGGCGCCCGTTTTTTAAACTTTTTTGCAGGGGGGGCATTTGTATTAACCCCCGTTTCCTTGTTCTCTTGATTTTTCAGCGCGTCTTTGGACTTTTTTCCTAACTCCTCACATGTTTGGGCAAACGGATTTTTTTACCAATTTACCCCTTCGGTCGTTCCTTCCCGTTGACTACAACAAGGGGGCGTCTGCCTACAGCTTGTATCCCTTGGTTTGAGCAATCACCCTTCCCTACAGATCTTTATCTTCCATTTGGTCTTCCAAATCAAATTTCCTGACCGTTAGTCTTCACAACATGGCTTGCAGGTTCCCCCTCTTTTCAAGCGAGTTTGCATGGTCATCTCTCAGACCCGTAGGTTGTCCCAAACAAATTGCGCGTCTCTTGCAGCACGGGCGGGTTTTTTCCCCAGTGAGCAGGAAAGGAGTACCCTTTCGCCCCCCAGGGATCCCGGGCGTTTGGGTCCCTTTCGAAAGACAACTTGCCCGGATTTTGCGACGGTTTGGTTCTCGGCCTTCTCTAACGATTTTTTGGACATTTTACCTTTTAAATGATACGCGTGGTTGCCCGGCTTAGTTTTTTTGCTCTGATACCCCCCCCACCCCACCCCCACCCATTGATTTGGAAAAGCGCTCCCCGCAAGTGAACAAGCTTCGTTCTGGGCTGCGAAGGGATGGTTTTTTTTTTCATGCTTTTGTTTTTAAACCACTTCCGCGGGGTTTTTTGCCCCACCCCCTCGTGCCTTTTTTTTTTTTTCCTGCCAGTGATCATAGACGTTCCTTTGTTATCGCCCGCCCAAGCCATTCCGGAGGGCGGTCATTTCCACCATCGTCAACCACCTTCACGGTTACCACCCCGGCAGCCTGTTTTTTCCCCCCCTTTCTAATGTTTGTTGTTTGTCCTTTCTGAGCTTTTTGCCGCCACTCCATGGCCTTCCCCCACCACGTGGTCCACCCGCTCTTTTTTGGCGGACCCCTTTTCACGGGGCCTCACCGTCAATGCTAAACCACCTTACTTCTACCTCTTTTTTTTCCAACCCGTCTTTTCCCTGTTGCCTCCCCCAAGGATCGCCCTATCCATTGGCCGCCGGATTTCGCCCCCCCTTTCACCGGTGAGGGTTCACTTTGTTGGGGTTGTCTTTCCTTCTTTTTTGGGAGTTCCGAGCGTGACCCTCTTCCCCTCCTTGATCG
>Ga0179593_1512956_pt1 | contig 10795 bp, 15 predicted proteins | sample CZODoug2_1_08_16_FD_185931 | JGI IMG/M metagenome (GOLD analysis project Ga0179593, IMG submission 185931) | Vadose zone soil fungal communities from Angelo Coast Range Reserve, California, USA - CZODoug2_1_08_16fungal (PacBio error correction) | ecosystem: Environmental > Terrestrial > Soil >... | reverse complement strand
GCCCCCTCCTTGCTTTGCTCGCGACCCATCCATACCCGGTTTATCCCTCTCCTCTTTTAGGCGGACGGCACGCTGTCTAGATCGGTTTAATACAGGTTCTATTTTGAACGTTCCAGAGGGAAAGGAGCCGTCTTTTCCCTCCCACGGTCACCCGCGATAAGGGCCCCCTGTTCCTTATGCCAGAAAATGGCTTTAGATGCACCCGTTGACAGCCGATTCCACCCCCGTCTGTTTCAATAGGGCAAAGTCCCCCTCTTCCTCATTTCAACCCTCGAGCGAGGAGTTTTTGAAGTCTTTCCTTTTTCTTTTCAGCCCTGTCCCCTCCCCCCTAAGCGGGAGAATTGCCCTTCTTCCCTCGCCGCCTTTTCAGCAGCGAACTTCCGTCTTCCCTGTTACCTGGAGTACAAGACGTGGTTCTTTGGTTCGCCTTTCGCCCCACCGGCGCCGACGCTGCTTTTTGACCACTCAGCTCATCAACCATCGGGACGCGGAAAGGTGCCCGCTTTTCCGACGCCGGAGAAGCGTCTCTCTCCCCCTTCCCTCGCTGTTCGCGGAATGCTTGCTCTTTAACTCTTCCCTGCGCTGTCTAGCGGTTTTCCCCCCCCCCCTCTGCTTCAGAGATCAGAATCGTGGTTTGCGATGGACAAGTGGATCTTCCCGGGGTCCAGCGTAGCCGACGCGTCCTATTTTTTCCCTTCCATCGTCGAGGCGTTTCGTCCCCCATTTTTTCTTGTGCTTCTACTGCAGCTGCAGTTTTTATTGGCTCATTGCGGAGAGGTCCTCCTCTTTTGACTTATGATCGAGGCGCTGCGCTCTCGCTCAATCGAGGCGTCGTTTTTAGTTTGCATCCGCTGTGCAACTGAGTTATTGCCGTCGAAATAGAAGGAATTGCCCCCCCCCTTGGTAGCGCGTACACGGACCTGCCTTCTTTCCGGCTACTGCCGCGACGGGATTGTCTACAATGCGAGCTCGTTTGAATTTCTATTTGCTGTGGATCGATGCCTTTTTGATTTTCTCCTTCTCATTGGTTTTACTCGTGAACGTCTTCCTCTCCGCACAAGAGGAACCCTTGTGCAAGGGTCACTTCTGCCCTCCCTCCTACGTTAGTGGCGTTGCTCCTCCCTCCCTGTGGATCAACGGCCTCTCCTATTTTTTCTATGCTCTATCAGGCGTGCTCATGGACCCCCCCCTTGATGTCGATTTTTTGTCTTCATGCCCCGCGGTCTTGGTTCGAATGCATTCTGCTTCTTCCAACGAGGGGCCATTGGGCCCTTCCCCTTTCTGATACTAAGAAGCCCATGGAAGCCGTTATCCGCGCGACCCCTTCCTCCCAAGTTTGCGCCCGTCTTCCCCGACGAGGCTGATCTTCGCACCCTACTTCCGGCGTCGGACTACAATCGCACCGGGATCTAGGGGGGACGGTATGCGGCTAGAAACCGCGCACCGCTTGTTTTTCCCCTCTTTTTCCTCCCTGGCCTCCATATCCTTCAACTTCCTCTTCATTATCGCCATACCTTATGCGCCCCTTCGAGTGAGGGGGAAGTTTTCCAGCCTTTCGATCTTCGCTCCCTAATTACCAATTCCCTCCCGTCTGGACTGGGATTGCTTCTTTTCGGTACTAAGGCATGGCTTGATCCGCACAGGGGTTGCGGGAACCCCCCTCAGTCTGCGAGGATTCAACATTGTGCACACCCATCCTTCCTCACCCCTAATCGCCCCCAATGCGCCCCTCCACATCCCTACTATACCCCCCCTCTCTCGCACCCCATTGTAGGCCTCTTCATCCCAAGCCACCACCTTCCATCCCACCCTCTTCACCTTACTCTCACTCCTCTACCCGACCAAACCCCCTAACCCCTCTTGTCCCTCCCCACCCCCCTTAAAGCCCCAGCCACCTTTCCCCCCGTCCCCCCCCCTACCTTTCCCTCTACCATATATCTCCATCTTCATCCTCGTCCATCCCCTACCCTACTCTCCCTGCACCAAAACGCCGACAAACCTACATCCCCCCCCCCCCTCTCCCCCCCCCCACCTCTCCGCCATATATCCTTCCCCCCCACCCCGCCTACTCCCGCCTGCCTGATTTCCCCGACTCTCCACCCTGATCGCAACACGCAAACCCGCTCCCCCCCCCGTTTTCTCCCCCATCCACCCCCCCCCATCCCCCCCCCCCTCCCTAACACCCTTCCTTCCTGTGTCCTTCCCTCCCTCCCACTCCTTCCCCCCGTACCCTTTTCCCCCTCCTAACACTCCTTTCCCCCATACACCCTCCAGACCGTCCTTCCCCCCTCCATCGCCCCCTCCCTCGAACCTTATTGCTTCTCCATTAACTTCGCTATACTCACCCTCCACACCCCTCCCCCCCACTACACTCCCCCCCTCGGCCCCCCCAACTTCCTTCCACAACCCCCCCCTCCCAACTTCTTTCTTCCCTCTCTCCCCCCTCAGCGTCCACCCAATATACTTTATATTACTTCAACCCACACCCCCACCCTACCCCCCTTGCCCCTCTTTCATCTCTCCCTTTTCGTCCCAACTCCCTGACCCCAAATGCTCCCCCCCCCCCCTCGCCCCTCAACCTGCACATCCCTATCCCCCCCCTCCCTCTCCCCTATTCCCCCCCCCACACTCTCCCCATCACTCCCCCCTCTACCTCCCTTTGCCCTCGGCCGTCCCAACACCCTTCCCAAATGTTTCGTCCCTACTCTCTCCTCACACACCCCCTGACTCTTATCCTCATCACAACACCCTTACCCCCCCCATCACAAAACTGACTATCATTCCCTCCTCCCCCCCCCCTTCTAATCTCCCTTCCTCCCCTCTTCTCCCACATGCAACCTTCTCCCTCTCCGCACCTCCTCACTTCTACACCCCCCCTATCCCACTTCCATCTTCCCCCCACTCATATCACTTCTCCCTCACCCTCACCCCATTTCCATCCAACCGCCAACCACCCCCCTCCCTTCATCCCACCCATCCCCCGTCTCTATCTTTCTCACAACATTTACCCCTCCCCTACTTAATAGATCCTCCCCCTGGAGATTCGCCACTTTGTTGTTAGCCCTCCTGTTCAAGCGCTGCGTCCTCGCACTCTTCTTTTCTGCCGAAACGCTGTTCTTTTACGGACCGGGTCCTTTCTGGTTATGGTTTTCTCCCACGCAGATAGAGCGCACCATTTGGCTTTGCGATTCTTTGCTCGACCGTGTAGTCATCTTTGGACCTTGAACGCTATCTTGGTTTTTTTTCCCCTAGATCGTTTTTGCCCGCTTAGGTTCCCCCTTTCGACCCAACTCACCCACTTCTGCCTTTGTCTATCCCCCGCCCCCGTCCTTTTGGTTTGCTTTCGAGTGGGAGAGTCCTCGGCATTCACATTCCCTTTTTCATCAGTTTCAGGCAACCTTGCGGTTCTTAACTGAATCTGGCCTTTTTGTCGCGGGCAACCACATACTGCCCCCGTGGGTGCGCTCTTCCCCCCCCCCCCCGCTGCTCGCCCTGCTTTCCCCCTGCTCTTTAGATCACTCTTTTCGGACCACTGAGTGGGCGTTCTTTTTCCCCGTTTCGACTGCCGCTTCCCCCACTACTACGTTGTTGTTTCTTTCCGGAGATCGCGTGCGGTCTTCTTTTTGCCATACGCAAGGGTTCTTTTTTTCTCATCAAGTAGATGAGAGACTCCCAGAAGGTTTTTTTCCTTGTATCCTGTTTTTCGCTGGTAAGACCCCGCACCCACTTGGGATCTGAGTCCTCCGCCGTCCACTTTCGTCTATCGGTCCTCGTCTTTTCCCTCGTTCGTCACGATTCTTTCCCGCTTGCCTAACCAGTCCCCTCTTTTTTCTCGGCTTTGCAGTCTTGGGCAATCGACGCTGTCACGGTTGGGTAATAGTCCGCCTGCCTTGTTTATTTTTCCAGGCCCCCAGGCCTTCGCCCGCCTCGGTGGTTTTCACGATCGAGATCGGTTCTCTTTCCGCGGACCTTCCGACTTTTTTTTCCCAATCCCACCTTTTTAGCGGTGGCTTTCTTTCGTCGCCCCTGCCCCGGCCGAAAGTCCATTCCTCAAGACCTTCGCACAGTTTTTTTCTTCTCACCAAATCGAATTCGCCTCTGCTTCAGCTCTTTTTTTCCTTCAGTGGACCCACACCCCCCCGATGTTTTTCGTTAGGAAGATCCGGTCTTTTCCCCCGCACTGTCAGCCGAGGCGCGCTTGACCTTCCCCGCAAAAACTTGTCAATTTGCAGGTCTCCGAACAACGCACCACACCCCCCCCACATTCAGAACCACTGCACTTTCCTTTTGTTAGTAGATTCCCTTTTTCTTGCAGTCTCAGAAAGGCCCCTCCCAACCTCTTCTCCTCCGGGATTGCAATCCCTTGTTTGAAGTTCCTCTGTTGCAAACCCCATTCTGTTAGCCCCCTGCAGAGGCCCGACGCGGTTTGCTCCTGGCTGGGGCCGTACATACCTCCTAGTCTCCCCCCTAACGGCTTGGTCGTCCATCCCCTTTCCAACTCCTTTGGTTAGCGTTCGGTGACCGCTTTTTTCTCTGGCGCAAGTTCGGATTAATGTCAGGTTCTCGCCGCGATCTGCTCCATTTGTTTTTCTTTTACTCCTACAAAAATATTAAAGATCCCGCTTTCCCTCCATTTTTGCTGTCTGATGCCCCTTGGACCCTTCCCAAACTCTTTAGGCTGAACACCGGTCCTTTTCCAGAAGTATCTCCGCAGCTAGCACCTCTGGACCTTCCCATCGCTGTCCCGGCCAATTGGTATGGCTGCTTTCTAACGAAGCCCTCCTTTTCCGGTGAAGACCTTTTTGCCCCATTCTTGGGTATTGAGCTCTCCTCCCATGACCTCCGGTTCTTATCTCCTAACCCCATTAGAAGATGGACTGAAGTAGAGGCATCGACCCCCCCACAATCGAAATTCCTAATTTCCGATCGTCCCAAAAGCAGCTCCCAAATTTCGCCGTATTTAAAGTAAGTAGCCCCCATCGTTTTCCCTCTTCTTTCCTCCGCAGTTTTCCCATTTTGTTTTTTGAGCTTCGGCGATGTCGGGCAATCGCGCTCACTTTTTCATCTACTCAAGCCCTTAGAGACCAACACCTTGTGTCCATTTTTCAGAGGCGAGAGTTTCTTTCTCAATCCTCCCCCGGTTATCCAGTTTCTTACTAATCGCAAAAGCATCCGGGTCCCTAAGTGTCAGTCCCTGACACCGAAATCGCGTCAGATTTTTCGAGTTCCCGGTCCCACTCCTCCGGAAGAAACCCTCCGGCGACTCCCACCCTCCCAGATCCATTCCCTGCGCTCCCCCCCCCTAAGGTTATCGCTCCTCTTCTAAGTGATGAATTGAGGTGGGACACCTCCTGACTTCATTCTTATTGCCTTTCTTGATCTTGCTCCACAGCACATTGCTTTTTTTAAGCAGAATTCCTTGTATTAAGTTCTCTCCGATTAGCTGCATCAGTTTCTTCTCAGCATGTAAGAGGCACTATTTTGCAGGCGTGTGATTCGGAAAGCCCATTTGGGTTCTTTTTCTCCCGGTGCTCCCCCCTTTGGTATAAGGAACTTCTCAAAAATTTTTCCATGTCCTCTGGAAACGCGTTTTTTTCATCTAAGACCCGCCCACCCGTTGATCCCGAAGGCTGATTCGGTTCCCTGATACATCCGCCCCCCTCCTCGATCGCGGGTTATAATTGAGATTTATGGTTTCGCCCTCTAGTCGTCGTTGGGAATCGGCTCTTTGAGCCATGCTTTTCTTTTTCACCCCTTTTTCTTCTTCCTGAGTATGTCCTGATCGCAGGTTAGTGTGGCTTTCCCCCAAGTAGTCCTTTCCCGTAATTGACTCATTGACATTACTTTGCCCAAAATTGAACCTTTCTTCTCCCATCCGGGTTTCTCATTCGCCGCTTTGCTCTCAGTTTTCGTCTCTTTGAGCCCGCCGGTATGATGGGTTGAGCTCCCGCACGTATTCTTTTTTCCCTTCGTCCTCTCCTTCTGTTTTTCCCTCCTTTCCTGGAGTAGGACGACTCTCCTCAGTAACGTTGGGAGGCCCCCCCCCGGTTTTCAAGCTTATTCCTAGTTCCCCCCCCCCCTTCCCGCTGGCCTCTGACTTGACCAACTAGTGGGTGCGTCTTTTCAAATTGTTCGACCATTTTCCGGTGCCTGGTGTGAAGCTTGATTACCTTGATCTCCGCCCCCCTTCCCCAGCACTTTTTTTTTCCTTACTCTCGTTCTCAACTCTTTCGAGCTCAAGTTATCGTTCTTCATCGCCGCTTAAGTCCCGCTCGTTCAATTCAGGCCCCCACCGCCTGGGGCTTTAAACGATCCGCCGAGTTGACCGGGAATCCCCAAGTTCCTCCTGCCCCAGCTTCTTTATAACGACTACACTTCATGAATTTAGCTCGAAGCGCTGAAATTGGGCCACGATCAGTAATATCAACTTTTCCAGTCAGTCCAAAAGCCAGCTTGGTTTCCTTGTCGTGGGCCTCTAACCCCCCCCCCCGTTTCGCCATTCAGAAATAAGACACAATTGCAACAATCGGACTTCTTCCCTTCGGAACGCTTGGTGCATTGACTTCCGCCTCGCTCTTGGCTGAGTTCTCATCTATTGACTCTCCACTCTCTTGTTTCTAGCATCCAACTGCAGTTGCTTTATAGTCAGGTTAAAAGCCCCCTTTCTATGACTTGGAGCGATCAGAAACGCCGTGTCGGGCGCCCTTCATGTCCAGTGGATCGTACATACTTTTTTTTTTTTTGGCCCTCCTAAGGGTTTTCGTAGAGTTGACTGCCGTTTTGAATATTCTCTTCTCTTGGGATGTCCTGACCTTCTTGGGATAGTTGCTATTTCATTTTCGTGGGTTTTTTTTTTTTTTTTTTTTTTTTTTTTTTTGGTGCCCGACGTTTATTTCAGTTCGGACGCCTTGAGTGGCACGTCTTCTTGGAACCTATGGAGTCGTTGAAGGATTGTGAGAGTTGCTACTTTTGCAATGTTCTTCCGCGCCCAAGGATGTTCCCCTTGCACCAGTAGTATATGTCGTCCCCGGACCTCTAGAGAAGTTCCTTCGGATAAGTCCCCTGCGTCTCATTTCAAATACTTATCTCCCCCGATGGGGCGATTTTTTTTCTTCCGATGCCCTCCTTTCGTTTTTTTTAATTCGCCTTATCAGGTAGGCCCCCCTTCCTGTCGAGCGAAGCTATAGCGATTCGGTCTCACCCTTTTTCTCGACCGGCTTCGTGGCGATCTCCTTTCCGACCCACCTTGGGCCCCGCAACGTTCTTTCCTGTCCATCTCGGCGGAGTGCGCTGATGAGAGATCATCATCTGTACCTATTTTCCTCTTTCCAGCGATCCGCCTTTTGGTCTCTTGGTCATTTCTCTCCGTTTTCTTACACGGATGCTGTACTATTGCCCTGCACACGTGCCTCCATTTCGATGTTTTTTTTTGCTTCCTCCTTCCATTCCTTATTCCCCCCGCCCCCACTTTTTTTAGCAATCGGCACCCTGCTGCGGCAAAATACTTTTTTCGCTCCTTTATGATCGACCATCTCTTTCTCGCCCTCCTCTCTAGGGACGGTATCGCGAACTCTACGATTTCTCCCTTCGAGTTGACGACTTGTTCTCAGTCTATTGATTTCCCCCTTCTTCCCCCTTTGTTCGCCGTTCCGAGGCTCCCTTATTTCAAGAGTTGTGAATCCAATATCGCGGTTTTTTCATTTCTGCGACGGTTCAACCTCAGATTTGTTTCCTCTGTATTCACCTTTTTTACTTTCCCGCTAAGGTCCCCTTCTTGAGACTTCACGGCGGGTGAGGCGAAGTACCACCTCTTTCCTCGGTCATCCTCGGCGTCCCGTCCCTGTTGAGCTTCGACCTCCAATTTCCCAGTTGTGGGACGGAGTGTGGCAAAGCGGCTGCGCTGCGCGTGCATGTCATTTGTCGCCGAACTCCTGATGGTGATTGCCGAATGTCGTTTTCTTCCGATTTCTCCGCCACCCCCCCCCCTCGTTCGCGACGTTCCTTTGCTTTCTTCAGTCCTCTCACCTGACTAGCAGGCCTTTCATGAGAGACCGCGTTGGCTCCCTCTTTTCGGGCGGTCTGGTGTGCTTGTCCCCCTACGTCTGCGGTCTATCCCCTCACCCTCCTCGTCCGCTCAACGCGAGCGCGATGTGTGAACTACGTGCAAGTTTTCTTTTTAAGCGTATTAAATTGTTCGCCGGAATAAGACTGCCCCATCTTTTTCCTCGAATACCTACCGAGCCTGTAATCCCTTTTTCTCTCTGCGTGCGGCTTTACCCCAAGAAAAGTGGGTGGGGTTCCCCATCATCCCTCTCTGCGCCCAACCTTTTCTATGTCTATCACTCGATCATTTCCCAGGTTCCAGTGCGTATGTCCCAAGTGTTAGGTTCCGACTTCTCTCTTTCCTACGGAGTTTTGTTGTTGATTTCTCTCCTTCCTTCTCACCCTGTAATCTTCATTTTGCCACGGACTGCTGGAGTTCTAGAAGTCGACGAGTTTGCGAATTAGTTCCGGGTGGATCTGACCCGAACAAAAGGTGGGTCTATTAGCCCTCTCCGCCACCATCTCCTCTTTCTCTTATAAGGGTACTTTTTGGTCCTTTTTTTTTCTTTATTCGTCAAGATGTTCCGCCGCGTGCCCACAAGGTTACACTGGTAACAAATCGAAATGGTCCCCACTCGACCCCGGACGAATTGTTTCTTTAGGTCTCCCCCCTCCCCTTTCTTTGTGATTTCCAGGTCCATGGTCTCGCCTTTGCAAGCGATCCACGCTTCAGATTCCCCCCCCGGTATCTTATAAAATTTACATTCTTTTTTGCCTTCTTCCCCTCCCCTTCAATTCGCGCGCATCCTTGATTCTGCGTAGCTTTAATTCTTTTCAACAGGTATAAAGTAAGGGGGAACATCGATCTTCAGAGTGTTCGTTTCATCTTCCTTGCATGAGGGTTACCCCTCGCTTTTTTTATTGCAAGTCCCCCAACACTTCGATGTTGCGTTTCAGTACATAGCAGAACGCTTAAGGCTATTCCCCGCGAGTTGTCCCCTTCGCAGCACCACCCTTCGCGTAATTCTAGTCTCAGACCCAACTAATACCCCAACCTGCAACATGCTGCCTTTTTTCCCCCGTCGAGCCCAATTCCGAGTCGACCAGCCCTCCTTAAAATAGTTTTAAGATCTCCTCTGGTATGGCGTCAGCCACGGTGATAGGAGATGTCTTTTTTACTCACTACTGATCGACTAGATTTTTCTCTCCCCCAGCGGTGAGCCCTTTTTGCCTTCCAGACGTCCCTTAAACCTCGTTCCTGGGGTTTTGAGCAGCTTCCCCTATTTTTTACTCCCTGACTTGTCTCCTTAGTTGCGCTTCAGCTTTTCATTGGACTATTCCTCGGGCCGAAAAAGGTTCTTTTTCCATTTTTATGTCGCTCGATTTTCTCCATTGTCTGCGGATGCGATCCCTTTTCTCCCTCATAGTTTCTTGTGTCCTTTTTTCCGACTCTGCTCGCCTTTTTTTCATTGGCCACTCTTCTCGGCTGAAATCAAACCTTTGCCCTGTCAGATGACCGCAGCGTCTGCGACCCCTGAAGCGGAACCTCTGCCCTCTGCAGTTCCCCCCCCCCCCCCCAAAATGGTTGTATGCTTCCCCTTCCGCTAGTGCTCCACGAAGCCTACTTCTTTTTCCCGGTGAAAGCCTTTGGTCACCCTTTCTTTCTCTTAGTTCGTTTCACCCCTGAACCGTACGTCCTCTAACCCCAATTCCGATGCCGTCCTCGTTCCACCGCACATTTTTCCCCATCCGGTGACTTTTCTTTCTATGTGCGAAATCCAATTCGTCCTGCCGACGAGGAAATGGACGTCTGCATACTAGGATATCAGCACGTTCTTATGATCCCGGCTGTAGGCAACGAGATCCCTCTAGAGCGCAAGATTCAACCCCTTCACTCCTCTAGTCCCAATTTTCCTGCGTGTGCCTAAGCTTTCTGGCCGACGACTCGTTCGTTGCCTCTCCGCCCGGGGCCCCACTCCCTGGCCGCTCTTTCTTCCGTCTGGCAGAAAAACCGCCCTCATTCTTTTTTTTTTTTCCGCATCGCGATTGCAGCCCTCAACTCGTCGGCGGACGTTTCAACCTCTGTACTCTTCCCCTTGTCCATTTGATTCCTCTTCTTTGCCCTCCCCAATAAGTTCTTTCCGTATAACCAAGGGGGGGGGTGTTTGCGGGTGCTCGAGGAAAAACCTTTTTCTTCACCCGGAAACTTAATCGCAACGGGGGTGTTCTTTAGGCCCCAAATTCCTTTTCGACTTCCCCTTCTTCGTGGGAGCGCGCTCCGTTTCCAGAGTTTCAAATGTACGCGTTTTGCGTCCTGATTTGTTCCCCTTGTGATGATTCCTTTCCCGGCGTCGGGCTCCGTTTTCCTGACGAACCACCGGCGACCTTTGCTTGCCCCGTTTTTCCGATCAGGTAGGATTTTCGTTTCGGCAGAACCGGCTTTTCGATCTTCAGGCCTCCTTGTGAGGCGGCGCCTTTGCTTCCCATCCCACCCCCGCTCGATTTTTGCGCATGTTTTCTGCCCGGTGATACCTTTGCTCGGCTCAGGTCCGAATTTCACTTTGATCCGTCGAAAGCAATCTCTTCATTCAAGGTTGAATGTGCTGATTTGTGTGTTCTTTCTGACAAGTAGGGAATCCTTCTTTTTACTTGCGCAACTCTTGAACCCGTTCTCTTCCTCCTCCGGGTCATCTCCGACTGAGGTTCTTTCGCTTCTTGAGATACCTCTTTTTTTTAGCTCCGCACGTAGGGC
>Ga0179593_1487993_pt1 | contig 10795 bp, 15 predicted proteins | sample CZODoug2_1_08_16_FD_185931 | JGI IMG/M metagenome (GOLD analysis project Ga0179593, IMG submission 185931) | Vadose zone soil fungal communities from Angelo Coast Range Reserve, California, USA - CZODoug2_1_08_16fungal (PacBio error correction) | ecosystem: Environmental > Terrestrial > Soil >... | reverse complement strand
TTTTCGTCCGGGGCCCTCCCCATCGTCCATTGCTCCTCTTCGTATCTTGTTTCGCCCCCAAAACCGCCGCTTTTTGCCCCAAACCACTTTTTTGGACTGCGTAGATCCTTTTTTTGCCGTCCAAAAAATTCGTAGTTTCTTTTGGCCCTTCCTGTGGCAACCTCCTTTTTCTGTCCACAGATTGCCCTGCAAACCCATTCACCACCCCACCTTTTTTATGCCCACTTCCCTTGTGTTTGAGCCCCTGAATTTCGGTTTTTGCTTCAGTCCACCCCAAATGACCGGAATCTCAGAAGGCTGCTTTTGCGCGGTTGACTTGTCCCCCACTCCTGATGCATTCCCGTCCTTTGGCTAGAGGCTCCCTTTTTTTTTTCTTCCCCCTTTCTCCTAACCGGAGATCTATCCGTCTCCTTTTTGTTCGATTGCACTGAGCCCCCTTTTTTTGCTATCTTCCCAACGGTGGAAAGCCAGGCGCTCCCCAGTTCCCCAACATGCGGACCCCCCTTGACCTACCTCCCGATCTCCCCCCCCCTTTTTTTTACAACTTTCCTTCAAGGCGACCCGATTGCCTGCCGTTTATCACCCACCTCCCCTGCCTGAAAGCTTATAGTGAAAGTGTCCCCCCCTTTTCTCAATGACTGTCTTTTTTTCTCGGTCCCTCGCGTCGCATGATCACCATGAAAACAGGATGGTCTTTTTTTCCGCCTCCCCTCTCAGTGGCAAAACCCTCTCCGGTCTTGGAGATTTCACTTCGTTGACGTTGACCCAATCTGGATGGGCGACTCAGCTGCTTGTGTTCCTTTCGGGTTTTTCAAAGAGTCCCCTGAAAGTTCGTCAGGGACCAGGGTGACTAATTTCCAGTGCCGAGACGACTTTCCCATTGCAGTTTTTTGCAGAAATCTTTTTCTATTCTTTGGCTTCTTTTGGACCCCTTGTTTTCGGGGTCGTATGAACTTTCCCCCCCGCGCTCGGCCCATTCCGCGGCCCGATAATTGCCTTGATCTCTGGTACCGTTTGTTCAAAACACAAACAAACCCCCACCAAATTTTCCTCCGAATTCACCCCCCCCTCGCCCAGTTCCTAGCTCTCCCTATCTGCTCCCGGAAAGGGTCTTGGGGTCCCGTTGTTCCTCTTTCCTAAACCAAATGTTTTGATCACTTTCCTGAGCCCAAGGGAGGAGCCTTTCTTTGTGTCCGTGCCTGCCTCCCTCCTTCGATCTGTTAGGGCGATTCCTGGCGCCCCACCCTTGTCTTCGGACGCCACCCCCCCTCGTGTCGGAGTGGAAGGAGATGTCCCTCAACGCCATGAACTTTGTCCCGCTCCGACATGCCGGTGCTCTCAGTCTCCACATCCCCCCACTGCCGGGCCCCCAACTCCCTCTTGTTGCAAATTGCCGAACCTTCCCCGCTTGTTTCCCTCTTTCCACCTCCGTTGTAGGCCACGGCCATTGGCTCTCAAGCGAGTTTCGCCTTTCGCTCCTTCCGGCAGTGTTTTTAATTCCGCTTTTCTGGAAGGGGCTTTGTAGACCCTCCTAGTTGTGGTTCCCCCCCACCACCAATGCGCACTTAGTCGCCAACTTTTGGTTCCCCCCCCCCTCTCTTCGTCTTTATTGTCTTGAAGGTTTTTTTTTCACATGCTTAAGCCATTTTATTTCTTCCTCCTTGTTTGTTTGTTTTTTTTTTTGATGATGAAAAATTCGATGTCTTTTTCCCGGACAGCTTTCCCCCCCCCCCCCACCATCTACAAGAATTTTTTTACGTGGGGTTTTTTTGTTTTGCGCCAAGTCCCTGCGGCATTGCAACCCAACCCTTCCCTCCCTTTTCTCTCTCCTCCCTCCCCTTGTTCATTTCCGAACCACCAGCGCGGCTCCTCAGGGTTGTTTTGGACCGCTTGAAGTGTTCTTTTCACCTTGCTTGACGGGTTCTTTCCTTTTTTTTTTCCCGTATGCTTGGAAGGCCGTGTTGGTTCTTTTTGAAGATTTTTTGACCCGGAGGATTTTGCCCTATTTCCCTTTCGTCCTATCATCCTCTTCTTTGCCCCAGGCAGACGATTTTTATTCCTTATGCCCTTCAATCTTTTCCCTCGATGCGTGCAACTGCCACAGCCAGGTGGTTCTCGCCCCTTTTTCTGCCCCCGTGTTGTCCCCCTCTATACCCTGAGATCGCGCTTCCGCCCCCGATCTCCTTAACGAATACGCATTCCGGGGGCTTTTTTGTTTTGGTGTGAGTTTTGGCGTACCCGGGTTCCCTTGGTCTTGATTCCACGCTGACCATCTTTATGTCCCTAGGGCTAGCGGCCTTTAGAAAGATTTTTTTCTCATCCCCTTTGATTCTTCCCCTTTTTTTTTTCCCTCTTGCATGCGTCTCCGCTCCAGTTGCCACGTGCCCAGCGTAATATTCAACCTTTTTTACCCATGCTTCACTTTATTTCCTTTTTAGGGGGACATTCCACATCAGTACTCGTCGAATCTCACACCGTCAACTCGGGACCCTAGCTTGAATCATGTCCCTTCGTGGAATTCTTTCTTGTTATCCCTGGTGTTCATGTAGTGGAGCGCGGCGGTTCATCTCTTCAAAGCGTTGACTTGAGCACCTTTTCATGTCTTTTGCGATCTCGGTTTTCAGTTGCGGTGTTTCAGTCGTGAAGAACCGTAAATCTTTGTTCCCTTTCTTCTACATTTCTGGTTTATTTCTTCGGGCATTTGATTGTGCATCGCTTTCTTGTTGTACCCTTCTTTTTTTGATTTTGTCTTTAAAACTCCGTTATCACACAGTGATCATTTTATCGACAAAAAACCACCCTGGAGCCCAGATCGATCTTTCCCTGTTGGTGTCCCCTTATTTTTGTTCCTTTTCTTGCCTTCGAGCGCCCCCCGCCCCCGTGCCCATCACGGACGTTCTCCCTTTCGCCGTCCTTTCCTCTTGGGGGCTTGAGTTAATTGTTTTTGCCCGTCTTTCCTGGGAACGAACCCCCCTTGGTCCGTTGGCTAACGGTTTGATTTTTCCCTCGCATCCGTGGGAGAGATTTAGTTCCGGATTGCTCTTCGACTAGACCCTCGTAGCGCTTTTGTATGATGGTTGAGGCCTCCCCCCCCAAGTTTGAGTTTCTAGACATTACTGCGGTTTTCCTCCATGCTCAATTAATCCTTGGACGTCTACCCTTCGAAGGCGGCTCTCATTCCGCTATTCGGATTTGCTCTTGAACAATCCTTTTATTTCGTAGGTCGCTTCATTATATGGAATCTCCGATGCTCACCCTTTTTCAACTAAGATCTTTTTTCTCTGCTTTGCTGTCCTTTTTTCAGTGATTTTGTCCGTGTGCTTCACCTCAATCGCGATGTTTGCCTCTCTTAACCCTTAGTTCCGTTTTCTTTTTCGGTGGCCCATCCTACGCCCCCATCACGATCCGACCCATGTTTGCTCGATTTGCTCCCTCAGGTTCGTTTCGGCCTCTTTCCGTTTTCAGGTCCTGGCTTTTCCCCCCCATCGTTTTGCGTCTTTCACCTCCCTCCCTTCCGTGCAACTGCCCCCCCCCTCCATTCTGGTCTTCTAGGGCCCTTGAGTAGGCACTGTTTCTATTAATTTCCGTCAAGGACCGCCAAGGGATTGGTTACTTTCTGCGTTTTGCCTCCCTGCGACTTTTTTACGCTACCTCCGTAATTTCCGATGGGCGTCTTATTACTGTGAAAGTTTGCCCTCTTCTTCCTTTCCCCTACCCTGCTCCCCAATGTTTGTTCCCCCCCTCGACCCCGGCTTTTTTTATTCAGTCATCGCGGTCTGGCAAAAGCTCGAGTTTTCCTCGGTTGTTTGTCCCTTTTTCCCATCTTTATATTTCCACTTCTTCTCGGTCGATTGCGTTTTATTTTCCCGGTTGTCCCACTTCGCGGCGCTGATTCGTGCTGATTCACGGCCTTTAGCATGCCGGTTTTTTGATTTTTGTTTCGCGTCCCTGACCTCCCCTATCCTAAGTTGCTCTTTTCAAACCCCCCCCCCCCCCCCCCCCCTTCACGTGTTGCGGTATTCCCGACCCCATCTCCTTGAGTTAGATCTGGACAGTGCCGTCTGTCTTCGTCAGGCGTTCGGAACCCCTGTCCCTGGTCCACTGCTTTTTTGTCCCTCGGGTTTCCCACGTCGGTTGGTCACCTGAGCAAGTTCGTAACGCCCGCCTTCTTTTTTCTTGGGGGCGCTTCGGAATTGCGGTCTTCTGTGTGGACATTGGTCCATCCGTTTTGCGGACTCTCTTTGGTGCAGGAATTGACTTTTCTCTTCCTTTTCATTCCTTGCTTAAGGTCTCCCTCGACACGCTCCCCCCCCGCCTCATGACGCGTTGCCGCAAGGTCTGTCTTCCACCCCCCCCGTTCGGCTTTGCGTTCGCCCGCGCCTTTTCGCTTCCAACGTTGATGGTTCCCCCGTTCAGCACCCACGCGTTCGCCCCGACCCGTTGTTTTTTTTTTTTCCTACTCTTTTTTCCAGTTGGCGACACAACCCTTCCTGTCCGACACTTCACTTTTAGAGAACTCCTGCACCGTTCCCACCCTCCGCGTTTTCATTTGGATGGGTCGTACCATTCATTTTCACCCGTTCTCGCCGTAGACAGCGTTACCTGGTTTTAATTCTTTATCTGCCATGATTCATTTTGCGCCTCCCTCGAATTCCCCGTGAAGCTTACTTTTCTTTCCCTGCCCCGCTTTTCTTTTCCCCCCTTTTCCTATCTCACTGGGTTTTGACACGGTGTACGCTAGTTTGCTATGGGCTTTGCCATGGCGCTCTTTTTTCCGGTTTCCGCCGTCAAGCTTCCCCCCCGACGTTGCCCCGCTGCGTTTATGTTCCCCTAAAGGTTTATGCGTTTTTCGCGTCCCCATGCTTCGCCCCCACCCTATTTACCAGTTATACTTTCGGATCCAGGTGTTTGTTTTCGCTCCCTTCTCGTTATCCCGGTGTATTGATCTTACTTTTTCCGAGAATTGGGTACTTGCCCACTCCCCCCCCAGCTGCAGGGGGTTTCTTCGAAACCCAATCCTGAAATAGTCGTGCGTGGGTTCCTTATTTTTTTCTCTTGTTGTGTGGTGTAGTGTGGAGGGGGAGTGGGGCATTGTTTTATGCTAGTGTTTTTGGTTCCTATTTCATGGAGTCTAGTTCGGTTTTGATTAGCTGGAGTGTTTGGCTTGTTTTTTTCTTTGATGGTGTAGATGCTGTGTTGGTCGCAATTTATTTCCGTTTTGTGCGGTCGTCCGTACCCTGCGCTCCCGCGAGACGTCAGTTAGTTGCACTTTAAAGGTGACCCTGATTGCCACGTCGCCTCTGGTCGCTTTTATTTACGCGTGGCAGTGATGGCACCGATTCCTTCCCCGCCCCAGATTATTCTTTCGACTACCCTTCTCCGTGTCCCTTGCAGCCACCACGCCCAGCCTTTCGCCTGGTTTTCGCTCCCCCTTCACTAATTCCATGAGTCCCTCGACAGTGTACACTTGCCCCCTCTTTTTTAATAATTGAGATTCAGGGGACTTTTTTTGAAATTGGACCCCTTTCATCATCTTGAAATCTAGCAACCCACTTTTTCCCATTGCCTGTGTATGTTTCGTTGAACCATTTCCGTTTTTCTGTTTACTCAATCGACAAGTTTTGTGCACCCCCCCACCTCCCTCTTTTTCCTGAGTGTTTTATCCTTTTTGTTTTTTTGCTTGGGGATCTTGTTGGGTTGTGGGTGTTGAGTCTTTTTGGGATCTTTCTATCTTTAATAATAACCTAGTTCTCTTTTTGGGGGTGGGTTTTGTGATTCTCTATGAAAACCCCCTTCTACACACACACCACAAATGTTGCCGGCGATTTCTCGAAGCTCTTTCTCCAAAAGTGACCCAAGTCGATGTTCGGTTGTCTCCCCCCCCCATGCTTCCCTCCGCTACCGACCCGCCCTTGTGTGTTTTGAAGATAAGACAGCATCCGGTCAGAGATTCCCCGGACCCGGCAATAAATTGATTGTTTCGGTTGCCCCCCCTGCTCCTCCCATGTCCGTACTTCCATGGAAAGGTATACGGAGATTCTATCCAGTTGATTGATTCTTTTTTTTATGCCCTTCATGATTGTACTTGTGCAAGGTGGTAGAGGCTTGACAAAACATACCTCTATTTCCTCATTTTCTGTCCGGCGGATGCGTCTGATGTTAAGCCCCCACGCCTCCCCGAACCCTCAGTCCCCTCAACCTTTTCCGTTTCCCGGTACCTCCTGTCTTGTTTTTTTCCGTCTCACAAGCTGTTCATCGTCACCACATTTACCTTCTCCCCCCCCAAGAGCCAATGATTTTCCCCTACTCACATCACCCCCCCGACATTTGCCGGGTCCAAACCCGGACTGCTTTCTGCCCTTTCTTGATAGAAGTCCTCTTTTTTACGGTTTACTTTGTGGACGCGCCCCCCCCATCAAACAGGGTTTTCTTGTTTTGGCACCTTCGGTTTCCTCTGAGCCCTTCTTTGGGATTTGTTGGAAAAAGGTATTCCTTAGTATATTTTCTTTTTTTTCCTTTGCGTCCCTACCTGCCTTTTTTAATGATTTCCTGGCCACAATTTCCGGCTGACAAACAATGAACTGCCCCGGGCCATTTCATTACCTTTTTTGGATTTCGTCGTGTACACACTCGGAACACCTCATGTCTGCTTTTCCTTGTTTTTCCGCACAGGTCAAAATATTGCGCCATGAACCCACGCCCCAGTAGACTCGGCCCCACCGTTGGGAGACCACATGGTAGGGCCCTATATTTGAGCCGTGATCTTGCCTTCCCAATACCTCGTCAGCGGTTTCTTCGCCGGGCGATTGCGCAAAAACCCCAACATCGCCGCTTGGGGTAACAGGTTTTTGTAGTGTACGCACCCCCTGTCCCCCCAAACCTTTACCTGCTGTTTTGTTTTGACCACTGGTTTTCGCCCTAGGGTCCTCCTCCCCCCCCCTTTTTTTTTTCTTCCCAAGCTTGGCTTGGACCCTTTCTGCCCCTACCTCAATGGTTTCCAAAATGCTTCGTGTTGAATTTCCCGCCTTTCTCCGTCCTTCTGAAATAGTTAGTTCGGCCTAATTGTTGACTGCTTGCCCGGAATTTTCCTCCTGCTGACTGCATGCTCCACCCCACTTTTTTGCCCCCGACCGGGGCCTGGCTGTTGTTTGCACCATTTACGATTGTCCCCCGCCTCCAATTCTGGGCGATCAACACTTCCCCCCCCTTCTTAGCCCGTGCTGCTCTGACCCCCCGTAGGACCAGAAGTGTTTTTTCTGCTACACTTTTTCGCACTTAATGCGGCAGGGCCTTTTACGTCCCTGTTCTATTACCGCTTTCTGGATTTTTCGGCATTCCGCTCCTGTCCGCTGCTTTTTTTCAAACGAGGTGCTTCTTGTCCCCCCTTATCGCCCCCCCCAGCGACTGGTTTGGGGCAAGTACGAATTTTCGTTGATGGGCAGCCTCCTTTTTTTCCTTCGAATGTTTTTTGTTTTTTTCCGTACCCACGCCCTTGCCCCCCCGCCCCCCGAACCCACACGGCGACCGTTATCTTTTTGTGCATTCTGCCCTGTGACCACAGTATTGTCGTCTTTGTCCACGCCTGCTTCTGGTCTTTCATCGTCCCGCCTAGTCGTCCCGATCGCTCGCTTTTTTCCCCCCCCCCCCGCCGTCCCCCTTTTTTCCGCGTAGTTTTGAGCCTGGTAACCCTGTAGTACCCCGGTCTTTAGTGAAGCCCAGCTTCTCTCCAGTTTTATATGAACTTCTCCGTCGCTGATGCTGTTAGCCACCAGCCTGAATTCTCCCCTTGCTCCCCTTCGAAACTGCAATACCCGTGACCAGTGTCCCCGCTCTCCCTTTCCAGCCGCGGACCTAACCGCCATGTTTGCGTGGGTCGCTCTTTGCTTTAACTGGCCAGGTGGCTTTTGGTCCTTGGTTGATTACCCCCCACTTCTCAAAGTGACACCCGTGCTTTGGTTCATGACATGTCTCGACGCCCCTCTTTACTGGACCGCGTTGGCTGTTTTTGCCATTGTCTTGAGTCTCGTATGGGATGGGACAGGCGTTGTCGGCCACCGCCGCCTCCCACCCTCCGCCGCAAACCCTTTGTCTGCAGTCCAAGGCGAGGAGTTCTTTCCCCCAATCAGTTTTCTGATCTGCGCGATCGCCCCCTGCCCACTTTCCCGTCAATGTTTCATTCGTGCAGTTTTAAGGCCCTCACGATTGATGTGTGTAATGAACCCTTTTGAGCCTCTTGATTGCCTCGTATTTTCTTGTCCTATCTCTGCTCCCCCCTTGCCGTTCCCCCCTGCATGATAGAGGATGATGTCGTGTACGGTCTGCCCAGTGATGCATATAACTACACTTTTTATTTCGTCTTTGTGATTTCCCCGCCCGTTCAGTACTACGGGACCGTCCCAGGCGTCTTCTTCTAGCGGATGTCTGTCCGAGCTCTCCCCCCCACCCCTCTCTTACTCCTGGCGTACACCCTTGCCCTTCTTCACCAGCGTTAGGACCAGACTCGGTTGGCATTTTATGCCGTTCGGACGTCCTTTCATGTACTTTCCCCCCCCACACTGCCGCCCTCTCTTCCTCCCCCAATCTCCCCTTCTCCCATGCCTGTTGTCCGTCCATTTCGGTTTCCAGACCAGCCCTGCCTCTTTTCCCTTAAGCCCACGATTCCGGCCCACCTACACCGGTATGTGTTCCCTCCCCTCGCCATGATCCCCACTATGTGTATTGACACCCAGGGACAGTGTGACTTTTGCTTCCGCCACTACTTGGACCGGGGTTGTCATTATAGCGCCCTGCAGCCCCCTTCCAAGTGAACCCTCCCGTCATAACCCTTCACCCCCTCACCGCGCCCATTCCCTCGAAGCGCTACGATCTTTTGTCTTGGTTTTCTTTGGGGGGCTTCCACCCCGTCTATGTTTCCTTCCAAACGGGCGACGCCGGCCGTTCCTCGTCCCTCCACGTTTCGGCGTCGTACAACTCACGACAGTCTTTTTCGGCTTACGTGGCGGCGTTTTTGTTTTTTTTGTTGTTTTTTTTTCGATGCCAATTTTTTTGTTTTCACGTTTCTTTCTATTCTCCCTTATGGGGCCCTAACCCGGAGATCCCCCCCAATTTCCCCACAACTCCAATGAGAGCATTAGACATCACATCCAGACCGTCTTTAACCATACATCAGACAACGCCCAATGCTTCCTTCCTATTCCTCGGATGCCGGCCTTCCTCCCTTTTTCTTCCCAGTCCCCTGATCTCTCCTCTACTTTGCCGGCCCTGATATCTTCTGAATGTCTGTGGTTCCTTCTCACACCGTCCACCATGTGCATACTGCTAGAAGATACTAGAGAAGTTCCGCGACTCGCGACTCGTCGAGAAGAATTTTGACCGAATCAGTGCTCTCTAGTCAAGCCGTTTACGTCAAGACTAGTGCGTTTTTTCTTTCCTAGTCCCAACACAAACTCATATGCCTTCCTTGAGCCATTTACCGTTACATTATACCCACCCGTGTGATTTCCAAACTCCTCCAACACTTCCCCCATCCCTCCCTTTCTTCAAATTTCTGTGTAGTTGGCTATACGTTTTTTGTTTTGTGTGTCTGACTCATGCGAGATTGCGATTTCCTTTTCCCCCGGACTTTCTGTTAATCTCTTCCTGTTCGCGTCGGTCCTGTGTTGCCCTCACAGACGCGTTTTGACGGCAGCGGCTGAGTCCCTCTGGCACGTTATTACTTTTTTTGACCCTACTATTTCTTACTATGGACCCTGTTAATGTCGCGAATCCGACGACGGCACTGCTCTGGACCACTCCCTATGCCGCGCGCCATTCCCGTTCTCGATTACACCCAGATGCCAGTCTTGTTTTTTTTTTTTGCAGGATGGCTTCTTTTCTTTTGATGGCGTTCCTCATCAGCGTGTCCTCAGTTTCCCTTACATCACTCCAGTGTTTCTGTTCGCCTTTGGTATATTCTTCCCTTTTAAGCTTTTTGTACCTGCGCCGATCCCCGCTGTTGATTACGACTCTCCCCGTTCCTCCCCCAACTACCCACATGATTCAGTCCCACAAAGTATATCCCCACACAAACAGCATCTCCGACTTCATAAAACTTCAGTCCACCCTCACACCCAAGATTATTTTGCCTCAATCTCTCGTCCTGCGGCTCGCCCGTCGCTCTGGTTTGTGAGATTTCCCTTTTCTTAGTGTCCTTTCGATTTATGGGTCCCGCATCCACATACACCGTGTCCTGACACTACCCCCCCCTTGACCATGAACCCCTGGGCCTCCGCGCAATTGTTTTCCCCCCTTTTTCCTCCGAGTCGATTTTTTGAACCTCTTGACCCAGCTGGGGCTTCATTCGGCGTCCCACAACCGCGCGCTCTGTTCCCTCCCCCCTTCGTTCGCGCGTTTGGGTAGTTCGACCCCTGGTCCTAGCGACCACTGTTCTTTGACGCCCCTGAACTCACTTGTCCCCCACATGCCAACACATTTCCCCCATATCCTTATCTTTTTCCCCAGGTGCCTCCTTCATCCCTTTTATTCACCCCCGTCCCCCCCCCCTGCCTGGGACATCCCTCCGTTCTGCAAATTGTATTCCTGTCACTCTTTCAGCGACTTTTTTCCCGCACGTCCCTGACGACTTTTGAGAAGTTGATCCCGGTATCGTTCGTGTTGGCGCACTTCGCTCCCTTTGCGCATGGGTTTTTTCTCACCCAGTTCCTTGTTGGTACTTCAGGAGTGACCCTTTATTCGCCTTTTCCCCCCCTCTCTCGGACTGCTGGTTGTTTGCATGGTTGGTTGGCACGTCTTCGTC
>Ga0179593_1462433_pt1 | contig 10795 bp, 13 predicted proteins | sample CZODoug2_1_08_16_FD_185931 | JGI IMG/M metagenome (GOLD analysis project Ga0179593, IMG submission 185931) | Vadose zone soil fungal communities from Angelo Coast Range Reserve, California, USA - CZODoug2_1_08_16fungal (PacBio error correction) | ecosystem: Environmental > Terrestrial > Soil >... | reverse complement strand
TCTCCTCGGCATTTCCAAATCACGTGGTTTTCCTCTGCCTCAATGTCGGCGCCCCCCGCCCTCGATGTTTCCCGCCTTAAAAATTCCGTAAATTTTTTGTTCCCATGTTACGTCAAAAGCATCTTGTGCATTTCGGGCCTGATGATCCTGAGTCCTTTGCATCGTGCTGTTAAAGTCCAAGTTAACGTCTATTTCCTACGTCACGCCACCCCCTCCTTTTCCTCTTTGATACGGCCATCTTCACTTCTTCTTTTCCCTCATTGTGTGAAGAGATTCAATCCGCTCCATCCCAGGCCAAGTCGGTCGTCAAGTCATCGAAGTCTCCTCTCCCCACAACCAAAACCACTCCACTGTCCTAATTTTATACGTAGTGTCCTCAATCGTCCATCGCCCCTTCTCGCCCCCCAATTGGCTGGTGCCATCTTTTTTCCACCGTCCCGAGATCGGGGTGCCTAGTGTTCTAAGACGCACCGCTGCTTGTGCTCGTTCCCCCAGATAATCATGTTTGCAACATCTGCTTTTTCACTCTGTGTTTTGCACGGAAAAGTGGCATTATCCTCCGTAGGTAATCGACCACGAGTTTAGCTTACTCTGTGGCAGCGGCCCCTTGAAGAGCCCCTGAGCTGAAACGGCGTCCCCGAGATTCCCCCTTTTTTGGTCAGAGAGTAGGTTTCTCCCCGCCAGCAGATGGATTGACCTTTCCTTTACCCTCCGGGCCGGCCGACTTTTTCTCATTTAGGTATTCAAGGTTTGAGACCACCCCCTTTCTTTCTGCCTCTCTTTTTTTTAGCCTCTGAGAAACAGATCGCTTACACGGCATCCGCTCGTTGGGGGCGGTAGATTTCCTGAAGTGTCCGCTTGCATGCAGTCTCGGTTTCTCTAGATATTTTTCAGCACTGCCGAGGTTGCTTTACTCAATTGTAATACTTTTTTTCTCTTGCGCCTCAGAGCCGCGCGCGCAATAAATTTTTTTTCCTCCAATTTTCCCATTTCCCCCTTGTTTATCTCGAACTTTTTTTTTCTTCTCGCGATTGTTCAAAATATTTCTGCGGCCCTCTCTGCTGCTTTTTATGTACGCAAACACCAAGCTATTGTTCAGGCGTCCCTGGGACCCCTCGAAGGACCTCCAGTTCGGTTCAGAGGCACTCCTTTCGTTCGTTTTTTCCTTTTTCCTGCTTTCACGCAGACCCCATCGCCTCAACAACCCGAGTGTTTGCCCGCTCAAAATCACGCATCGTCCCGCGTTGAGTTCTTCCTTGCCAAATATTCTCCTTCGCGAGGCTTCTTTATTTCATACCAGGAATTAGAGTGCGACTCGACTTCCGGCCATATCCTCGTCCACCGTCTATCGGCGGCGGTCCTTGTGCTGCTCTATTTCTCCTAGAGTTGCCCCTCCCTCTCTTCACACACATGAGCTGTTCACCACTTCCCGTTGACGGAAAATCACTTAACTAAACTCCTTTTCCACCTGTGTCTCTCCCGTTCCGAAATCGTTTCCCTACATTTCAACGTATAGATGCCCCTAATTCGTAAATCTCGTTTGTTTATTGGCCACCGATGGTTTTTCGCCGGGGTTGCTGTGCTGAGCAGCGGAGAATATTTTGTTGGCGTCAAAAAGGGTTTACGGCGCGCGTTGCTCATCCCGACTTCCCTCTCTGTAGCTGGTCGGCCTTGCAGCGTTTTCCGCCAAAAGACCCGTCCACCAGGATGCCCAGCTAGATCCCCTCCGATACCAGACGCTTGCGCCATCATTCCCCTTAGGTAAGAAAAAACTACCGAATTCTCATACTTTTTTACAACCGGATCCGGGGAAGGCAACCCAACGAGCCCGTGTGACTATGGCGGTACTCCGAGTGGCTTTTTAGTTTTGGCGGTGGGTGCATTTCTTTATTGTCATTTGGCTTCGGTTTTCGGCTTGTCTGATGGCGGCGTTTTTCATTGTGTTATTAGCATGTTGAGTGGAATTCTTCTTTCCACAGAAAAAGAGGGCCGCATTCCGTCATTTCATTTACATGGCGGAGATTTTCCTTGGTCATCTCCTTTGTTTAGCAACGGTGAGATAACATTGTAACTTCTTTTCGACTGATTTCACATGTATGGCGGCGCCCGCTTTTTTTCCTTGTTCATTTTCGCTCTCTTCGCTTGCTATCCTCTTACTGGGAGATTATTTTGCCTGTAGAATCGGAATATGGCTTTTCTTCTTTGGATTTTTTCTGATAGGAGAATTTTGCCCCCCGGTCTTCTCCTCTTCCTCTCATGCGTCAGTCTTCCGGAGCGCCCGAACCTTTTTCGTCTTCTCTCGGACCGCGCGTCGACCTTGTTTTTTTCTTTTCTCCGGGCAGTTTCTCGTCCCTTTCTTCGCGATGTGAGCTTTTTCTGACATCAATTCATCCTGGTAGAGTATCTCTCGTACGCCAATTTCTTGAACTTCCATTTATTCTAAGCATCTCTTCCCCCTCTTTTTGATCTTCATACGATCCGGATTCTTCCAAATTCAGGGAACGCCAGTGTTGCACTCCCCTTTCCATTTCCCCCGCTCGGAATGGTTGCCCTTCCAATTCTCCCTCCAAGTATAAAGCGCTACCTCTTTTTCAATGGCCGACACCTGATTCACGGTTGTGCCGTCCCCTTCTTTTTCTAAAGACTTTCCCACAATCGTGTGTCCCCCCACATCTTTTTCGTTTGAATCAACTTTTCCCTCGACGGAACAGGACGTCCCCATTTTTTCTCTGGCTCGTGACTTCCTCAACTGACACCCCCAAGCTATAAGACTCCCGTCTCATGATTCCCTTATGTGCTATGCTCGGGTTGTTATGTCAACCTCTTCCGTATTCCACCCGCTCTTCTCACGTCCCCAAAGGGGCATCGAGTTCCTTTCCTTAGTTTACTTCCCTTTTCCCCCGACCAATTTTTCCCTCCTATATCCATTCTTTCTACGCATAAGTTTTTTTGTTCGTATGGTTTTGATGCCCTGTTTATGTGGAAGGCCATTGCTCGTTCCCCCCTCTCTGTCAGGCTCTCCCCCAGGCTCGTTTTTTTCCTTGAGAAGCTTCCAGACTATTGCTTTGCCGCAGGATCTGAGACGTGCAGTAAGGTTCCCTCCCTTTTTTTCCTTGATCGGTTTTTTTTGTGTTTTTCCCGTTGCCGCCTAGCCAGCTTTCCTCGCTGAAGGCGGGGACATTCTCCATCCCATCCGGCGGCTTCCCTCTGTTTTTTTCGTTCGAAAGGCCCCCCCATGGTTTTCCGCATTTGCTTAAAGCGGGAAGTCTTTTTTTTCCTAAAATGCATTGGGTATCGCGGTATACGGTTCTTTCTTACCCCATGCTGAATGAGGGCACTTCTTGACCGTTCCTTCCCCACTTCCCCCTGGCGTGTCCTTCACTTTTTTGTTGTCCTTCTCGTCATTTTTACTTTTCTATCCCTCTTCTTCATGTTTCACTGCTAGGATATTGGACTTCTTCCCATTGTCGTAGATCCCTTCTCTTTCTCATGGTTGTCCTTCTATTCTTTCTGTTTTTCCGAATCAAGGACATACAGAAACCCCCATTTTCGATTCGCTGGTCTCGACCTTTCTGTATCCTTTTCTGATTCTCCGCATTGCGTTTCGGCTTTTTTCTCTAGACAGTGGCAAGAGTCTCCGTTGTCTCCCACCCCCACCCCGAGAGGTCCCCCTCTCATAATTACCGATTCGCATTTCCGCAGTCCTACTCACTTTTATCGCGCGACATGCCGTTTCTTTTTACTCGCGCCAAGGTCGGGTCCCTTCCCCCTTACTTTCCGCTCTTTTTTGCACCCTCCATGTGTTTCCCGCCTGGGTCGACCACGCCGATCCCGGACCTTTTTGCTGAAGGAAGTCCTTGGGTCCTGTTCCTTCGTTGTCTTCCCTCGCATCCACCCTTTTTCTGCACTCTCTGTCGCAGCCGCATGCTCACTGGACCGCGTTCCTCCTTGTGCGTTTTTTTTTACCCGCTCTAACTCTGGTTCTGTCCTTCATCCACGGATTGCTCGTTTTTTTCCCGTGCCTTTGTTCTCTTTCAGCCTTTTCCGCTTCGGTTTTTGTATTCCGGATGATTTCTCCGATTTTCTCGCTCTCTTTGGGAGTCTTTTTTTCCCTTTGTGTCTGTGCTTATTAAGGACCGTCTGTCGTTTGCTTTCCGCCGGACATCGCTCCTTTTTTCCTTGTGCGCGCCCTGAAGCTCTTTTTCATTTTGCGCGCCACTCACTCGCTCCCGATGTCTCTCCTTTCCCCCCCTTGCCCTCCTTTTCATGAACACAAACGTATTAATTTTTTGCTGTTTTTAGTTGTTACGGTTGAAGTTCATGATTTCTTTCCGCTTTCTCCCCTTTGGACTTGATTTCTTCTTTTCGTCCCACGTTCCGGAGGTCCTCTCTCATTTGTTGATTGCGATCTTCTTTTTCCTTAGGGTTGCCTATTGTAATGCCCTCCCCGACGTTTTGTCACTCTCTGGAGTTTCATCTTCTCCTTCTTCTATTTAGTTGGTCGGCGGCATACGTATCTGCCCTGCCTCAAGTACCTTTTCATGGGCTTTAACCTTGTCCGTATGCGTGTCTTTTTCCTCGTTGACTGTTTTCTTTTTTTGGCTTTTCGGCGTTCCAGCGCACTTTCTCTCTTTTTTTTCGATGAACAGCAATCTGGGTAGTTCATTCGGTTTTTGTTGTTCGCGGCCGACTATCGTTTCCCCCTTTTTTTTGCCCTTCCCCCCCGCAGCGCGTCTGACGCGCATGAAATATTTTTCAAAATTGGAGGGCCCTTTCTTTAGTCCGCAGGTTTCCTTTTTTCCATCCCAGAAATGGAGTTGTTTTTTCTTGGCTTGAAGCGGGTCGTCAGAGCGGCTTACCTTTGCCTTTTTCTTTGATGCTTGCAAACAGATCTATCTCCCACATTTCTCCTTTTCCGTCCGCTTCAGACCCGTCACGGAACTCGCCAAACTCTTTCCCTATATTCTTGCTCTTATAGTCGGTCTCTGATCGTGGCAGTCATGAGTTGTGTTTCCCCCTTGTCGTAGGAACTCGTCCCATGGCCCTGGGTTTTCTGGTCTACTCCAATTGCGGTTTTCTTTTTCTGCGCCTTAATAAATTAAGAGGTGAACTCTCTTTTTCTCATTTTATGAGTTTTTCCCTGGCTCCGAGGCTCTCTTTTCGCTGAACTCTTTTCGTGGCCTCCTCTTTTTTTCCTTGCAGAAGAAGCTTCGTTGCCCCTGTTGTTCTGCAGTGGATGATGGGTCTCTTTTGTGAGATCCACTCTTTCCTATGAATCGTGAGCTGCTTGAAGGAGTTCATCTGTTGTTGCACTTTGCGCTTTTTTTCCTTTGAGATTTTACTTAGCATGCGGCCCTTTGTTGTTCATCTTTCGATTGTCACTTCCCCTGTATAACGTCTTGTTTTTTTTTGCTAGTCTGGAGTGAAGCTCTTCCACAACGGGCCTTTTTTGAAGCTTTTCTTTTGCCTGCTTTCTTTTTTTTTTTTTCGTGACTAAGATCCTTTTTCTTTCGTTGACCTCACAGCTTTTCTTCTTCATCTTTCTTTCCCCCTTGCTTGGCCGGAAACAATGTTCACAAATTTCGCTGTCGCTGAAACAGCGTCCTTTTTTCCTACAGGAGCAGTCTTTTTTTTCCCCTGGTTTTAAACCACTTGACACCGGCTCTCTCTCTCTTTTAAAAGTGTGTTTGTTTTCTTCTTATAGCCTGTACCCTGTGTCTCTACCTGTCTCATGTAGTCCTCCCCCTGAGTCGCTGTTTTAAGGACACCAGTTTTCCGTCCGTACTTTGTGTTCCTCTCTTTTTTTCTTTTAAAAGTTTAATTTTACCTTTTCCCGTACGTATCAGTGCTCTTCTTCCAGATCGTGCCAAAATACATTTCAAGGTTCTGTACGGACAGTCACGTCCCCTCCTTCCCAATGGTTGTGGAAGGTCTTAACCTCCTCCCTGTGACAAGTCGTTCTTACCGCCTTCTCTTTTCTTCCCCCCAACATGACCAGCCTTTCTTCAGGCCTTTCCAGTCTTCTCAAATTTGGCCCTAGCCCCTGCAGTGCAGCATGTGCCTTTTCCCGAATCACCTTCCCTGAATAGGTCTTTCATTTTTCTCGTAGAGCCTCTTGTTTGCTCATTTTCCTTCTACTAGGCTTGCAAACCCATTCTTTTTTCACCGATGGTCCGGCTTCCGTTCCCAAGTGCACTGGAACGTTCTTTCCCCGCAACCTTCTTTCCTGTTTTCCCCATTGTCTTCCGATTAATTACTTATCAGACCCTCGCTCGCTTTTTCATTTTTGGAAGCTTCTGTTTGAGTTCAGCTGGATGCACTCCGTTTGCCACACGGGCCAGGCCGTTCACTCTCTTCTTCTCCCCGCATTCTGTGAATGCCCGCTCTTAGTATCTTTCCCCCTTGCGCTCCCTCTAGCGGTCAAAATCAAGTGCCTTTTCTTCTTTTTTCTCTTCCGTTCGGTTGAAAGTAGAGCTGCCTCTTTTTTCTCCAGATTTTTAAGCAAGTCCGAGTTTTTGTTTTGTTTCAGTTAATTCCTCCTCGGGAGATGCTGCGCCCGTTCACCGTCTTTTACCTCCCCCTTTTTTGGTGCCCGCCAGTTTCCTTCCCCCACACACTGGGTCCATGGGTGGCATCAGTCGCTTTTTTTTTTTTTTTTTCTCTTGCAGGTTTTGTTAATTTACTCCCCCCCCCTCGCTCTTTTTTCCCAGATTGATTTCCCCTTCCCCCCTCGCCTTCCTCTCTTTCTCGGAAGATTTTTTAGTGTTTGAGCTGCTCCGCTCCCCGTCCAAACTCTTGTCAAGCGTCCCCCTCTACTTCCCTCTTCAGTTAATCCCATGCCACTTCTTTCCGTGTTGACGACTGCCGCCCTTTTTCTCTTGTTTCTCCTTCTAATTTCGGCCATGTCCTGTATTATCGTTTTTCCCCCTTTCTTTTCGGAGCTTGATTTTTTTCCTACTCTTCCTCCATGAGTGCTTCCTAAGAAAGGTTCCCCCGGTTCATCACACGCTCCCCCCCTTTCTCCGTCGAAATCCATTTTTTTGATTCATTATTTGTCCTACTTTTTTTTTCCCTTGAGAAAGGGAGCCTTTTCTGCATTTTTCTCTTTTTTTCGTGCGCGATCACCCCCCCCGGAGCCTCACCAGGAGAAACTGATTATCTCTTTTTTCGCTTTCCGTTCCATTTTCTTCCCAGAACCCGTTCCCCCAAAGGATTCCGCTATTATGCCTCAAACGCCGCGTTTTTTCCTCTTGCACCCCACTTCCAAGAATTTTAATGGATTTCCTTTTCCTAAACAGTCCTGGCCCACTTCCGCTTTGCATTTGAGTAATCCCGTGCATTATTTTTTTTGGTTAAGCTGCGGTATCCTCTTTCCTTTTCCCTTCCCTTCCGATTCTTTTTGTCTTCTTTCGATTTACTGCGCATTTTTGCGTACGCTGCTTGAAGACCCCTCGTTGATTTGAGTTTTTTCCGGCGTCGGCGCATTCTGGTAGTCGTTTTTCTTCCCCATGTTTGACCACATGCTTCTTCCTCTTTTTTCCAAGTAAGGCATTCTCAATTGTGGATCCGCTCCTTTCTTTCTCTCTTCCTTCGAGAGGATCTGCGTTGACTTCTCATCTTTGCCTTTAGTGAGGTGACTCTTTGGTTTTCCTTTCTTTCCCTCTCGCGATTCGCCCCAAATCACATAATAAGATCAGCTATTCGATTCGACTTTCCTGTCCCGAGTCGCTATCTTGGTGGTTTGTCTCTTTTCTCCTTCCATGTCATTCTCACCAGATTCATCCTTGCCTCCTCCCTTCCCCCGTCCTGTTTGAGTATCTTACCCATCAGGGCAGTTTCTTCCGAAGGCCTTTCGTTGCTCTAGATCTTCTCTTCTCTTTTTTTCCACCTGAAGGCCACGCTTTGGTTTCCTTTTCATCCATTTCTTTATGGTGACAGGCTACTTCCCGTTTGATAGGCGATCCCTGCGTTTTTGCTTTTACTGACCTCTCCCGTTAGTCCCATTTCTTTTCCTTTAATTCCCTCCCCCGGGTTCCAATTTTTCTTTTTTCCCCTCTTTTCTGCGTAGCGGTATTCCATAGAGCAGTGACGAAACAACTAGCAGATCTCGACGCTGCGACTTATTCTCTGGTGTTTTCAATCTCGTTCATTCCGGCCTCCTTCTTCCGTCCTTTTTTATACCCTTTCTCGCGTTCCTTTTTTGTCGCTTTACACCGATACCTTCCTTCCTCCCAAGTTGCTCACCCTCCAGATATAGTCTTTTTCCGCCTCCTCCGTTTTGTTTTTTTTTTTCTCTCGTCTTTTCTTCCGGGGTAGGTTCTCCTCCTTTCTTCACTCGTTCTGCGAACTAATAAATGGGTTGGTGATTCGACTTTCGAAGACTTCGCTTAAAGCTCTGTGCGCAGGATGGTGCTGAGTTCTTCTGTGCTTTTTTTTGTTGCCACTTTTGCGATTGCTTCCTTGGCGTTCGGCGATGTTTCCCTTTTTTTTCCGTAAGATGATTGGACCCTTATGGGTTTCGTGCAATTACCTTTATAATCTTGTCCCTGGTCCTCATTTCTCCACGATTTTATTTCGGTTATCTTTTTGTTCCTCCCCATGCAGAAAGCGTTGACTTGCGTAACTTCTCCTCGACAGCACTTTTTGAATGCCTTTTTTCTCTCTCTACCTAGCAGATCGCTGGATCCACGTAAGTCATTCTCTCTTCGGTTCTTCGGACCTGATTTAAGTGTCTCTTCATCTTACCCTTTTGTGAATTTCCATGCTCTCGATCCCCCGATCCCCTAACCCGACTTTTTCCCCCCCCCCCTTTCCAGAGCGCGCAGGTTTTGTCCCTTTCATTCGAAAATTTGTTATCTTCTTTGCGACCTCCTCTCCCAGTTGCCTTGTAGCCCCCCCTCTCCCCTATAAAGACTTATCCGGTTCTCTCTTCTCAGTATAGGAGCGCATTCCTGTTTTTAGATCGTAGGTTCTTCGGAGCCTCCTGCACCATCCGCAATGGTGCGTTCTTTTACGCCTCTCTTTCCCTTTCCAACAAATGCTCAGGAGCCTAGTTTCCGTTTCAGTTTCCTTTTTGCTGCCTGATCCGCCACGGCCTTCATTTTATCTATCAGCGCTTCCATCTCCCGTCCTCACTCCGCGTCAATCGCACTTCCTCGCACTGTTTTTTTTTTTTGTTTTTCAGTTCAGCGTTGTCGGTCCGCTCCTCATCTTTAGTGGTTTTTCTTCTTTCCCAGGCTTTTAGAGCTTTCCCTCTTCTTGCTTTACGTTTTTTGATGACGTACAGCTAAACCGGCTTTCTTCTCCCTGCCCTAGATGCAGTCTTTGTTTCTTTCTCCTTCCGGGTTGAGCTCCCCGATTGGTCGCGCAACTCCCACTCTCTCGAGGCGTTTCCGGCTTTCGGTTTCCCAGCACCCAATTATTCCAGTTTCGTCAGGTTTTCCTTTTCCCCTTTTTCTTCAACTATTCGACGGGATTTTGATCATTTTTTTTTCGGATTTTTCCGTCCCCGTCCTGTTTGTTCTCGATGGGTGTATGTGATGAGAGTATGGTCACGTCTTCCTTTTGCTCGGCCCCAACCCCTGCCTTTAGAGCTACTCCCCCTGGTTTCCTCTTCTCATTGGCAGAATTGAGAATTCCTTCCTGTGGTAGGCGGTATTCTTTCCCTCTGCGGACCTTCCCTTTTAAACTCACTGTGGCGGCTCTTTTTTTTCTCTTGAGAATCTTTATTTTAGTGTTCGTTCTTTTTCATTTTTTTTCAGAGTCCCCTTTCCGTTTTTTCAGGCTTTGCCCAGTTCCTCTGGGTGTCAGGCGCTGGTTTGCGGACGCCTATCCGGTTTCCTTTGTTTTTTTTTTTCCCATAACGCTTACGTCCCTCTTTCTTTGCCCCAGCGTTTCTCCGTTTTACTCACTTTGTTGACTTGTCTTCATATCATTGGATTTTGCTTCTTTTGTTCAGCGTTTGAGAGAAGTTTCCTGCTTCTGTACCCCCCCCCCAGGCTTTGCCTGAAATCCCTTGCTGAACCAGAGCGGCCATAGTCTTTCCCAGTTCACAGGTCAATATCCAACAAATACTTTTTTTTCCTTATTTTTAATTTCTCTTATTCGAAGAGTTCATTGTCCCCGAAGGCTATCTTTTCATTCCTCAGTTTCTCCCGCCCTCCCCCCTTCGAATTAGGAATGGCACTTGCTAATCTTCCTTTTTCCACCCATCTGAGGCTGTTACCCCCCTCTTTTCCATAACCCTCGCTTTTTTTTAGTCCGTCTTGCTGGCTAGGTTTTTCTTTTTCTTTCCAGCTGTAACCCATTTAAGTTTTTCTTTCCCCTCGTGCTCCCGTTGATTGGTTCCTTCTTCCTTTTTTAAATGCTGTTGTCAAGCCTTGCTGAATTTTCAATCCAAGTGAGCGTTTCTTTTTTTCCTGCTTCTTTCACCACCACTGGTTCTTCTGGGGGTCACCATTTCCAACCTTTTAATTTTTGCGATTTTCGATTGAGGTACAGGAATTCTCTTTTCTCTATGCAGTGGTTGGGTGTTCCTCTTTATTTCTATCTTCCGGTTCTCCCGAATTGGAGTTGCTGAGCTTTTTTGTCATTTCCAACCCCCCCTGTTGCCCTTATTTGAAAGTTCATCTGGAAACTTTCTTTCTTCACTTCTCGGAGTTGAATGGAATTTCGAGTCCTTTCTCTCCAGGCCGCCTGCTGCTGGCGGACCAAGGTGGAACTACGTTACCGGAGTGCCGAGAGACCTAGCTGCTCGTAACCCTTCTCCTTTATTCCCCTTCCCAAAATCTTTCCG
>Ga0179593_1400446_pt1 | contig 10795 bp, 10 predicted proteins | sample CZODoug2_1_08_16_FD_185931 | JGI IMG/M metagenome (GOLD analysis project Ga0179593, IMG submission 185931) | Vadose zone soil fungal communities from Angelo Coast Range Reserve, California, USA - CZODoug2_1_08_16fungal (PacBio error correction) | ecosystem: Environmental > Terrestrial > Soil >... | reverse complement strand
CCCTATGCAAAGATATACTGGCGCCAGGGAAAGGGGGAATTTCACCTTTTTTAAACTTAAAAGACTCTAAGATCTCCCCAGATTTTACTCTCCTTTTTAAACCCCCCCTCTTAGTGTTTCTCTCCAGACCCCCATAGAGATTGACATCGATAGAAGACCCGTCGAACGTTGCATTTTCTTTGTCAAGAATTATGATCGTATCCTCAGTGATTGCCTTTTCTCCTCACTCCTTTGTTTTTCGTTTCCACTGTCATCGTTTTTAGGAGTTTTTCTGACAGTTTAGGGGGCGAGGTGTAATTTGTTCCATCCGCTTCCCCGCTTCCTTCTCCCCCTCCAGTCTTTTATTTGGAACTTTGGTTGATTTTTTCCACAACCTCCTTCTTTTTCTCTACAAGGCCTTTTTCGTTTCGACGACTAGTGCTTAGATATTCTGATATCTTCATTTTTTCTCTATCTTCTTCTTCCTTTCCCCCTTTTTTGCGGTGATAACTGGAAATCACCATGTCCTTTCTTCTTTCGGACTAACAATGGTTGACAGAGGAGAAAGCAATTGGGGTGGTCGGCGAAAAAGGAAGGCTTTTCTGAGAGAAGGATTTCCCTAGTCTTCCCTATCCGCCTCCTTCAATGTTGCTACGATAAAGATATTCATACTGAAAGAAGCTATTTCTGAGAGAAATTTTCCTTGTTATTGTAGTGTCTTGCTGATTCTGTCCTATCTGTTTCCCCTTCTTCTTTTAGTCAGATGGGGATTCTCACTGGGTGGTTTCTACCTGACTTTGAATTAAAACTAGAATGGACCTGCCATCTTAAGTGTGTTAGCTCTGAAGTCCTTTCGCACACCTTGTCCTCTGTCCTTCCCTTTTCCTTCTTTGTTGCATGAGTCTTTGTGAGCGATTCTGCTTTCCTTGTTTCACGTGCGGACGTTTTTCCCGGTTTCACTTTTATGACTGGGAGACCTTGAGTTGTTGGTCTCGAACAACTCTTCTAACGCGCCTTTCTTTCTCCCCATCATCCTCCCACCAGTCGCGCTCCGTGAGAAAACCAGGACGCAAAATTTTTTTGCGGTTTTATAACAAACTAACCCACTTTCTCGGTTGGGACGATCTTGAGGCAGAACAAGTATTTCACCACTTTTGCACTCTTCCCACTTTTTGCCTGTTTTTTTCCCTTAACGTGTCCCCCAGAAGAAGTTGTTTAGGTCCTGAAGGTCCCCTCGTCCTGTCAAGCCAGAAAGTCCGTGTCTCCCTCTTTTTTTTACCTTTTTCAGCTTTTGATCTTAGCCAGTTTTTACGCTACGGCTAACGGAAAATGTCTTGATGTCGCAATCAGCCTGTCAAAAACCCGGGAGACATCAGATCCTCTATTGTCTTCTCTTTATGAAGCTAAGAGATTTTATTGCTTTATGTCGATCCTGTACTTTCAGCATCCGTTTTCGCTCCCCTGGTTGGCCCTCACGAGCTACGACCCCCGTTGAACCTTAGCAAGGTGGCACCATAGTGAAACTAAGACCGGACCCAATGATTTTAATCCCGTTCCCTTCTTCCTGTGTCTCTAACTTCTCTAGTCGTTTTTTCCTCCACCCTGGAATAGTCTTCTTTCTCTTGTCAAAGGGTGAGAGGCAACGCCCCGCTTACTATTTTCATTCCCGTTCTACCCCCTTTATTGGTGCGCAACAGGCCGCCATTTACCTAGCACGAAAGGAAAACACTCCCTCTGCTTTTTCACGCTCAGGACTCGGAAATTTAGCTTTTGACGGACCCCCTCGTTCCCCTTTTCCTCCCTTCAACGTCAGTAACCGAGTCTGCACCTATCGAGCCGGATAGCGTTATTTATGAAACCTCAGCCTTCCCTGCTTTTTCTGTGCGTCTAGAAGTCGATCAGAACATGCCACTCCACCCCCTCCCTGGCAGTCCAAAAGCCCGACATACAGATAGCAAGATAGCGGAGTTTTTGACGAGAAGGGATGCTTCGGGTAAGGAACGCCGACCCTTCCTTGTGACCCCTTTTACCAGTCCCTCTTGGATCCCCCCGCGTTCGGAGAGATGGCGTTCTTTAGAACCCCTTCATTTTGAGATTCAAGGAGAGACGGAATTCCGGCCCATGCTCCTCGTCGGCTTCGATTCGGGCCTTTTGTGGACTGTTTGCTGGCGCATCAAGAGCCTATTACTCGGCGTTTGGCTTAAAGTTGTTCTCCACCCTTTTGTGACTTCTTCCCCGCTGCTTTGATTTCCTCTTTTCCCCAAAGAGTCTGTAGGCATGATTCAACTCGCCTACTGGTAGTCCTTCACCCTGTCTGCGGCCCTTAACCTCCCTTTCTCTTTCCTTGAAAACTCCTCGGATCAGCTCAAGATCCAGTTGAAAGGAGGACTTTCTCGACGTGTTATCTCTTTTCTAAGTTGTTGTTGTGTAGCAGGGAGGTTTCTCCTGGTTTGTTTGTATGTCTTCCTTGACGTCCTCTCACAGTGTAAGTTTTGCAGCCTCCCGAACAAGGTGATTTTTTACCTAGAGGTGACCTTTCCGCTATTCCTTTTTGATCGTTTGCTTTTCGCTGTCTACAGCATTGAATCCCTGAATGCCGTTGCTTCGACCGCCTAGATGATTTTTCCCCTGTTGCAAAAACAGTGACACCCGTAGTCCTCCTTCTATTAATCATCTTTCTTCGCTAAACCCTCCATCCTTTTCCAAGCGATACAGAAGACCACCCTCGATGAGAATTCGAATATATAGAAGTCGGCCGTAGGATAACGTCCTCGCCCCCAGAGGCTACCTTTTCTTTCCGCCCCAGTACCAATCTAGAGAAGCGGATTTCCGTCCCGCGTTGCTGTTTGTTTTTACGGTTAATTACGTCATCTTCCTTCCCCTCGTCCATCAGCCCCGGCTTTCCGCTAAGCCCTATATTTTTTCCGCGAATGGATAAGTTGGAGTTGCCTTTCCCGTCTTCGTTTTTGTTCTGTTTTTGAACTAAGTCTAGTCCCCCTCATTCTCCTGCCGTTCCGTTGGTTCTTTTCCCTCATATAACCCCTCCTGCACGATGAGGGATAGGTGACGTTGAGTAGACGTGACGCTTTTTGTAAGTCCCCTCGCCTTGGCGCGGCGGTCCTTTTTTTCGTTCTTCGACTCTTGCCCGGTAGGGTACTTTTTTAGGAAGGGCCCTCCAAGGAAATGTTCTCAGGTTGTCTGTTTTTCGCGGCCGCGGAGCTCACGTTTGTGTTAAGGGAATATATGCTACGCCTTTCCTATTCAGAACGTCTATTCAACTTGATCCTCCCCCTTCCCCACTTTTGTCACTTCTGCTGCGAATGAATTTAGAATCGGTGCCCTCCTCCTTGCTTTTTTCTCGTTTGCGGCCATCAAGTTAGTCTCTCATTTTCCCCCCCTTTCCCACCTTGATCCTCCGCTCGTCCCATGCTCTTCACATCTTTTCCCCCCCAACTAAACCTCCTACGACTTTAGCGCAGGAGCCTCCCCTGTGTTTTAACGATCGACCCGCAATGTTGTCTCCTTTGGTTCTCGTCTCCGGCAGGTTCTGCCCCCGATCCAAATTACCCACCTTTGGCCCACAAAAAACGAGCAATTGTATTCCTGGGTACTGAGAGAGGCAGATTCATCCGCCCCATTCAACTTATTAGGAGGACTTTTCAATCAACACACAGCACCAATCCTCTCACCAATTTTTTGCTTTTTACTTTGTAGAATAAGTAGTCCCCCCGCTCACTTTTGTGATGTGTCCCTGCTCCTTGCTTTTTCCCTTCCTGTAATTGTTGATCAACCTTTGCCGATTGTCCCTTTGTGTGGGAACCAAAGCCCGGTGTCGATGGTTCATAGCCAGATTTCTTCCAATTGCAGACTTTTAATTTTTTTGTTTTCTCATTTTTTTTTTCTCCCCAAGTCACGTTGAAGAAAGAGTTCACCCCTCCGCACGAGGTCTTCCCAGAAGTAAAATCATGAAACTTCACCCCTTCATTTTTCAGGACATCTTCACACAATTCCAAGTTTTTCTTGACAGCGCCAGTCGGCCCACTCTCCCTTTTTGCTTCCGGATAGGGTGTCTTATCGTTTTATGGAACGTGAACGTTTTGAGACCCCGGGAAAAAGAGTAAGAAAGACCAAGAGCCCAGATACTACAGGGAAACTATGACCTCTTCCTCACCCTCCCCCTCCCCCTCCTACGACGACCTTCTTTAGACGATCCTTGGTTCTCGGACTTTTCTCGTGAATATCGTGAGCGTCTCACCCTAAGTTCTTTATCGGGATAGCGAGAGGCTTTGCCGATCCCACGGTCCCCCTTTAGTTCCTCGACGTTAGTATTCCCCAAACGGGATTCGTTTGTGCTAAAACATGTCAGGAAAGAGACTCACACCCACTTGGATTTCCGGTCCCCCTTTACCCCAGTTTTCACTCCTCAGACTATCGAGCTTCTATCAGAGATTAATTCCCGCACGTAGTCCCCTAGGAACCGTTTCTAGAACATCCTATTTGCTCTGATTCCTACAAAAAATTTTTCACCCTCCCCGTATGGATGAGAAGGATTCTTCAAGTTCGTAAAAAGCATACCATCTCCCCTATGCAACCTGGCTCCCCCGGCTCCCAGCGAGATGGTGCCATCACAGTTCTCATTTCGGTCTTTCATGCGAATTCTTCCAAGGGCTATCCGTTCCATAATTCCCGCCTGCACCCTCTCCATCTTCAGATAAGGTTTTAGCAGATCAGAGCCATATTCATGGTTCTCCTGAAATACGTGTAGTTCGACCTCGTCGGCTGTCTTCTGTCCTTCTCCCCCCCGTGATGTTCGATTCCCAGGTCTTGACAGCGGCTATAAGACACCACTTCTCCGATGCTTAGTCTTTTCTCTTCGTTTTTTTTTTCTCCTATTCGAGCCCTATCTCTGCTTGGCCTTTTAGTTTTCCCGAGTAACCTTGCCTCTCCGCTCGGACGACCTCGTCTGCCTTTTCCGCCTTCAGCTCAACGTAGGGTGCTTAGAAGAATTTAATAGATGTCCCTGACAATCGCCCCCCCCCCCCCTTCCCCCCCCCCTACCCCCAAAACACCACGATAAATCCTCAACATGGGCGGGCATCGGTTCGTTCTTTTGAAATACTTCCCTTTCTCCCCCTTCTTCATCCAGCCGTTGGCCTTTTCTCCCCCCCCCTTCCAGAACGACTTACGTACCTTTCGGCCCCCGCTTCCGTTGGAGAAAGTTAGCTGTTTATGTGTGATGTGTAGGTTGTACGGGGCCAGAATAGACGGGTTTTTTTCTCTGACCTATCATTGTCTTTTAACTTTTTTCCGTCAATCATAGTACATCATGAGTATAGACCGTTCTCGAAGCCTCGGCTCTCTCGGCTCGTCTCTCTCTCCTTTCCTAGATCTGCGTAGGCTCCCACTAAGGTGATCCGGGAAATTCCAGTAGTTGAGTTAGTCTGGGAACCTGTTGCATCGTTAAAGCCCCCCCGTCAGCTTATTCTCGAACACAGCCTGACCGTTCTCTGCTCTCAGTTGCTATAAGCCCGGATTTGCGATTATTAGGACTTATTAGCGAACCGTATTTTCTCTCACTCTCCAATCCGTCTCCCTCGGATCTGCTCCCCCTACCACATACATTCCCCCTTCCCTATTCTCTTCTCTAATCTCATAACCTCCATCTTCCCTCGCTTCCCTATTCATATTTATCTACTTTTTCTTGTTCTCCAAACCCCTTACCTCGTACTTTTTGCGAGCCTTGCTTTCTTTTTATTCAGGGGCGAGTTGCTGGGTAATAGCGTTTTTCCCCCTTTTTCATTTTCTCCTTTTTCTTTCGTGGGGCTTCCCTCTGGGGGCCCGGTTTCGCCATTTCCGTCTTACCAAACTATTTGGCTTCTTCCTTCGGGAAGTCTCTAGCCTTCCTCTTGAGCAAAAATGGTTCTTCCTTTTTGAGTTTGGTCCTTTACTGCTCTTTTGCTACGATTCTGATCTTTCCTTTTCTTTTTTTCCTCGGACGTTTGACGTTGCAACGAAACTTGGCCGCAAACCCATCCTTTTGCCTCCTCATGGCTCGATTGATGTGAACCCCTCGATACGAGCGCGTTATCTCCCCCCCCCAGTCTCCTCCCCTCCTCGCTCCTTCTCAAAACCGAATTCTCTTCGCGTTTGGAACCCCCTCAAGTTGGGAGCTCTTGTGGCCGATGCGTCAGCCGAATAAGTATCCCCCCCACCACCTCCCCAACTTTTCCCTAGGCCAATTTCTTTTTCTTTGGTGTTGAGTAGAAAGTGATACCTCACGTTTTTGGATGGACACAATCACGAGCTGCCCGAAGGAATTTAGTGTCAAAGTTTTGTTTTTTTTTCCTCTGTGACTTGTACTTTTTTGCTCTTTCTTGCATAGGGAATGAGCTACCAGTCTCCCCCCTTTCTTAGCTTCCCCCCCCATAAAAATTGACTCTCGAGACGACATTTTCGCCGCTTTTCTTTCCTCCCCTTTTTCAGCTCTTCTCTTTCGCTCCGGTGTGAACCATCTCCCATGAGTCCCCCTTGGAAGAACCTCCTCATAGACCCCGTTGGTTTGCCCTATCTTGTGTAAATTTCAGATTTTAAAAAATTTCCGCTTGGAAATCCCCTTTTATGAATCCTCTCTCTTCAGTCCTCCCCCAGTCGTATGTGCCTCTCTTAAGCTGAACTCCTTACCCTTTCAGAAGAAAAGCTTCGCTTCACCACGCTGATGAACACTGGTGAGAAAAGGAACGCGGCCGCCTCTCCCTCCCTCCCCCCGATCTTCCTCTCTTACACGCCTTCCTTCCTACGGTTTAAATATCTTTTTCTTTGGAAAAAGCGTAAATCCGCTTACCCTCCCCTCCTTCCTTTCGTTCAAGTTAAACGGATCTCTGTCCCAGCCCCCTTCATCCGCATTCGCCTGCTTTTTCTGGCTTCGTCTCCTTCCCGTCCCCCCCCCGTCCCGGATAAGAAAGAAGTTTTTTTTTCTTCAAACTTAATTCCATCCTCTCACCCCCCCAGCTCCGAGGCTATCCCGCGATTTTATTTTCGCTGGTCCGGCCTCCTACTTTAGGTTTTCCCGGGTCCCAAAGAAACTGGCTGGAAAAGGCGCGATTGAAGCGGCGTCGTCCACTCTTCTTTTTCTTCTTTGCTTAATCGCAAATTTCTCGTAAGTTAGCCTTTGCGAAGTCTGAGGGAGTCGCCTTCGTGAATGTTTGGGTGAGTCGATTTTTCCTCCCTTCTTTTCTCTTACCTTTTCTCCCGTTGTTCGCAACCCCGCTTGATACTATCTTTGGTTCTGCGCCTAGAGAAAGCAGTCCTGTGAGGGCAGTTCCTCGAGGCAGCCTTTTTTTTTTCACCGGTCGCGTCCCTCTTACACCTTTTCTCGCCCCCCTTCTCCTGACAGAACTGTTTCTTCTCCCATTACAAGTGATTTTCAGAGGAAGGCTCAACTCCACAAGGAGTTAGCCGTTTATATATCTTTATATTGTTGTTTGAGAGACTTTCAACTTCTTCCTAATTCCTCCTTGTTTTCTTGAGCTCTCTCTACGGCAAGGTCAAAGTTTCCTTTTTGGCAGACAAAAAAGGTGTTCTCCCTCTTTCCGGCGCTTCCGCAGAGTTCCGGTCTTTGGTTTTACGCGTCTGCTCTTCATGCTTTAAAGATGTAGACTGCTCGATGTCATAGCTTTTATCCAGATTCCTCTCCGACTCTGTTTTCCTCCATTTGAATCCCCCCCCCCTAGTGACCTCACTGAGAAAGTGGAAAAGTAGTGCTCCCCCAGCACTTTGACCCCCACATCATAGAAGCCATCCTTTTCGCGCCTATTAGCCCATCTAAGTATGACTTTACAAGGTTCTCTCCAATTATTCCTTTCTGAAGTCTTTTAAACTTGAAGACGTAATGTTTTCCGTCCATCGATTTTCAACCTTGTAGCCCCGACTCTGTATTTTTTCCAGGAAATTCCCGTTGACCGAAGACTTCTACGGTGATCAGAAGAAGAATCATGACTTGGTTTTTCAGCGAGGGTCGCGGGGCTGGAAGGTTCTCTTCCTTCAACGGCGCCCGAGACTCCCGCCACGACAATTGCCTTTGTCTGAATGTTTTTCCTGGTTAGAAGCCCTCGACATCTTCGTTAGTGACAGGACAGTGACCGTTGAGTGGCTTACTTTTCCGTTCCCTCTTTGGTCTCCAATCGCCTTTCCGGTAATTTGGAGTTTCTGGCAAATAGCATATCTGTCGGTTTGGATAGTCTCTCCCGTTGCTTTTAACAAGTACTTTTTCCTCGGGATAGTCATCTTTTTAGTTCCCTTCCTTTGCTTCCGGAACCTAGCAAGTCCTAGTTATTCTCCTATCTCTCTTTTTTAACTTTCCTAGTTCCCAAGATTAATCCAGGTTGTCCCCCCCCCCCCAAGGATCGTTGAAGTGAAATATTCCCCCCCTTTTTCCCCACCTTCCTCTACTTTCCACTAGATGATTAGTTGCTTGCCACCAGGTCGAATAACGCTCTTCCGCACCAAGATTATGCTCTCCTTCTCCTTTCCTTCGGCAACCTCGTAAATAAACAGAGCCGCCCTGGATCGTGTCCCTTTTTGTGTGTTTTTCCTGCTTTAGAAATAATGTTGGTGTTTATGCGTACTGCCCCGAGTTTCCCCAAGTCGCTTTCCCTTAAAACTCCGTCCCAAGAGGGAAAATTTTACGTTACGGTGCGCTTCGTTCACTTCAGCCAAACAAATGATTTACTTTCTCCGCCCCCCCCCTCCCCCCTTTCCTTCCCCTTTGTGCGGTTTTCCCTCGGCCTCGTGAATCCTTTCCTTTCACACCCTACCATTAAAAATTTTGAGTTTGTGTTATCACCTTGCGAGACGTTTTTGTTCATTTTTTGCCTCAACCTCTCTCCGTGTTTCTTTTTGTGGTGGAGATTAAAGATTCGTTATCGATTTGGTAATTGCACTGTTCTCTCCACTGCCCACCATAAGATTTCCTTGGTGTCGCCAAGGTCCCCAAGTCCTCACCCTTTCCGCTCTCTTCGCGCCCCTCATTCTCTTTCAGCTCTTCCCCATCGCCTACATACCCACATTAAGAGACCCCTTAATTGCCTCAAAGATTAGTCGACGTTCTTTTCTTCAATTCCACAGTGAAACGCTTGGAGAAACCCCCAGCTGTTTTCCCGAAAAAGCCTCCTCAGCCTCCACCCCCATTTTCCCCCAACCTTATATGCCCTCCGTTTGTTCCGGGATCACATCGGCCCCGCACATCTCCTCCGCCTCCCTTACTTCTTTCTCTCCCGACGTGAGTTCTGGGGATCTTTAAGAGTTTCGGGCGCAATTTTCGCTGGGATCATTTTGGGCCTCTTATTGCTCCATGCGGCATTTTTTTCTGAACGGTACTCGTTTCTTCCTTGCCCCCTGCCACCAAACCTGGGCTTTAGTGGATCAACATTGGACGAAAAGCGCGCATCCCCCTGTGTTTAACGGACAAAGTCTGAACTCCCTTCCGCCTCCCCCCTCTCCTCGGCCATCTTCCGCTCCCTCCGATAAACGACCGAGTTCAGACGGCCCTTATGAGAAAATAGTGCAGTCGATGAGGAGTCACCCATTTCACTCCCGATATGGCGACATACTTATTCTCTCGTCCCGGTCACCACCCTATTCCCCCCCATCTCCCCTATTATATAACCCCCGGAATTCCCCTCTCTAAGGTCATAAAGACGCCCCCTTTTTTTTGAAATCTTCAACTCGCTTTGAGATCCCCCCCCTCAAAGATCCTCTGCCGATCTCCTTTTTTCGGCTGTCCTCTTCCATTATTCTATTTCGGCCCTTTTTCGTAGCCTTCGTTCGGCGAAATATTTATAGGATGCAGGGGACCATTTTTGATGAAAGTTTTTTTTTTCTTTTTCTTTTTTTCTTTTTTTGCTTCAGGGATCAACTTACTTTCCATGCGAGACGGCTACATCTCTATATTTTAACAATTTGTTTGGGGTTGTTGTGTTTAGCCGATTTCCATTCTTCCGGTCCTTTGGTACCTTTTATCCACTGTCACCTTTCCAAGAGCATAATGTTCCGGAACGACCGACTCCATTAAGAAGAGTCGGTCCCCACGTTTGTTTTACTACTCCCTCCCCTTTAGTCTTTAGATCCACTCTTCCGCCCCCTAAAAAAATGGAGATCAGTCTCTTCGCTTGAAATACTTCGCTTGAATAAAAGAAGATGTCCTCGCCATGAAGATTCAGTGTCTCTTGTAGTTGTGAAGTCATTTGACGTTGGGTGTCTCGTTTCTCCCCCGTCTTTTCTTAGGTTGTGATGTTAATGTCCTTTAGCCCGATGACGTTTTTTCCCCTTCCCCATATAATGAAAGCTTTGAGGGTGACTTTAAGTCTCCCCTATTCCCTCTATTTTTCCCTCCACCTGCCCTTCGTCGCTCTCTCGGGATGATCTCCCTAGGTCTCGGACTCCTATTGATTCTTCGACCCCCTGGAAGGTGATACAAGGAATTCAAATGAGTCTCTTTTTCAGGAGTTGAAAATTAGAGATGCGACCTCTTTTGGGCTTCTTACTTTCCCTACCCTACTCATTAAGTTCTTCCTCTTGAGAACTCTGGATGGAAAATATCCTGCCTTGTTTCTCGATATCGCCAAGTCTTCTTTTTTTGTTCTCCATTCGTCTCCTTTTTTTCTTTCTTCTCTTTGCTTTTCGTCGTTTGTTCGTCCTAGATTTTTTAAAGGGATTGTAGGTTCCTAAGAGTGGGGATTTATTTCCTTTTTTTTTTCCCCCTGCCGGCTTTAACTTTTGATAATGTTTTGGAACCTCCTCTTCTTCCTCCCTTTATTCT
>Ga0179593_1382899_pt1 | contig 10795 bp, 17 predicted proteins | sample CZODoug2_1_08_16_FD_185931 | JGI IMG/M metagenome (GOLD analysis project Ga0179593, IMG submission 185931) | Vadose zone soil fungal communities from Angelo Coast Range Reserve, California, USA - CZODoug2_1_08_16fungal (PacBio error correction) | ecosystem: Environmental > Terrestrial > Soil >... | reverse complement strand
CTGGCGCACATCTTCTTCCCACGCCACCTGTTAAACTCAATCTTTTCTTATTAATGGTTTCCCCGCGATCTCTCCCTTTTGTACTTTTTGGATTACATGCGTAGGGACGCGTGTTCAAGCCAAACCCCCCAGCCTTCTTCACTAGTGCCCCCCCGCTCCCCCCCCCAAACGGGGTGCGGCTTTTCTTGCCATCCATGTGGCAGGTGAAAGGGTTTTTTTTTCTTATCCCCCTTTTTCCTTTTTCGAGTGTATCTGAAAAAATTTGACCGAAAGACGCTGACTAAATCAGACCTTCCTGTCAATCATTTCCAGATTTAAGAAGATTTTTTTCATCCACCATTTACTCACAATTCTTTCCTGGAATCCCAGTTCAGAGAGCATTCGGTATGTCCCTTCCCCCGTGGTCCAACCTGTTGTTAGGAATAAGCAACACAAATAACCCCTTTGATGGCATCGGGTTTCTTCGGTTTCCCTTTGATGGCCCCTCAGGTCTTTTTGATTATTTTTGCTTTAACGCCCAACCCTCTATCGAGGCCTTTTTCCTTTTTCCTTGGATTGGGAATGTATGGGAAGACTTGATGAAACTGCCGGATTCCCACCCCCCCCCCCCCTTCCCAGGAGACTATGCTTTAGACACACTTAAAATGTCCTTAAATGACTTATAGGGCGGTCTTTTTTCTCCTTTTAGTTGATGTTTAGGCTATTCCTATACCCTCAGGTGTTCTCAATCTCTATCATCTTCCTCTTTCTCCTTTGTTGGTTCTGCTCCCCACGCGCTGAGCTGCCTTTTGAAACTATCCACCTCTCCCCTAATAGGCCAATAATCATTTAAAGGATCCTTGCCGATCGAGTTTGCGCGTTCTACTCATTCAGTACTTCGCGGTTGGGCGCGTAGGCGGGTTTCTCAGGTCGAGTCGTGCCCCTCCCTATGTATCCCCGGTCCATGTAAAAGCCCCTAAGAAGTATTTGACTTCAGCAAAACTCTCTCCTGGCCGTCCCCCAACCTCCGTCCCTTGCCACCTGTTTTTCCAATGAAATAACTTGATTTGTTCTTAGGATGCTTATTGCCTCCCCCTCCAACCCTTTTTTAATCATTAAGACGCTATTTTTCGCTCCCGAATCGCGCTTGGTTTTCACCATCGTTTTGAACGTTCTGTGACAATGTTTTCAGTCCATGTTAGCCAACTCTTCTTACCCCTCTTTTTTCGGATAACCGGAATTTAGTGCATAGTCTAGTCCGTTTCGGGTCACCTTGGCCCCTCCTCCATCGCCCCCATTCTCCACTTTTTTGTGAGCGCCACCTCTTTTGACATGATAACCTTCAATGAAACTTTTCCCAATTTGAGCCCGGTTCACACGCGTGTTATTTGGCGCCGTTCCTTGCTCTTGGTTTTGGGACGTCCAACCTCGGACCTACTTTCCACACTTTCGCGTCTTAGCGTTCCCTTAGTTTTCCGCTCACCCCAATTCTGATATAACGTGAGAGGTTGTTATTTTTTCTTGGTACTATATTTCGCCACGGACCAGTCCCGGGCCGGTTCGTCCAATTCTATCTGACCTTTTAGGGTTTGGAAAAGGTCGCAGTTTTTTTCCCCCGATGCCGCTGACGTTGGCAATCTGGTAAGGCCATGGTGAACACCCTCTTTCCTCTCTGCCCTTATTACTGGTTTGAGACTTTGAGCGGTAATTCCTTAATTGTTATCCGTCAATAATACCTCCAGGACTTTTTACAGCGCCGCCTGCCTCTAGCACCCTTTGCTCAGGTTGACAGTCCTTCGCGAAGGATTTGTGTCTGATCCGACCGCCACCGGAAAGCGGTTAACCGGGACTTTTCTTTTTTTAAGTTAATGTTGGTCGGAGCCGGTGAGTGTTAACGCCTGCCCCCCTGGTTACATTCGTGCTTACCCCTGTTGGTGTGGTTTTTGGTTTTCCTCTTTCTTGGGTGGGGGGTTTTTGTGGGAGTTTGACTCTTCTAATGTCGCATGGTGGTTCTTCCATTACTGAATAGGCTACTGTTTTAAGCGTGGAAATTATCGGCGAAAAAACGTCTTTTTTTTCTATCGTCTCGTTGACCGCTCTAATTGTTATTGGGTTCGCCATACTTATTGAGTGATTCCGGCGCCGTCTTCTTTTAGGGCATCTTGCTGGCGCTGTAGCCCCTTCCGTGTGCAAAACGATCTGCTGTTTGATCCCCCCCTCCCCTTCCCCCCCTTTCAAATGGGAGTGAAACTCGCTCCTTCGACCCACCCCGAAATTCTGGGTTTTTGTTGTTTTCGCGTCACTTCTTCTCTGTGGCTGTAAGCTTCGAGCTTTGAGATGACACTTTTGGAGCCTCTGGCCCGTTTCCCCCCCCTTTCCACTAGCCATCCCAGAAGTTTCCGGTGACGCCTATGTTTAACCCCCCCGAAATTGGAGGTTTACCTCCCCAATATCTCCCACGCCATGGAACGACGTTTCTCCTCTCTTATTTTTTTTGAGACCTCGCTTCTTTAGAATATTGCGTGCCATTTTTCTGGTCCTTCTTTTTGTCGTACCGTAAAATTTTAGGAGTAGTGTGTGGGTTGTCTTGGTCCGTTGCTCCCCTGGTCATCCTCAATTTTTTTCGGAACGGCTCCTTTTTTCTTTATCCAATTGTGACTCTCCCAAACAAATAGGTTGCGTTTACGCCCCGACCCCCGTCGTGCTATTTCGCAGTGGCCGTTGTTATTAGGAAACAGATTTTGTCCACTTGTCCCCCAAGGGGGCTGCCCAGTCCTGGACCCCGCGCCAGCCAAGCATACCCTTTTACAGTTTTCTTGCGACGCATACAAAGTCGCGAACCCAATAAAATCCGCGCTTCCCTCTTTCTCCCATCTCCACCCATCGTTTTTGATTATTTTAACTTCCCAGCGCAGCCCTGTATTCCCCGGGTTGCGGAACGGTGTTATCCCCCCCCCCCTTTTTTTTTCTTGCTTCCCTTCACCAGGGGTTCGATTCGTCCCTTCGCGACCCCAGTGCCATCGCGAACACCCCTTTCCCCCCCCTTTTCCGATTGAATGGTAGAGGCCAACCCCTAGAACGTCCAACTTCGCTCACAGTTAAACTTCCATCCCCCCGTGTTGCTTGATCGTTCTTGCGTTCAATTCAGGATTTCCCGTCTGACCGAGAAGTTCCTTCCGGTAGAACGATTCATGTCCCAGTAATTTTAACGATTCGTCTTTTTTTTTCCATGTTCGCATGCTTCCAGTGAGGTAGCCAAATGCCCCTTTTGTCTTTTTCCCACCCCACACCCTGAATACTTATTTCGGCTTGTTATAAACTGGCCGGTCCGGGACCCTCTTTACCCGCCAATGTAAAACCGCCCCCTTTCTTTTCTTCAATTTGTAGAGCCTTGAATAATGAAGGCTTACGGGAACTTAAAGCGTCATAGATTCCCGTGGTGTACTTTTTGGGCAGAGAGGGGCAGGCTTGCCCTCAGCACAATCCTACGGCATACTTCCCCCCCAACCGTGCACCGGTTTCTTTGTTCCCAACCTGTTTAAGGTGATCATTTGTGAGTGAAATTTCTGCTCGCCCGACCTGATAATTGTCCTCTTACTTTTCCCCCCCCCCATTTGACCTTCCCTTTTCGAGGGAATCCCCCTACCCACTCAATTGACCATGTCCCAGATCGTGAGAATCGCCCCCCCCCTGGACGAAATCTTTTTTGAAAAAGGTACTCCGATCCGGCAGGCTTCATACTTTTTTTTCCCCTGCTGACTCTGCTTTTCCACCGGGGTGCTTTCTTGCCTATGTCCGTATCCTCAACATTTCTAGGGATTTTATTTGCGCGTAACTTTCTTTCCCTTATTTGTTGGGACCGAGATATTTGCGATTAACTCCACATACCCGGTTGCTTTTTGAGATTCAGTTGGAGACGATGTCTTTTCCTCGCGCCCAGGGAAGACCCTTTTGACTTAACGTGGTTTTTAAACCTCAGCATGGGGGCCGAAGCGCCTCTGCAAACCTCTTCTTAAACGCTGCACAGTCATTCGGTTCGGTCTTTTCTGCAGGTGCCTATGTTTCACCCCTTTTATACTACTTCCCCTTCTCTTCTGAGACGCGGTGCTCCCTCTATATTTCCTCCTTCTTGTTGTTGAGATCGATGTTGCAGCGGCCACCTTATTGCTCCTCTTTAATATTCCATTTGGAAACAAATGCCACGTTAAATTACTCTAACCATACCTTCTACGTTTCAGCTGTTGCGCTTTCCCGGGTCTTCGGCGCGCCTCGGTTGGTTTGTCCCCCCTCTCCCAACCTTAGGCTGGTGGTTTTTTTAGCGTAAAAGTCGGTCTACCGTTCATATTCCACTCCTCGAATCCGTTTTCTGTTTTTCGTTGTACTCCTCCCCCCCAAAATCTATGACGCAAACAGCACGTTCTTGTAAGTTCCACGCCACCCCCCCCCCCCTCTTCCCCCCATGTTGATTTGTTTTTGGAGGATGATGACTCAGAGTAAGACACCTTTTCAAAGAAGCTAGCAGTTTCCTCCGGCGAAGTCTACTCGCCTGCTTTTTTCCACCCTCCTTTGCTTCCTTTCCGCATGAGACGTTCATTGTAGGCCCACCCGCTTATTCACGATCTGACCTTGATGACACGGCTTTCGGGTATTCTAGTTCTTGCTAACCCTTTTGGCTTCTTCATAACTTGTCTTCCTTTCCATTTCCCTCTCACGCCACCTCATTCTCCTGACACAAAGGGCCCTTTTGTTGACAACACCAAGAGGCCGGCCGACCCCCGGTTATTTGAACGGCCATATTTTTTGCTTTGTTTTTTTTGCTTACAACGCGGATAAAACCCCCCCCCCCCCTTTGCGCCCCTCTACGGGTTTTCTCTTAGTTCATATCCTCTTGACCAAAAAATTGATAATGAAGTGTGAGAGGTTATTAATCTTGGTTGATCGGCTCCCTGACCAGCCGGCATGTTCTCGGTCCCTTTCCTATGTGGACTGATCATCTTTTTGTTGGAAAAGGCAGTTGCTCTAGTTATCAGCGACCGTTTAGACAAATTGTTTTTCCCCTTAGGGACTGCAAAAAGAAGTGAATATGGATTTAATCTATACTTATACTGTTGACCCGACTCCTTTTCGCGGTCCCCATACCCCCCTCCAGGAATTTTCCAACCCTCCGAAATCTCGAGTTCATAAAACATTTGTGAATTACTGACCTTTTTTTCCTTTTTGACGTTTCGATTCGGTTTTCGTTAAAATTCCAATCTGTTACACCGTGGTGAGATCTGGTCATACTGGGTTCTGGATCCGGGTTCTTCTCCCCGAATCGCCTTTTTTTTTTTACGGGTATTGACCGAGTGTGGGGTATTCCCCACATTTCCTCTCGTGATACGCTCCCTAGATTGCCTAATGATGGCCAATTATAGCGTCCCACAAACTCTTTTTGGGAGTTCCTCTGAAGCTCGCATTGTTTCTTCCCTTGGGTTCTATTATACGAATTGTATGGAGCTGGTCCCGCACCTTTGCCTCTTGGGAACTCTGTTTGTCTGCTGTGGCACTTTTACTTTTTCATCACGTCTATGTTGGTACTAAACGGAAACCTCCCTGATTCAACATCGTTAACGCTTGAAAATGGGTCCGTCTTCGTTTTTTCTTCAAAGTTATGTTTGTCTTATATGTTTATGTAGAAGAGCGCTCATCAGCTTTTTCTCTCCCCCGTGTTAATTTCAAAAGACCTGTTCCCACCCCGATCACAATACGCCCCGCCAGATTTTTTAAGACCTTTATGTTGACAAGTCAGCGGCACTATCTAGAAGCATGGAAAACAATGTATCCTTCTTTTTTATCTCTTTATTTCTCCTTAAGTGGGGTTGGGGAGAGTGGAGTGAAGATATTCGGTCCAATGGTTTCCTCAGACTCTGTCTTAACGTCTCATTTTGTTCCAACTCCGGGTTTTCTAACGTCATTTTTAAACTGCGGCCGTTTGGCGTGATGGTCAACGATCACCTTCATCTTTCTGCAGCCTCTTTTTTCCTTCCCCCTGAGAATGACGTTCAACTAAAGAACAGATTCGTGGTTTGTAGACCCTCCCGACCATCATTTCAACACGCTCTCATCAACGGCCATATTCCGTTCTCCTTTTCTTGGTTTGGGATTAGATCTATTTCAAGAGGCCCCCACTTCTCTTGCCAGACCATCCCAACTTTCCGCCACTAAACCCAGCCCCCTTCTTTTTCAGGATGCGACCTCCGTCCCACGAGTTTCCCTTACTTCCTCCCAAAAGCGAAGACCCCTTGACCACCACACCTTTCTTAACATCTATGCAAGTTCTCAGAGAAAAAATGTTCTAAGCTATATTTCTCTTCTGAAGCCGTACAGCGGATGCTTGACCCTTTTTTTGGGATACCCACCTTTTTTAAGTTAAATTCGTAAAGCTTCCAGAGGGGAGCTTTAAATCACCTCTGAAGACCCTGATGACAGTCTTTTCCTGAACACCGTTTTGTCCAGATTGAATTTGGTACTCACAAACCAGGCAGGTCACCCCCCTTTTTCCCCCCCCCCGTAATTAAACTTTTCCTCCGATAGAGGGATGAGCGTTAAAATGGAGGCTGTTCTTTCCCCTCGGCACATGCGTCTCGGTCAGACCGCTCATCTCTTTTTTCTCCCATAAATCGCCCCTTCATGGTTGATGTGAACATTTGGCGTCCCCTTCCGGCATCTGATACAACACTTTTCACAACCATACGTCAAGCTTCCTCCTTTAGTGACGAGAAAAATGCTTCTTTTTTCGGTCGACATATATGACCCGCCTTCTTTTTCCTTTTCCTCAAATTGTCAGAGCGTCAGGGTAATCATTTTTTTCCCGCTAACGACTCCCCCTGTTTTACTTTTCTTGACGTAGACAGAGTGTGAAGAGCCAAAAATAACCTTTCATATGGCCGCTTACACCTTCCCACGGGGTGCGCTTCTACCTTCATTTGTGGCAGGTGATTTTTGGCTCTCTGCGAGCTTCCCCGCTCCCCTTGAGTATTTGGAGATCAGTACAGCTTTTGCCCGAAGACGACGCCTTTCTTATACCCCCCTCCATCCGTGTTCGTATGTAACTAATATTTTTGTCTACACATGTGTCCATTGGTCTTCTTTTTCCTGAAGAAAGTGAATATTTTAACGGCGCGGATCATTGATTTTTACCTGCCTGTCAGATTCCTCTTGAAACCCCTTTTGGTCGTGCATATTCATCCTACTAACCCACAACTGGCATGGGTTTTAGTTTCTTGGACCTTGCCTGGAAAGCGTGCGGTCGTAACGTCAGTCTCTTTTCTTTTTCTCCCTTCCAATACCCCTCCTCCTCTCTTTTGAAATTCTTTAGACCCGATGTCTTTACGCGGACCGACCCTGATTCCTCTACTGTCTTCTTTCATTCCCATGCCGGAGTCGCCCGAGAACTTTCCACCATTCTTCCCCCCACTCTACCTTTCAATTTTGATTTCTCGTTTCTGTCGTGCTATGCCCTCTTACCCTCCCGTCACTGACGCCGCTTCCCAACCTTAGCTCTGTGTTTTGAGAGAGAACGTTTAAAGCTCCCCCTGCTTCTTTCTTTCGATTGAATACTATTGACCAATCTGCACTGCTTCACCCGCCTCCTATAACTCCTTACGTAAGGTTTTTCCGTTCACCTGTTTGCGGCGCTTCGGTCCTCTCCACTTTACGCTGTTGCACCCCCTCCCTTTGCTTTTTCTGCTTCCCGTCTTCAAGACATCGCGATCCCTTTCCTCCAGTGAGTTTTTCGAGGGAATCAGAACAAAATATCTCCTGCCCAAATTCACGTCCCTTTTCCATCCAGTTCCACCCGCTCCACATCATCCCTTTTTATGTTGTAATAGGCCACCCGCCCTTTTCAATTTCCAGCCCCCGTTTAAGTATGAATCGCCACCTGTTTCCACCCTCTCTTTGTGAAATTTTTTTCCAGAACGTTTTTCCCCCCTCCCGTTGTCTGGCCCCCTCTTCTATTCTGTCCCCTCTACACGGTCTTCTATTTTTGAATAGAGTTAGGTACATTTTTTTTTGGCCCGCTCAATCCTTCCACTCTCCATGGTTCCTCGTTTTCCATTCCCCATGGATACCACCCCACCCAGGCAAAGTTTGTTGAACAGCTCACCCCTGTGCAGCCCTGTTATTTTAGAGTATTTGTTTGTGGATTTTTTCCACACGCTTCCTCTGCCTTTCCCCCCCCTCCCCCCCTTGGCTTGACCGCATATTCTGGGACAAAAAAAAGTTCCCTGTTAGAGGTGACATTGGCGTGTTTAATATGGGCAGGACCAGACGATTTTTTCCCCTTCCCCTCTTACTCGTTTTTTTTTTTTTTTGGACGGTCTTTCCCATGTCTTTTTTTGCTAGTCAGCAGGTTTCTACGATCCGCGACGGGACCCGCCCTGCACGCCCATGTAGGAACACGTCCGAATTATTTTAATTGTGAGACTTCTTCTCTGGTTTTTACCTCCTCTTCATCTGCTGCCCAACTACCCTCCATGAGGCCCCCACTTGGAGCATTTTCCCCCACTTTAATTAATGGAACGGCATGTCGCGCAGTTTTTGTCCGTTTTTAGAGAATCCTATTTTTAACTCACTCTGGCACACCGTGGCTCAACCTGTTCCCTTTCCTTGGGGGGTTTGTAAAGACGCCCACGGTTCTGTCCTCTCGGACCTTCCCGTGTGGTATTCACACCCTTTTCCCTCATCCTTTTGACTCCCTTCTCCTTCTCTTTTGCCTTTTTTCCCCTATTAATCGGCGGAACTGATTTTTGCTGGATGTGTAAAGAGCCCTTCTCTTTCCGGGTTCATCCCTACGTCCTTTTGTATGAGGATCGCACTGGGTCATTGTGCTGGCGCTGTCTACCTCTGCCATGCTCTTTTGTCCTCCCTTCTGTTTTACTATGATTCCTTTCAGCAATTTCCCCATCGCGGCCTGGCGATTAGTCACAACCCACTTCCCCCCCCCTGGTTTCTTGATGGTTTTCTTCACTTCCTGTTTCTGTAGCTATCTCTCCGTTCCAGTTGCATGAGACTCCATGGCAACTCCACCCTCGCCCTCTATCCCGAAAACGTGGACTTTATGTTGACCTCAGAATCTTGTATACTCCTTACCCCCAGAATGGACCCCTAAGGTCTCTTTCCCTCTTTTCTTTTTTCCTTGTTGTTTTTTCTTTAGAGACTTCGTCTTAGTTATAAGAATTTGCGTAAACGCTTCCTTCTTGTTTTACCCCTTTTCTTCGTCCAACCGCCACTTTTTTGGTGGAGTTATTTTTGGTTGTTTTCAACTGATGCTGGCAATTCCCTTGATCACGTATTCCTGCCTTTTTCTCCTCCCCCCCTCTCCTTTTGCCGGTGACTCGTCATCCCAGCACCATGTGTTGGGCAACATGACCATCCCGTCTCTTCTTTGTAGCTTTCAGGCGGTGGTCCGTAGTCCAATTTTTTTTTTTTTGGAAATTCTGCCAAGTTCACCAGACTTTGTCAGTCCTTCCCCCTCTCATCCCTTTCCCTTCTCCCGAATTCCGCCTTTTGCGATACGCAAGTAGGCGTAACACCGGAGATAACCCCGTCGTTTTCCCTCTAAATCCTCCCCCCTTTTTTGGTAACGAGATATTTTCCACGCATGCCAAGTCTTCATCCCTTATTCCCGGTCTTCGAACCCCTTGTTTCTTTCCCCCCTTGTTCCCTGCCCGACCCTTTACCCCCTCCCCGTCGCGCCGGATGCCCATTATCGACCCACAAGCCCAGGTGTTGCAATGAATGGTATCGCTTCTCTCCATCTAACGGTTCCCCGCCCCTTTCTCAGTTTTCCCCATTTATTCCAAATTCTCGCGGTTTGCTCGTCAATCTGTTCTTTCTTATTGGAAATGAGTAGTAGTTCAGATTTGATCATCTTTCCAGTAATTTCACCTCTCTTTTCGTCTTGTTTTTCTTTCCTTTTTGCCGTAGTCTTTGGCGCGTTTCGCATCGGAGGCCACTGGCTTATTTAACCCATGAATCCGCCCCTGATACCCGCGGTCTGTCATAGACTTTTCTGGTCTTTCGTCCCCTCAGTTCCCACGCAACTGTTTTTTTTTGAAGTGCGGAATCTTGCTCTTGGTCCCCCATCCTTTTTTCTCCACATTATCCAGTTTTTGAATTGGGCTCTATTTCCCTTGTTGTCCTCCCCTCAACCCCCTCCCCTCCTCTGTGCCGCTCCCAGTACCGGTGACCCTTGATTGTTTTTCACCTTTTCCTGTGGCAGGTGATTCCTTTTTTTGTTGAGTGAAATGGAGTCTTTTCAAATTTACTTGGCGTGATGTATCTTTCCCAACTTTTCTCCCGTGATTTTTCCCTAACCTAGGTGTATCATGTCCATCTAGACCGAATCGGTTTTTTTTTTTCACCACCTGGACCTTTTACCTTAGGGTACAGAAGCAACCGTAATACCTATTTGCAGGCGATCTTCCTCCTTTAGCCCCCTGCTTTTGCCTCTTTCCGCAAAGGGTGTTTTTCTCTGCCGCCCGAAATCCATACCATGATTTTCTCTTTCGTTGTGTCGCATGGAAAGTGATGGAATAGTGCTGTTTGTCCGCGATCTTGTCTCTCCCTTCCCCCTTCCCTATTCTCGCTTTTTACTCTTCTTTTTTTCCGCCGCCCCGGAAGAATGCCCACGCCTACTGCTGGTGCAATCTTTTTCCCTTCGCTGCCGAGCGCTCTCCCCGTAAAAACGCTGTCCCCCTTTTTTTTCTTGGCGTTTTCTTTCCCTGTTTCACTGTTTTGCCACCCTTCTTTTTCATTCCCCCCTCTGCGCATG
>Ga0179593_1367591_pt1 | contig 10795 bp, 11 predicted proteins | sample CZODoug2_1_08_16_FD_185931 | JGI IMG/M metagenome (GOLD analysis project Ga0179593, IMG submission 185931) | Vadose zone soil fungal communities from Angelo Coast Range Reserve, California, USA - CZODoug2_1_08_16fungal (PacBio error correction) | ecosystem: Environmental > Terrestrial > Soil >... | reverse complement strand
TCCACTTTTCCAAAATCGAAAGTCGACCATAGGTTCCTTTTCCCAGCGGGTTGCGCCAGACCCTGCTCGATATCATGGACCTATCTTTCTAAGGTCTGGTCATCAAATTTAGTTACCGGATGGACCCACCATCAAGAAGCCCATTACCTCGTAAAGGATCGTGAGTCGCGTCCCCTATTTCTTATCCTCTGAAAACCGGGAAGATGGATTACCACTGCGCGCGTATACCCCCCCCGGGTACGTTGTAATTTCACACTTAAGACCCAAGGCGGTCCCCCCCGAATGCGGAAGGTCGTTCGATTTCCTAAGAGAGAAAGTTCACCCCTTTTTCCAAGCACTTTCTTTTGAATGTTATATTTCTTTTCCTCTCTGATATGACGAGATGATGACCCCCTTCCCTTCCGATGATTTCCTATTACTTTTATTTTTCCCTGCCCATAGTCTGACGTCCTTTCATCGAGGCCTGATCCCCCAGAGGTGGCGACCTCACAATTCCTTATGGTCTGGACACCCTATTTGCCCCTTCTAGCTTCACTTTCTTGCGCTCGCGGTCTCAGTTTAGAATCCCCTTTCTTTAGTTAGACGCCTTCTTAAGCTCTCCTTCCCTGAAACTGTTCGAAGAGTCCTCCTTTTTTTATCCCATCTATTAGAATCTTATCTTCCCCTCCACCAGTCCTCAAGCCCCCCCTCACTTTGAAGTTCCCAACATGTTTTTTCTCCACCCCCTGACATAGGACGATTTTCCCTGATTTCTACCTTGTTAGGCTGACATTAGGATGTTGCCCACCTGACTTTCCCCAGGATTGCTAACGTTATTTCGCCTTTGGCTCCCCGTTTCAGCCCTTACCCATCTCCAGGCGTAGATTAGATCGGACTCTCACATTGTCTAACTTTTCCCAGTTCCCTCCCAAAAGGATCCTACTGTATTCCGGTATATTTCCCGTCTTTGCACTATATGTTTCGTCCCCGTTCTGCCTCTTCTAATAACTTCATTTCTTAGCTTGTTTTAGTACGCATGGTGGTACGACGCTAATGATATTCACTTTGTACTCTGAACGGTGTAAACCCCATTTCCTGAAGGATTTTAACCCCCTCGTTGGCTTTCCGTACTATTGGTTTAAAGCTCATTCCCCTCTTCGTAGGTTATTATTTATCATTGACCCCCTTCGATGAAGACTAGCCTGCTTTCTTCGTGGTCAAGAATTCGACCCCCTTTTTGTTCAATCAACTCTCCTTATTCGGATGTGCCGGCTCGATAGCCCTCCCCCCCCGGATTGCGCCAAAGATTTCTTGACTCGTACCGTGCTATATGCCCAATATTCTCTAACTTTTTTGCGAGCGGTTTTTTACCAGTTTACAACAGTCCCCCCCCCCTTCGATAATGTAAAACCTTCCCTTTTACCCTTCTTTCTTTCCATGATAATGAGCATGGTCCTTATTTCTTTTTTAAAAATAGGCTAGTCTAATCCTCCCCCACTGTTCCAACTGTTTTTCGGCGCAACTCCCCTTCCCTGCTTGGGAGGCCCCTTTACTGTTTTCTTATGTGGTATGGGAATTTCCTTTCCTCTTCTAACTTTATCAACCCAGGCAAAATTCAACTCTTTTCGCGTCTTTATATATCCGTGCGCTACTCGTCCTCGACCCATCTTTTCAAACCCTCAGGGTAAACCAGGATTTTTCTTACGATCAGCCTTAGTCCTTGGCATTTTTCCTCTTTTTTTCCCAGTGATAGGAATTGGAGGAGTCATAACCTTGAGACGTCTTTCTTTCAGATCCTGAAACTCTACGGACTGCTGCACTCCTCATTTTCCTCTCCTTTTTTTTTTCCTGACTCGATATGCATTCCGTACCCATTGCTCCGATGATCAACAATCCTTCCCCCTTCCCCGAATAAAGCAGGATATACTTTAACAAGATGACCCCTTTCACGTGGGGGGCCCAAGAAGAGACGTCCTCTGTTGTGATGTTTTTTGGTTCCCGTAGTTTCTTTGCTATGTATACTACTAGATTTCGAAAGTCACCGCCGCCAAGATTCCCTTCTCTCTGACCGGTGATCACTTCTACCTTCTCCGGCTTCTTTATACCGCTAATTAAAAACTTTTTGAATCCCCTTAAGTGTTGTGATCGATGATGCTTGCGGCCGTGAGATTTTTTTCCAACCGTTTTTTTGAGGCTATCCAATCCTCCCCTTCCTCCAGGTCAGTAAGGACTAAATCATCAATGCTCCTCCCTTATCAGTGTTGTTACTTCCCCGTTTCCGGTGTCTCTTTGTTAGGTTCTTTTTACTTGAGAAGCTGCCTCAACACCGGTCCGCGTTCTTATTTTTTTTCCCTTCCTTTTCGAAGCAACATATAGCCCACCTCGAGTCTCAATCTGATTGCTGGGAGTAGGGGGGACATTAATTTTCCTTGCCCAACTGGTGAGGGGAAAAAAAAAACTTTTCTCTCTGAGCGGTGTCCAAATGTCCAAGAAAACTGAGCGCGTCATGTTCCTCTTCCTTTTACTCAGCAGAAACGCTTCCTTTTCACGAGCTATGATAAACCCATCTTTCCTTACAACCCCGGTTTTTCCATTTCCCTTAGGCAATTTGTTTTCCTTCTTTTCACAGTCGCATTCTCGATCCGACAGGAAGACTCCTCCCCCCCCCCCCTCTCTCTTAAGGCTGATCGCGCACCGAGGATGGCTTCCGCACCTTTTTTCCTCCCTCTTATAGTAATTTTCAGTTTCAGATTCCCCCATTGTTCATGGTCGATGCCTCCCTGTGAGTTGCGCTCATACCTCCCTAAGGCCGAGATCGGTCCCTTGCTTAACGGTTGCCTAGGAGATAAATGATCCCTCCATTTTTCATAACTTTTTCAAGAAATTACCATTTTTCTCCTCACACGTGTCGAAGCCTAATACATCTTATCTTTCAGTGTCTCCCCCCCCACTTGTGGGTACGCTGACAGTTGATGGGACTTTTTTCTCCTTTTCCCCGAATCTGACTGTTAGGGAGATGATCCCTCCTCCTTGTCATTCTGCTCGAATCGTTGTCATAAGTTATGCCCTTTACAGTGCTTTTGTAGTTAGACTCAGATTATCTTTCTATCCTATAGCTCTGACGATCCTCCTGAGATCGTTTTTCCCCTTCCGGTAGAGCACAACAGAGCAATCCGAATTTTTTTAGATGCCTGAGAAGAGCCTATCTTCCCCCATCTCGTAACTATTTGTTTTTTCAAAGGGACCACTCGACAAAACCAGAGCCGTTTCTTCCCTTCTTTACTCGGATAGAGGTCTTACCCCCTCCCCCCTTACTTCCTTCGTTTGACCTCCTTTCATTCTGATCTCCCTCTTCCCTCATTCCTTGGAGTGCTTGCCTTACGCTGAACCGGAGGAAACCCTTTTTCCCATCATTTAGTCGGATACGAATCCAGGCGTCCTGTTTGAATGCCCTCTGTACCTTAAAGTCGACCCCTCTTCCCTTTCGCCCGATTGACTCGCGTTAAGCTTGGGTTCGTCATCGGATCTTTTGTTTAAGACCTCATTTTACATTTACCCCTCCTTTTCACCCCTTTTCATGCCAATAGATAGAATGGTCTCCCCCTCTTCAGCGGTACATGGAGACCGTTGCAGAACTCTTTTTTCCTCAGTAGTAGTGCCTCACGTATGACAGCTCACCTTTTACTGGTTAAGGGGGTGAGTCCACTCACTTCTTCACGCCTTTCTACGGGAACCACTCGGGCGATCTTTCACTTCTTCCAAAGCTGGTCGTTAGTGGGATTACGACACCCCCCCTTTCCTATCATCCTTTTACACCACATTCTTCTGTCCCGTAGAACGCCCCCTTGTGAAGGAATGGTATTTCTTTTTTCTCCCCGGCTGAAGTTTTCTTGACGACCTCTCGAGATAGCAGTGATTCGCGCTTTTTCTTCCTTTAATGGCAGCAGCATTTCTTGCTCCAACCCACATAATCACTCTTTCGTTTCTTTTGGTCCCCCCCTTTCAGTCATTTCGTAGAGGTTAAGGGCGGTCCGGTGACCCCCCCCCTTCAAAGGTAGCGACTTTAATGCGTTTTATCTCTTAGATCTCGTCACCATCTTAGATAGAGCAAGAAACTGTCTTGCTTACACAAAGGTAGCAGGTTACCCTTACCGTTCGGGCTTCTCCCAGCTTCTAGTCCCAGGAAGGATGTGCCAGTTCTTTTAACCTCACCAGTCTTTACCCTTAGTACGCCCCCCAGCGTTGGGCGTTTTTTCTCTAACACGCGAATCATTAGGCGTTAGTTCCCGCCTGATATTGTCCGCACTGCTTTCGGACCTTATCTATCATTTGTGTTCTCTTTCTTGAAGTCCCCAGTACGTGACCTCGGCCCCCTTCCTCTTTCCTCAAACTCTTTCCTTTTAGATTTCCCTAGTTGACATGGTTCAGCCGGAAACCCAGTTTTCTCATGTTTTTCTCGTTGCGGTGGTCGTGTCATCATTCTGATGTGCAGATTTTTTTCCAGTTCTTCCCGGCTCCTTGCCCAGTTTCCCAGTCCTCTCTTCCGATCCTTTTCCAAGCATGGCGCCCCGTTCCGTTTTTTCCTTGAAAGAGGGTGAGATTTGAGCCGGACCTTCTTTTGTGTCCAGAATCACTCCCTGAATCGGCTTCGTAGTGCTCTTCCCTTCTTTCTATCGGTCTTGCTCTCTTTAGCCGCCACGGCAGATAGGGATTTTTTTCTCCCTCTCCAATCCTTACATTTTTAACTCTGACTCGTCGACCGGCTCTGCGCCTTCCCATTTTGATTTTTTTATCTTTTTTTCTCTTCTTTATCCTGATACCACACTACGTCTCCTCTAACGGTAGATCAAGTATGTTCCACGTTATATTTCTTTTCTCGCCAGTACACCCCCCGCCGTGCCGATCCAGTGGACGGCAGAAGCTCTCCCTCCTCTTGAGCCGGCACGTTGCCTTCTCCCCTATAGGCGGGATGCTGGAGACTCCAACGCCGCCTTTCCCCGAAGTCACCCCGCTGGGCGACTTTCCGTTTGAAGAGGGCGCCCCCTTCTCTTTCGTTCCCTTCTCGTATGACCGCTCTCTGGTGATGCCCGTAAACTTTCGCCCCTCCCCCAACCAACCCATTCCTGTCCCCTGGATGGCACCGCCTTACCATCTGGTGTGATACCTTCTTTACACGTTACACTGTAAACCCCCCCCCGTCATTACCTTTCGACCTTTCTTAAAGTTAGAATAATACCTCCCTTCCGTCGAGCCGGCCACTCTTTCCACATCAATGGTAATAGATAATGGCGACTCCCCTTTTTTCAATCCTTTACTTTCTCCCTTAAACAGGGGGCCTCTCCTTGCCCCGAAACAAATGCTTTCTTTTGACCTTGCATTGAAAAAGCTAAGGTTAATTCTGGAGTACTAGGAAGGTTTTTCTCATCCCTTCCAGATCATATATCAGACCCCTGTGCCTTGCAAAAGTTTAGTGATACTTCCTTCTTTTGTCTCTAGAGCCCTTCATCTACGGTTTGTTTGTCACGTGCTGACTAGTCTCCAAAGACCTTTCCCTCCTTAACCATACTTTCCCTGAACAGGGTCCCACTCGGTGAAGACGGCCCTTACGTCCCCTGTTTTTTCTTTGTTTTTTGGGTGAAGCGCCAGTCCTTTCTCTTCCACCTTTTAGCGATAGGATTAGGTCCCCTCTCTTTGTCTTCCAATAGGTACGCCCTCACGTAGACCCAAAAGCGACTTGCCGTAACTGTTGAAGGTGCTTATTCTCGTTCAGACTGTTTCCGCTTGGTTGCGTACCGTCTTCCTTTGGGTCTGAACACCTCTCACGACAAGCTGGTGCTCCGTTTTAACCCAAGGTGATGATCCCCCCTACGTGTGCCTTTTTTTTTTCTCTCCTCCAAATGGAGACGTCCTTTGCCCTTACAATTTGTTTAGATTGATCACGGCCCGCCCCCGCCCCTTCTGGGCGGAAAAGGCACAACCTGCCCGCTACCTTCTCCGTCTTCCTGTTGGTGCTTCCCTCCAAGCACATTCAGACTTCCATTTCATAGTATAAAATTGGTTCCATTAAACCTCTGTTCGTTCTGGCACCCGCTCAGCCCTTGTCACTAACTCCTTTTAAATCCCTTTTCCTCTTTTGAGTAAAGCGCTTGATTGATCAGCTTTTCGGAAAAAGGTTCCTAGCTCTTCTCACATCGCTTCTTATTCTTCGTCCGTGCCTGTTCAACAAGGTATAATTTCACCTCCCTTCAACCTCGTACCCAGGAACCTTTTTGACGTTTATTCTTCCGATACCTCTTCACCCTTTCTCACCCCAGATTGAACTTTTTATGTTTTTTTAAGCATCTCTAGGAAATCGGAAAAACCTCCCCTTCTCGGTTTTGGTAGTTTTCTTTTTCTTTCCCCGGCAGGTCCAAACATCGTCCTCTTCGTGGTGCCAGCTTTGGTCATACTTCCACAAGTCTTTCATGGGTTGACAGCCAAATTCCAAATATTTTACAACTGATGCCCAGGCGGCTCCTGGTCTGCTCTCCTTTATAGACACAATTTCCTAGACTTATGAAAGACCCGCACTGACCCGGTGTCCTCCCCCTCCTCGTCGACAACCTGTTCGACAAAGTTCGAATCTTTTTTCATTTTTTCCCCACTTTGATGACGACTCCCCCGGCGATTTATCCTTTACACCCAGATCAGCCCCTTTCCCGGTGACACCCTCTTTTTTCTACCCCCTCCCCCCAGTCTCCCTATTTTCTAGGTAAGGATTTTTCTTCTCCACTTTGCAAAGGAGTTCCCCTTACTTTCCTTTTATCGGTTGATACTTTTGCGCCCCTTTTCAGAATGGAACCATCGACCGGGATCTTCTACCTCTTTTTACTTTTTACAAACATGTAGGATGACATTACCAACATTTACCACTTTTCTCTGCATCTTCCGATGTTCCCCTTTCCCTCCGATCCAGTTCGATGCCTCCTTCTCCCCCCGTTCTTAATTAGCAGTAGGAGATCGGTTGGCGTCTTGCCTGTTTCCTCCTTCGGATATGAATAACTCTTGTTCCTTGGACCCCCCTTATAAGGGACATGTTCACACCTAAAACTTTTTTCGAAGGGCTCAATATGTCAAATCTCCCTAATTAGTTGCCAAATGAATCTTTCGTGCTGCGGATACCGTTTTTGAGCGGCGCTCAATTTTTTGATGCTGAATTTCCCCCCCCTCAGTCTATCTGCCTTTGGGTGCCTCAAATTGGTAGCCATTATCCCTTAAGGCGGCATTTCCCCAGAAACGTACGCCCAGTCCCCTTCTCTCTTTAACGTAGCCAGAGAATGGACACCCCCCTCCTCCCACTTCCGGTTTCCTCAGGCCCCCCTTTTTAACATTAAACTACTCACACTTTCGAACCCCCCCGATGTTTTCAACACAGACTTGGTTCATCCTTTCTCTTTCCATTAAATTCCAGCTGCGATTGACGGTCTTTTTTTTTCACCCCCTTTTTGGATTCTTTTAAACCCTGTTGGCCCTTGAGCCGGTCCAACTCCACAGAGGTATGGCTTGGATAGTCCCCCCCCCTCTTCCCTTGGACTATGCCGGTGAGCACTTCTATACCCTTTTTCTTTTTCCTGATTTAAAAGACACTCCCACTCCCGGACCTGTGCTTTGTGTATGCTGAATTCTAAGCATGATAGTCCTCGACAACCACACCCCTTTCCACACCCTCTAACAAGACTTCTCTAGCTGCCTCTTATCCTTCATGGACTTGGGTTGTACCAGGAGCTCTTGGCTCTTTGGAGACCTGAGATCCGTTCAGCAGCGCAATGTTTTTTACTTACCTTCTTCCTCTAAAGAGGGTAGTTGTTATCTTCTCCTGTCCTGTTCCCCCAATAATTGCGACTCGCTGAAGAATGAAAGTTCTCCTTTTATCCTCCCTCACAATCCGCTTCTCCAGGATCAAAAAGTGCCCTTTCCGTTCCCCCCCCTTCTTAATTGGTCGTTTCTGTGTTAGCTTTTTCCCTTTTAGTTTTTAGCGGCCTCTATTTCTCTCACTTCAGATTTTACCTGACACAGACTCAAAGACCTTGTCTTTTCTGTGTCACTTAGAAACGACCCCCCTTTTTGACCTAATATGACTTTTCCTGCGTTGACTTTTTCCCTCCGATCTTTTCTCCAGGGGTTGCGGGCGCCCCTCGAGCTTTTTTCCCCCCCCAACCGTTGTTTCCTTTTTATTAAATCCATGGTTGAACCCCTTTATATCACATGAGCAGAGTGGCAGGTTAATACCATGAAATGTCCGGAGACTGTGTGTCTCCCGACCTCGAATGTGTTTCTGCTGAGGTGAAGGTATCTGTAAGTGTCTCCCTTCACTTCTTTTCCTCTCCCCCCGGAAGTCGTCTTGCCCAGGCCTGTCTTGGCCTTCACAATACGAAGAGTTCCTTTCTTTATCTGGCAAGTTCGACCCCCCTCTAATTTCTTACATGTGGACGGGAGGAAAAATTTGAGCCCCGCTCCTTTATTGTGATCCCGCAAGCCCCTTCCCCGTGACGCGCTCAGTGTCCCTTGTTACGGGACTCCTCCTCCCCGATTCTGAACCAATATTGCGGTAAACCACCCTTTCTCGTTTGCGTTCCTTGGTATTGTGTGAACATTTCCCTCAGTCAGGTTTTACCTTTCTCAAACCCTTTATACATCTCAACCAGGCAAGATAGACCTTCCCCCCCTCTCTCCCGCCGGAGCCGTCGCTAACCGATTAGTTCAGTGACCCCCTTGTTCTTTTAGCTTTCGTTGCAGCTGCCGCCGCCTTTCTTTTTGGGGATCACTTTGCAGTCATCAGACATGGATCGTCTCTCAAGAATCCTCCTGACATCCCCTTCTTGCTATTTTCTTTTTGCATCACTTTCCCTTCCACTCTGCGAAAAGCAGGGCCGCTCTTACTTTCCACCTTTTCCTCCTCACCCAAGCAGTCCAGATCTCTCTTTGCAGTTAGTTGGGGGGTGAAGACACCAACTTTTTCCCCTCCTTCCCGGATTCTTTAGTGTTTAACTATTTACCCTCTAGATAGTATTTGATTAGCTTTGCTGAATCGGTGAATATGATTCCCTCCCTTTTAGTAGGCTGCACATTTTTTCGTTTATTCTCGTGTCTCAGGTAGCTTTCATTTTTATCTCTTCAACTATCAGCCTAACAGAGCTCTTGGTTCTAAGATGTGAACTATTTGATAGTCCAAAAATCCTAAAGTTGCGCTGAGCATAATCCCCTCTAAAGCATCAAGCGTAAGAGGTTCCTTTCCCGTTTTAAAGTACCTGCCCCTATTCCTTCGAGGTTGTTGCTCTCGTCTGTATCTTCTTCCCTCACCTCAAACCCGTTCCCGGCGCTATATTGCCTCCTTTCGGATATAGTCTCTCTAATCGCAGAAGGTCTGTTTCCAACCTCTGTTTTTATGAGACGGTATTACCTTAGAAGTCCTGATCGCGAGAGTCGCCACGGTTCCTTCTTCTTTCCCAGTTTTCCCTAATATTCTCTCTCTTTTTCAGAGATGTAAGCCCTTGTTTTAGATTTTAGTCCTTGGAGCTTGGTTCCGGTGACCTCCTTTAGTTGAACATCCATTTAATTATATCACTTTCCCACTATTTTCGTAATTTGAGGACCCCTCTTTTCGGGACTCTTTCGGTGCGATTCCCCCTTGTGTGGGTGGCTTCGTCTTGGTCGTGCACCGGTGACCCCTCCTACCTATCAATTGTCCTGGTCTTTCCCCTGGTTTAATATCACCCCTTTTTCCAAGTCCGGCATTCTTGTATGCCGTGTGGTTACTTCCGGCTTTCCCCATCGGGTAAGTTTCTTCGGTGTCCCTTCCCCTTTTTCCCCCCCTTCTAAGTGCAACGACCAAAGTTTTTGGAGACTCTGCCACTTCACGGGCATCGTGAGTGGTCTCATATCCCTCTTATTCCAGGCTCAATCCGAAGATCCTTCTCCTATCTTACGTGTGGGAGGAAGACGCCTCCCTTAGTGAACATACCTATTCGTAGTTAATACGTTCCCCCTTTGAATTAACTTTCCCAGTCCGCGGTATCCTAAGGCGTTTTACCTCGTCCGCCCATTGAGACCCCTGACTTGAAGGACCTTTTTCTTCCCTCTTCTGGTTTCGGAAGATCGTCACTTTAGTGCTGCCCCCACTTTAGGGCTTTTCCCCGTCTTATTCAGCCCACCTTCTTGTATGAGGGCGCTCCAAGACGGCTGACTCCCTTCGTGGACCCTTCCTGTCGTCCCCTTTCAACCATTTGAGGTCAACTTACATCTGTTGTGTGCTTAGCCTTCTAAGTATTTGGACCGCCGACTCGTAAGGATTCCCTCCGTTTTCATAACTTCCTCAGATTTGTATAAGACTTTTTTCTGCTCCCAGAGAGGCCCTTATTTATTCTCGCCCTCGAGAATGCGGACGACACGTAGTGACTTTAAGCCTTACTTCTGGGTGGTGGTGACATCCTCCTAAAAACCCACAAACTGCTTTTCCTGTTCCGCTTTTTCCTTGCTTTATAGAAGGTGGATAGTTGATTTTTTCATCTTTTTGTTGAGTGGGCGCGTTCGACATTTTCCTTTTCTGTTAACATAGCTAGTAGACGATATTATCCCCCCCCCCGCTTGGGTCTTCCCTTTTCTCTACTCGGCCTTCTTTTGAGACGTGAGCGAATGGTTCTAGAATCCTCTCCTTCTGTCAGACGGGAAGAATAAAGGACTTTTTTCAGCCTTCGACGTCTTTCGTTTCCCCCGTGCTACCCGCTTTTTTTATTAGCAACAGCAGTCTAACTTCCTTCCTCTTGAAACGGGGAGACTG
>Ga0179593_1339519_pt1 | contig 10795 bp, 6 predicted proteins | sample CZODoug2_1_08_16_FD_185931 | JGI IMG/M metagenome (GOLD analysis project Ga0179593, IMG submission 185931) | Vadose zone soil fungal communities from Angelo Coast Range Reserve, California, USA - CZODoug2_1_08_16fungal (PacBio error correction) | ecosystem: Environmental > Terrestrial > Soil >... | reverse complement strand
CCCCCTCCGCCGCCGATTAGGAGAGTTCGACGCATTGCTCTCCTCGTTAACCCACGTGGGACCTGGATGGATCGCCTTCGTTCCTCCCTTTCCCTTCTCCCTTAATTTCGCCATCGTAGGGTCCCTCCCTCTTCCCTCCTTCTTGAGGTTTATTAGCTACTTCACCGATTTTGGCTTTGCTTCTTTCCCTTTTGATATCCTTCTCTTGCAAGCGGGTTTTCAACGGCCCCCCTTTGTCATTTCTATAGAAGAAATTTGAGGCCAGATCTGCCGCTCCTTTCGTGCTTTCTTTTTTTCCCCCCCCCCCCCCTTTTGGTTCTCTTTCCAGGCTTGGCCAGTTCGCGGCGCGCCTTTTCTAGGCTTTCTCGATCTCAGGAAGGCCCCCATAGAACGAGGCCTTTTTTTTGGCTCGTGTTTCTTGTTTTTCTTGCTGTTTTCTTCTTCCTTGTTTCTCCTGTGAATCCTTTTTCTGCCTTAGGGGACAGTCTTACATACTTATTGGAACGCGGTTGCCGATTGTTCCCTCCTCTCCACCCATTTTCCGATCAGCTATTTTTTCCTGCCTGGCTTTCTCCGTTCCCCCCATTTGGTCTCTCAGTCGGCTTATTTCTTCCCTTTTTCCAACTTATGCTTTTTCACTGAGCGTGGTGTCCGTTGTTTCGTTCAATTTTATCTTATGATGTAATTTGGTATGTGGGTCTAATTGCCCCACCGGGTGGTGAATTGAACACATTTCTTGTGTGCTTCGTTTGCCCCAGTTCCCCGATAGGGATTGGTCTTCCCCTAGTAAGGCGCCGGGTCGTTTTTAGTTTTCCCTCCTCTCGTCCAACTCACGAAGGAATGACCCCAAATGCCATTTGTCTTGTTTTACTTGTGCTGCTCTCGGTTTTTACTTGGAATCCTTCTCCCTCTCCCCTAGCAATCCCCCCCCGTGAATTGAAAGCGATGGGGATTGCAGAGGTTCTTCCCCTTCCTAACATCTGAAGTCCCTTAGAGGAGGACCTCATCGCCATCTTCTGGCATTTGTGAAGTACCCGATCCCGCAGGCCCCCTATCTTTTGGTTTCCCCATACCAACTTTTTTGGTTTCCGCGCCTCATCATCGGGTGATCCCCTATTCCCTCTGTTACTTCTATAAAATGATGCTCCGTCCTTTTTTTCTTCCAGGAGTTTTCATGCTCTCGGGCCTCGGTCTTTTCTTCCTGGGTTACGATGGTTCCTTTTTTTCGAGGGAATCTTTATTTCTTTCGCTCTCTCGCCAGGGCCAAATTTTGATTGTCCTTTTTTGGTCGTGTTCTTGAAAAACCGTCGCTCCCCCTGTCGCCCTTGTTAATGTGTCCCTTGCCTCCGTCCTCCGAAATAAGTTTTTTAGCTCACTGTTCTTCCCCCACTTTTTGTTTTTAGTTCCTCTTTTTTTCCCGCGACTACCTTCTCCCCATCATCAATCCCGAGCAGTTCTTTTATGGACTTTCCCTTATCGGCTTGGTTGGATCCCTGTTGTGCAGGCCAGTTTCTCCTAGGATACTTTTTTTGCCCCCCCTTTCAGCGGTCGTTGGGTTTTTCGTGGACATTTTCCTGGGAGCATTTCCTGCGTTTTGATGTTGACTGAGGATGTGGATATAATTGTCAGCTTCGCCCATTTCTTCCTTTTTTTTTTCCAATTTCCCTTTCCCTTTCTTCCATTGCGCATATTTTTTTTTGCCTTTCTGTCGTTTCTGTAGCAAGATATTCCCTCCTTTTTTTTTTAGGCACTTTCTTTTTAGCGGGGTTTTGGCTTTTGTGTTCCACATATATTTGTACCTAATCCTGTTTTTTTTTGAAGATTATGCGTCTTTTTTAGTCTCCCTCGTCCCCAAAGCCTCCCCCAAGGCTGACTACAAATCACGTCTCTTTTCCGTTTTGGAGATGGTTTAGCCGCATATCCTGCAATTTCCCCCTTTCTTAACACCCTGACTGGAAAGTTTTGTCGCCTCTTTGAACCCAATGCGCCGGCTTCCCGATTATAGTTCCTTCGCCCTTTTCCCCATCCTCCCCTTGTCCTACAAGCCAGCCTTTTTTCGACCCATAAGTTTAGTGACCGTCCCCCCCCCCCCTCTCACCTTTTTTTGTTGCGTCCAACGCGACATCGGAGGGGTCCCTCCCCTTCCACCATTTTGACGGCGCACACTTCGCATGACTAAAGAGAAAGTGCCTCCGTTCTTTTGTCCTCTACCTTAGCTGTAGGCGGCCCTCGGATGAGAAATAAATTTTTTCCCGAGCCATTGATTGATCCCTGCCAAGTCTTTTTTGGGCCGTTCTACGCCGCGTTAGCTCCCTTTGCCACATTTCTCAAGGAGACCCCTTTATTCAACTATTCTCCCTCGCTTGGGCAGGGTGTTTTAACGCGACCTCTCTTGGTTCCTCCCTCCCTAGGAGTCGCTTCTTGTTTTAAGTATCGTGGACATGGCTCGCCCCCTTCCCCGCTGATAGGATGAGAAGGCTTCCCACGACGGCATTGCGCATTGCGGCAGAATGTTCCCTTCCTTTCCTATTTATGCCTCTTTCTGATCTGTGACTTAATAAAGCTTTTTTTGTTGAAGACCCCCTTCTCTTGGTGCTTCGTCCTTTTTGTACCCTTCAGTCCTTCTCCTCTTCTGCCAAAGATATTTTCTGTGATTTTGGGCACACCCAAAACTTTCCTTCGTGTTGAGCACCTGGGTTTGCGCCTCATTATTGCTCTTTCCCCGCGAGACACCCGTGGCCCGAACCTTCTTTCTGCAGTGCTCTTGGTTGAGAGTCCCCGTGCGGCCTTTCGGCATGTTCTGCCTTCCCAGTAGGATATTGTGTTTGCTCGCCCGGGCGATGTTTTTTTCCTGCCAGCCAGCGCCTCCCTCTTCTGCTGAGAGTCCGGGCATGGGCTCCCTCACCCGCCTTTTTTTGTTTGCCTTTTTTTTAATAGGAACATCTAACGCAGTATGCCAGCCTTCTAGAGGCGAAAAACGTGAAAGGATTTTTCCTCGCGCCATTTGCACCCCCCCCCAGAGACTGGGATGGCAGCCTCCTCAGTCTTCTTCCGAGCTTTGATAGGCATTTGGAGTACCACGTAGTCCGTCCTTAAGAGGTTGTTTAGACCGTACCACTGCCCGTTCCCTACTTATGCTATTCTGTCCCCAAGGCCGTTTGGCCCGCATCCGTCCTCCAGGATCCACCTCCTCAAATGCCCCTAAACCACCTTCAAGCCCTGGGTTTCCCCGCTCGAAGTGAGTCCTCTTTTCTCGGCCCTTCGTCTTTCCTCCCCACTCGCGAAATGAACCTCGCACTTAGTGCTTGAAAATTCATTTGGGTCCCAATCCCCGGGTTTTTTGATCTTTCACGGCGGCCAAGTACCCCTCCGTGGTCTGTTCCGATAAATTTCTCCCCCACATGGCCGTTGTCGCCGTCCGCCTTCCCCCCCCTTTCTGCAAGAGCTTCCTTCTCCCGAATCAATGTCCCATCACTGGTTTCCCTTCCTTTTGCGAACTTTCCCCGCCCGAAGGATGAGGGATCTCCTTTTTACGGATCTGTCACCGACATCGGCCTTTTCTTTCTGATGCTTTTTGAGGTTCCCCAAGTCGTCCCTTTTTTTCTGGTGATAAGATTTTTAATGGTTGAATGCGTCATGCACTAGTACTTTTTCCCTTTGCGACTTGACTTATAGTGTTTTTTAGCCGATTTTCTCAGTCTCGGCCCCTCTCATTCGACGTTTTTTCGTTGTCGCCTGCTCCCCCACCCATCTCTTTCCTCCACCTTCTGGAGTTACCTAACCTTAGCGTCTCGAGGCCTTATCTTCTTGCGCGTCCCGGATGTAATCCCTGTATGACTAGGTTTTTTCCGCCCGTAAAGGTTTTTTATGCTGTTCATTCCGCTGGCTCTTTTGTACTTACCTCCGGCGCTTTCTTAAACTGGATTTGGTTCGAATTTTCCTCGAAGCAGAGGCATTTTATTTAACTCGGTGCCTTTCCTTTTTCGGCTTCGGATTGCCAAGTCGGTTTTTCCCCTCGGACCTTCTTTTTTGTTCTCGTCTCCTCTCCGATGGGCTAACTAGAAGTATGCAGGGCCCGGTTTTGTTTTTTTTGTTTTCTGCTTGGATTTCTGTTTGTATTTCCTTCGACGGCTTCCTGCATTGGGTGCACTCCCTCCCTCGATTGGACTTGCTTGGGGTGCCGGGGTCTCCCCCTTTTCCACAAACTCATGAAAGAGCAGGGGTTTTCTGCATTTTTTTCCTTCTGGTGAATTTTTTCGATGAAGGAGCTCTCATACAGTGGATTCTGCTGCCCCCCCCTTCTGTTTTTTGACCCCTTTCGTGTTCCCCCGGGGTTTCGAATTGTCTTTCTATGAGCCTGTTATTATAGTGGTAGTTTCTAACCAAATTCCACACCCCGCATTTTTCGCTCTGGTTTTGCTAGCATTGCCGTGCTCATCCTAAGCGGGTTGTTCACCGCTTCTTTTTTTTGATCATGAGTCGTTAATTTCTTGACCCTTTCCTCCCTTCATGAGTCCCTCCTATGCGGTCCTGGATTTTTATTTGGGTTTTTAGGGTTTTGTTTATCACTCCGACCCTTTCCCACCAATTTGCGAAAAAGTCTGGTCTCCTCAGTGCCCCCCCCCCGACCTCCCTGAGACTTATGCTTCAGTCCTCTCTCTGGCATTGCCCCTCCCTCCGCCGATCCCCCCTTGATAACATCGACTTTTTTTGCTTAAGTTAATAGACTAGTTCCCCGGCGGATTCGAGGCTCTCTTCTTTGAATTTCTCTCCTTCATACGGCTTCGTTAGTTCCTGCTATTCGGTTTTGAGCTGCTGCACCGCTGCGTCACTTTTTTTCTCTGCATTAGGGGAGATTTTCTCTCCATCGGCGTGAACCCGCCTTCCCCCTTTGGAGCTTTTGGCCCTTTATCTTAGTCGCTTTTTTCCCTTTCCTTGCGGGCGGCAAATTTCATGCAATTCCTTTTGGATGGATAAGCTAACTTGATTTCCACCCCATTCCTTCTTCTGAGATTGACTAAGTAGTTTTTCCAATCTTCACCTTACTAAGAAGTTTATATTATTTTCTTGAATAGTATTTTGGGAGCGTTTTACCTCACTTTGTTCTCAGCGTTTCAGGTCATTTGTTAGTTGGTGGGTTTTCCTTTGGGAGAGTTTGTAGCTGTCTTCCGGACCTTCTCTTCTCTATTTTTCCCTCCTCGGAACTTTCTGGCACTTCCCTGTCCCTTCCATTGCGATTGTGTTTTTTTTGGCCTGACGGGGAGGTGGTTACAGCTATTATGGCAGGGGCTTTTTCTTAATGGGGAAGGGCTTTTTTTGTTGAGCCGCTGATTTCCTCCTCCCCACATCATCTCGCTACTCCTCCTCTTTTGGTGTTTCTTGTCTTTATGATAGGGGGTCCTCTAAGCGGCGTCGACACACATTTACAAAGGTGACAGACATTCCCACCTTTCCCCATTTCCACTCTTTTTCTCGGGTTGTCCGCTCGCCCGTCAGCAGACCCACCCCTTTCCTGAAGCTGTTTTTTGTTCCGTCATTGGACAATTGCATTTACCCCACAACATGCTCCGTCTGCGATGATCGGACGCCCTACGACATCTTAATGTTTCCCCCCCCAATGTCCAGCCCCGACCGTTGCCCCGAAAAATACAGATGACTTAACGTGTTTCCCAAGAGAAAGACCTTCTCTGGACCTCGTTCACCCGCGTTTTCCCAACAGATAAGCTTGGTCTTCACTTTGAAATACATTCTTACCACGGGCGATTGTAAGGTTTACCCAGCTGTGGAATCTCCTTTATCTCTCGAGGGAGTGCCTTCCTTGTGTTCTTTTCCAATTATTGCTACACTTTGATTTGATTCTTTTTTTTCAGCGGCCTTACTTCCTCGATCATTTCACCTGTCTCCGACTTTGAGAGTCTACAACCTCTGTCCGGTTGGCCTTTAGTTCTTCTTTTTTGCGCCCTTTCCCTCTTGTCTCGCTACTCCACTGGTTCCTCTATTCGTACAATTCAGGGACATGACTCTGCCCGGACATGTCTGACGCCCGGGCGTGCGCATGTTCCCTAGAATGCTTTGACCCATCCGATATCTCGATTGATCGGTCTTTGCTTCCCCGCCTCAGCACACCCTTGGGAGTTGACTCCCATGATGGTTGGCTTAGTGCTTTCCCCTTCCACATGGCCATGGCCTCCGCTGGCTCTTCGTGACCCTTATTGGGGATTCGTGTGAGATTCTTGTTTTTCCCCCTGCAATCAAGGCCTTTGTGCGCCTTGTTCTGTCGAGGGATTTTGCCCTCTTCTCCCCCCCCCGGCCCACCCAGGATAGAAGCAGCGACCCGTGACATCAATTAGTATTTTGAAGGGGGCGTTGTCTGATGCAGTCTTCGATGTCTTAGTCTCTCGTTTGCTTTCTGCGTTTTCACTTCAGCCGCGAATGTGCTGAATTAGGCGGCGCTCAGACAGCGTCCATGGTTTTCCTGCTTGGGGCCCCCATAGTGCCCAAAGACCAAGAATGCCTCTCCCCCCCCTTGAGCTCTACCCAGGCCGTTCCAGGCCGCTTTCCCCTGCAGGTGCACAAAAGCCAGTCAGGGGTGCATTGCCATGGCCCTCCGGAGCGCCTGCCAGGCCCCCTCCCGACTGGCAGAACAAGTGGACCCGTCTCTGATTATGGAACGCGCGACATGTTTTACAATCGGCCCCCCACCGTCAGTTTCCCCTCCCGGCGGAAACCATCTGTCTCCGGCGTGTGCGCAACCCACGTGAGAGCCAAGTCATACAAAAAACTCGGCCCGAGACAGTTCCTCTTTTGAAGTGGTTCGATGGTGTATCGGCGCAGACGTTTAGTTTTTGTAAGAAATCTAAGCGTTCAAGCTGCCAGTTTTTTTCCCTTTTCACATACGGAAAAAGCCCTCGTCCAGGGGCGCGGCCCTGTTGCTCCTAGTTCCCTTATCCTACAACCTGTTAGGCCCCGTGGCCCCCCTTCCCCGTCTTTCCTTTTTACACTCGCCAGAGGAACGATCCTTTCAAGTTCTACATCCTTCTGTGTCATTCGGCGACATTTCCGTTTAGGAACCCTTCCTTGCGTCTGAGGTGAGTACCCGCTTCATTCTCCGTGCGGTTTTGTCCGGAAAGGATACCGGGTCCATGGGTTTTGATTTCCAGATTCGCTTTCCATCGCAGTCAATCTGTCATGCATCTGTTTTGGGATGCGACTAAAGTTTTTTTGGTGATCTCTCTTCCCCGCCGAATTGGTAGCTGCCTTGCACTGCCACACCCCCTCTTCTCCCAATGGACGTCACCTCGAATCGCATCACGCGCGTAGGGCTCTTTATCCAGATCGTTTCTCGAATAAGTTAGTCATGGCCCCGAAAGCTGTTTGATTGATGTGATCCTTTCGCTGGAGAGTCCTTAATGGTTTTCGCCGGATTTTGGGCGAACTGTTTCCCCCTGGCCTCAGAAGCGACTAGGTTCGGAATCGTTCCGGCCCTTTTTTTTTCTTACCGTTGTTTATGTGCCCACTGGTGCCTACTTTACGAAGATGCTTCTATGTCTTCGCGCAGGATCGTCCCCCTCCTAGACGGGAAGGGCAGATGGCCCCGGAACATCACGTAGAGCCTATTTTTTTTTTCGCGGGTGGTTTCTCTTTGTTGGATGGGGTCGCTTCGCCTGTTTGGCCTCTTTCGCCTGAATTGGGTCATTTTTTTCTTTCCGGATTGGAACTTGACTTTGCTCTTTTGATCTCTCCCAACACCGGTTAGACTTTCTTTCCCCCCAGACGATTCCGTCCTCTGTCCCTTGCTCTGCTGTGATGTCAGGGCTGGCTACCCTTCTGTGGTTTGCACCTTGGTCTCTGAGTGCCCGAGGCTTTGCCTTTGCTGTGCTCGGCTTGCTATTTTCTTTTTCTTTGCCTCTGTCCCCCAAAGAAGAACCCCTGATGGGGGTTCTCGCCGTGCCGCTCTCGTACTCATCGGCTTCGGTTTTGTTTCCGCATCCGTCTTTTTCCACCCCCCCCCCGTCTAATCGGATTGGCCCCTTCTTCCTTCCTTCCGACCACTGCCACTTTATTCCCGATGCTGCTTCTTTTCTTCGGTTTCGGGCGGTTTTGTTCTCATCGCCAGCGCCACTATGCCCTCCTTTTTTGGTCAACTGCTGTGATGATTTGCCATCCGACCATCCCTCCCTGCCCCTCTTAGAAGCTCCAGGGCTGTTTCCGATACCGCCGCCCGCTCCCCCCCCAGATTGGTTGGGTCTTCCCGCACTGGACGTTGTTTTCTCATCGAGAGTGATCTGATTCTTTGCTTTACTTTCTACATGCGCAGGACGATCGGACCAGGTTTCTTCTGGGCCTCCTTTTTCCGCCTTGCTCGCCTGGTTCCTCTTTTTTTTTGTTCACAATTATTCGTCAGTTTCGCCATTTCTTTTTTTTTTTTTTTCAACGCCGCTCCCTTGGTTACATGGTTATGGTCGGATCGGAACCTTTTCCTTCGGCGCCGTTTCATTTTTTGAGGATTATTTCTTTTTACGTTCAAGACCCTCTTGGCGGGTACTAACTTTCTTTCCCCAGATGATCAATGAAGTTTTCCAGCCTTACGGCATTACATAGAAAAATCCGACCCAGACGTTCTCCCTTTTATGAGGTGTTTTTTGCCTCCCCCTTTTTTACGCTCCTAGCCTGTGGCTTCGGTTTTTTGACCTCCCCCCCTTTTTCCATCTCTTCTCCGGTTGGGGTATGACGTGGATCGCTTTCTTTTCTTGGTCGAAGATACTCCGAGGCGCATTTTTCATTCCGGGATTTTTCAAATCTTTTTTTGCTTTTTTTTTTTTTCATGCGGTCGTGGGCTACTGCTTTTTTCTCTTTTCCCCTGGACTGTGGTGAATGGTTCTTGGGGAGAGTTATAGCCCACATATTTCATCTATATTCCCCGTTTTTTTTTTTCTCGAGTTCTTTCTGTTTGAAACACCCCAGACCCGTCACCAGGATGCCCACCCCTTCACGTTCGGCCCCCCCTATTTAGTGGTCAGCTTTGAACGATCCCTTCCTCTGCCGCTCCCTCAACTTGAAGTTGAGGGGGAATTTCAAATCCGTAATAGAATTCTCCCGGCGACGTCGCGCCTCTCCCTTTCAGCCATCCCGACTTCCGGCCAGAGGCCGCTGACCAAACGCATAACGATTAGACCGTGGGCGTCAACCTTTGTCAGACCTTCTGAATTTTTTTCACCGCGCCCCCCCACAATGGTCCACAGTCAGTGCCTTCCCCCTCTAGCCCCTATTGCGGGATGGTCAAAGTAGTTCGATGCTCTTTCCGTCTCCCTCCACTTTTTCAGCCTCTTCCAGCCAGATTTGTCGTATTGCTCCCGTCCTGGCTCAACAGTGTACCGACCATACGGTTCGATAAGACTCCAAGAGTCATCCTTGTGGCCATGGCGGTTTTCACGCCCCTCTTCCCGAATATAACGAGGTTGCCCCTCCTCCTCCTCCCGGATAGTGACAATGACCCAAGGCTTGATTAAGAGGCCCGAGTCCTGCTTGTACGACCACGTTCCTTTTCGTACTGAACTGCCCTCTTTCCTCTCCTCTTCGATGATCTCGGTGTACTTGATCGTACCGCCTTTTAGGGCCCCCCCCCCTTTCTTTTGGCGAATCTCTTTGGTTTACTACATGCCTACTCTCTCTCTTTTCCCTTTCGTGTCCCATTTCTATGGTTGAAGTTATCTTTGATTCGGAAGGCCAACTTCTTCCATCCCTGAGTTTTGTTTTTTCCATGTGTGTCGGCCTATGTGCTGGTCTTCCCCCCAAAGGCCCGACTAGCCGACTTTTAGCGGAGCAATAGGAGAAGATTTTTCATGGTCTTTGCAAGCCCCTGAGTTATTCCTCTATGTGAGTGTCTCCTTTGGTTTTGTACGTTGCCAGACCTTAGCCGATGCTTCCGTCTGCGGTTCACGCGAGTCCCTCACCCAGCCATGGGTTCGTGTGCTTTGGGGCACATAGTCCCCCGACCACTCTCTCTTCCCCTTCAGTTCCGCTTTCAAGTCCGGCTTTTTCTTTCCCCCTCCCTGCCGTTTGTGTCCCCAACAAGCAGAATTTTGCGGAAGGTTCATCCCGAGGGACGTACGAATGAGCTCGCTGTTCTTTTTCTCCAGGCTATTGTCCCGTTCCTCCCCTTGGTTGAATCTTTGAAGGTTGTTTCATCTGTGCCCTTATTTTCCCACCTTCCTCCCCCCGTCCTTCCTGGATTCACCACCATTGGGCTCCCTTATTTTTCATTGCAACAGGGCGCAAACGAAGACCTCCCCCCCGCCACCCCCTTCCCAAACCCCCCCATCAAACGTTTTCTGCCGACACTCCTCTCTTCTTTCGCGGTTGTCCATGCCCTTCTTCCCCTTACGATCGTAGTTCTCCCCGAACATGTGTCGGCCCGAGATCCCTCTCCCTTCCTTTGTCCATGCTTCCCTCCATCCCACGTTTAACCCCCTCCTGGACAGTATTTTTTTTTTTTGGTCACTGAGTCCCCGCTTCGCGATGCCGAAAAGGTTCGCCCATGGCAGTGGGACGCCCTCCGCCTTTTCCTTTGTGCTTCCAGCTCCCATCTGGACAATTTTTTCATCAACTTTACCTCGGTGTTTTTCTTCTGCTCCCTCCCCTTTTCCTTCTGCTTCTACTCGGCGGACTGCCGTGAGCCCTCGACTGAGAAGGATGCGATTATTTTGCGGGCGAACTTCCTTCCCTGATTGTCGATGTAGACTGTTTTTCAGCAGGCGTCCAAGTTCCCAGTTTCCTTTACCTGTCTTCGGATGAG
>Ga0179593_1708771_pt1 | contig 10796 bp, 14 predicted proteins | sample CZODoug2_1_08_16_FD_185931 | JGI IMG/M metagenome (GOLD analysis project Ga0179593, IMG submission 185931) | Vadose zone soil fungal communities from Angelo Coast Range Reserve, California, USA - CZODoug2_1_08_16fungal (PacBio error correction) | ecosystem: Environmental > Terrestrial > Soil >... | reverse complement strand
TTACGTCCTTGGACGTCCACGTTTCTCTGTTCTTTGGTATTTTCCCAATCCCTTTGTTGTCCCTCTCCTAAATGTCTTTCCCTTTCGAGAAGAGTAGTTCCTTTTTTGAAGGGGACCAGGTTCCGTGCCCCGTCTCCTCCCGTCGCAAAATCCCCCTTTTCTCCCTGAGGGATTCCCCGAGCAACTCCTTGGTCGTCGCGGTCGCGAAAGGGAAGTTTAATAACCAAAGACAACCCACCCTTATTGGCAACCCAGGATCTTTTTCCCAGATGATGGTCGCCGGGACGGATTTTGATGTCTTTTAATAACATTTAGATGATCTCTCATTAGGAAGTCTTTTCCCTGATATCCGGTTTTTCCAATCCCCCTTTTAGTTTCCTGCCCATCGAAAATAGAGTTTCTAAAAGAACAGTTCCAAAAACGTCCTTTCGCATTTTGACCCCTTAGCCTTTCCAGGGGATTACGTTGGACCCCATACGACCCTCCCCCCATGCGCTTCTGCCTACTCTTTTACGCAGCCTTTTTCTTAGAGCCCCCGCCATCACATTGCCTTGACCCCTAACCTTTTTTTTTCGTCTTTCTTTGCCTAGCTTCCAAGGGCTAACCCCCTCGAATTTCCTTTTTCTGGGAACCTCCCCTTCGTTACGATGACCCCTTTTCCCCCCCGAACCCACACTCGTAATTGGAAGGCCAGTTAAGGGAGTTTGCCCACCCTGGTCCCTTCCCTTGGTTGGTTTACGAAGGGCCGTGATGATCCACCCCCTTAAATGTCTTTCTCCCGCCAATACGCACTATTAAAGAGGATTATAACACATTCCGGTTTATTTCCATTGGTATTCTGTCCCCTTCTGGGATTTCCCTTTTCCTGGATGGTCTCTCCTGCAAGTGGCGCGATTAACCTCCTTCCTTTTTCGAGTTTCTTTTCCCTTATCAAAAAGATCGCGAGCCGGACAAACCGCCAGGCGACTTTCCCTTCCAGACTCGTCACTTTCAGCTTCCAGAAAACCCCTAAGGGGAACATCATTCCTTGCGAATTGGACGGTGCCGGTCAGGGGGGAACCCATTTGATTCTTTTCCCCTCTCCCCAAAGCCGGTGAAAGGCTCCTCCCCATCGAAACCAATGAGAGGGACTGGGATGGAGGGGTGGAATATCATTTTCCACCCGGAGTTCCTTTCACAACGCCTACCAAACCCCGGGCGGGTAAATTTTAAAGATGTGCGTCCATCGGTGGAAGGTTAACCCCCTTTCAAGTCTTCAGGCAGAGGATTTTCCCCCTCTTTACTGATAGACATCTTCATCGCCAACACAACCTCGCGACTCACTTCCTCCCTTCATGGACCCTGTTCTCCATCTTCCTTCTATCGAACCTGGCCACGGTGCCCGGCCCTTTTTCTTAAGCGGGACCCCGGGCCTTTTCTCTGCTCCTGAAACCTATATCGCGGGACAGCACCTAGCGTTGCGGTGAAACCGTTACTTCCCCCCCCTTCCCTGGTTACGACACTTCTTCCCCAGGCCTGGTCCCCCGAGACCTTCAAAAAGTTCACTTTCCGGTCTTTCCCCCTTCCCACTTCTGTGTTCTTGCCCCCCCCCCACATATTTGCCCTTCACGAAGAATTAAAACAGGTAAAGTATTTTTCGGTGCATGGATTACCCTTCTACAAATGGTCCTCGACACCTGGCACCCGAACTAATCCCCCTTTTCAGCAGCACCCAAGGAAAGCTTCCTTACTAAATGCTTATTACTAGCGGCCCCCTCTTCTTTTTTCCCTATCCGGTGTGGTGGTTGTCCTTTTCTGAGACATTTTTCATCATTCATTTGTCTTATGTCCTACCTCCTTTTTGGTTCCGTTCCCCTCTCTTAAAGGTCGTTGGCCAGGTTCTCTGCAGATGTCCCCCCCCTGATTTGCTAAATTTCAAGTTAGAAAATCACCCTAAAAACCCCCTCTTTTAGTATCTCCCTTCCAAATGTGGGTTTTTGTTTTCAGAATTCCATTTCCGTGCCGGTGTTCCGAATTACCGACCATCTTCATGTGTGGCCCCTCCACAAATTTGATGTCCGTCCCTTTCCTCTTAGCTCGATTTTCCCCCACTTTCTTCGTAAAAGAATTTTTTCCCCTGGCATAGGTTACTGTCGCACCTGGGATCAAATGAAATTGGTTCCTTTTCTTAACCCTTAGTTTGATGCCTTTCCCCCCCCTTTTCGCATTCTGGGTCTCCTTTTCCTTCAATGGTGACGTGGAAGTGATCGATTAATGTTTTTGTCCCTCTCCTCTTAGCTTCACATTTAGGAAGCTTGCTCGCCGCGTACTTTAGAGTAAAGATATGTTCTCTTTAACGTTTAAGAAATATTTTTCCCCACCGATAAACTCCCTCTTTTGTTTCCCCCCCTTTCAACCCCTCCCTTTTAAGAGGGCACTCCTTGAGACTTTGGAGAATTCCTGATACCGTTTTTTCATTTCTTTACTTCCCCCTGGACATCTTAAATAAGCAAGAGAATGTTCATTATCCCTTTCCTTGAGAAATGATTGTTCCCCTTTTTTTCTCTTCAATTACCCACTCCCCTTACCTTTCCCCTTTTTATGACAAGGGTAGAGGACCAGTTTGATGGAGGGTTTAGGACGTCTCCTCCTATTTAGAACACCCAGATCCCCGCTACTCTGTATCTCTTTTTAACTCTTAACCTTGGGTTACAACCTGAAGGAGAACTCCACAAAGGGGCCGCCCCTATAGCTCTTTTCTTCCCCCCCAATGAACGCCTTTCAGGACTTTTTGTTTCCCATCTTCAACTTGCTGTCTTTCGTGGAGTAACGGAAAAGCCTTTTTACTTTCTCTTCCGGAACCCCTCCCCAGTAACGTGAAGCCCCTTTTGGGTCTGAATGAAAACCTACTTCAAACCTTGTGGTATTTTCTTGTACATTTTTTTTTTTTTTTCAACCCCCAGGTCTCAGCAGGCATTCCCCCAGACTCTTCGTTGGTTGTAGCCCTAGGCGAGTGCCACCCTTCTCCCAGGTCTTCCTTCACTTTTTGCGTCCGGCCCTGCCACCATTCTTGCTTCTCCTTAGGACTGATCAGGGACTAAGGATTGTACCTCTTGAAAATGTCCCGGGTGAGTCCGCCTCCTTGACCCTTCTACCTTTCTCCCCGGGAATTTATTTTTCCTGGTTTGGAGCCTTTAGTAGATCGCAGCCACTTCTCTTTTCCCCTTTTCCCCCTCCCAGGTTTTTCGATTCTTTCTTTCCTAGTCGTCTTATCAGGCTCCACTTCGGCGTCCCATCATCTTCTTTCCCTGAATAATACGCCCATTTCGCTTGTGACCCCTCCTTCGTTATGGTTTCTTTGGCAGTCTTCCTTTCTCGACCCTTGATCCAGAGGGTTGAAGGCCCCTTGGGGAATCCAACCCCGGTTCTGGCGTCTTTTGTTTTGTTTCTGGTTTTTATCCCCTTGTTCCCAGTCCTCTTACTTTTGTGCGCGTTCAAGTAGGAGAGGGTCAAACACAACGGGCCCTTTCTACCAACAAATGGCTTTGTTGTTCCTCTGCACCCTGGACCCTCAAAATCTTCTCTCCTCCAGTTTTTTTTTGTTTCTCTTAACTTTTCGGCAATTTGGCGTGATAGGCAACTTTTTCCCAGGTTTCGTATGACTACATTGTTTTCCCCATTTGACGTGTCCCCCTGCGTTTTTCCTTTCTTCGATGGATGGGGGTCCCTTTCCCAAAACGTGCACTTTTTTCCTCCCCAAGGGAAACCCCCAAAAGTTCGCCCGACCGGTTGATTCCCTCTCTCCAAACCGCGAGTTTTTTTTTCATTTTACCTCACGACCGTTACCTCCAAGGCGTCTGACTTTTCGGATATTCAAGTTTTCCCTTTTCGCGAAGTGACGCCTCACTCATTTGCTGTCATTTTTCTTTTTTTGCGGATTTAATTTATATTCTTTTTACTCGAATCTCGGGCTCCACCTCCACAGGAAAATCCTCAGTCCCCTTTTTCCCTTTTAACCCTTCCAGGGTTCCTTTTACATTTCCCACCCCCCCCCCCCCCTCGAGAAAACAATTCGCAATGATTTGTCCGAAGTAGAACAATTTATTTTTTGCTCCCCTGTGGCGTCCCCCGCTCCCTTTCCTCCCAATGAAGTGGTTCATCCCCTCACCCGGGCTCCCCCCGACGAAGTTTTGGGCCTTGCCTGACTTTCAACCTTCACAACTTCCTTTCCGGACGAATTTCCCATTCGTGTGAAGGTTCCGCCTGGACCCAAATCGGGTCTTATCCGTATTGCCGCGTTTTTTCTCAATCCACAATGAATTCTTCCTTCCAAGAAATCACCGCGGGAAAACGAGTTCCCCCGGTCTCTCCATCTTGATTCCTCCCCCCTAGTCATTTTTTCCACACTTTCTTTTCTCTCCGTTACGGGATCACCAGAGTCCCTTTCCCTGGGAGGTCTCCCCCCTTTAATTTTGTACCGCTTTTCTTGCTACGAGTCATTTGGGAAGGATGGTGCTTTTGCCAGTGTAGCCTATACTATTACCCCCTCCAGCGCCTTTGGCCACAATTGGTCCCCACGGGATTCCTGAAAGGCAGGAAGGTTTAAAAACAGACGCCCTTTCATCTTGGTTGCATTTCCCCCTTCCCTCCGGACCATTTGCTTCTCGGTCTTCGCCTCGAAATTAAGTCCCGAACGGAAGCTTCAGCCTAAACCTTAGGCACCTTCTTTTGGCCTTTCTTTTTTGCTCAGGCAACAACCCTGCTTTTCCGTTATAAACACCTACCCCCAACATCCTCCGCTTCCCCTACCACCCCGGCTTACCCAGGAAAGATTGTCTCAAGAAGCGTTGGTGCCCCGGACGCCAGCGAGGCCTCCTCCTTGCCTTTCCCTTCAGTCCTCCATTGCAACCAAAGTAATTTCAAATGGCCTCCTGAAATTGAAACAATCTTTTCGTTAGCTTCCTCTGTCCTTTTTCTTCCGACCTGGACGCCCAGCAGGCCCCCCTTGTTGAGACAGTGATCCTAAACTAGCGGTACAATAGGGAAGCAATTGGCTATTTTTTCTCTTACGTCCCTAACCCCTATGGCCGCCCTTTGGGTGCCTCTCCCTTGCCCACACGTCCTGGGGGCGGTAGCGACCCCCTGGACGGGACTCTGCAACCCGTCCGTCCCCTGACGCGGAAACCAAGTGTCTTGTTTCTTTTTTCGATGGTATCTATCATTAACGAAGCAAACCTCCCCTTCCGTATATGGCCTTTTGGACCCCGATTTTTTTCCGCTCACTGAAAGCGCCCTCCCAAGTACAGAAGCCAGGAGGAGATTCCTAGCTCCTCTCTCTCTTCCTCTTTAAGTTTCTCTCCCGCTAGGAATCTCATTTTCCTTGTCCCTGATGGCCGCTTTCTTGTTTCGCGGAAAAAACCCCTTCTTAAAGGTGGTTCTTTCCCCCCTTCCGTTGCACTGGCTTAATTTCTCCCGACCCCCTGTCACTTCCCTTTTCGTGAAAGAACTGGCTTCAAATTGTTGTTGTTTAGGGAATCCATTCCCGTTCCTTTTTTTTTTTTTCCGGTCTTTTACGCTTACGCCCCGGCACGTGGTGGACAAGTTGTCAACAAATGTCTTTTTTAGTTTAAAGTCTTTTTAGTCTTACAAGTGCTTTTCCCTTAGGGCATGGCTCCCCCCCCCAACAAACAGACTTTTGAAAGAAGGTAGGGCCCTTTCTCAAACTCACGGTCCCCCCTTCTTCTGGCTCATTATGGGACAGTTCTGATTCTCCTTTCCGATTCACGCGGATGGAGAATCTTTTAAATTTTAAATTCTTCGAACCTAGGTTCTTTTATTACCTCCCCTTTTCCTTCCTGAGATTCCCCCCCGTCAGGGACCTCTTGATCAGAAGAGTCTTGTAGAGTTAAACGCGATTTCTTCTCTCCGAACTTTTTATGTCGCCTCCCAAGGATAAAATAATGGCATGTTGTTGTCCCTCAGTGAGATATCCCCCCAGAAGGATGGGAATAATTTTTTTTTCAGTGGCCAAGACCCCCCCCCTTCCTTCTTGTATTAGGCAGCATAAATAAGCTACTGTGCAGTATCACTGACCCCCGCTTTCGCCATTCTTTCCTATTTTCCTTCTTTTTTCTCCCCCCCCCCCCCCCTCTTTCCTTCACCTTCCCAAATCCAGTTTTCTTCCAATGGGTCTGTCCGCTGGTTCTCCGCGACCCTTTCCACTGGACGCACCGCTCCCCCTCTGTTTACTAGTGCCTTCCTTCTTTACAAGCGGCATCCCTTGGCATATTCCCACTCCCCTGCCTCCCCGTCCCCTGCTCCTTTGTACCAATTCCTTAAACTGATTCCGGGGGAAAGTTTGGTTGATTTCCTCTTCCTTTGTCTTGTTGTACGTCATCTTTTTCTGCCCCGCTGAAAGGCTTGACCACGGCCCAGGGGATCTCGCCCGATTTGTTTCTTTAAAAGAGGAAACTCTCCAATTGCCCCACTTTTCCTCTCTCTTTTTTTTCCTTTTTTTTTCCCCCTTTAAACCCCAGGTTTGTTTTCCTTCCGAAGGCGCTCTCCTGAACAACTTCTTCGGGTGTAGTCTGAGAGCCCCTTTTCATTTCCCTTTTTCCCTTTCCGGGTCTATAGAAAAGGTGTGATGGGCAGGTTCCTTGCTGCGCTTTTTCTTTTTTTCGTCCGCCCTCAGGCAGGGCCTCAGTCCTTATAGCTGGGAAAGTGTTTGGGACTGATGTCATTCCCTCCCCTTTAAGATGCGCTTCATTTTCCTGCCTTTAGGACTTCAAGGTCTACTGTGGCGGTGGTTTTGAGCCCTCTTATTTCCCAATACCCTTTCACTTTTTTCTACTTAAGATTTTTTTCCAGGTAGTCAGTTTCCTTTTTGCAATCGTCACTTCTCGTCCATCATCTCGGGGGCACCTGAATATCGAATATCCTTTTCTCCTTTTGAACCCACCAGATTGTCTTTTTTCATGCTTTCGTTTTTTCCCCGCCCCTATGAGTGAGAGGGCTCCTTTGATTACCTTTCGGAATACACCGGTGTCTTGAGGGGAATTGTGTTTACTTCCATGGGCGTGTCTTCCTCGCCTGCGTCGGCGGCAGATTTTTTTTTTTTCTCCCCCCCACGGTTCCTTTGATACCAAACAAAATTAGGAATAAGAATGTAGTGAATTTTTTCATTCAAAGCCGCAAAATGCCTCCCTTACTTCAACATCTCTCGTTGTGTTTTTCTTCTCCTTCCCCCTCCCCTTTTTATTGAATCGGCACTTCCAGTTCGTAGGCTACATTTGTTTCAAACCATTGACCGTGGTTTTTGTACTCTACTAAACTTTCTTATGCTTCGCTGCTTGATCCCACCTTCCCTTTTTACCCCCCCTCCCCCCCCACCTTTTCACAAGACCGTCCCGAACGTTCTACCTTCAAAAACCCTTCTTCTTCCGGGGTATTTTGTCTCACTTCCCCCCTTTCCCTAGACCAACGGTTACATTGTCAAAATTGGCTTTCCTTTTATAGTCGATCTTCCGAGTGATGGGGTGCGGGCCTGGGGGAGATTGTCCTGGAACTTCATCTTTTCCCCTTTTGCGATCTTTTCGTGTTCCCTAAGCATCTGGACGGCGATCGACCCGGCTCACCGCACAGGCCCCTTCACCCTTGAAGTCCTCCCTGTCTAAGGAAATTCCCCGTCTTTCCTGGGTTTTTTCTCACTCGAGTCCCCCTTGAGGGCCATGACTGGCCCCGAAAGAGAACCCGCCCAGAATGGTGCCTGTACGTCACTTTCCCCCCCCTCTTCCCCGTTCCTCCGAAAGTCACCTGCCTTAACTCGCATAACCGTGCCACAACGAAGAAGTTTCTTTTTCTACGCATGCGGACCTTAATTTTGGACCCTCCGAACCAACCAGGTGTTTTCTTCCAGATGGGGTCCCTTCTTCCTGTCCTATTACAGGGACCATCGGGAGAGATCCCTGTACGGCGGGCTCCCCAGTGCGATCCCAAAACCACATTGCTTACCGGTTTTGGACCCCCGACTCCCCCAGCAACACTTGAAGCCCTCTTCAAAGTACTTTCTCCCCTTCATTGGTATGAGACGTAACTTTATTTACCGAGTCGGCCTTTTCTTCGGTCTCCCTTGCTTTCCTTCCGGCTACGAGCCTTAGCTGTTTTTCTTTGTAGAACAGATTTATCTCGATTTCCGGAAACACGCCTCCCTTGACCTTTTCTTTTGTTGCGCCGTTCAGGATAAACACCCCTGGGACATAATCTTCGTCAGAATGACGGTGCTCCCTTTAGGGAGAAGGGCCTTCTTTGTCTTTCTGTTCCCTTTTTACCCCGAATGGATTTCTTACAGTCAGCTTATCCACTCGCAAACAAATGGATGCTCGTTGCTTTGTGTTGGTTTCTCTGTCCTGCCCTATTCCCAAATTTCCTTGGGTCACCCCCTCTACATTGACCAACCAAATCGGCGGAAACCTTTCCCTCTTCGAAATTTGGCCCCCCTTCCCGCGGGGCGGAGCGACCCTGACCCCCCTTTTTTCAGTCTATGAACTTCAGCCCTAAGGTCATAGAACAAGTAATCGACCCCCCATGCTCAGTCTTTTTCCTCGAGTTTCTCTCGTCCCTTTAAATTACGGTGAGCTTGGGTGACGATTGCACCCCCCCACGGGCAGTTGAGCCAGTGCTACCTAGAGGGCAATCGCTCCGAAATGCCTGTGGGGTTCCTTTCGTATCTACTTTCCACCTGATTTTTTCCCCTTGGTTGTTTCTTCCCTTTGGCCCCCATGCTGGCCCCTGCGGACACGGCAGAATGGATTATTGACCCCCACTTCCACATATGGAGCTTCTTCCAAGTTACCACTGTACTGTGTCTCTTTTTCTCTTTTCCCCTTCAAGGCAACGGTTTCCCTTGTGCTACAGCGACACCTCCTTTAAAGACCCTTATTTTATTTTCCGTACAAAGAAAGCGCCTCCCTCCAGACTCCCATTGATTCTTTTCATCTCTCTCTTTGTTTTCCTTCGTGTTTTTTTTTTTGATATCCTATTTTCTGCGCCGATATCTATCACATTGTCTTCTTTTGGAGGAGGCGTCTTTTTGGCTCCTCCCCCGTAAAACCTTTCCCCTCTCTGTCGTTCCAGGCCCTTTTTAAGCCCTTTCTTCTTCCTTTTTCCTTCTGTAATGATTCACCAAGAGACAAACTACCAGTCCACTTAAATGTTTCCCTTTTTATTGCCGAACCTTTTCCTTTCATGTCTCATCCCGTGCCCCCCCGGGTTTTCGCTTACCGCCCATTCGGGGGGGACCCATGTCCCTGACCCAAATGATGGCCAAGTGTTTTTTCCCTTTCAGTCTCGATTTGACTTTCCAACTAGTACGTCCCGCTACATGTTCAGATCATGGCTAAAACTGCACGGGTTTTGGTCTACTTTGCCAGCCGTTTCTTTTTCGATATCTTTTTACTCCCCCTCGATTCCTACTTTTCAATTTTTTTTCGGACGCATTGAGGTTCGATTATGTTGGTTCCTTATCCTTTATGATTTCCTTCAGTCCAGGTCTTCTCGCTGCAAGAGTAGGGATTACCGCCTGAGCAAAATCGGTCTTATGTTGTCCTTTCTTCGCTCCCCCCTATAAACCCGCAGGTCTTTGTTGAAATCGTCGGCTATTAACCCCGTCAAGGAAGATGGCCTACCTTTTTCCTACTCTACGTTCTGTACTGCCGAAGGACCTGCAAGGCAAGCGCTCATGGGTAATTATTACCTGATTGAAAGTCTTTTTACCTGATTCCCTTTTTTTTTTCCCTCTCTTAATTTCTTCTAAACTTCAGTTTATTTGAAACTTGGGTGAGGGACCATTTTCCTTTTTTTTCCGGGCCTTCCTATTATCACCAACTCCCCGATCATAGCCTTTTCCAGATATTTACCTCCGCCGGTTCAATTGTCTTCCTCCGACGCCCCTCGTCCCCAACCGTACGGCTGCAGTAAACTTTCAGAAAAATGTCGTCCGAATTTTGGATTTTTCCTCGTCCAATCGTTTTCTTCGAGGTTTTTTGTAGTGTTTTTGTCCCTTCCATTCCCCTTTCTGCGACACTGCGGAAACTAACCCTAACCCCCAGGACTCCTCTATTGGTAATGACTTGAACTATACACTCTGAATTTATTCATGCCCCCCCCCTTGTTTGTTACTTTCCCCCCAGGGTTAAGGTACTCCTTATGTCGTTACAAGAAAAAATCGGTGGTGTATATTTGAGCTCCTTCATTTTCTCTTTAGGTCGTTGACTCCCAGCACGGTATGGGACGGGATAGAATTGCCCCATGGGGAGATTTTTAGATTTTCTCAGATTCTTAAGGTCTTCCCCCCCTTCCATGAGAATTTTTAAATTTTTTCTGAACACATTTCCAGGGGGACTTTCTGAAAATTTATTTTAAGTGCGGTATCATCACTTCCCTCACGTCCAACGTGTCCCTTTTCTACTTTAAATATTTATCCGTCACTTCAATTAAGATGGATTCTCTTGAAAGGTAGTCTTTCCCATAATGTCCTGACATCTTTTCCCTTCCATACTCCTTTTAATCCTCTTCCAAAGAGAATGGTACTTCTTCTATGGTGATTTTCTCTTGCACGGCCGTCGCAGTCCTTTTAAACTACAGGTTCCCTTTTCTTTCCTTTCCACTTGACTTTTTCCCTTGACATTTTCCGTTTTGATCCCTTTCTCAAAGTATAGACTGTCTGGAGGTAGTCGCAGTAGGAGAGGGGCTTTTTTCATGGTGCCCCCATGTAGCATTCCCCCTTTTCCAGATCCTCCCTCCATTCGTCGGACCCTCCC
>Ga0179593_1705219_pt1 | contig 10796 bp, 17 predicted proteins | sample CZODoug2_1_08_16_FD_185931 | JGI IMG/M metagenome (GOLD analysis project Ga0179593, IMG submission 185931) | Vadose zone soil fungal communities from Angelo Coast Range Reserve, California, USA - CZODoug2_1_08_16fungal (PacBio error correction) | ecosystem: Environmental > Terrestrial > Soil >... | reverse complement strand
TAGTGCTTTCTCACGTCTTGAAAGTGAAGGTCCTCTTTTTGTTCTTTTTTTCTTCTCCCCTCCTTTCTATTCCCTTTTTACGCCCATGCAATCTTTTCCTTTAATCTTGCTTTTTCTCCCTTTTTTGGTCGGGCGTGAGGTCCGCCCCGGAAAGGGGGACGGGAGGACAAGAACAGAAAGCGCCGTTTCCTTCCCATCCCTTTCCCCCCTTCTTCTCCCTTCCTTCATTGTTCCCTCTTTTTAAGACTCTCCCCCTTTCTTTTTTGTTCATCTGTGGGCGAAAGAAGAAGGAGAGAGGATGCTCGACGGCGTCTTCCCTTTCTTCTTTTCTTCTCTTTTTCCCCGGGCTCTTTTCTTGAAGCTTTCCTTCTCTTCTGCTCGCCTCCGGAGAGGTTGAAAGAAAAGGGAATCCTCCTCCTCCTGTTCTTCCTTCCCTCCTCTTGCAGCCTTCCCTTCCTTCCTGTTTCTCCACGGAGTAAAGAAAACGGTTGTCCTGTACCTTTCTCCTTCCCCTTCCCCCTGATGCGTATTCCTTTTCCCCCCGATGGACTGAATAAAGTGAGAAACGATTCTGTCCCCCTTTCCCTCCTCCTTCCTCTTCTCACCCGCATCCTTTTTTTCGTTTCCCTCCCTTTTTCTTTTTAAGCTGACTGGATAGAGGATATGCCGACCGGAAAGCGGACACTCTCCCCCTCTTCTTCTTTTTCCCTTTCTTTCCGGTTCATCCCATATTTTTTTATGGCCCTCGAACTCCGCAGAGAATCAAAGAATGGTAGTGTAGCCGGAGTGGGTCATTTTTTTTCCTTTTTCCTCTCTTTTTTTTTCCTCCTCCTTTCTTCTCGCGTGGTTGACCTTTTGTAGAAGATGTTATAGAGGGAGATGTATGGGGTTGAGGGATAGAGCTTTTTCTTCTTTTTCTCTCTACCCTCCCCCATTGACTACATTACTTATTCTCTTCCCTTTTTTTTCGGGTCTTCGCCTTGAAATGGGAGATGGAGTTGACGCCAGGTTTTTCCTCTATCTGTTTTTTTCCTTCTTCGCCTTTTGTCGTTTTGTCTTCTTTTTATTCCCACCTTCGGCATCGTGGGGACGGGTCTAAACACAGGTGAGGGTTAGTTTTCTACCTTTTTCTTCCTGACTATTTTGTTTTCTTCCCCCCCCTCCGGCTTACAGGTGTAGGTAAAACACAACGTCTTCCCTCTCCCCCCCTTCCCCCCCCTTCGGCTCTCCTCTCTCAGTTTTTTTTTCTTCTCGCGGAACGCTGAAAGTAAACGGAAGACGATATGTAAAAGGCGTTTGCCTCCTCTTTTCTTTTCCTCCCTTTCCTCCTTTCTCTTTCCTCCGCTGCCCCGTCCTTCCCCCGCGGTCCCTCTTCAGTTGCAGCCTGTCCTGGCCGTGATGGAAAATGAAGAGAAAATGTCTCAGACTTTTTTCTTTGCCCCCCTCCCTTTTTCTCATCATTTCCTTTCTTTTTTCTCCCGTAGGGACGAAGGCTTACGAAGCAGGAAGGGGAGGGATAAAGGTGTTGTCGTCCCTTCCCTTCTCCTCTCTCCCCTGTCTTTCACGAGTGGGTCTTCCAGAGTTCTCCTTCTTTCCCCGTTGGTTGGCGTCGAAGAGAAGAGGAAGGGAAGACGTGTATCCCTGGCCTCCCCCCATTCTTCCCCTTTTCCTTTTTTTTTTGAGAGAGAAAGATTTTTTTTTTCATTCGCCTCGACGCCAACAAGAATGGAACCCCTCCATCACCTTCTTTTTTGTTTTATCCCCTACTGTTCTTTTTCCCTTCTTCCCCCGGGGCTGATTAAGCCAAGTTATAGAAAAAGATAGAAAGACTTTTTTTCTTCCCCCTTCTCCTTTTTTCCCCCTCCCGTGCCCCCAATAAATCCCTCTGGCATAGGCTCTAAAGGAGTAAAGATCAAGGGGTTTAATTTGAAATTGGACCCATTCCTCTTCCCATTGTAATGCAAATTCCCCAGTACCTCTCTCCTTGCGATAGGCGCCGCGGAAGAACTTTTATTTTCCTTTTTTCCCCTTTCCTTCCCCACTCTCTAATACCCCCCTTTTTCTGCGTTCCTTCTCCCTCTGCCGGTACGTTAAGGGAGTAAGAGATACTGGACAACCCACCCCCTCCCCCTTGCTTCCCCTCCCTTCTTGCCCATCCTCCTGTCCCCCCCTTTTCTCTTTCCTCCTTTGGCTACGACACCTGGATAAGCCGGATGGAGTAGGAGTAGACGACCCCTCTCTCCTTTTTCCTTCAGGTTTTTGATGCTCTTTTGCCGGCCCTTTCCCTTTTCTCCCCCTCTTCCCTGCCTCTTTTCGGTATCCTTTTTCCTTTTAGTACAAGAACACAAGCTCGCCAACACGATCGTTCTCTCTCCCTCTTTTCTTTTTCCCTTCTTTTTCTCCCATTTCATTCTTCGGTCTTCCTCTACACAGTCTTTCACCCAGCAACAGGTAAGAGTTCGCATACAACCAGGCCTTTTCCCCCCTCTCTCCTCTCTTTTTTTGTCTCCTTCCTCTTCCCGCTTCCCCCCTCTCAACGTCTAGTGCCTACAGGAAGGAGGTGGATCCCCGTCCATTTCTTTTCCCTTTTTCCCCCCCCCCCCCCTTTCTTTTTTCACGTCTTCTTTCGCCCTTTCCCTTTCCGGGCGTAAGATCCTCAGAATCAGGTAAGATTCACTTTCATCTCCTTTTCTCCCCTTTCCCTTGTGATTCCTCTTCCTGCAGCGGAACCACACTAATTCACTTTCTCCTTTTTTCCCCTTCCTTTTCTTTCCCAGCCCCCCTCCTGGGACCTGTAGAGATAGACTGGACTTTCCCCTCCCCCCCTTTCTTCTCCTGACTTTTGGCTCTCCCTCTGCCGACCGTCTTCGCGGGATGAAAGGGTCGGGAACATCTCCCTTCTTCCCTATCCTCCTTTTTTCTTCTTTTTGTACTCTCCTTTTTCAATCTTTCCCCCCTCCCTCATCCGCCGTCGGAGCAGAAGATCGACGTGATGCTGTCGGCACAAGCTATCTTTCACCCCCTTTCTTTCCTTTTTTTTTCTCTTTTCTCTTTTTCCCCCTTATTCTTTCTCAGATTAGTTTGCAAAGTGAAGAGCGTTTGGTAGTGGCGGACGTGCCTGTGCGTTTCTTCCCTTCTATCTTTCCCTTCTCTCTCTTTTTTCTTCTGTGTTTTTCTCTTTATCTTTCTTCTCCCCTGCCGGGGGCCGGGCCGGCCACGAAAAGAAGAGAAAGGACGTGAAAGAAGTAGACATTGTGGCCTTTCCCCTGCTTGCTTCTCTTTTTCTTTTTCCCCCTTCGTGCCTGTAACGGCACTTCTAAAGTTCTTTTTTTCTCTCTCTTCTTTTTTTTCCTTGCGATGCGGGCGAGCAGGAGATGATATATGGAAGATGAGGAGTCTGTTTTTGTCCCTCCCTTTCTTCTTCTCCCTCTTTTTCTTATGATGTCTTCCTCAAGCCCGCTTTAAGGTTCCAGAACAGGGAATAAGAGAAAGGTAGAACAGAACGCGTGCCTCCCTACACTCTTATCTAGCGCACCGTAACCCCCTCCCTCTGATACCAGCGTAAATGGAAATAAGACGTCTATTCCTTTTCTCCCCTCTTTTCTCTCCCCCTTGAGCAGGCTTCCCCTTTCTTTTTATGCTGAAGGAAGAGGATCCCCGCATGCATCTTTCTTTCCGTTCCGTCTCCTCCTTTAACTTTTTTTTTCCTCTTTCCCTATCGAGGTATCTGCGAAAGGAAAGAGAAACGATCCCCCCCCCTCTTTATTCTTTTTTCTTTTCCCCCCCAGCTCTTTTCTCTTTGCTTCCCCTCCCCGATGGTAGTGTAGCCCGGCGTGGGAATAGTATAGTAGGACTCCTGCCCCATTCCTTTCCTTTCTCTCTTTTTTTCAACTTTTCTTTTCTTTTTTTTCTTTTCTCGAGGGGCGATGTCATGGGGTGCGGTGATAGAAGAAGTTAATGATGTTGATCTTTCCCGTTAACTTTTTTTTTCTTTTCCTCCCTCTCTGTCTTCCCCATTGGTTTTCTTTCCTTTTCTCAGGGGGTCAGCGAGCGGTAGAACGCTTGAAGGTGGGCATGGAAGTAGCGTCCTTTTGTCTCCGGTTTTGGGGAGGGATGGATGGCCGAAAGGTTCAGCTGCCCTTTCTTTTTCCCCCCCCTTTTCCTCTTTTCTTTCTTTCCTCCCTGGTTCTCTCTTTCCCGCCTACTTCCATCCGTTATAAAGTGTAGGAACCAAACCCCGTTCTGCCCTATCCCTTTTCCTTCTCTTTTTTTTTCCTCTATTTTTCCTCTTTTGGGTTTTTCCCCTTTCATCGACTGTCCCCGGCCGTTGCATAATAGTTCTACCGAGAAGATGAGACTGACACCGTGGGTTTTTCTTCTCCCTTTCTTTTTCATCTTCCCCTCTTTCTGTGCTTCCCTTCTTCGCTTTTCCTTTCTTTCAGACTTTCTGCCCTATGCTAGGACAAAGAAGAGAAACAGAGTCGCAGGATGGGTCTCCTTTCCCCCTTAACTTTCCTTTTTCTCTCCTCTACCCCCCCTGGGGTCCCCCCTTCTTTTCTGCTACGAAGCAGACGGGGAGATGATAAAGGTGTTGGTCCTCCCCCTTTTCCCTTTGTCTCCTCTTTGAGTTCCTTTTGCTTTTCTTTCTTCTACCAACACCTCCGGGTGATGAGAGGGGGACAAGGCAGGTGGGCAGTCGAGAGCCTCCTTTTTTCTCCCTTCTTCCAACACTTTTCCGAATCCCTTCTTTTTTCTGGTTTCGTCCATGGAGTACAAGGATCAAGGAAGAGGAGAACTCGACGCAAACCAGCTTATTTTTTCTCGGGTTTTTCCTTTTTTTTTTCGAACCGGGATGATCAGAAAGTTAGAAAAAGATCCCCAGCCGTCCCTCTTCTCTCCTTCCCTTTCTTTTTTCCTTTAGTACCTCCTTTTTTTTTTTTAGCAAATTTACCGCGATTGGAATAGGTTTCTCCCGTGCTTTCCCCTTTTCCCTTTTTATTCCTATGTTTTCTCTTCTCCCCTTTTTCCCTTATTTACAACAAGGGGAGATGGTGTATTTCCGCTCCCTTTTTTTTCCGCCTTTTTTTGTGTTTTTTTTTCTTCTCCCCACCCCCCTTGATCCGCGTCTCGGAGAGGAGAAAGAGTGATGAAAAACGTCTTTTGACAGACTGCTTTCTCTCCCTCCCCCCCCCCCCTCCCTCCTTCCCTTCTTTTCTCTCCCCTCTCCCCCTTCCTCCTTTGTGGTTAAGAAACATGGATTAAGAAGGATCGAGTCTGCTTTTTCTTCCCCCTTTCTCCTCTTTAAATTCCCTTTTCCCCCCCGACTTTTTTAAGACCGGAAAGATGCAGACCGAAGGTGCCCCTTTATTTTTTTCTTTCTCCTTTCCCTCCTCCCACCTTTTTATTCTCTTCCATCTTTTTCTAACGCTTCGATGAAAAAATGGAGAAAAGAATCGCCCAGGTACCGTCTTCCCCCCCCTTTCTCACGAGGCTTCTTCTGCCATGGGAATAAAGAAAAGGAAAAAAGGGAAAGGTCCCAGCTCCACATCATGTCTTTTTTCCCCCCTTCCCTCGCTTCTTTAGCTTCCCCCCCCCTCTCCTACACCATCCGGTCACACAGAGAGAGAAAGAGAGGAGATTAGATACGGAAGACCGCCTTCTTTTCCTCCTTTTTCCTTTTTCCCGCGACGATGCCCCGCAATTTCCCTTTCTCTTTTCTCGTCCTCAGAGGCTTTTTCTTCTCTTCCTTCTCTTCATCGGGGTAAGCGTAGTCGAGGTCCGGGCTTCCCTATTTTCTTTTCTCTCCCCCTTCCTTCTTGACCTTTTTTTGTTTATAATCGGACTGAAGAGGAAAAGAAGGAAGTCATCCCCGTGCCCTGTCCCCCACTTCTTCTTTTTTCCTCCTCCTTCTCCCTCTTGCTTCTTTTTTTTTTGCCTTTTCTGACTGTTCACCGTTTCGGAGAAGGATGAGATAGAAGGAGAGTGGCCAGGCTGTCGCTCTCCTCTTCTCTTTTTTTTTCTCTTTTCTGGGACCCCTTCTCCCCCTCTTCCCTCCCTTCATCAGGAGAGAAAGATGATTATGATGGACTAGTCGCTTGGGGCCACTCTCCCTTTTCTTCTCCCTTTCCCCTTCCTTTCCAGTTTCTTTCTTTCCTCTTCTTGATTTTATTCGCGTCGTCTAATGGAGGAGAAGGCGGCTATCTTACATGAGTCTTTTTCCCCCGTTCTAACTGAAGGGAGAGTGATGGTAGTGGAAGGCCCGGTCCCCGTTCAAGGTGGGCGGACCTCACTTTCCTCTTCTTTTTTTTTCTCTTCCTTTTTGTAAAACTTTTTACTTTTTTTTCTCCACTCCCCGTACCGCTCCCGTGCAAAGTGAAAAGAAGTCGAAATGGGGAGTACAGGCTTGCTGGTATCACCTCTTCCCTTTCCTCTTTTTCTTCTTCCTTATCCTCCTTTTTTTTTTAATCCTTTTTCCTTCCCCCCGATTCTGCGAGCAGGATGATGATAGAATGGAAGATGAGGATGTCGAGGTTGGGCCATCTCTCCTTCTTTTCCTTTTGTCGATCCCCCTTTCTTTTTCTTTGCTCCTGGAAGCGGTAGGCTCGCCCGTCTTTTCCCTTCTTTCCTCTTTCGGCTGTCTCCCTTTTTCCTTTCCCCTGATCTGATGAGGCTTTATGCGGAAACGTAAAAAGAGGGACTGATCCCGGGCGAAAGAGTCTTTTTTTTCTTTCTCTGCTCCCGAATTTTTCCTTTTCATGCAGGGTGAACTTGCCTGCGCTGAAGGTGGAAAGATGACCTGACGTTCACTTTTTTTTTTTTTCTTCCCCCCTTTTCCCTTAGATTCCCTTCTCCATCATCTGGGTAGAGAATGCTGGAAAAAAGAATTATTGAGTGGCCTCTGCCCTCTTTCTCCCTTCCCTCCTTCCTTCTTTTTTTTCTTCCTTTCTTTCCTTCCTGGCGGTTCTGAAGTATAGGACGTAGTGAGAGAGATGGTGACCGCTTTTTTTTTCTTCCCCCCCTTTCTTCTTTCTTCCCGATTTCCTTCGGGTCCTTCTATTTTCCTTGGAAACGTGAAAGGGGTGAGGTTATTGATTCCCCTTGACTACATTCTTCTCTTTTCTACCTGTTTTTTCCCCTCTTCTTTTCTACAGGGTGTAAGAGAGAGGTTCGAAAGATTCGCAGTGTGGGCCGGGAAGTAGGCTTTCTCTTTTTTTCTTCTTTCCCCTTTTTTCTTTCCCCCCGTGAGTTTCTTCCCCCCTTTTTTCTCTCTTTTCCCCTGCGCTGCGGTTCGGAGCAGAAGAAGAAATCAGGATTATCCAGGTTCGTACACACCCCCTTCTCCCCCCCTTCCTCTTCTTTTCTCTCTGTGTGCTTTTTTTTTTCTCCTCTCAACTCCCTTCCTCCGATATGTAAAAGGAGTTGGAATACTCGTTCTCTCTTTTCCCCCCTTTCCTTTCGGCCTCTCCCCCCTCCATGCGGCAGAGGAGAAGATAGCGGCAAATACCCCCATCTCCCTTCTTTCCTGTACTCTCCAGTATAAGAATGGGTCTAATTGAAATCCCCCTTCTCTCTTTCTCCTCTCTGTTTTCCCCCTCCTGTCTTCTGGGAAGAAGGATTAAGAAGCCGCCGTGTCATCCCTCCCCTTCCTGCACTCTCTCTCATCCCCTTTCTTTCACGGAAGCTGGTGGATACAGGCTCGTCGGATTCTACCTACCCCTCTTTCCTCTTATTCTTTTGTGGAAAGTAGAGCAGCGCTGCCGTTACCTCCCTCTTTCGTCCCCCCTCTCCTCCCCCCCTCCTAGTGGGGGGCAGACCTTTTTCCCCCAGTCCCTTCTTTTTCCTTCCAACCAGCACTGGAAAAAAGACAGCACCCTGAATCTACCAGGGGCTGGATAATATAGAGGAAGGAGCCACCAGTCTCTTCTCCTTTCTTTCCCCTCTTTCGGTTCTCCCCCTTCGTCTCTTCTCCTTCTCCCCTAAGAAACGAAAAAAGATAAACACATGGTCCCTTTTTTTCCCTCCTCTTTCCCAGACTCTTTTTCTTTGAGACATGTTTAGAGGTATGTGTTCAGCCCTTTTTTTTCTCCCCCCTTCTTCTGGTTCTCCTCCCTTCCTCCCTTGGGCGATGACGGTGGAAGGCGCTCCCCCTTCCCCCTACCTTTTTCCCGTAGAAAGAGAGGACCACGTCCCTGGGACACTATCTCCCTCCCCTTTTCCCCTTCTCCCCTTCGAGTCTTCTTCTTTCCCCTTTCTTCTTTCCCCTCCACTGGGGTGGGGGAAGAAAAAGGGATAAGCCGGATGGACTTCTTCTTTTTATCTTTTTCTTTCCTTCACTCCTCTTTTTTTCCATCCCCCTCCTCCCTCCTTTGTCCTCCCCTTCCGACTGAAAGGTCGGCAAGAAAGCAAGACCACGCGCTACTCGGCCCACTTCCTTATTTCTTTTCGGCGGCCTTTTTTTTTTTCCCCCCGGCGCAAGTAAAAGAAAAAAAAAAGGTCGACACCCCCTTTTCTCTTTTTTTTCCTCCAAATTCTTCTACTTCCTTCCCCGTCGAGCCGAACACAAGGAAATAGAAATAGGAGAACAGCTTCTTTTTCACCTTCTCCTTTCCCTTTTTTTGTTTCTTCTTTCCCTCCCTCCCTTTATTCACGATTACGGTGGTAGGAGAGTATAAGAGGACGAGCACATCCGGTTCCCCCCCCCTTCTTCCCCCCTCTTGGAGGTTCCCCCTTTCTCCCCCCTTCTTTCTCACCATGTGCAAGAGAAGGGCGATTGTAGCTCGTATCTCCTCTCTTTCTCCTTCCTTTTTTCTTTCTTTCCTCCGCAGATATACCCCTTTTTTTCTTCCCTTTTCCAGAACTGGGCGCGGCACGACTACCCTTTTTTTTCCCCTCCTTTCCCTTTCTCACTGATCAGTCAAGAGGTTAAGGTAAGAAGAACGTCATCTCGATCGGATAGCCTTTTTCCTTTTTTCCTTTCTTTCCTTTTCCCTTCTTTCTCTTTCCTCCCTTTTTCGCTTGCCGACGATTAGAGGATGACAGGAGTAGGGAACATCTCCGGAGGCGAGTCCGCCTTTTATCCCTTCTTCTTTTTCCGATTTTCCCCCCCTCCTCCTCCTCCTCGCCTGGCGAGAAGAAGATAGAAGGGATGGATGTAGGGCCCACGAGCTGACCCTCTTCTCTCTTTCTTTTTTTCTTTCTGAGGTACTTTTCCCTCTTTTTTTTCAACTTTTTTTTTCCTTTGTTGTGGAAGGAAAGGAAAAAGGAAGGGGCGGAACTCACGCCCGACCACGCTGTCTCTTCTTTGTTTTTTCTCTTTTTTCGGGTTTCCCCTGTTCTTTTTTCTCCCTCCCGCCGCGCCTGCAAGTGAAAGACGTAGAAAGGGTGGCCGTCAGGCTGCTGATGCACGTCTTTTTTTTTCTTTCCTCTCCTTTTTTTTAAGATGCTTCTCTTCCTTTTATGGACTTCTGCCGGATGATGATATAATGGAAGAGGAGGAGGGAGAGGGGGGACAAGAGCTCGTAAAGCATCTTCTTTTTTTTTCCTTCCGCGCTCTCCCTCCTTATGGGAAAGACCTTACCCTCTTTTCATCCTCCTCGAGAAAAGAACCCCACCCCCCCCATTTCCCTTCTTTCTCCCGAAACGGTGAAAGTAAAGGAAGAGAGAGAAAGGTCCTGGCCTCAGCGGCAATGGATTTTTTCCCTTTTCTTTTTCTTCCTCCTTCTTTCTGTTTTTTCTTCCTTTCTTTCCTTTTCCCCCCGCAGAAGAGTAGGTATTGAAAGACCCGTTCGGCCTATTCTTTTTTCTCTCTATCTCAGTCCCTTCTCTTACCTCTATTCTCTCCGGCGGACGAAAGAAACGTTCCGGCATGGTTCAACCCTTTTTTTCTCCCTCCTTTCTTTTCTCCTTTTTTTCTCCTTTTTTCCTTCTCGTTCCTTCTTCGGCTGAAGTAGAGAAGTAGTGAGCGCGCTGGTGACCTGGTGTTTTCTTCTTTTTTCTTTTTTTTTTTCTTTTCCTGAGTTTTTTTTTTGATTTCTTTCTCCTTTTTTCTTTTTCTTTTCCTCCCCATGGCCGACAGGAGGTAGTAGGCGAAAGGATAGGTGGGGCGGACCTTGGTGTTCTTTCTCTTCTTCTTTTCTCCTTCTTCTCCCACCTTTTCTTTTTTTTCCTTTTTTCCTACTTCCTCTTCCATGGGCCTGGGACAAATGCGGAATAGTGGACGGGTCGTTACCACGTTTTTTCCTTTTTTCTCTTTTTTTTTAGATCTCCTTCTTTTTCTTTTTTTCTCCCCCCCAGTGAGGAAGAAGAAACTGGGCGGCGTTTTTTTTCTTTTCTTTCTTCTTTCCTTTTTTTTGGGTTTCCCTTTTCCCTTTTTTTTCTTCCTCCTCTTTCTGTTTTTCCAAGGACAGTGGAAGAATAGTGATGAAGAGCGATGACGTGATCACCCGTTTTTCCTTTTTTTTCCTCTTTCTTCCCTCAGCACTTTCCTTCTTTTTTCCCCTCTTTTCCCCCTCCCGGAGTGAAGAATGTACTGCATGGGGGGAACAATACGCGAAAACATAGTCCCCCCTTCTTTTCTTTTCGCCTTTTTCTTCCCTCTTTTTATTTTCGGAGGGGACGAGCTTAAGAAGCCGCCGGGAGGCTTTTTTTTTTTTTTCCCTTCCGATTTTTCTCTCCTTTTTTTTCTTTTTTTCTCCCTGCTCGAGATGAGAAAGCCCCTGGTGCCCAACACCTTTTTTCCTCTTTTTCTCCTTCTCCTCCCCCTTCGTTCCGGCCTTTCCGACCAGAATGTCGCCACA
>Ga0179593_1613619_pt1 | contig 10796 bp, 17 predicted proteins | sample CZODoug2_1_08_16_FD_185931 | JGI IMG/M metagenome (GOLD analysis project Ga0179593, IMG submission 185931) | Vadose zone soil fungal communities from Angelo Coast Range Reserve, California, USA - CZODoug2_1_08_16fungal (PacBio error correction) | ecosystem: Environmental > Terrestrial > Soil >... | reverse complement strand
TTTGTACTGCGCCCCCCGGCGCCGCACCCGGCGCTTCCCCCCCACCCTGGTGGAAAAAAACAAAGATGTGGAGATTCTCTTCCCCCCGCTTGTGAACCAAATTAGGAAGATCTCTTCCTTCTTTCCCCTCTCTCTCTGCCGAATTGGTACCAGAGGGTGTTTCTTCTGCCATTACGAGCGCCCTTTGTTCCCCTTTCTTTTCCCAATGATGAAGACGGTGGGATGCTGCTCTTTTCTTTTCCCGCGAGCAAAACAGAAGCGTCAGTGTTCTTTTTTTTCTCCCCCTTCTCCCCTTTTCATGCTTCGGCGGGGACAACTGCGGTGGTCACTTACGGATGCTTTCTCAATACCCCCCCCCCCCTCTTTTCCTTTCCACCATCTTTAGTTACTCAAAATCTAGGTAATCACCACGTTGCTCCCGTCGCCTTTGGCGTCCTTCCTTCCCTTTTGAAATCAGGAGAAGGAGTTAAAGCATTTTCTTTTTCTCGAGTTTTCCTATGTATTGGTAACTGACCCCCTGTTTTTTCTTCTCCCCTGCTACGCGGCCTATCGCCGAAGTCTAATCCTCTTTTGCTTCAAACCATTACCCCTTTCCCTTGGTGGTTAAAGAAAAATGGCCGTCTCCTTTTCCCCTCTCTTTTGCGCGGTACTCAACCCCCCACACTACCCTCCACCTATCAAAAAGCTCACCCTTTTTTTTCCGTAGCAAGCCGTGTCACATCCCCTCAGCGGTGTCCTACTATATCCAAATGATGGGCCCCTCCCCCCCCTCACCTTCCAAAGATAAACGTGTTTTTTTTCTTTTTTCTTTGCGGGGAACGGCGCGTTTTGCTTCCCTCCCCCTTTTTTTTTTTTCCTTTTCACAGAAACAACTTGGACCTTCCACAGGCTGTTCGCGTCCTCTTTACGCTCCGACTTTGTGACAGCTCCTTTTTTCCCTTGGGCTTAAGCAAAAGGTCTTCCGTTTTTCTCTTTTCTTTCTTTTTCCGTTCTTGATGAGCATCCCCACGGCCTCTTCCTTCCTTCTCCCTTTGACATGTTTTGTGAAATTGTTTGCCCGCTCTCTTTTCTTTTTTCCCCCCTGCTGATGCCAATCTTAGTTATTCCCCTGGCGAAATTCTTTTTTCATGCGTCGCTTTTTTTACCCCTTCCTTCCCCTTGAATACTGATGGACCGGGTGGTTTCGGCAGAGGCCCCCGGCAAATTTTGGGATTTTTCCCCCCCAGGAGAGGAGTTCCTCCGGAGATTCTTTCCTTGGTTTTTTTTTTTCTACTCAGTTTCTCTTTCCCCTTTTCCGGTCTGCCGAGGAAGATTGGAACCTCTGCCATCGCCTGTTAACCTTTCCTCTTCTTCCCGTTGAGCGATCAAAGCCTTTTTTTTATTCGAAGGTCTGGGAACCTTTCCTCCTTTTCTTTTCTTAAAATCAACGCGTTTTCCGCAGAGTTTCCATAGAGAAATCTTCGGGTCCTCAAAGTTTCTTCCCCTCCCTTTTTTTTTTCCCCTTTTTCCAAAGCCCGAGAAGGTTTTCTTGCTCAGTCACTCTTGATTCATTTTTTCCTTTTTTCCTATCCGCAGGTCGAGATGGCGTCCTTTTTGCGCAATATGAGCAATAAGATTCATTTCTCCCCCTTCCCCCTTTTCATTTCCTGCCAGTGAAGAATGCCTTCTCTCGGGAATCGCCTTTTGTATTTTCCTCTTCTTCGCGCGCGCTGATGGCAAATGAAACTTTGCATCCGCATCAGTCAACTTTTCTTTCTTTTTTTCCTTTTTCTCAAGCACCAGGAATGTCCACCAGGCGCGTGCTTTTCTCCGGCCCCGACCTGGACTGAAATCGCTCCTGAAACTGGGCGGACAAGATTAAGGTTTTTTCCTTTCCTTCCGCGAATGGGTGGCGGAGTTGTGTCTTAAGTTTGGCTTAAACTTATTCCCCCCTCTTTCCTCGAGTAAGGAAGATCCTTTCTTCGAAAGAATTAGGGCGGGCCCTTCCCTCCCTCTTCCCCCCTCTTTCAAAACAGAGCACCTCCGTTGTTCTTCCGCCAGCATCCTCTTCATAGCAGTCGAAGAAACCCCCCCCCATGCCATAGGTCAGCGAAGAAATTGTTTCATTTCTTTCCCCTCCTCCTTAAAAACCAGACAGATAAACCCAACCTATTTTTGATTCCCCTCTTCAGTTGGCAGGAAGGAAGCTTAAGAGGCACCTCCCCAAGATCGGGGCTCCAGCCTGTTTCTGGTCTTACTCTTCCCTTTTTTTCCCTCTCGCAGGTTTTGATGGTCTTTGGTTCTCCCCCCCTTGTTTTCCCTACGGTGCAATTGCCTATGGTTTCATTAAACTCTTTCGCGTACTCTGTTTCTCCTTTTCTCCCTTTGTCCCCTCTATAGCTTTCCCTTTTAGACAAAAGATCTTTGGGACTACCTTCGCGAAAGGATTGATCCTCTTTTTTTTTTTTTTTAGCTTAAGGATTCCTTTCCCCCTCTTCTAACTCATAAGAGCCCCCTTTCTTGCTGCTATTGAAAATTATGATCTCTTTTTACAGAAGCCCATGTTGGAAGGTTTTTTTTTTGTCCCCTTTCTCCCTTCTCCCATTTTTTTCGGAAATACATACTGTTCCTGGGCTCACCTTTCTTCCTCTTCTGCCTAATTTTTCCCTTTCTTTTCCTCGCCTAGGGTATGTCTTTCCCTTCCCTTTTTTTCTTATAGCTGGATGTATTTGAGGCTCCTGCTTCCCCTCTTCTACTGCCCAGCACCCCCCTTCCCCCCCCGGCCGAATCAAAATTCGATTTCTTTTGGATGTAATTGTCCCAGTTCTTCTCTGCTATTTTTTTTTTTTTTTTCTTTTTTGGTGGCAGTTTCCACGGCCCCTTCCCCCCTCCATTCGAACACCTTTCCCCCGTTCCTCTTTCCCCTTCATCCACCTGCGCATCTGAAAAAGCATTGTAATGGCCCTTTCCCTTCAGGCGGCGCGCTTTTTTCTTTCTCCTTTTTTTTGTTGAGAGAGATACAGGCTCCCGCGGAAGTCACCCCCCTTTCTCCTTTATTGAACTGGCCCATGACACCTCTGAGAAAGGTGCTTCCCTTCTCTCCTCCTCAGCGTCTGACATGGTTCTCCTGCCCCAAGATCACCCCTCTCTTTTTCCCGTGGAAAGCGCCCCGCCCCTTAGCCATTGGGACCCCTTTTACTCTCTCTCTCTCAAAAGGAATTTGATTCGCCTTTGTTTTATGTTCTCGTAACTTTCCCCCCTTCCTGCCCAAATACATCCAGCTACCCTGCTGGGCAAGAAGACTCTCCCTTCCTCGGAAAAATAACGTTCGCGTCCCCCTCCACATGACCATTTCCTCCTCCCTGAGTTTGAGCACCGGCCCCCCCTCAAAAAAAGATTGGCGCCTTCCCCCCCCCCTTTTCCCCTTGCGAAAAGCCCTTCCCCCAATGGTTCGACTTTTTCCTCCTTGCATGGAAGATCAGGACCCCAATAGACGAGAATCCCTCTCCGTTAGATTATGGTTTCCATTAACCTTGGACTCACTGAAGCAACGATGAGCACTCCTGGCCGCCCCTTTTTTCATTCGCCCCTTTCATAATAGCTAGCACCTTTCCCTCCTCCCCCTTCCTCCCCCCCCCTTCTCGAAGAGTTGAAGTCCAAGCTCACCCCTCCCCACCCATAGGCAAGGGAACCTACTCCCTCTGAAACCGCAACATAAAAACCTGCTCCTCCCCTCCGATGCCCAGCGAGAACGACTCTTCCGCCCCAGAAACAGGTTTTAGCCGGCTTTTTTCTTTTTCTTTGTCGATGTCTGTTTGCGCTGTCCATAGCAATAAATAATGTTTGGTTTCCCCTTTTCTTTTTGTCAGGCCAGCGCTTTTTTTCCCCTCCATCCCGAGAAGAAAATCCCCACCCTTCGGTATTGGTGTTAGTGATTCGGTCCTCTTTTTTTTCTTCGGCAGACTCGAGGTGCTCTTTTTCTTTCTTCCTCGTTTGTTTCCATTCTTTCCCTCCGCAATAAGGTCTTTCGAGTCTGCTCTCGCCGAAGAGTTGCAGGTTTCTCTTTCCCTTCCCCAACCTTAAGCACAACTCTCCCCAGTCTTTTTTTGAACGCGATGCCCACTGTTAAGGATAAGAGAATGCTCCTTCCTCGCAGGCGATTCGTCCAGGCGGGTCTTCCCTAGCACCGACCTTTTTTTTTCCCTTCCTGGTGATTCGCAGAATGGATTATCGAGAACGGAAAAGTTTTCTTTTCTCCCCCCCCCAAACGTATAGGTTCCTTTGCCCTTCCTCGGTTCCCCGACCAAGTAAATTCATATTGATCCCTTTCCTAGGAAGGCATTCTAACATGCAGGTCCCTTCCCCCCCCCTTCTCCTCCTCTCTTCTTCCCATGAATCTGATCTGCTCATATTTCTCCATTTTCTCCTCTTCGTCGCCATCTCGACCGTTTTTCCCCACGCATGATAATTCTCTCCATCAGAAAACCTTCCGGGGCTTTTCCTCACCTCTTCTGGACGAGGATGCCACCTCCCCCATTAGGAGGACTCTAACCGATGAGATCCTTTCCTCAGCAAAATAGCGGTCCCCTCGAAGTTATCCCCCCTCCCATTCCCCCTGAATTATGGCAAATCTTCCGTAGAAGTGCCCATCTCTTCTCTTTTCCTCCTCGACGAAACATCCGGCACGGGTTCCCGTCTCGGGCGAGAGTTCAATCTTCCTCCTCCTTCCCAAATGAGGATTCCCCCCTTCCTCCTATGAATCCGCTCCTTTTCATCCCAACCAACTTTCCCTTTTTCTTGGCCGCTTCCAGACCACCCCCCTGAATGTGAAATGATGTTCCCCCCCTCTTTTCTCATGCCGACACAAAACCTTCGCCAGGTCCGTCACTCCCTCTTTTTTTTCCTTTCATCAGGGGCCTGACTCCCCCACAAATTTTAAAAAGGCCCCCCCCTCTCCTTGAATCCTGGCAATCTCTTTTCTCAGTTTGTTCTCATTTCAAGAAACGCCCCTTCCCCCTTTTTTGAAAAGGGCCTCTCCCTTCCCTTCCCCTCCCAAAAGGTAGATAAAACGGATTCGTTTGAAGATTGAATGTCCCCCCCCCCTTTTCCCTACTCCCTTTTCTACTCCGTCCCTCCCCTCCTTTTGGAGAGGTCCCCTCCCCAGCTTGCCCGGAGGCGGTTTACCTTCTCAAAGACTGATTCTTCCCAAGACGACATGGATTTTTCCTTCTTCTCTTTTTTCCCTTTTTCTCGGCCCAATCATTTGGAATTTCCCCCCCCCCCTATGATCATTTTGTGACCCTTTTTCTCCCCCTGATACTCAAACAAGCCTTTTTTCCCTTTTAGAGGTTTAAGGAATGCGACCCTGCTCCTTTCCCCCTCTCCCCCCCAGATATTACACTGGCGGCTTCCCTTGATTTTCCAAACACCCCCCCCTCCCTTCAGTCTCTGGCGTGTAAGTCCTCCTAAGTAGTGCATCTTTCTTGCCGAGGAGCAGTTTTTCCCCCCCGGTTTTTCCTACTGCTTTCCGTTAACCCCTGCCATTCTTTCCAGTAATGAGGGAAGCAGTCTTCCTCCTTTTTCCTTCCCCTCCATCCCAGCGACGGGAGACACCGGTTGCATTACTCTCGGTGCGTCAAAGAAAGAAGGGGAACTGTTTCTCTTGTAAGGATTAGAGGACCTCTTTTATTTTCTTCCCCCCTGCCGAAGGGGGGGGGGTTTCCCCCCCCTCAGCCTATTATTTTTCCTGGCTGGGTAGTGGAGATTCCGTCGACAACGCTTTTCTCAGTTTTTTTCCTTCTCCCTTTTCCCCTCCCCCCGTTTCATTACATTTGCCCAAACCTGGTTTCCCACACCCAAGTTTGGCGCTTCCTTACGCTGGCAGAACGAAAACCGAATGGACCCTTCGTCCTCCCTCCCTTTTCTTTTCCTTCTCCTTGTTCCCCTCGGGTGTTTATTATGCCAGTTACGAAGCGCCACCTCTCTTTTTTTTTTTTCACACATCCGGGAAATGGATTTTAAGCGGTCTTCTTTTTTCTCCCCCCTCCGCGAGAAAAAAGACGCCGTCAGTGTTTCTTTCCTCCTTAGATCAACTCCCCTCCCTTATGAATGATTAGGCGTGGCTTTCCCGGATGATGAAAGAATACTTCCCCCCCCCCCTCTTTTCTTTTTTTCAAAATCTTTCGGGTGGATCCCCTTTCTGTACTAAACTGTGGCTCCTTCTCTTGTGAGGCGCAAGGCTCGTGCCTCGAGAATGAGGTTAACTCCCTCTCTCTCATATTTGTCATATGTCTTGGTTACGGCCCCTTGTCGCGGTGCAAAAAACCTTGATGCCCTTTTTTTCCCCGAAGGAGTAATTTTCCTTTTTTCTCACCCTTTCCTCTGGAAGGCGAGGGTGTTTTTCTCCCCCCCTCTGGCGCCTCCAATGTGAAGATCTGGGCGCCCTTTTACAAAACCCCCCCCCCTTCCTGAAACCCTCTACAACACCTCTCTCCAAAGGTTTTTTCGTCCCGTTCCGTCGCAAGCGAGTCAAAGCGAAGAAGACTTCCCCTCTCTATCCAAATGATTGGGCCGCTTCCCCTGAACCTTCACAAAAGATAAAACGGCTCTTCCATCACAGGGCGTTTTTTCCCCCTTCTTTCCCCTCCCCTCCGCCGACGTGGCAGCTGTACGCCCCCCACCTTTGACTCTCCAAAGGCTTTTTCCTCAAAAGAAGGGAATCCCGATTTTGTTCCAGTTCCTCCTCTCGTTACGACCATTTTTTCTTCTCCCCTTTGATGAACGGCCCTTTTTCTTCCCTTCTTTGGATACCAACGGCTTCTCTGACAGGACCTCCCCTTTGACGGTGGGCGGAAGCCTTGTGAACTTTTTTTCGTGACCCTGCCTTCTCCTTCTTCGTCCTTTCGAAAGGTTTTGGGCCTTTCCTCGTCGCTTTGCCCTTCATTGGAACAGGAATCTGATGGCGGGTGTCTTCTTTTAGGAGGCAAGACCCCACTTTTGGATTTGACTTCCAAAGTCGCCTCACCTCTGATTGTTACTTTTTCCTCCTCAGTGGAGATGGCAACCTTTTTTTTCTTTCCTAGGAAGATCCCCCCTTCCCCCCTTGCCCCCCGTGCCTGATGTTCGTCGAGCTCCTCCGAGGTGGCCATCGAAGGTCTGGTAAACTTGCCAGAATTTTTTTTTTCTCCAATCAACTTTCTCCCGCGAGCGTTTTCTCGAGCCAAGGTTCTCCGCGTTCAGCGTCGGGTCCTCCCTAATTTTCCCTTTTCAATATGGGGAAGCATTTTTCTTTTTCTTCCCATCCCGAGAAGGTGTTCCTGCTGATCCTTCTCCCTCTTCTCATGCTTGGCAAGTGCGGCCGACTACGCCGGTCGAGCTGGCGCGGCGTTCTTTCGAAATAGGACTTTTTTTTCTTTCTCCCTATCGGACGTTCAAAATTGCATTTCTTTCTCCTCTTCATCTCTGTTACTCGCTGCGTATCAATATGACTTCCTTTCATCTTTTTTCCCCTTCCACAGTAGAAAGTGTGGCACTCCCCTTTTTCCGTTCTCGAAGAAATCCCCCCCCCTTTTCTGGAACGCACAGGAATGTCCAAAAGGAATCGTTTTTCTTTCTCCAGAACTTGACTCTTTTCCCTTTTTCTGTGCAATTCTCGTAATCTGCACTTTTTCCCCCCCGTTACGTGCGCGCGTTCCTCACGGCCTTTCTTTTTTTTTTCCCTTTGGAAGAAAGACTCCCCCGCGGTCAGGAAGCTCCGCTTCCCCTTTTCCAAGACTTATGTTCGGCCTTCTCATCATTTTAAACACGATTCTCCCTTTTTTTCTGCGCAGAAAGAACCCGCCTCCTTCTCTCCGCCCGCAAATAAAACAACACCCTCCTTCCTCCGAAGAGAAATTGGGTCTCTGGCATCTCAGCACTGGCTTTCCCCTTCCCCCCGAGAAAACCAAACATGATGGATGCCTCTCTTCTTTTCTGAAGGGCAGAGCAAACCTTCCCCCCTACCAAAGATCCGGTTCTCTTTTTCTGGGCGCAAAGAGTCTTGAGCTGCTTTTCCTCGAAGGTTTTTTCTTTTTTTTTCGGGTGCACAGTACGGTTCTTTGTTGGACGGCGTTCGCTTTCTTCAACTGCTCTCGCTTTCCTCTGAAATTTCGCCCCCCTTTCCTATAGATGATGGAAAGTTTCCCCCCTGAACCAAGCTCTTTGGATATTTTCTTCTTTTTCTTTCCCCCTTCTTGAGCAGGAGTTTTTTCTCTATGACTTTCCCCTCTTCCCTCGCGCTGCTCTGCGTCCTTTTCCCCCCTTCCCCCCTCCCTAGGATGCAGACGCCATGTTGGACGGGTTCCTGGTACGCGCGCAATCTTTTTTGCTTCCCCCTTTTTCTCAACCCCGTCGTCGTCATTCTCCTCAGGTTTTCGTTCCCTTTTTCGTTTTTTCCCTCGCCGATGGGAGTTCTCATTTTGGGCTCTGCTGTTCTCTTTTCTGTGATTGGCGTCCTTCTTTTTTTTTTTTTTTCTTCCCGCACAGACCAAGGCGCTTTCGCAGAGATTGCGGGCTCCTTTTTTCCCTCCCCCTTCTCTGCGTTCTGCTACGGTGTCGCTTTTACCCCTCCCCTTGGGCAGACATTAGAATGTCAGACGGTCGCTGAATCCGTTGCCCTTCTTTTTTTTTCTCCAAAGCGCATGGCAGTTTCACGCTCCTTTACCACTCTTTCATCCTTCTCTTTTTTCCCCTCCAATAAGGGGTTGTTGTTTCCCTTTCGCTGCTGAAGGAGTTTCATTATCTTCCCTTCCAATGGATTTTCCTCTGCGCAAGGGGGCCTTAAGGAAGCAAGGAAGTAAGCTTTCCCCTAACGGGAGCCCAGAGAAAGATTCTTTTCCCTTTCCCCCCTAGTCCCCACTTCATCGACTGAGCCAATTTGTACCCTCCCCCTTTCCTCTCTCTAAAAGGAATTTTTGATTCGCCTCTCCCTTAGACGCTGGTCACTCCCTTCTCCCCCTCCTTGCTATACATCAAGACGCCCACTCTCCTTTCCTCCCCCCCTTCCCTCTTACAAATAAAGTTAGAGTTCCGCTACTGACGACGCCGAGTTTGAGCCAGGGCCCCTTTCGCCTTCCCTTTCCCTTTCTTGATCTCTGTACCAGTGAAATTGCGAAACCGCCTTCCCCCCTTCGTCAGAATAGAACTGGGTCAGCTCAGACATTCCCCCTCCCCGGCTGAGTTAGCATATGGGAAAGGTACCTTCCTCCCCTCTTCCTCCAGCAAAGATGAGCCCCTCACAGAGGTCCTCCTTCAACCCTCTCTTTTCGTATTCGCCACTTTCCTTTTCCTCTGCCTTTTCCCCTCCATGCATATTGAAAACACCCCCCCAGTAGCGAATTTTCCCCCCCCCGACAGACCCTCCCTCTTCCCTTGCACAGTAATTTCCGAGGCCCCCTTTCCCAACCCTGCGAGCAGATTTTCTTTCTCCCCCCCCCCCCTCAGGACTCTTAAGCCCAGAGAACACTCTTGTCTTTCCCTTTCTTCTGACCTTCCCTGCCGGCAACCCCCTCTCCCCCCCCCCCTCATGTTTGGTTTATATGTCGGTTTCCTTGCCGATAAGACTCCCCTCCCCAATCTGCGGAAAACTTTTCCTTCTTTCTTGCTTCGGAATGCTATGCCGTCCGCAGACTCCTCCGGTTTTTTTTCTTTTTTTCCCCCCTTTTCCTAAGGCCCCCTTCCTTTTGATAGGTAGCTTTTCCGCTCTTTCTTTTTGACGAGTTCTGGGCCCCCCTCAGCACCACTCGCCATCCCCCTCAAGAGCTTGCACTCCCTTTCTGTCTGCAAGCAGTTCAGGCTTCCCTTCTTTCCGAGGCAGGCGATTCCTTTCCCTTCTTCGAGAACAGAGCTTCCTTTTTCCTTCTTCTTATATTCTAGAGAACGGAAAAGTTGACTGTTCTTTCCCCGGTATAGGTTCCTTTGCATCCTCCTTCCGAAAGTAATTCAGATGATGAAGCAGTCTCTCAGGCATTATTAAATGCAGGAAATTGCCCCCTTTCTTCCCAGGAATCTGATCTGCTCCCCTTTGAGCAAGCGGCGCGCCATTCTCGACCGGCGGCTTTTTTCCCTCCCACTCCAAAGCATGAATCCCTTCCCCTGATTCTACCTTTCGGGCTTTGCACTCCCTTCTGTGCCAAAGATTGATTTTTCTTTTTCTCCTTAGGACCCTTTCTCTGCAGAAAATATACCGTCCGTTGCGTGTGCCAGACTGTTCGTTGCCAAGTCGCCCCCCCTCCCTTGACCCTTTTTTGTGCTATCTGTTCTCGAACATGCCCCACGGACTTCATGTCCCTCTCTCTGCCAATGTGTTTTGTGCTTCTTTTTTCCTTTTCATGGCATCCAAATACCCGTGACTTTTTTGACCAAGAAATGTCGCTCACGCAGGCATCCGTGAGCTCCCTCTCTTCCTCTCCTCCTTTTCTGTTGGTTTTTCATTTCCTTTAGTTTCGTACGATCGGGAAACGCCGCCCCCGCCTTTTTTCCTTCCGTGACCACCTTTTTGGGTGCACCCCCCGCCCCCACCCTTGTGCGGTGATATACACGTCTGTCTGTCCTCCCGAAATTATGTGTACAGTTGTATGCATGAGATACTACCCATTCCAAGCGACGTTTCTGCCCCCTTCCCATCAATATAAGTTTTCTCACCTCTACTTTTTGTTTGTCAGACTTATTCCAAAGCTAGTGATTTCCCCCCTTTTTCTTTCCTGTGGTATTGACAGCTGACATGCACACGCGGGCACTGCACGCGCCCATGTGTTTCTTCCCCACCCATACTTTTCCGC
>Ga0179593_1538967_pt1 | contig 10796 bp, 10 predicted proteins | sample CZODoug2_1_08_16_FD_185931 | JGI IMG/M metagenome (GOLD analysis project Ga0179593, IMG submission 185931) | Vadose zone soil fungal communities from Angelo Coast Range Reserve, California, USA - CZODoug2_1_08_16fungal (PacBio error correction) | ecosystem: Environmental > Terrestrial > Soil >... | reverse complement strand
TTTTCTGGCCTTCGTGCTGAGAGTCCTCCCTGTTGAGGGTGCGCCATTTACCATTGACGCGCTCTCCTTGAAGAGACGTCCTTTCGAGAAATTGGCGAAATCGCTCTTCTTCAGGTTCTCTTTTCAAGCCCTTTCGGTTTCGAGAGTCTTGCATTTCTGATGTTGTCGATATTGACGTAGTATCGGCCGGTGGCACTTTCGGCTGTTTTTCCCCTTCCCGACGTCGATTACCTGCAGGTTTTACGTCGTCTGATCGTCGAATCCCAGAGGAGAGTGCCCCCCCCCCCCCCCCCCCCCCCCCCCCCCCCCCCCCCCCCCTGCTCCCTTAATCTCCTTTGATCGCGATATCTCTTGATGCTCCCGCGCGTTCCTACAGACGATCCTTTTCGACAGGCCTTCCGTTTTTTTTCCTTTGCCACCTTTCTTTTGACTTCATAGCGGATTTTATGAGAGAAGGGAGGTCGTTGCCCCAGTCTTCAGCTTGACAGCCCTTCTTTTTGTTCCCCCTCCCCTCCTTTTTTTTTTGATTGTCGAGATCTTGAGACTTCATCAGCCGCCGAAGAACGCCTAAAGTCGTCGTTTCTTCTCTGCCCCTCTCCTTTTCGCTCTTCCCATTTTTGTATATTCTAGCGCCTGATGGCGAGGACACGCCGGATATTGGTCGGCCCCGTGAGCGTAGCAAGCGTCTAGCAGCCCGTCCCCCCGGTGACTCCCTCCCCATATGCTGTTGCCGTTGGCTTCTACCCTTCAGGCACCTCGACCCTTCCGCCAGTTCTGCTCAGACGGACCCGTAGGCGCGTCCGCTCCCGTGGACCTCCAACCTGTTTTCTGCCGACACCCCCCTGAACTCCATAGGAGAAGTCGACTTGGCCTTTTCTTTCGCGTCTCAGCTTTCCTTGAAGTCCCCCCTTTATCTAATGGTGTGCTCCCGACCTCTTATTGATTGGCGCTTTCTGCCCAACCGATGAGTTTGATGCCGCACCGCGAATTGCTTTCAACCCCCGCCTTCCATTTTTGTTTTGAGCCGACTCTCCCGCTTTTTCGATGCTAATTCTTCTCTTGTTTCCATCTCTCGGTGCGGATTCTGCATTCGACGCGATGGTTTCTGCCGGACCCTTTTGGTCGGGAAAGATATCGTTTTTTCGTCTTCTCCCTTTTCCCTTTACCCAGGCCCCCCTTTTTGTGCACTCCCGCGGTAGCAGGCTTCGACGGTTCAGCACAGACTCGGCATCCGAACACACACTGTTCGAACCCTCCCTCTCCATTTTGTTGCCATCTTTTCTGCTTTCTAGTTGTCATGGCCTTTTCCGTGCTCTTTATTTCGCCACTGGTTTGGTTGAGCTCCGCCAGGCATCCATGCCCTACAACCGAGTAAGTTCGGTTGATTTGCGGAACGAGAGGACTCTGAACTCCTCCCGCATAGCCTTCCTTTGCCAGACGTGCAGAGTCTCTCTGGGATCCTTTTTTGGATACCAGAATTCCCGTAGTGTTGTGAAGAGAGCTTGATCAGTGTATCCCGCGGACTCTTTTCTCCTCCGCAATTTTTTCTCTTTTTCCCCTGCCTCGACACCCTTCAATCGAGCAGTTCATTTGAGCCCTCACCCGCGCCGATCTTCTTTTTTCCAAATTGTGGTTTCCCGTTGTGTCGTCGTCTGGCCGCGCGCGACGATGGTGCATCGAGACTTGAGGTCGGTCTTTGATCGCGGCGACCCCCGCGCCCCGAATCCCCTCTTCTTCTTCTTGTTTTTTTTCTTTTCCTAATGGTGTAGACGTAGGCTTTTAAGGCAGATCCTTTTTGGATGTCGGGAGTTATTCCGATGACCTCCCTAGATTTTCTTCCTATGCCGATTCTTGACTTGGCCGGGGACTTCACTTACAGGAGACGACAGGCGCCACCCACGAATCTTTTTTTCATTTGCCTAGCTTTGATATCCACTTCCCCTTCCCTCGTATCGCTTAAAGGACCCACCCGGAGGGTCGAGCCAACGGTACCCCCTCGGGCCGGACCTCCTGACCCTTCTGATCTCCTTTTTCCTTCTTCCCTCCCCCCGCTCTCTACTCCCCCCCTACAGACTCCGGCGAATTTACGCCAGTTGTGGGAGCTAAAAACGGAAAACGCAAAACAAAGTACCGGACCCCTTTTTCCTTTTCCATTCCTATCCTTGGGAGTCCCCTTCCTTTTTCGTCCTATTCGCTTTTATAAGCCTGCCCTTCAAAGCTCCTTCCCTAGATACGAAGGCCACCTCGGTGTCTGGAGTGACCCCTGCATGCCCTCCCCCCCTTCCCCCTTGAGTCTTTTGCCGTTTCGAAATCCTCCTTCCTGAATCTCCCCCAAATCCTCCTGGGAGCCCGGAATCGGAAATTTAGCGCAGCGATCCACCGGTTTCTTTTTTATCGCGTGTTCTTTGAGTTTCTTGCTGATCTCCCCTTCGTAGCTCTCCTCCTCCCCTTTGATCTTCCTTCTTCCCAATCAATATTGCTCTTGGTCTCGCCCAATCGCTTGTCCGCTCCGTTACCTCGGAATATGATGATTGTCAGGGTTAGTGCGGGGGCCTTTCGCCATTTACGATTTGGATCTTTTCCCCTCCTCCCGTTTTTTGTCTCTCTTTTTTAAAGTCTGCACCTATAACACCCGGACAATCAGCATATTCCCATTTAACGAGCGACTTGGCGCGCTTTACAGATTGCATTCTCCTTCTCCCCCCGTTGATCCCCCTCTTTGGCGGTTCTTCTGATGTTGACCGCGATAACTCAGTTCCGGTGGTATTTCCCCTCCCCTTTGCGCGAAATTGCCTATTCAAAGATTTCGCCGATCTTTGCGGGAAGAACTGGTTCCTTTCTCTTCCAGAAGTTCGTCGATTTCTTACCTCTTCCCTCTCTCTTGCCTGGTCTTTTTTTCTTTCTTCCGACCGATTTCTCTCGACATGACGGAGGAGTCTTAGAAGTTTGAAGGCTGGCGCCCTCTTCAGAGCAGCCAGAATCTTTCCCATAAGCCGTTCCCTTTCCTGGTTCATCCCGATACCAACTGCTTTTGTCGGGCTTGTACCATGGCGACCCAAGTGCTCCGTCGTAAGTCTGACGTAGTTCTGTATTCGATTTGAGCACAGCGGTGGCGTTAGACTGGCTTGGGTATCCGGGTTCTCTCGTTTCCCTCAAGGGGTACCGGTTGTTCCTCTTGCCGGGTTGTACTTTCCTCCCCGGCCCTCTCTTCATTTCTCACCCCCATGGCGTATCGTTTCAGGTCCGAGACCGATCTTTCTGGAGAGTCGTAGCATGTTTCCGTCCTGGACAAGTACACGCGCTCCTCTGATTCGGCAATACTCCTTTTTTCGAGGCGTCTTTTCTCGGTCCTCCCCCCCTTTCGATGTTCGTCTACCTTCTTTCTTCTCCAATCGGCATCCCTTTTCCGTATTTTTCCTAGTCGCCGCGATCCTGACCTCAAGCTCGATTCTTCCCCATCGTCGCGGTCTTCGCCCTTATACGCCTCTTCCCCCCCTCCCCCTGTCTTTTTCACCCCTTTTTTCCCCACGATCCGGCGCGTCTGATTTTCACCAAACTGACGCGGGATGGAGTGTTGCGCGAGGCCAAGCAGGCTGAAACCTGCGCAAATTTTTTCGATCGCCGACGATGTCCCCCTGGGTTGGGTTCCCCCTCGCTTGACCGTGTGCCATGCGTACCTTTGAATTCGTAGCCCCACGGCCGCGCCGTTGGTTGAGGAGGAAGATAGAAAATCTATGCGCTTTGTCCGCATGGTATGCAGGAGATGTCGAGCTCGTTCCTTCCCTTTTCCCTCCTGCTTCCTCCCCCTCCCTCGCTGGATGCTCTGGGGAGCGGAAACCGCCAAACCTAGAGAATCGAGCTTCCCAGATATCCCCACCCTTTTCTCTTTTTCACGGCTTTCTTCTTTATGGTTCTTTTTTCGATATGGAAAAACTGCTGCGCAAGTCGGTCGGCTCCCTAAACAATTGTCGGATATTTTATTTCTTCTTTTCTGCCCCTCAATCCTGCTACTGCTTTGTTTTTTTTTTTTTTGGTGTTTTTATTCCATCTCGATGCATGACTATAGTCCATCCGGTGAGCGTGTCCCGGCACCTCAGTTGGTTTGCAGATCCCTAACCCTCTGAGCTTCCCCTCTCTTCAGGCCTCTCCCTTTCCTACAAATTGCCTTTCCCCCCACCGAGCTATTTAGCGGTCTCAAAACCGCCTCGAGTGGCTCGGCCCCCGGGATTTGTCAGAAAGCCCAATTCATCTGTTTTTGGAGCCCCCCCCTTTGTTTTTTTTTTTTTTTTTTTCCTTTTTTTTTTTTTTTTTTTTTTTTTTTCCTGTTCTTTCTTGAATCCCCCCTATTTCTACCGATCACTTCACACTCTTACACCTATAATCTCCCTTCAACGTCGCCCTCCCGTTTCCTCTACCCATTCTCCCTCCCCATCCTGACCCTCATCACCCTCTTACTTCGCTCTCCCGCCTCGCCTTCCTAGTCCCTCTATTCTGATCCCCCCTCTATCCTCACTCCCCCATTTCTTCTCCCCCCCCCCCCCCCCCCCCCCCCCCCCCCCCCAACCCCCCCCCGTTGTTTCCGCCGAAGGGAAAGTGATTCCCTGTGTTTTTTTTTCCCCCCTGTGTTCCTACGATGTCGGTCCCCTCCCCCTTTGGATGCAAGGCAAGAAATTCGCGCCGCTGTAGTATGGCATTAATCCGGCCTACTATTCTGAGGTTCTTACTTCTTTACTTCGGATCTTTTTATCGTCTTTTTGTCCTGCAGGCGGCCGGTTTTCTTACGCGGTCCGGAAGTGACTAAATATGCGGCCGTGGCCGTATCGTGGAGCGTGGTTCTTCTCGCTCCCCTCCTCTTCGTCCTGAACCACTTTCGCTTTTTGCTCTATCTGACTTGATGGCCGCGGTCCCTTTTCGGCGAGAGGGAAGGAATCGTCGCGCGCCTCGTCCCGATTCCCATTCCTCGTCTCGGGAGTTTTTCTGGCCCAATCTCCTTTTGAATATCTTCCCCGGTCGCGCCATCCGCGATTCCAATCCCCGTCCTCACTTCGATTGGCGTTTTCAAGTTCGCGCCCTTGCGGCGACTGTTTTGGTCGACCTTATCTTTCATCTTTTTTGCTTTCAACTTTATCAGATCCCTTCAGGCGCTTGATTCTTTCGAAGATGCCTTTCTGAGCGCTGCTTCCTATCCGCTTTCTGTCTTTTTCCCTCCCGCTAGAATTTCTTTCGAACGCAACTGGAGACAGGCAAGCCTCGCACTGTGGCAACGTGATCGCTATTCCGACGGCATAATCTCCCAATCAGAGTCCATCTCGTATTTCCCCCTCCGACGATCTTCATTTGCCTACTTTTTTTCGACAGGCCGTCGTTTTTTCGCCCCCAAGTTTCGAGCGCGTCAATGGGTAAATTTTTCCCTCATGGTGAGGTTTCGCTCGCTTGCGAGTCGACCCATTTCCTCTCCCCTTTTTCCTTCCCCTCCTCGTTTTGTTTTTGTTTTTATGTCCATTTTCGTCCGTGTGTTGAAAGTGATGCCGCTTACTCACCATGAGGGAGAGCTAACCCATTGACGCGCTCGACCCCTTTTCTCGCGCTCCTTTTCAATGTGCTATACTATTTTTTGAGGAGTGGGTTCTTTTTCAAGATCTCCCTTTTTGTTCCGCTGGCTTTCTGGACATGTGTTCGAATATGCCGTCGTGCTCTTTTCCGATCACGGTGTCCACCTGTTCGTATTCTGAAGGTTCTTTGATTTTCTCCGCTGCGGAGTAGAATCTTCTCCCAGCGTCCTTCCATCTCTTCTGTTCCCAGTGCGCCGGCTGGATCGGATAATCGTTTATTGCACAAAAGGCGAAACGCCCTGACGATCCGGTCTCCCCCGGCCTCTCCTCTTTTTGCTCTAACTTGCAAATCGGATTTTCCTGATTGTTTTCCTCTCTTTTTCTGGCGCTGTCGGTCTGCGATTTCAGTGCTTCTTCACGCAAGGCTCTTTTTTGGGCCGAAAAGCCCCGCGTTTCTTCCTTGTCATTGATACATCGCCTCGCCCTCCTTTTCCTCACTCCTTCCTGACCTCGTACCTCAAGTCGTTTGCGAGGCCGCGCCAGCGCGGCCGTCCGCGCCTTTTCCCTCGTCGGCTCGCTTTTTTCCGAAATACTCTCCCGATGAGGCGCAACGGCCGGCAGATTGTTCCGCAAACTTCCGCGCGTCTCCTTCCCCCCCCGACTTTTCCCCTTTGACGCGTCTTTAAATTCAGATGGGCGCAATGGGCTTCCGAATAGCACCGGACTCTTTTTCTGCTCTTACAGCGGCTTTTTCTTTTGCTTCCCCCTCGTTGCCCCCCGGCCTAGGCGACTGTATCAAATTCTGGCGCTTGGCAGATCAGCTTTCCCTTAGGCTGCCCACCTGATAGTGAACACAGGAATTGTGCTCCAACAAACCTTTGCTCCTTCTCTTGTGGGTCCCTTCTTCCCGCTTCACGAGTTCGTTGGGTAGCGCCTAAGTCCTTGTTTCGGAGAGGTGCGAACCTTCCGATGACTAATTCCGCTCTTTTCTTTCTCCTTGTGCGTCTCTGTGGCCGCTTTTTTTTTTCATCCAACCGTTTTTTCGGTCCCCTTTCGTCCTTTCGTGCTAGCTGAAGCGGCCGGCCCAACCGGCATGTCGGTTGCCCCTCCGAGTCGTCGCTGTAGCAGGCTTCTCGTTTCTCCCTTCGATTTCTGAATCCGACCTTTTTCCGCAGTTTTGTCCCGATCGGAAAAGGATGCTGTTGCCATAGACATGCGAATGTCTCGTTGTTTTGAAGAGATTTTTTCTCTGGCTCTCGATTTCGCCATCTCGTGTTGCTCTTCTGCATCCACTCTCACCCCGGATCGAGCTGCGTCCGATAGGTTTTCCTCTGGCTCTTCCAGCATCTCTGCCTCCCAGTGCGGCCGGGCCCAGCTGCCCTTAGGTCGAGAGTCTCTCCCATGTCTTCTCGCCTTGGTTCTCCTATTTTCGCATGTTTTCACCCCTTTCGTTTTCCTTTCCTCGTCGCGCGCCATGCCCAGCCCTTTTTCGCAGTTCTCGTTCCTCCTCGCGCGACCCCCAGCTCCGACAGCGCTTCGTTTTTAAGACCCTCCACCCGCTCCTTCTGTTGCCCCACTAGTTTTTTTTCGCGGTTTTGTCTTGCCTCCTTATTTTTCTTTGGCAATCTTCTTGCTTCCGTTGGAGATCGCGGCGACCTCGTTCTGCGCACAAAATACGGATCGTTATGAGCGGGGTTTTCGCCCGTTTGCCTATGGCGTGCCGTCTTGCGGTTCCGCGCTTTCCTTTTTTCTACGATCTTTTAGTGTATGTCCGCCCATGCTCTGCGATGGTGCCCGTTTTTCCGGAACACAGGCGACGTGGCGCAACGGCGAACGACAAGGCCTGCATTTTCCCTAGCTGTGTTCGATACGCCATGGATCAGTCCCCCATCCTTGACGTTCTTTATTCACAAGTACTTCCGACCCAGTTCGGGCTTGAATTGACCTCTGGATTATCCGGGAGGAATGCTCTCCAAAACCGCCTGTGCTCATCCACAGACAGACTAAGCAGTCTCGACCCGCGTCCGTGTAGGGCGTTTTGTACCCCCCGACCCCCAAAGTCCAAGTCTTCCCCCTTCCTTGGTCCCCCCTCTTTTGCCCTGCTGCAATTCCGGCTATTTCCTCCTTTTGCTTCCGGAGGCGCCGGCTCTTCAGAAGCTCCTCCTCCGTCATTTTCTCGCGGCACTCGGTTGTGTGTCGAGTGGCGGCCTGCGCCCCAAGGCAACTTCGGGCTCATGTTTTCCTGACCCCTTTCTTCCACCTCTGCCCGCCAATCTCTTTTCTCCCCTCTGTGAATCGGAAATTTTCGCGACCTCCCCGAGTCAACCGGGTGCTTGTCGTTATCGCTGTTCAACGTGCGTTGTGATACGTTGCTCGGCGCGCTTGCCGCTCCTGCTCGAATTTATTTTGCAATTCTTACGTTTGAGCTCGATTGTCTTCCCCGGTAAAAGGGTGCCCCCGAATATAGCTGATTGTCCGGTGAGTTTTGCGGGGGCTTTCGCAATTTACGATTGGGATCCTCTCTTTTCTTTTCAAGTGTTGTGTTGTGTCTCCCACTTTTCCCTTTTTCGCCCCTCCCCTTTTTTTCCCATCGCATATTCGTCTTTAACGTTCCTCCCATCGATGGTCTTCTCCCCGTTCTGAGAGCACTTTTAAAGTAGACAATTTTTCTTCTTCTTGTGGCCGCCATCGCGCCCGAAATACCCCGGCTCACAACTACCGCGTACTCCCCCTTTGTCTTTGCCGATTCCCTATTTCGCCGAGGATTTGCGGAAGAATTTTCATTCATTGCAGAATTTCGAGGTCCTCCCACCTGAGCGATACCGTGCCTTTTCGGGTCGGCAGGCGCACCCCGTTCCCGCCGACCCTTCCCCTGCCGTTCTTCGGAGGAGAGTTTCTGACTGGCATTCCTTGCCTGGCGCGAAGAGTCAGACCTCCCGAGGACGAATAAAGTTTCACTTTGCAGCCGCCCCGAACGATCTGAGTTAACATTGACATTTTCCCTTTGCCTTGGCGTTTCTTTTTTTCACTTGCGCTGTCGATCTGTGTTCTTTTTCTCTTTTCTCGTAGAACAGAGGTTTGGTCTCTGCGCCCGTATATCCGAGGTCGATAGTTTTCCCGAAAGGGGTAACGGTTTTTTGCCGCCGGGTTGTCTGGCGATCACATCCGTTCCGGCAATGATCCGATTTCTCTCCCAAGCCCCGTTCGGTCGCGCTTCCGTTTCGTCTCCTTTCCTTGCGCCGGCCCTTCCCGCTGTCATGATGCGGCAACTCTTTCGTCGAGCGCCGTAGTATAATCCGACACCCAACGAGCTCTGGTGAACTCGCTCTCTGCCTTGATTCCCCGCTCCCCCCCCTCGTCGGATCCGTATTTTCGTTCTCGATAGAGGTCTTCGATCCTAACGACTCCAGCTCGATGATGCCCACCCCTTGCTTCTTCCCCCTTCTTCTGACACTCTTTCCCCTCTCCCCCATTGGCACCGTGACTTCTCCCGCGGTGGAGGGGTCACAAATGTCCCTTTCGCTGGAGCGGGTCGAGGACAAGCAGGCCCCACCTGCTCCAATTGCTTTTTCGACTCCCTCTTCTCTTTTTTTCGACCGTTGAACCCCAGCGTCCCTAGATTCTATCCCCCCCCCGGCGCGGCCTCCGTTGTTTCTCCTCGTCTCCGCTCGAACATCTTCGCTGGCCGGCGCCATGGGTATGAGGGGAGAGCTCGAGGCCCTCTCGTTCCGCTCGTCGGAAGCTATGCCTCTCCCCCTTGTGTTGGAGGTTTCCTCATGGCGACATCGTGAGCCATTCTCCCCCATTCAAACCCCAACGGCATGGACCAGCGCTGTCTGGCAGGCGCAAGCCGCCGTCGATCTGGACACCACCCGCGTCGGTCGGCTTTTCTTGTTCTTCCGTTTTTTTTCCCCCTAGTTCCGGTCTGAACGTACGTCCTAGCTGCTCCGCTTCTCGGGCGTGGTGGCATATTGCCGTGGTCCTTCTGCACTTTTTCCCCGATTCCCTCCGATTCTCCCCTTTCGATCCAAACACCCCCTTGATCCATCTTTACGCCGTCCCCATCGACGTACTCTTTGCCAATCCCGAACCGAAGATTAGATAGCGGACTCTCTCCCCTCGCCGGCGCACTCTTCTACAAGGTCCGGCGTCTTCCCCCTTTTTAATACTCGTTTTTCTTCACCCCAATCGACGTTGTTTTGTTCAGAAAGCGGCCACCAGAAGAGTTTGAGTCCGCACACACCAAGTATTCTCACGAGTCAGGTTTTCTTACACGTCCGTCTTGTTTTCACCGCTGATTTTTCCAATGTGCTCGAGTACGCCTCTTGCATACCGAGTAGTCCCAAGCGCTTGTTGGCGCAAGATCAACGGGCAAGAGAAGATGTCGTTCCTTCCAAACGGCGGAACGTCTGTTTCCCCTCGAAGCCCAGTCCCCCTTTCCCCTATTTTGCTGGTCACGCCCCTTCAAGGGAGGCGAGGTGTGGGGTCAGAGTGACTCCGCGCACGGCCTTGCGAGAAAAATATGCCGTTTGGCGCCTTCTTTTCTCCTTATTTCAAAATCAATATCGATCCCCCCATGACGGCGACGCTGTGTATTTTAGGGATGCGGGCCCCCCCGATACGTGATGGACGCGGTCGTCGAGATGAAGTCTACTCTTTTTGGATCCGTCCCATTTGAGTGCGTTTCGCCATATCTTTTCGTCAAACTCCTTGACCGCTGGACCTTTCCCGCCCGACCGCGCGCAGCCCAATCCCTCTTTTCAAGTTCCGTGGCATCACCCCCGATTTGCGGTCAGTCTCTCTCCCCCACGGCCCGGGCTCCCTGGCTCCCCGGATCTTTTGTTGGGGTCTGCTCCCGTTCGCCGCTCCTGTTTCGAAGAGGCCGCACGATGTGGCCGACGCCGCTGGGATGATCGAATCCTGTCGACGTCCGCTCGCTTTCCGGACGCGCATCGTGCTCCGCAAACAGTCAACTTTTCGCATCTTTTTCCGCCTTTCGACTTGCCTATTCGGCGATCCTCCAAACGCTTTTTTCCCTCTTTACCCTGCGGCTCCTGTCCGTCTTCCCCCGACTCCCCCAAGATCGATTTGGATAGGAGCATAGCGATGAGACCACCGCCATCTCCATCTCCCACCGTTATGTACACCTCAAGGCCGTTTTTTCCTCCAGGCGCTTCAATGGGAACATCTCTCCCCCCACCATGGTAGGAGTACAGCGACCATCTTGCGAAGTCGCCAATGAGA
>Ga0179593_1494361_pt1 | contig 10796 bp, 9 predicted proteins | sample CZODoug2_1_08_16_FD_185931 | JGI IMG/M metagenome (GOLD analysis project Ga0179593, IMG submission 185931) | Vadose zone soil fungal communities from Angelo Coast Range Reserve, California, USA - CZODoug2_1_08_16fungal (PacBio error correction) | ecosystem: Environmental > Terrestrial > Soil >... | reverse complement strand
TTCCTTATCCTTGCTTTCTTGAGAAGGTGCCTTGAGACCGACTTTTCCCGCAATCGAGATGTTCGTTGCCGGCACCTCTCGTATCCCCTCGCTGTAGTCGCGGCCTCCAAGACATATCCCCGACTTCTTTCTTTTATAGTAACTGGACTTGTGTTGTAGGAGAGACAAACTGATATGTTTGACGTCGGACTGACCACAGTATTAAGGTCAGACACAACTTTTAGCCCCCCATCGCTTGCCCCTCTTTAACGTTTGGAAGTTCGTCACTGTCCTTTTTTTTTATCCTTTACTTCTGCTCCCCCATGAAGATCGGAGGCGTTATCAGTGCAAAGAGATCGGTGACCGGTCTCCCTCCCGTGTTCGCTGTGTGGCTTTGCGGTTTTGCAAGTATTATTTTTAAACATACACTCATCTTCAATTTTATATTTACTCGTAAGGCACCGCCTGGTCTGCCCTCGTCGTATATCGCTTTGTTCTCCTCCGCTTGAGCAGAAAAGGACACTGCCTTTTCGCGTGGTGCTTATCTTTTCCGCGGCCATATACTGGTGTCGGCCTCTGTTCGCTAATCGACGCCATTTCGGCAGTCGAGGAACTCTCGAACCCAGTTATTGATACGGTTTTGCAACCGCCTACCCCTCAGTGACACGTGCGTTTCTCAGTTTTTTGATCCTACTTCTCAGATTTAGCGATTTGGGGCCTCTCTCTTTCTACGGACGAGCCTGCGTCCCTTCCTAAAACCTTTTCAATCTTCAACTCTAGTTAAGAGAAGCCTATGTTTGACGTCTCCCGCTTCCTCTTTATTGCATTTTAGTCAACTTTATTATCTGTAACGTGTAGTTGATGTCAATCGTCAGCGTCCAAGACTTCACAAGTCCACTTCGATTTCTCTTCCTTGCTTTGAAGGTCTATTCTCGGCTCCGGAATGCCCTCTTATATTCAGGTATTTGACCCTATTCGTTCTCTCCCTTTGATAGCACTTCTGCGTTTATCTCTGTTGTCCTTTGTGGGCATGTTCCTCCAATTCGCCTAGTGTGGAGTCCCTCCGACTTTTAACGTGTCCTTTTTCGCGATAGCCCGCCCCGATCTGAGTACCTCTTCCTGTTATTACCCCGCGCCCTTCTTTGTAATCTTCCCCTGGATTTATCCTTTGGTATGATTCTCTTGTCTAGGTAGTCCCACTCGGCGGTTTAGTGCATTTGACGTTCCGATTGAACTCCCAATGGCGTTAGATTAGCCGGTTACCCGAAAAGAAGAATCTGCCGCTCCCCCCTTGTGAGCCATTCCCTCCTTCTAAGGTTGACTGAGACCTGCACGCTCTGCGAATTTCTCTCTCCCGATCGCTTGTCAGCATTTTGCGCCCTATCCATTTTGCGTCTCTGCTTACTTAGTCTGGGTTCGTTTTTCGTCGACAGACATGATTCCGTAGCCTGTTCACGCTATTCTGTCTCTCGGCTATGTTCGTTTAAGCTGGCAAGGACCTCCTGCTACCTCCCCCTCACTCCTCTTTAGTTCCCTTCTTCTACTAAACCTTTTGCGCAGGGCCGACTCCCCAGCTTCGTCACGAACGTATCGCCTATCCTCGAGATCTATGTTCCGGATCTATTCTTTTGGGCAAAGCCATTTATAATAATCCGTAGTTGTATTTCTTATCTGGTTGCTCCCCATCACTGCTATCCTTTTATCTTCTCTCTCGCGACGATATCTGTTGTGCAGAAGTCTGGCGGCGGCCCTGCGCAGCAACTGGAATTAGTCCGATCCTCTCCCCCATCTCGTCTTTCTCTCCATGTTCCAGGCGGTTCGTTAGTGACCAACTCCGTCATCGTCAGTCCTCTCCTCTTTCTCGAATTTGCAGGAGACTGATCCAAGTGCTGTAAGCCATTTCGCCCTAAACCAAACCAATCCCTATTCCCACCTTTTCTTCACCATCCCGTTAGGCCCTCATTCTAGGCCGAGAAAAAACGTCCAGGCGGCCTGCACCTAGACTGTGTTTGTTTCTCTCTCGGCACGAGTCTTTTTGTGAACATCACCCAGGCTCAAGCACGACTTTTTTTCAGTTCCCATAGTACTTACACCCCTGTCCCACCAATACTGGCTATACTAACGGCAAGAGCTTCCAGCCTTCCCAGCTCCTCTCTCCAACCTCCCTGTTAGCGCCGGTCGATGCCGCCTGACCGTCAGCATAGTAACATTGTCCATTCCCTCTCCCTGAGGCTAATTTCCGGGCTACATTAAAGAACCCCCCAGCCCGTGTCCCGCCCTGAACTCTCCTTTGCGTACCAGTTCGCGTTTTTACCTAGGGTATCTTGTTGCAGGTTTCCTAACGCCTCATCACTCCGTCCGTTTACAGAATAAACCTCCCTGACCTTCCTCTCCTGTTTTTTTTCTTTTCGATGCGTTTTTACACCAAGTAGTCGCTGCAAATTACACCTGCACGAAGTGCACGTCCTAGATCAGCCCCTACTTTTCCACATCTGCCCCTTCGGTCCGTAGTTCTTGCAAACTTTGGCATGACCGTCCTCGTTCTCTTAAGTTATCGCTTAGAAGGTCCTCGCTAAATTCTGTCTCTCCCAAAGGATATTCTTTATGCTCCCTGTTCACTCTTTGACACTGACCACATAGCTCCTAAATTTCTTTCCTTTGCCTCTCTGGCTACCAGTCCAGAAAGGTTCTGGGCGCGTTTTTGACTCCCCCCTGCGGTCAATACAGAAAAACTCCCCTGCTTCCTTTTCCTTCGTCCCTCTAGTCCTCCTAAGCAGCTCCATCTAATCTGAGCTCCTTGAAAGTGGCGTTCCCCTGAAGCCCTTTGACTCTAACGGGGCCTGCGATGGACGGTTTTATGACACTTGACACGAGTCACCGCCACGGTCTAGCCCATGTTGGCCAGTCTTCTCTTGTAAGTTAACGGCCTCACTATTGCTTCTTGTATGCAGCAGATTAACCCCACTTACCAGTCCCCCCTCTCTCGTCATGCAACCATGCGGTTTCAGCGAGATTTTTGAGTTGCGAGCCCCTCCTGTTTCCTTTTAGACCCCAACAGCTTTTTTCTCCTCCCACAGTCCCCGTTCCAATATAACCGTACATCTGTATCCCCCCCCTTTTCTCCTTAGTGGTAGTCGATGTGGCTTCCGTTGTCTCCTGTACCTCCCACTAGAGTGTTTTGTATTCGTCTTGTGGCCTCCCTGTGCTTCCTGATACACCTGAATAGTCTCCTAACAACCGCCAATTCAGATGCTCCCCCGTTGGACTCGTTCTACTTTCTTTCGTTTTGGCATTTTCACGTTAGGATGACCTACGCTCATATCTCGGGTATCTCCTGCCAATCCAGCCCCCTGCGACGATGCGATATCAGGAACATCAGCTGATGTCTTTCTTCTTCTGACTATTCTTCCAGATTTGGTAAACGCCACTGAAGTGCATCCTTAGTCTTTATCGGTAATGTCCGGAGATGGTTTCTCTTACTCCTCGCGTTCTTTTTGCCAACGTAAAGAAGCCTTCTAACGGTCTCAGCTGCACCTTCTCCTCCACCGCGTTTGGTCGTTTGAAGTCCGCTTTCCCCCTTCTGTTACTATCCATCTTGTTGGTTCGTCCCGATGCGACCTAGAATTGTTCCGTTCCACCCATTCGCTCTTACAATTAGAAATGAGTCGCCCCGTCAACTTTACCATGTCCTCACCGCCTCTTTTCCTTCGACTTCCCCTGACCACGCTCTTCTTTTTGTTTTTTTTTTTTATGTGACTTGAACCCCCGGGGATAAAAGAATTTTTAGACTGCTGGTTTCTCCCTTTCCTTGTCAGTTGTTCCACATTATGAAGCTGTCACTTCCGTTTCGAACCTGAACCGCTGCGTCCTACAGAGACAACCTTTTGATTGTCCTCCCTTTTTGCCCCTCAGCCGTGTCACTTGCCCCCCAGCCACGCGGGATCCTTGCAGAAGACGTTGTCCTTTCCCCCTTTGCCCCCCTGTCTTTCTTTCCACCCTTACTATATTTGTTTTAGCTGCCGAAGCCCCCTAATAGTACCCCCCAACTTTCTGCTCTTCTTTTTCGTTTTCTGTGCCCGATCTCAAAAATTGAACCCCCCCCCTCTTCTGGGCAATCCCTGAGTATCCACCCGGTCATATCAAGCGCCGTTTCACCCCGTTTACCCATCAATTTTAACTTGTTCCTCCCCCAACACCGGGCCCCAGGTTTCCCAGTATTCTGCTGCCTTTCACTCCGTGGAGTAGTCCAACTAAACTTTTACAGAAGATTCGTAGGCACACCCTTTGTCTTCCTCTTCGACATATTTCACGGTCAGGCATCAATACTGCCAGCCTTTTTTTTCGCCGCTAAAGGTAATGCCGTTCACCCATCTCGCGTTGTTTGGAAGGCAGTCCCCCTTCCCGAGGCGTCCGGTGCTATTTTGGGGGGGCTGATCTAGCTCGGCCTACGCCTATACCTCCTTCTGCGACATACCCAGTCGGCCGAATTCTCTTCCGCAATTGACCCTCCTTTGATTTTTGCTGGTATCCCCAACTCCCATGTCCCACGGGTTGCCTTTGTTTCCATATATGACCCGCGCACTTTGCCTGATGTCACTTCCCTCAACCCCGAAATCCTTTTACTGCAGCTTTCACCCGTGCCCTATCCCTTTCCTTCGCATAAAAACGAGATCCCCAGCTACTTCCTCACCATCCAGACCCCCCTCGCGATCTCTTTTCTTTTCCGTTTTCTTTTTTGCGTTTTGATTCTCTTGGATTGTCTCTAGCTCTCTTCTTTTTTTTTCCTTTATGTCTAATCTTTCTGTGGAGTCTTTTACCAGATCAGGAGCCGCTTTTCTTTTCGGTGATGGCCAATTTCCCCTTTATGTATCCAGATCTGCGCGTTTGTTCTAATTAATGCTGCGAGAATTGTTCCCAGCACCCGTCGACCCTTTGCAGCTGGGATGTTGTTGTGCCCCCAAATCCCTTCACGGTAATTTTTTTTCCACGCGAGTGTCGTCTTGCAGCACTCAGCCTTGAGCGATCATTCGTCTTCTTTCCTACGCTTCATCACTGCCCCCCCCTCTGTGTTAAGAGTTGCCGACCACTATCACTTTCTTTCTCCTGTCCGGGAGTCGATACACTTATCCTTCTCCTCCTTGCTTCTTCTTCTAGTCTTGGGAGGTACTTATACCAGTTTTTTTGCCTCTTTTTTGCGCGTTCCATTTCCTGTACACTTCTTTGTCTCCCCTCCCCCTTGTTGAATCCAAACGTGAGCTCAGACGCTTTGTCCACCCCTTGTTTTTCCCTTTTTTTTTTTTCACAAGTGTGCAGGAAGTTTCTATGTTACCGACGTGCTGCGTGATTTTCTCTTTGTGGCCCCCAACTGTATAGACTTTGTGTTGTTGTCCTAAATTTTGGTTGTCCTCTCGCTCTCAAACATCAACGATAGATGCGTTCCCGACCGTGTGTGGCTTCTTGAGGCCTGATCAGTATGTGAGTTACCTTTGCAATAAGCCTGGTGGCCAGTGTCAACGTCATTTATTTTTTCTCCCGCCCCTTCCACTTTGGTTCCCCTCATGTTACGTTACTGCCATCCCCGGCCTTGCTTATCCATTTGTTTCAATGCATGCGTTCGGCTTTCCGCAGGTGGTCTTTTTTATTTGACTTTCTTTTAAGGACTCCGACCCGTTACCCTCTTCGCCTTGTCCTCCTTACAAGTTCTAATTTTGAGCCAACCCCCCTTCTGCCGGCTTGTCCAGGCCGATTATGGGGTATAACATGAGCTGCCCCCGGTGTGCGTTCTCCTCGTAAGTCCTAAACCTTTTAGCTGTTTAGGCTTTCTGCGGACATTTTGGGCACCTTTTTTTCTCACTCCTGTCCTTCTCATTCCTTGAAACCTCGAACATGCCGTGTTGGCCTCTTGAGGAAGTTTAAATAGGTATGTGCGATGTTCTTCGTAGAACGTCGATTTTCTTTTCCTCATCGTGAGTGGAAGACCGGAAGAGAACATGACGTCGGGCTCTACTACGGTATGAGTCGGTTGGGGTTACACCCTCGTCTTCGATCTCCATATTGCCGTGAACCCCCCGTCGTCCCGTCTGTGTTTTTGTTCTGTCTTCCACGGCCCACTGCGTTTCCTTCTTTATTCCAATGATTGGGCGTATGATTTATGTTTCATCGAAAAATCATACGTTCTTTCTCAGAGGAGACACAATGTTATTTTCTCACAGCGCTCATTAAGTGGTGTTCTTGTATCCCCACTCGCTGCTGATATCTCTGTTATCCTTCAGCATATTCGAGCAGAACTTTCAGTTTTTTCGGTCAGGCACTTAGTCCCCTTAAAGACCCTTTTTCAGCGCCTCCACCGCCCCCAATCCTGCGCAAAGACTACCCTTTCAGTAGAGTATAGCCACTGAAGGTTTGCCCCTTTTTTTTTCTTAGCCGCCCTAACTATCGGACTCCGTTGCTTAGCGTTCCACATACTTGCCGTTTTTCTTGACAACTCCCCAATCTTCTCTGTACCTCCTGAGGTCCGCGGGCATTTTTCTCCGGTGGTGATCGACTGCGGCGACACCTCCTCCAGCTAGGTGCCCTGTTTCTTCGCAAGAGATTTTCCCTTTAACCCCGGTCAGGTTTTTGCGGTGACTTCTTTTAATGATTGCCGAACCTCTACGTTGTCCGTTTAGGACCTGTAAGTTGGGCCAGAAAATTTTCGTATGCTCGTAAGAGCTGATCCTTCCATAACCTTATGGGTTCCTTCGCCCAGTCGGCATGGGGTAGTTTTTTTTTTTATGTCCTCCAACTGGTGGTAGGAAGTCTCCTCCCTCCGCTGTGATGCCTCTTTCTTCACTCCCCTCCAGGTTTCGATCTTCGTTTTCTCCCTCCCCTCAGGCAGTGCGCTCTCTTCCTTGGGTCATAGAATCTTTATTAAGTCTTGGCCGGTACGCGGTAATAACCTGCGCCCTTCCTCCCATGGTCGACCCATCTAGATAGATTCTCCCCGCCTATGCAGAAGTTTCCATCTGAGGACTGGATTATTAAGTTGAGTATGGCCCTTGGCAAGGTTCCTTTGCGCAGTCGCTCGTTTTAGATGAGAAAGACGGACCAAGACATTCGAAGTCTGAAACGTTTGTCGGGCAGGGTGAAGGTCTTTTCCTGGAAGCCCCCCGTGTGTGATGCGGTTCCGTTCTGACTCTCCCCTTGTGATCTAATCTCCCCCTCCTTATCCCTTTGCTTGTGCACAATAGCTTGTCTATCGGGCGGGCGAGTTGTTTGTTCCCTTCCTCTCTGGAGCCTCGCTAAGTATTTACCGCTTTTCTGACTGGTTATCTCTGTCTTCTTTTTTTCTTTTTTCTTTCTGACTCTGTCTGAGCGCTGTTGTGCCACTTGGACATCGAGACCTTCGGTTGTGTTTTCGACGTCGCTTGTCCCCTGCGATGACGACGAGGTCTTCTGGAGTACTACGAGACCTACCGGTGTCACCTGTTGTTCGTCGGAGCCCATCCCCCCCCTTCCCGGTTGGAATTGTGAGCATGGTCCAGCAGCGCTGAGAAGTTGTTCCTCCCGGGCTTTCGTAGTTTGCCGGAGACTCTGACACGCCTCGCTCTTTTGGCCCCGCTTTCTATCGGCCTGAGGACACGTTCGTCCACCTTTTTGTCCCCAACAAAAGTTTTTCCCTTAGGGCAGAGTTTGGGTCGGCTGCTTTGGCGTACCAGCCATGATTAAGCTTCCTCACCTGGCTCGGCGTGGTGTCGCGAAGGCTATTCGTTCCTAGTAATTGCGTAGCCTGACCACAATCCTTCAATTTGACCTCTTTTTTTTTTCCGGCTGATTCCCTCCGGCAAACTTGCTGAGAGGCCTCCCCCCCTCAGATTATGAAAGCACCGTATCTGTCTTTCGCTCTCTCGTCAATCTCTCTTTGGTGTCCTTAGTTTGGTTCAATACTCTCCTTTCTCCGTGTCCTCCGTTTGTTCTTTTTGATTCTGTTTTAGCATCCCTCTCCCTGGCATGTGATATTCGATGATCTCTACCCCCTTGGCGTGGCAGAATTGGAGGCAGGCCTCTCATCAAGGTGCCTGTATGCCAAACGTCGTGCCTTGATGTTCTTTGATTCGTGTTTCCGTCTCCCCTTTCCCAATATCCGGCCTTTCAGCGTGATAGAGAGCCTCGCTGCAGTTTGCGTTGGCATATTCAGGCTATACGCACAGGTAGCAATCCAACATCCTCTATTTCGCGCCCTGTGTTTGTGCAAACATTCAATTTCTTCCTTTCAATTTCCTGACTAGACTTTATTTCGGAGTGACATTGGTAGCAGGAAACTATCATACGTCTTAGTTTTTTACCTTCTCCCGCTCTCTTTCAAAAGCCCAAATGTAAAATTCCGAGTAACGGCTTCAAGCCCCTCCTGGTTCTTTGACCCGCACAACGGACACTTTCGCGTATGCGTGCGACTATCAAGTCTCCCTTCGGCGGTAAGAGACTCATTCCCAGCTCCGTTCGAAGCCCTAGTGAGAGTGCCGTTTCTCTCCCTCTTCACATTTCTATGGTCCCTCTCCGGCTGATGATCCCTGGGTAAATTTTGAAACATTCCCACTTTCCCCTTCCCCGCTCTACCTCTATTTTTCGCTACAGAAGTACTAGGTCAGCCATTGCATTTTTCTCACACAGCATATTCCCCCTGCCGGCTCTCCCTCGAAAATGAAGAAACACCCTCGCCACCACAGATTTCACCGAAAGTCTGCAACATCCTCTTGCGTTTTATAATCAATCGCGGTTACCCCCCATGAGGACCCGAGTCCTACCCCCATTCCGGCGATCAAGCCCTCTTTCTACGTCGGTGGAGAGGTCCGCGATTTTTTCTCTCTTTTCAAATCGGACTTTCGACGTCTAGCCCTCGTACCCCGCCCCTATCATATGAGCTGTATTTGTAGTTTTCACTACACTTTTGTTCTCAGATAAAGTCACCTCAGCCGCCCTTTCGGCTAGGGCCCCCCTCTCCTCTCCCCTAAGGATTCTAGATTGCCCATCCCCCGGTTCGTTTTTTTTTAACTCAGCACCACGCGCTACCCTCCCCCTGGTGATTTTTCGCCCCTGCCTAGTTTCCCCATTAAGAGCAAATCTACTTTCGCGTGCCTCCCCTAGTTGGGCCTTCGACTCGGATTGCCTTCGCCTTCTCCGCTTTGATTTTCCCACAAGAATGCCACCTCCCAGGCCAATCCACGGTCCCGTCCCACTTCATATTTGCCTTGGTGAACTCCCTACCAGGTCCTTCCCCTCTTTTGCTGTCGCGTCGTATCAACACCCCCCCCCGCCAGTCACTTGAGTCCCTTGCCTTTTATTGAGCTGTTCGTTTCGCCGTCCGACTTTTTTTTTCCCGCGACTCACCGTATCCGATGGGTGCTCTGTGACCCCACAAGTACCGTTATAGTAGACTTTCCTTTTCTCCTTTTTCGCTCTAGTGGAGCTTATAGGATTCCGTCTTTGAATGCCCCACAGCGCGTTCGTTTTTTAATGGTCGGCTACTCCATATATCAGAACACCTTCCCCAACCGTAGCGCTCGCTGTCCTTAATTTCTAAACTGATGCCTAGTTTTTTTTTTTTTTCACCCTTTAGGGTTGTTTTTTTTTCCTCAGACTCCTCGGTGATTCCTGAGTCTTCCCCCTCCAATTTGATTTCTATATCAGAACATCACACCTTCGCTGGCGGCGTTGTCCTGGCTATCTCTCCCCTTTTTCACAAACCACAGGTTATCATTGCATGCTTCCAGTCCTTCCCCCTTTGGTCTTCGTCTGTTTTTGCTGAGTACTCAGCGTTTTTAGTAATGCAGAAGGCGACTTGAGTTCCCCATCGCGACACCTAGTTTCCTTTAAGGTACTTTACGCCCATTTTTTCTTCCGTTCAACTATGTCTTGAGTCTATTTCATGGAATGCCGGCCTTACTACTTTGTTTTTAAGTAAGTCTCTTTTCAAATGGCTCAATCAATGGTTTCGGAACCCGACGGGACTATTCTCCCTTCAGATTTATCGGGGACTTCCATATTTGCTTTTTTTCTTCCCCCCGTCTTCTTGTATATACAGCCCCTACCGAACTTGACGATAGCAAGTTTTGCCCTTCGTGCCCTTTCGGGCATTCCTTGTAGTTCTGACACTTCCTAAACCCCCACACTGCGTTTGCAACGCCAGCCTGGTTAGTCCTCGATAAGCCTTTATTTCCCCCCATCTACAGCCCTTTTTCAGTCCACTCTTGGAATCTTTTATCGGTATGACCCCACCTGGCCCCTTCTTTATTTTCCCCCGTACTCAAATGCTTTCTAGGTTGCCTTGTTGCCATCCGCCCAACCGGCCTCCGCATTGTTCCCTTGTGTCTATGACCTCTGGCCTCACACCCCCCCCCCCCTACTTCCATATCTTTGTAACTTCTACTACAAGTCTCACCTGCGCCGGATCATTCACTTCTCACTCACTTTCCTTCACGGTTCACAAAAAATCGGAAAACTTGTGTCCACGGTTCCCAGAACTCTCCGTTTCCCCGTCCGCGGATTACCCAACCCTTTCGTCCGCTACTTTTTCTCCCCCTTGGGTTGACGCTGGGAGCCCTTTACTCTCATGAAGGGCATCTCACCCCCCAGCCTTCTTTTTCGTGACCTGTGATAAGTCATGTTGCGACCCTCTTTCATCTTTCGGGCATTCCTCCGGCCCGTGCGCGCTTCCCTCGGCCTTTTTTTCCTGTTGTGAGACCCTGTCATCTCGCTGTTCTTTATCTTCGTCTCAGTCCGGTACTGTTGCTGGTCCTCACCATAATCATGCGCCAAACCGGTGGACGTCCTCTCCTAAT
>Ga0179593_1453926_pt1 | contig 10796 bp, 11 predicted proteins | sample CZODoug2_1_08_16_FD_185931 | JGI IMG/M metagenome (GOLD analysis project Ga0179593, IMG submission 185931) | Vadose zone soil fungal communities from Angelo Coast Range Reserve, California, USA - CZODoug2_1_08_16fungal (PacBio error correction) | ecosystem: Environmental > Terrestrial > Soil >... | reverse complement strand
GCTCCATTCCCTCTCCTCCGACACCCGTACAATCCTTCTGCTCCTCTCTTCCCCGCTGCTTCCCCCCCAAGTAGTCGTCCTGGCATTCATACGATTTCTTCGTAGAATCAGCGTCCCCACCCGGATTTGTCTTGCATTTGTCGGGGTGGCATCCAACCTGTGCATCTGCCCTTTTAGATGATGAATCTCCCTTCTCAAATTGTTTGTTTTTGCCCACCTTGGTTGTTCGCTCCCTAATGACTCCTCACCCTGTTGCCCTTCCCCTTTCTCGTCCCACCCCTTTCTCCTGAACTTTTTGAGGTTCTTGAGTTTTTTCTTCCCCCCCCCTTTCCTAACGAGTTTTCTTTTCCCCCTTTTTAGATCCCTCTAGAAAGGAAGCCGGGGTTTGTCCCCTCTTCGGGCCATTTTTTGGTCGGGCTTTCCCACGACCAAGGGTCCCCTTTGACTACATTACCCATATCTCATCACACTCTTGTTACATGTCTTTCGTTTCTAGGACTTGCTTCCCGTGACTTTTTGTTCTGCCGTTTTTTTTTAGCTCGACTGACCCTGGAACTTACTTGTTGGTCGGTATACGTCAATAGACACCGGGTCCTTTTTCGTTTGTTTTCCTTTCTACCCTTCTAGCCCGAGCTGTCCATGCTTCTTCCATTAATCACTCGATTCTAGTTGTGGTGTTATTTCCAACTTTTCTCCATCTACAAACCTTCCTGTGTTTCGCCCCCTTCGTGCACTATCGCCGCCGAAGTCAGATTTTTTTCCTTTCTTTTGCCCCCGGCCTTTTTTTATGAGACTGTGTACCCGGACTCGTCAAGTACTACCTCCCCCCTTTGGTCCTTTCCGCTTACTGACTTTTTTTCTATCGTTTAATTCTCCTCCCTCTCCCTCGTTCCCGGCGCTTGGTAGTCTTCCGTCGCCTTTTCGTTTTGTTTCGTGCCAACCTCGACTTGCGGACGTGCTTGAAACGTTTGAAAAGCGAGGCTGGGTTCTAGTTTTAGTTCCCGCCGTTCCTAATCTCTCGACTTTCCTTTTTTCCCTTCCCTCTCCGAAGTCCTTTCTGACCTTCGTTCATGCTCCTATTCCATATTTCTCGCAAGCCGGAGCTGGTTCTTTCGATAAGAATCAGCTTTATCCACGCGCGTGTCCTTGGTACACTTACTGTCCCCACGTCTTTGAGATCCCCTGTCTCCTTCTCCAAAATCTTTTCGTGATTACTCCTTTCCACTCCGTGCCTTCTATTTGCATTTTATCCCGAAATTTTGGCACTCTCCCTCCCGTTTTTTCCTACGCAACTTTTTCTCCCTCCCTAGTTTGGTGATGCCGTGTACGCGCATGCTACCGATTTGCATTCTTTTAGGAGCAGTAGCGTAACCATTTTATCATCTATCTCGCTATTGCCCCGAAATAAACGTTGTTCTTTTCCCCCCTATTGTCCTTTTTCCACCGTTTCAGCCTCCTTTCTCGATTTCAGGCGACGACCTAGTCCCGAAGACTTTCTGACTCCTATTCATCCCTTAGTCCCCTTGTTATCTTTTAATTTTCCCCCCCTCTTTGGAACCAGGCATCTTCTATGATCTCGAAGAAGGATCCTCAAAACCGACGCAGTCCTTTCGTCGTACTATACTTCTTTTCGCCCATCACTTTCCCTTTTTTAATTTGACCTGTCTTCAATTCGATCTTCATTCCTCCCTTCAGTGTACAGCTGGTTGTCACAATCCAGTTCCTCTTCCTATTCAGACTTATTTTCTGTGAGTTTGCACGCCCCCGCTCTTTTTATTCAGCTGCTTCCGGTTTGGATCCCCGCCTCCCACGAGGTTCAACTATTGTCCCCCCTGAGCTTACCCTCCCACCTCCTTCAGGATGTCTGAGAGATTTCCAATGTCCGTCCCCGACCCAATTTTGATTGAACGTACCTTTCTATTTTTGACTTGTGCGCTCCGGTTCACCCTCCCGGGGCCTGAGTTTTTTGGGAGAGTTTTGCTTGGACACCTTTGGGTCCTCCGTGAACACACGCCCGTTCTCCGGCCCGTCGTCGAATGATCCTTTTGTTTCTTTCATACTAGTCACGAGAAGATTCGAGCTCTCTAAGACCTGACTCCTCCGCAACGAAATCAATTCTTGGCGGTGCCCGGCAGAATACTGCCTGAGCGTGTAGATCTGCCCTCCGTATTGTGTAATCAGTGTCACCTCCTTGAAGTGCCGAAGCTCCCCATTCAGGTTCTAACTGAGGAGAGACGGAGTGCCTCGTCGTCCTTCGTGACCCCTATCTCTGATTTCAAATTTTGTACCTTAGTTGTATAAATGTTGTCTTTGCGTCGCCCCCCTTTTGGACTTCCCATTCCGCTTGTTGCTCGTGTCACGCCTTGTACCTCTTACCTTTTATTAAGACCCCAGACCAAACTAAACTCTCCTCAAGAAGGACGAGGCACGACACCACATGGTGGATCTTTCGGTCGAACAAGAAGACTGGGTCTTTCACCTTTTCCACAACGTCCCCGATTCGCTCCATAAAGCTGAGTCAATGTCCCCCCCACTGCGAGTTGATTGCAGGCTATCTGCCTATACATTGCCCATTCCCCAGATCTTTCGGTGCCGGATTGCTTATTTTCCCTGAGGGTCCGACGATCTACCATATGATAACGTCCATTCTTTTTGATTCCCCTCCTCCTGCCCTCCTGATTTACTGCTTTCCCCCCTCCTTTCATCCTCTCCCCGTAGACCTCATCCTAGCTCCCCCAGTTTTTTTCACTTACGCACGCCCTACCTTCGAAACGAAGGGATTGGAACAACATTAGCTACAGCTCCACTTTCCCTCCATTCTCCCTCTTTTCTGTCCCAAAGAAATTCTTACCGCCTAGTCTTCTTTATCTTGACCTCTTCCCTTGAGCTCCTGGAGGTTTGGGGAAGCTGTTGATTTCTCCCTCATTCCTTGAGCAGCTCTCCATCTCCTTCAGTTTAGGCTAGGTAATTCGTCCCTCTCTCATCCCCACTTGTTTTCTTTGCCTCCGTCAGACGTCCCAACCTTCTCGACCTTTTCTAAGCCCTAGTGTCCCTTCTTCACTGACGACCTTTTGAGTGCTAGTTCACTCCCTTTTCCTTAGTTTCCCTTCCCTTGCCCCCTTCTTCCTTGCTCAGCATCTTGAGTTTCCTGTTGCTTTTTGCCACCCTTCGTTTTTCTTCCCTACTGTGGTCGTTTTTGTTCCAGGCGCACTGCGCTTCTTTTGACCCTTTGGTATATCCTTTTTGTCGGTGGGTATCGAGACCCCCTCCTTCCTGGTGACACCCCTCCCTCTTTAAGGATGTTCCCTTTTCGCGATCCTCTTCAGCCTCCTCGTTTCTCTCTCTTCCGCTTTTTTGACCCTATGGGATTTTCCTCCGCGTAAGCACGGACTTTGTAATTGAACCATTCCACCTCTTTTCCTCTTTTTCTTTTTTTCCTCCCCCCTCCTTTTTTTTTGGAGCTCTAGCCACTCCCCGGTGGTCCTTCGGACGCTGCGGCGCCGGCTTCGTCCTGCGTTTCCTTGCTTAACTCAAGAAGAACAACGTCTCGTCAAGCGGCCTTTGCAGTGTTCCTTGACCTTGCCTCCCTTCCGTTTCAGGGTGTCGGCATATTTTGAATCTCTTCTCCCACCCCACTTTCTGAACCTTCGCTTCACGATTTCCAACCTGAAGCCGTTTGAAGTTAACGAACACGAATTGTCAAGCGTCCTTGAAACCGGCCTTGGCTTTCCCCCTTTTTTTCCACTGAACCTCCCTCTCTGCCGATTCCCCTATCCCTCTGGGGGCCCTTTCTTGAAACTATTGCAAGGAGTTCAAGCGAGAGACCTGATTCGCTGTTCCCAGAATTTGTTGACGGCTCTTGTTATGACCGATTTAAGCCTGGTGTGGCTTTGGAATCTTCTAAGGAACGTTTTTCTGTTAGTGGAACCGAAGCCTGACTACCTGTTCATTCCCCTCCTCCCTTCCTCCGGCGCTCCTTTCGTCCATAAGTCTATTCGGTCCACTTCCACATTTTCCCCCCCCTCCCCCCACAGTTGAGTCCTCGCCAATCGCAGCGATGATGTTGCCTCTCCAGAAGCGTCGGAAGATTTTTTGCTTACCCATCCTGTTCGTTTACGTGTCCTTTAAGTCGTCTGTGGTCACGACCCCATAGGTTCGCGGTTCGTACGGACTTTTAGACTTTACGGGAGGTGTTCTATTTTGCCTCGAGTTGACCATTCTTTTGACCCTGGTACTCCTGATTGTTATCTAGATCCCTCAGTCTTGTTAGAGTTAAGATGGGTATCTATACGGCAACCCGGCAGGGTAACTACTTCATACTGACCAAGATATCTCTTAGTGGCCCGGGATATTTTTTTCGCGAGTTTCCCTAGTCCTTCCTAACTCCCTCAGAGTTACCCTTTTTTTTTCCCCTCTCGGTTTTCCCTTTTTCCACTACCATTGGCGCCGTCCCGGTCTCCCATGTGGGGCTGGATCCGACTTTTCTTTTTTTCTTGAGCCTGGCTTTTTTTGATACGTTTGGAAAAGGAAAAGTCCCTTCCCCTATACATCGTCTTCCTCTTTTTCTCCCACGCCCCCCTTATTACAACTCTCCTTCCACTGAAACTGCTTCAGCTCCCTGCGTGGTTTTTACTACCTTCGTCCCGTCACCCGTTGACGTTCTGAGCTTCCTTTTGAAACGAAGAGTGTCTCTTGCCCTCTTTCCCCGATCCGTGATTGTCCAAGAATCTTAAACTCGACCTCTCCTGGCGATGCTGAACCACTTACCTTTCCCCGTGCTTCCTTCTCTATGCGTACTCGATATTCTCGAGGCGTTACTTTCTTGGACTTCAGTATCCCCTTTTCTCCTAAATCCCCTCCCGGAGTTTTTTTTCCCAGATGACCCTCAAGTACCTGGTCCAGCTTTCCCCAGCATACCCCCTTCCCTTGATGGTTTCCTCTCTTCTCTTCTCTTGGCATCTTCCCATCCCTGAGGTCCCATCACAACCCAGTTGCTCTCTTCCTTCCCTTTGTCATCTCTCACTTTCAAGATCTGAGTTAGGGGCTGTTCCTTTTCTCAAGTAGTTCGTTGACCCGTCCTTTTTCTGCTTCCTTCCCCTTCTTTCCTCTCCCCAAGCGCGGCGGGTCCGACCTTCGCGTTATTCTTCCCTCTCCTCCCCTCAGAATCCTTTCTTCAACCAGCGGCTCTCCCTGGAACTTTTCCTCCCTGAGGGTCCCCTTTCACCATTCCAACGAGAACCCCTTTTTTCTTCCCCTCCCTTTCTCCGACATTCTTTCTTATTTGGAGGGGATTTTCCTCGCAGGCCGCCCCTGAATAAGGAACGGAAGGTATTTACCCATTGGTTCCCCTGTAGCTTTTTGGAGTTCCCGATGAGGTACTTCTTTTCGCCCGTCCTCTCCCCCTTCGAGTATCCCGTTCAATGAAAAGAAGATTTTAAAGTTACCACCCGGGTTCGCTTCGTTTCCTTCTTCGTCTCGCTCCCGAAGTCTCTTACTCTTCCTCGTCTGGTCTGCCGGTGTTTTCCTCCCAATGCGAAGTCGCGACTGACCCCCCCACTGCTTTGATTGGCCTCCGCACGGCTTCTTTACCATCCTTCCGTGGTCGCGTGACCCACTCATTCTTCTCCATGAAATTTCCCTGAGTTTTTTCCATTTTTTCGGCATCTGTCCGCCACGTGCGTTGTCGAATGGTGCTATCCAATGATGGCCAAGTACAATGTTTCCGGCAACCTTCGTAGCTCTCGTCTCTTCCTAAAATCCATCTCTGGCCCTGGCTTAGTTTCTACGTGTCAAGTTCTTGATTTCAGAAGAGTGTACATGACTGTGCTTTTTGACAACATGTTGCTTTTCCTCTCTCGCTTCTCCCGGTGTTAATCTCCTATACCACAGTGCCCATCTCCCTTTGCACCTGGTCTCCTTCCCAACCTTCGAGTTTTTCCTCCCCCCATAACGACTAACGGGCTCAAGCTCTAACCCCTCTCCTCAGTCGGCGTCGGCTACTTACAAAGCTTTCTTTCCCCCCTCTCTCCCTCAGTCCCCCCACCAATGATGGAGTTCATTTTGGTCTGGTCGATCCTTACCAACGTCTCAGCATCCCTTCCCTTCATACACCGCTCGGACAAGAATCTCGATAGGAGTCAGACGCCCCTTTCTTTTCTCAAAAAACTCATTTTGAGCTTCTCAAAGGGTCTTCCAAATAGAGATAAGCTCGCGGCCTTAGTCCCCCCAGCTTCTTATAAGAGGTGCCATGACGCCCAAAAAGAAACCCGGAAATGTGAAATCTTTTCCGATTAAAGAACCCTAGTCTATTGTCCTTAGATAGTAATAATCTTTGATAATCCGCTTGCAAACCTGGACTAATTACTAGGGAACTATAGGTTCCAAGGAGACAGATAATTTCTATGTACTGTCCCCCGGCTTGTAAATGTTTGTTGTTTGGTTAGTGGTGGTTTTGTGCCCGGTTTTTTTTTTTTCTTTTGGGTGTTTGGTTTCTTTCTTTCTTTTTTTTTTTTTTTTTTTCTTTTTTTGGTCTTTGTGGTTGTTTTGTGCGGGCGGTTGTGGGGTGTTTTGTTCTTTTTTTTTTTCTTCCTTTTTGTTTTTTTTTTTGGTTTTGGTTTTGGTGCGTGGGTGGGCGGTGTGTTTTTTTTTTTTTTTTGTTGTTTTTTTTTTTTTTTGTTGGGGTGGGTCTTTTTTTTTTTTTTTTTTTTTGGGGGTGTTGGTTGTTTTTTTTTTGAGGTTGTTTTGTTTTTTGTGTTTTTTTTTTTTTTTTTTTTTTTGTCTACCTGTTTTTCTTGTCTTACGTCAGGGGCTTTTAGGGCCCGTGACGCTGCAAACCCCGATTATCTTCCCCCTTCCCCCCCCCCCTTTTTCATGTTTTTTCCCTTTCTCTGTGCCTCCACCGGCGACCAGCTCTCCCCTCTTTCTTAGTCCCTGTGTTTTTTCTCCTTTGCTTCCCTTGTTTTTTTTTCATCTGGAGGGACCTGTCCTTGCGAGGCGAGGTATTTTTCTTCATCCTCTAAGGGCCCATATTCTTCGCCCAGCCCCCTTTCCCCCCCCCCCCCCTTCAAACAAGTACGGCTCCTTTTCATTCTTCTGCTTCTCCTAACCCTCGGTCCTTTCTCAAGCCGACTATTTGTTGTAGTTCAGTAGCTGTTCCAGAAGTACGGCGAGCTTTCGGGTCAGTACGTCTTCTTTCTGGTCTTGACTTTTTCTCCTCCTCCGTTTTGGTTTTTAGATCTGTCCCCATACCCCGACGAAGCTTCTACCCCACATCCTTCCTGCCCGTACGGAGGTGAACAGCTTTATTCCACCCCTTTCCCGGCCGGGTCTATTCCTTTTCGTAGAAGTCCCTCTCTGCAACTCTCCTGTACTTGTGTGCCTTGTTTTTTCGGTTCTTTCTCCCCCCTGTGCATATTGCCCGTCGATGATGAAGTCTTCTTCCTATATCTGCTCGTCGGGCAACATTGGTAGACCCTACCTGCCCCTCAGACACCCTTTCTTTCCGCCCTTTTTCCTTGGCTAGTTCCTTCCTTTCGACTGGGGCTTGATTCTGGTTCTCCTTTTGGCTTCCCCCCCTCGGTCCTAGTTCCACCGGACCTTTTTCTGAGTGCAAGATAGAACGTCCTTGTTTTGTTCCCGCTTAGTTCCTTCCGCCTTGCGGTCGCCCGCCCCCCCCCATTTTCTTTTCCCGTCACATCTTGTCAAAGAGCTTTTGCAGACAAAGCCCTTCCTCAGTCTCCTGCTCGTGACTTTCTTCCAGGTTCCGGGGAGGATTCCACAAGTCTTTTCTTATCGCAGGCCCACGAACCTTTCTTATGTTGTTATTTTTTGTTTAGTTCAAGACTTTCCCACCCAGTGCCTTGCGGTTATTGTGTGCCACTCTTTCTACCCCGTCTTCTCCTCCGCTGTGCCATTTTCTCGAAGGAAGATTTCGGTTTGGTGTCCTTCCTTTTTTCGCAATCATGCCAACATTCGTTTTTTTTTAGGACACTCCCTCTTGTTTCATTTGCTCTCCTAGAATTCACAGAGATGTCCCCTTCCTTATCCGGTCTGCACGGCAGGCTCGGCTTAGGCTCGTTGGCCCCCCATCGAAGAAACTCTCCACATAAAATCCATTCCCTTTGTTTAAGTTATGCCGGAAAGACTTTAGAATTGAGAGGACCTCATAGTTTTTTACGTTTTCGCCTTCGACGCTTTTCGATGTGTTTTAGGCGGCGTGCATTTCTCGGTGGTTTCGCTTCTTTTTAAACTTCTCCTTTGTCCGGGGACTTTCCCCACGGTGCCCAGTATCGGCTTGTTTTCTCTGCGCTTAAGCCTTTTCTACGCGACTACGTTTCATCACCTGGGTCCACCGCCCCGAGTCTCCTTCCTGGCCTCACCATTCGTATGGCCAAGCCGTTCGAGACTTCCCGCCCCGGGGCCCTTCAGATGGGATTTCAGAGCCCTCCGTACGTAGCCCTCTAGCCTTTTGGTAATGAATTGGCCCTTCGATATATCGCGCCATTCGAAACCCCACGTCCTTTGGCATCCCGATGTTCCCCCCCTCCACTCCTTCCCCCCGTCGCTGAATGAACCTTCCGAAAGTCTTGTTCTCGCCTCCCGTCCGCTTTGGTACATCACGCCTTTCTTTTCGTCCCCAGACCCTTTTTTTGTTCAGGGAAGCGCATGATTTTTTTATTATCACCGCCCGCTCGCCTGTCAGCGTCCAGCAACTGGCTCTCCGTCATCGATCAGGACCTTCGTTCGAAGAAAAGTGGGTTACACTTCTCAGTTAGTCCGGAACCCCTTCCGCTCCTTGCTCCCCCTAGGACGCGACGGAGTCCTCCTGTTTTTTTTTATCCGCCGACGGAAGAAAGGAAGTTAAGGCCGTGGGTTGAAGGGGCCCCGCCTTTGGGGCGACAGTGAGGCCTTTTCGCGTGAATTTGCCCTCGAAGCCTTCTGCTCATCCAATCCGCAGTCCAGTTCGTCAGAGAGAGACACGTAGGGGCTTCAGAATTGTATATGTCGTAATGTGACGGATGCATCGAGAGTCTTCAGTCCCCCTTGTCGCCCTTTTGATTTATTCTTGTTTAACCTACCCTTTCCCTTCGTGGAACCCCCCCCCCCCACCCTTGATTAGCTCCTTTCCTCTCTCCTTTCTTCCCTCCTTCTTGTCGGAGCCGAGTGTACTGGACATCAGAGTCACCCTAGTTTTTTTCTGCACACTCCTGACCCTATCCTTCCAGCCCCCTGACAAGGCTTTTCTTGCCCTGAGTACTCCTGTACTTCATATATCCACAACTCTTTTATGAACACAGCCATGGATGGATATTGGCAGAGGAGTTCCCTTCCGGCACCCTTTTCAGGCGATTTATAGTGTGCGGAGGGACCCGTAACGGTTGCGTAATGCTTGTAAAAGCTTTCTGACTGATTTTCTGCTAATTCTCCGGCTTCTTTAGAATCTGCCAGTTACGATACCTTACGCCTTGATCAATGCTCCTACGCAGGTCCTTTGGTAAGTTTTGAATCGCGTGTTTCTGGCGCTGTCCTTTTTTTTGCATCCGGGATCGTGCCTTCTCCCCCGCCTCCCCCCCCTTCGTTTCCCCCTGATGATTAAGGAGGATCTTCGTTTGGACCCACACCTCTCACACTCTCTCCAAGGTGCTTTTCTTCTTTGCTCCCCATTCTTTGCTTTGAGTCGTGCCCTTTGCATTCCCGGCCGTCTTTTGATTGTGTCACCGGACTTTTCCTGTGCTAACTTGTCTAGCCAGCACCATACCTGATAAGGAGCCTCCTCCCAATCCCCGGCCACAACTTTTTCCGGGCCGGCGCCATGGTCTTGCGAACTTTTGGACCCCCTACGGATGAGAGCCCACTTCTTTCGTCGTTACATGGCCATGCTAGTGGGATAACGTCTCGCGAATATCACTTTGTCCGCCCGGCTCTCGGGTCCTGAGTGCCGTTCTTTCCCCCCTGCATGTTTGTCCTTAGAGTCCTCCCCCTTCGGAACTTCTCTATCAGGTTTTCATGAGTAGCGATCACATGAACCTTGCAGTACCGCTTTTCCCAAATTTTGACCTCCTCACCCGATAGACCCTTATACTCTCCTGTCCCCCAGATTCCCCTGACGGCCCTCCTTTCCAAGTGCTGTCCTTTTAAACAATCCGCCTTCCCCAGTCGTCCACAGTTTCCCCCTCGATCAATAGGTCGGTCCCCTTAAATTTCCGTCCTACTTCTGCTTGATTCTTCCACCCCCAGCATGCTGCTCTCTTTTGATTATCACGTTTGTCGGGCCAGAGTTGAGGGGCGTTACCTCTGTCGGCCCCGGCTCTCTCTGCCGTCGCAGATTTTTGTGTTTTCGTGCCATCCTTGCTTAATGAACCACCCCCGAGTACCCTTTTAGTTGTCCTAATTCCTCCCTGACACAGTCCTTCTCCTCGGTCATCTCGCCGTGCTTTACTTAACCTCAGAAAGGTAGAGGCTCGAAAATTCTTATTTGCAATCCTTGCCCATCGTCTTTTCCCGGCATGCCATATCGATGATTTTTCCGTTTTCTTTTTACCCCTTCGTTGTTTAGACTTACCCAGATGAATGGTAGTGTGATTGTGGCAATTTTGCTTTTGTTTGAGATCGTTTCTTTTCTGTGGGTCGCCTGGAGTATCACCACGTGACTCCCCCAACCTGACCTCTGTCTTAGGGGACTTCCCCCTCGATCCCTTCCTCCTCCTCCCCCCCGATGCTATCTTAGGCATGAGGTGACTGACTGTACTCTGGACGCGGGCCTTGATTCTCAGCTTCCGCAAAATGTTACCCTTTTT
>Ga0179593_1434941_pt1 | contig 10796 bp, 11 predicted proteins | sample CZODoug2_1_08_16_FD_185931 | JGI IMG/M metagenome (GOLD analysis project Ga0179593, IMG submission 185931) | Vadose zone soil fungal communities from Angelo Coast Range Reserve, California, USA - CZODoug2_1_08_16fungal (PacBio error correction) | ecosystem: Environmental > Terrestrial > Soil >... | reverse complement strand
CGTTTCCTCTCCGTCGACAAAGGTTTTCTCCCCTTGTCCCACTTTATTTTACTTTGCGAGACTTCTGGGTTTTCTCATGGATTTCGTGGCGAATCTATTCGTTTTGATCATTTGTTCTGAAAAAACATAGTTTTTTATTCCATTTTTCATCCCTACTTGATTTTCTCCGGGTTGTTCAAAGAACCTATTCCGGTGTTCTTTTTTTTTTTAGTTTTGCTATTATTTTTTCCGTCTACAAGGGCTCGCCTTTTTCTTTGTGCTTTTCTGTTAAGCCCCGCCGGGGAATTGCTAGTTGTTCCCTGTGGCTTTTTTTGCGGGCCAGTAGGCATTCATAGTCTTTCGGACTATTCGCTCCATCTTTTGGTCTGATGATTGTGACCGATTTGCAAATTTTTTTTGGATCGCTTTTTTGGGAGTGTTTTAAATGTTTCTCGGCCGACCAGTTGGCGAGTTTGTCTGAGTTCTTTTTTGATTTTTTTTCGTTCTTTTTTTTTTTCTTCAACCACTCTTTTTCCTGCTTGATGGTTTTTTTTTTGGCTTTCTTTTTTTTTCTTAGACGTGTATGTGCTGACTTGCCTCTGGGGTATTCCCCGGCTGGCTTTCCTCTACTCTCAAAAGTTCGTATCTTGTATTGTATTTCTTCTTCGTTGACTGTGGTCTTTGTTGGGGGTCTTTGTCCCCCGTCTTTATAGTCTTTGAAGTTTCTTTCTTCTGTGCTCGTCAGATTTGTGTAATCAGGTTCCAACGATTAGATTTCTTTTGGGGCTACGGCTTTTTTCCGTCGTTTTTTTTGATTACGTGCCTACCCTGCGCCGGCAAGTCTCACTCATCCCCCCACATTTTGAATGTTGGCCGATTCTCGCCCTATTCTTCTTCCGGCCGCCCCTTCTTTTTTTTTTGGCCGATTGTCCTCCTGGGATCTCACCAAGAATTTTTGTGGCTGTTTTTTGAACGAATTTCTTTTCCTATCGTGCGGCGGGCATCAGACTGGCACAAAAACCCCCCCCACTTCCGACGGCTTCATCCTTCTATTACTTTCGCCCCCTGACGGTTTGTCTCTGCTGTGCGAGTCCGTATAGGAGTGCCAACACTGCGATTGGTCGGTCGTGCCCCGTTTATATATTTTTTTTGTGATCCCCTTCCTGTACCTCTCGCCCGCTTCTCATCGATTTCGGATTGTTTTTCATGATGGGTCGGATTTCTGTCGCATTTCCTTCCCCCGCTCAGCTCCCCGCAGGGGTGAGCAGTTCCGACAGTTGGCGGATGATCGCCCCCCCGTTCTCTCGTCAAAGGCCGTCACTGTGATTGTTCTTCTTCTCGCCGAGCCCGCTCTCATGGTTTCCTGGGCTTTGTCCGTCTGAGTTTTGCAGGACGCCTTTGAGTTCTGTTCTTGTTTCGACGATTGCTTCCCTGAGACCACCACCTCTTTTTTTCCCTTGTTTAGTCTTCTTTTTCACGACATTTGATGCTTTTTCTTTTTTTCCCTGCCCTCGCGTCCCGGCTTGGACCGTTATTTGTCAACCCCTGAAGTTCCTTCGCGCATGCTTCCCTCCCCCGAGTCTACTCCCCTCTGCCCCCTTTGGGGGTGGCGTGTCGGTTGCTGAGGAGTTGGGTTTTGTCCATCTCTTGGAACACCATGTGACCTCAATGTTGTGCTTCCCATGGCGTACCTTTTTTTCGGCTTGTTTCCCGAGGCTTTTACAGTACCACAACCAAAACACCCCCCCATCAGTATTTCTCGAACTTACCCCTGAACTACGTCGGCAATGAAGTGTCCGTGCGCTGTCCCTTCTTTTTGGTGGAAGAGAAGTGGTTACCCATCAATGTATTACACTGGCAAGAGCCCATTCTTTTTCCTTCAGGCATCGATTCCCCCTTGACGCTTTTTCCGCCCACCACGGATTGCCTTGATCACCCGTCGGGTTTCCCCACTTTCGTCCAGGTCCCCTTAGTTTTGATTTCCCACTCTCCGCATTTCGTGCAAATCGCCTTTTGTGCCGACACGTTTTTTTTTTTTCGCCCTTTGTCCCCCTCTTTCCTCAAAAAACTGCCGTTGATTTTCCCCACGGTAAATGTCGCGACTTTTTTTTTTTTTTTCTCCTTGGCGTCTACTTTCTTTTTTGCTGGACCCTTATCGGCTGACTTTTATTTTCGTGCCACCCTTTTTCCTGTGGGGCGCCCTCGGTCCTGCGTTTTCACGGGGACGTTCTCTCTTTCTGCGAGGAAAGGTTGTTTTTCCGTCCGGCCGCGTGCTCCCTTCCAACCCCTGACCTCCTCCCTCTCTAATTTCCCTGTGCGACCGTGACTTTTTTCCTTGGCACGCATTTATTTTTCACTTCACCGTACTGTAGATCTTTGAGCTTTTAGTCCCGTCCACCCTTAAGAGGCGTTTTCCGGATCGTTGCACACTCGGCTCCTCCTATGTTCGTACACAATTTTTGCCACCAAAGTGAGGCCTTTTCCCCCCGTTGAGAATCCCCCCGGACCGACGGCGTGTTTGTTTTTCCTTTTTTAACGTTTTGTTCTTGTCCTCTGGCGCATTGTGTTACTCGGCTGCTGGGGATCCCTTCAGATCCTTTTGTCCTCCTCTTGCTTTCTCAGGGATAGTGGTCTTTTTTGTGAAATCTTGGAAGTCCCACTTTTTCCTCTTCTGATTTTCGAACCCCACACCCCCTTTACGTCCCATGGTCTTCTAGGAGTAACCCTGCACCCCACTACGTGCACCTTTTTTCCTTCTGGACGTTGTTCCCTCTTTTTCCTCTTTTTGTTTTTGTTTTTAGGAGAAGATATTCAGTTTTACCACGCCCGTGGCCGGGGCGGTTCCCCCGTAGTGGCATGGTTTCCCCCCCTACGAGATACTTTTTGGTCTTTTTGAGATTCGGCGTTTTTTCCCCCCCAATGTTCCCCTCGGGGCCCGTTTCTACGACCTCATCTGCTTGACTCTTCCTGATCCTTCCTCCTGTACATTCCCTTTTTTTTTATAGTTCGTTTTTTTTAGTGGAAACCACCACATTTCCTTCTTTTTCCCACCCTTACCTACCGGGATCACGGCGTTCTTTTCTTCCGAATTTCCTTTTTCAAGGTTGTTTGCCTGGTGTCATTTTTGTTGACGTCTGAGTCGCGCGTATGGCCAGCTCTTCGCGGATTGGTGGCGGCTCCCCCCCGAAACACTTGACGACTGGCCCCTGTTGGTGATAAGCTTGTCCTCCCCAGAAATTTCCTTCCGCCTCGTAGGGTTTTTTTTTAGGGAGGGGGTTTTTTTTTTCCATCCTGGCGTTTTGCCGTGCGATCGTCAGCACCTCTTGTTCTGTCTGCCGGGAGGCGCTGGTCCGCTTTTGGTGTTTCTGTGGTCGGCGAGTCGGACCGGAATATGGGGCTTTTGCCCATTTTTCGCCGTACTTCCCCAATTCTCTTCCCGTCGGTTAGCGGGGCCTTCGCCGTTTTCCCCCCCACCAGGTGTCCCCCCTTTTTCCAATTCTTTTGGGTTTTTCTATGCCTGCGACCCCCTTTTCCTTGTTTCCCCCGAATGCATTTGATGCTCTTTGTGCAGTCGACTTGGCTTCCATCCTCCTTGTGAGTTCCCCTTACCTTCGTGTATCTTATCTTTACAGGTCCTTTCTCGGTTTACTCGTCCGGGTAGCATTCTTTTTTTGCAGCCGGTTCTTTACCTTGCCTTTGTCTTTCCCCATTGGGTTTTTGCTCAAGTCTCGTTCTGCTGCACCGCACCTGGGCCGTCTTCGGTTCCTTTTTCTACCGGTGTGCTTCGCCCATACGTTGTGGATTTACGTTCCTCGTGCAACCCCCCAGTTTCGCTTGTTCATCCCCAGGCTTGCGCCTTCGGGGGGTGAGGGTGTGAATACCCAACAAACAACACCACCACCCCCGCCGCACCACCACCCCACCCCCCCCCCCCCCCCCCCCCCCCCTCACCCAGAGACCCCCCCCACCCCTCACGCCCCACACAATGCCGTCCTCTTGGGCGCCGACTTGGGTTGTGGACCCTGATTTTCTTCCCTGTTTCTTGTCCGTTTTAACCGGTCCTCCCTTGTATTTAGGAGTCTGACTACCCTCATTCCCTTTTCTCGACGAGTCTGTGGTCTTGGCGCAAATATGTCCGCAGTCGCTCGCCCCTTTTCCGCGTTCCCTTTTTTCGGGCGGAGGCGTCTGTCAGTCTCCCTGTCCTCAAGTTTCAGTAGGACTCCGTTTTTTTTCATCTTGCGATCTCGATTGTTTTGTTCCATTTTGAGTAGAGTTTTGTGTGGATTCCTAGGGTTCTTTTTTTTTTAGAGTCCCTCTGGCCCCCATATTTTGATCCTCTATTTCCTGGTATCATTTTGCATTTTGCTTCTTGTTTGGTCCTCATTTCCCGACCCGACGGTTTTTTAGATCCTTTTCTTTTTCTCAATTAACTCAGTTCGAGTCTCTTCAGCCCCCCCCTCCCTTATTTTCTTCCCTTCTTCTTTTTTCCTTCCTCTTCTGTGGACGTTCCTTTTCTTCCAGATGTTTTTTTTGTCTCTGTCTCGACCTTTTCTCCGATCAAAGGGGCTGATTTGTCGGGCAGACCTTTTTTTTCTTTCCCTTTGTTACCTGCCCTCTGCGGTATGTTCCCTAGATTTTTTTCCTTTTGGTACGGCCTTTCCCCCCAGAGATTCTGCTGGTCCGGACTTCTTTTTTTTCGACTTTTTTTCCTCTGTGTGCATCAAGGCGTGTCTTTTCTTACCTAGCCCGTTTTGGGGTTTACGGTTCGCTTCACCCCCTCCCTTCTATCCCCCCACGGCATTCCCACCAATTTTTTAGGTCTTTGCCTCCGAGTACCACCACAGCACAGGATCCGCCCCCAGTGCCCGCGATCCCTTTTATTGTTTCCCCTACAAATTCAGGATTTTGCATTCCCCCGTCGTTGCCGCCCCGTTGAACCGGTTCATTAACAGTCCTCAGACGTCCCCTTTTCCGCCTCCCTTGCCACATGGTGAGTCGTGCTTCTCTTTGGAGGGCAGCCCCCCCCCCCCTGGTCCCAAAGGATTCCGGAGTATTTGCCTGAACAGTCGCCCCGCCCCCTCCGTCTAACACATTTTTTTTCGGCCCCCCTAACTTGCGCCCTTCCCTCTCGTTCGGGTGCTGTCCGTCGCCGAAACTGTCTTGCCTCCCCGGCTGGTACCCTTAGTGCATTGGCTGTGGTTTTTTCCTGGATCTTTACTTTTCTCTGAGCCTTGTATCTTCCTCCCCTCGTTGCCGACGCATTTTTGGGTCGTCCCAGTGAGGTGTCCTTCGGGTCTCCATTGTCCCCCCGCGATAGCCCCCATGCTTCCTTTTGCCCTTGCTTTCTTCCTGCCTCATGATTTTTTTTTTCCCTTGTTTTTTTTGCGTAAGTATCTGGACTTTTGCGGTTTCTCCGACATGATTTGTTCCTCCTTCCTTCAGTGGGTTTTTTTGTCTTTTGGTTTTTAGATCTTGTGCTTTTTTTTACTTCCGTCGAACTTCGGCCTTTTCTCTACCCTTTTTGCGTGTTCCCTCATGATTCATTTTTCATCGGTCCTCCTCACTCCTTCTTTTTGCGAATTGGTATTTTTTTGAACTTATTTGTGTCGGTCATGTCATTCCGTGACCCCCCGGTCAACGAACTCCCTATGCGTTATTGATAGGATACTTTTTCATTTTCTTTTTTCCCATCCACCAACGGTCTGAGTTGACGTCCTCTCAGTTTCCCCTCTGCCGGGTGGAATATTTCCCGTTGCTACATCGTTGATCTTTTTTTTCCGTGGTCTGATACTTACAGCGGTGACTTTGTTTTTGATTTTACCCTTTTAGGGGTGGTCCTTCCCCTTTCTTTGAGGCCATCGTTTTTGGGGATTGTTTTGGGCCCCTTTTTTTTCGCCCGGGTTTTTTCCCATTTTGTTTTTTGATAAATTTTGTTTCTTTTTCGACTCTTCCCCCCACGAATGGTTTCTTGTGGCCTTTTTTGGATGTGGGTTCCTTTTTTTTTTGGTTTTTCTTTTTCGTTCCATTTTTCTCTGGCCCCTGTTTTTTGTTTGCTCTGACGTGTCCTGATCCCTTTCTGGGCGTTTTGCTTTCTCTAGCCCTGGGGCTTCCGAGGTTTCTTCTTTTCAGCCCTGTTTTCCTTTTTTGGGTCCGCCCTCGATTCCGAACCTATTTTTGGCGTTTTTCTCCCCTGTTTTCTTTTTGCGCCTTCACGCTCGAGGGTCGGTGCTTCTTCCGATCCAAATTTTCTGTGATTTCTGTCCCCCTTCCCCAGTCGGCCCTGAATTGTTACCCCCCATCTTTTATTTTTTGTTCCTATTGAGTTTTTTTCTTTCCTGGCAATTTGGTCTATCCGCTTCGCTTTTTTGGGGCCTTTGACTTTGTTTTTTTTTGCATTGATGGCTGCCGGGGAACGACGCTGTCGTTCCTTGTCTTTTCGTTTTTTGATCCAGAGAAAAAGTCTTTCACTTATTTTTCATTTCCTTTAGGAATTGACCTAATACTCAGGGGTGTGGGAAGTTTCTCCGGCTTGAATTTGTTTTTCTGTCGTTTTCTATTTACCCTCTTGAGCCTTGGGGCATGATTTCCTCCTCCCTTTAGCTTGACATTTCGAACGCTATGAGTCTTCAGGTGATAGTTTTCCTTGGGGTTTTTTCGTCTTGGAAGAATTATGCTCCGTCCATTTGTTTTATCCCGGGCTCTCTCGATTACCTGACTGCTAGTTTTTAGCCCTTGGCCCTTCCGCGTTTGATGAGTTCCCTATCGCCTTATCCAAGGAAGATTTTGCTGCCCAGAGGGGGACGGCATTGCTTATCTTGCGAGCGTTTTCCTGTTTACAACACCTTTTCACTGGGCCCTTATCAAGGAATTGATCTTATTATATTTGTACCGGTTGTTGTGATTTTCCATTTGAAGATTGTCCCCACTTTTTCCCGAACCCCCCTCTCCGATTTTAAGTCCCAATCCAGCGTTCAAGTTCCATGAATTTCTTACTTTCTTTTTTTGACCCCCCCTTGAAAAAAAGGAGTAGCCTTTTTCCCCGGCCTTTGTATTGATACCTTTTAACAATCCCCAACATTCCATGTTGCTCGACCTTTCCTTTCCCGGACCAAGTCGACCCTTTATTTCGGATTTAGAGTCCTTGTGAGACATGGTTTTTTTTCACCACTTCGGCCCACGGAGCCATCTGTCGCACGGCGAATTTCTCTTTTTTCTGTCCGTGTCCCTCAGCCAATTTTTTTTTCCGCTGTCCCCAAGGACTCGACATTGGCCTGCGGCTTTTTTGCTGGCGGAACCCCATTTCTCCCGATCATATCTTGTTTTCTGTTTCCCCGGGCGATCCCCGTCTTGCTTCGACCCCCCCCCCGGAAAAAACTGTGTACTTGCTGGCTCTGGGTGGTCTTCGTGACCTTCCAAGTTTGCGTGACTGGGGATTTTTTTCGGGCGTCTGCCCTTTTCAACGCGTTCCGTTTTTTCACGCCCATGTGCACGTTTTTTTCGCCTGCCTGTTTTCGGGGTTATTCAGAGATTTGCCTTCTTTTAAACTCCCGCTCATTTACCCCCCGTCAACCTCCACCCTTGTCCCGCTTGCGTCCCCAGGGGGCCCTGGAAAGTCTCGACCCTTTGATATTTTTCTTGCGTTTCGTTTTCCCAGCACCCTTTGCGAGCGGCTTCGTCCTCCCCGAGATGTCGCTAGAACCACGGTGTTACATTCCGGATGCCGGTCTGGGTCCCCGTTGCGATAGGTTTTTTTCTTCTTTTTTTTTTTCACAAATTGTTTGTTTGTTCCGGGTTAGACCGGTTTTGCGCGCTCCCTAGAGTTTTGCGCGTTTATCCCCTTTTGACTTTTTTCTCCTGTTTTGCGGCAGCAGCAGGAATAGGGCCTTTTCCTCCTGGTTTCTTTTTTTTCGACGTTGGTCAATTTGTCCTTTCTGGGTTGCCTCTCCGACCATTCCGTTCTTATTTTTTTACACCTTGCCTCACTTTCTTTTTGTTTGGGTACGGGGGGTTCCTGGTTTTTCTCTTTCTTTTCTCCTCCGTTGTTGTCCAGGAGTCCCCACCCTTGACAAGAACAGTGTTTCGTTTTCCTTTTTCATTTAAGGTTTTTTCCCTCCGACGTCCTTTCGTATTTTTTTTTTCCTTCTTGTTCATCTTCTTTTCCTTTTTTCCAAAGTCTTTGCCCCCTTCGACCGTTTCGTGGGCTTTTTTTTGTTTTTTTTTTTTTCGCCAAGTCCTCATTGATCCGCGCGCAGCCCCTCTCTGATCGCTAATTCGTTCCCACGCCCCCACACCCTTTGACCGCATTATACACCTCCCGTCGATTTCGGTCAAGTCCGGCGTTTTTTTCCCTTGTCTCAGATATGCTTCGATTTTTCTTTCGTCGGTTTTGCTTCCTATGTTTTGTGCACCTATTTCTTTTTTTTCCTTCCTGGGATGTTTCTTCCCTCTTTCTTGTCCTCTGTCGTATCTTGATTTTGTGTTGGTAGCTCGGGTTTTCGTCTTATGCCTCCTTCCTTTTTTCTATGTTTTTTTTTCTTTTGCTCGGCACGCCGGTTTTTTTTTTGCCGTTTTGGTTCGGCGTTTCCCCCCTGTCGTTTGCGGCTGGTTTTTGAACTGGGTTGCTAGCACTCTAGCCAGGTCCCCATTTTTTTTCCCTCCCGGTACGACCTCCCTTTAATAGCCATTCTTTTTCGAGACTGTTTTCTTTTCCTGGGGAAGTTCCTCGAAAATCTTCCACCCAGGAGCTTGTTTCTTTATGTTGTCCATTTTGCTTGAGAGCCCCCGTTTTTCTTCCAGTTTTCTTGTATGGCGGTTGTCTAGTTTCTTTTTTATTGCGTTCTTCGAAAGTGCTTTTCCTTCTTGAACCCATGGTTTTACTTTGCGTGCCCAGAGTGGAAATTCTTTTCCCCCGCGTGTGGGAAAGTAAGTGGCGTTACCCTTTTTTCTTGAATTTATTGACTTTTTTTCCCTAATTTTTTTTTCTTTTGTTGATCGTCTCTTTTAGCACTTTTGTTCATTGAAATGGGTGTCTTCTTTTTTCGGGTGTTTAAAGAGTATAGGACCTTTAATTGCCGATGGGTCTTTCGGCTTTTTGGTCTGACTTGGCCTGCTATCCGGGAGGGTTTTGAGATTTGTGACCTCTATTCCTTTCCCCTCACGTTCCTTTGTCGGTCTTTTTTTTTTATTATCAACTTTTTTCATCTTAAGTGCTCTTGGATTGTTTGTCTTGAGGAGGTGACTCTTCCCCTTTCCGAGAGTAAGAATACTGCTCCCATCTCGCTTTTTTATTTCTTTCTAGGAACACCCCCCAGTTTTGGTTTTTGTTTGCTTGTTGCATCGCGGGGTTTTTTTTTTCTCCTGACTCGTGTGTTTCGCTAGCCCCATGGGTTTGAGTGATAATGCAGCGACGCTTTAGAAGAGTTTACCAATGATAATCTCGTGGACTCCGTTGAGGCGCTTTTTTTTTTTATTTTCTGGATTTCGCAGATTTTCTTTTGCCCCGATCGGTGTTTTGACCCCATGTCCTCATTTTCTCTGATCTTCCTGGTTCTTGAGCCCCCCGGGGATGCCTTTCCCTTTTTCTTTCAATCTTTTTTTTTAAGGCCGTTTATCTTTTTTTTATTCTGTAGTTTTTGTTTTTGCTTTTTTGTCCGGGTCCTTTTTTCCGAGTCCGGGTATGTTGTCGGCATCCTCCTTTCCCGTTTTTCCCCTCGGTTCCCAGCCCTTTTGACGAATTCTGGTTTTTTTCCACGTTGGCTCCCTTGGCTCTCGATGGAACTACATTTATTTTTTTGTTTTGTTCCGACCTCCCAGGTTCTTTTTTTTGGCTTCTTACCGTTCTTGGATTTTCTTTATGCCTTGTGCCCCCCTCCCTTTTTCTGCGTTGGCGGCTCTCCCCCCCTTCCGGCTGAGTTCCCCCGCACCAACTTTCCAGCCCCCTCGCTCGTCTTCGCGAGTGCCCACAATTCACAGTGTTTCCTCCATCCCGCGCCTCTTTGAGGTTTTTGAGGTCTAACAGCCAGGTCCCCGCCGATCCGGCGTGGTCCCCAGACCCCCCTCACGTTTTGATAATACCCAGCAGGGTCCTCCATTCCCCAGCTTCCCCTTGCTTTTTTGATCTTCTTTGAACCGACCTAGGGTGAAGCACCCCCCTCCCAACCCGGTTATTTGTCTCAACCCCTGGGACGACCCATTGTTACTGCCCCCCGAGTGTCTTTTCACCCTTCAAATGTTCTTTCCCCCCTGCATTTGAGCAACTGTGACTTCAGTTTTCAGGGGTATTTTCGTACTTCCGACCTGCCGGCTTTCGCCCCGTTCCTGGTCCCCTCTGGTTTTGTCCGTTCCTGAGTTTTGGTCCGTCCCTTTTCCCTTACCTGCTTGCGTATTTAATTCGTTAATTTCCCCCCCCCTTCCTGACCACTTTTCTCTGTTTCTCTGATCGCAGATGGTCCCTTGGCTCACTCAGCGTCTCCCACTGCGTATTGCGAGTCTCCTCCTTTTTCACTGTGCTCTTCGTGAGCGGCCACAATCGCCATTTGTTTTTTCCGCTCTCTGCTTTTTTTTAAAACCTGATTCCTCTTCCTCCTTCTCCGTTTTGTTTGGTTTTTAGATTTGTCTTTTTTCCTTTTTCCCCCGAAACTAAACCTGTGGCACTTTTTCCATTCAGTTTTCGGCGTGATTCCTGAGATTCTGGTATATGAGTTGCCTACGGGACCTTTTTTTTTTTTTTGTTTTGTGTTTCTTTGTTTTCTGGCGAAAGATTTTTTTTGCCCCCTTGTAATCCGATTTAGTAAGGCTTACCCCGACCCCCCTGAGGG